>Ga0115006_10003745_pt1 | contig 10446 bp, 3 predicted proteins | sample ArcOceMetagenome_3_FD_88943 | JGI IMG/M metagenome (GOLD analysis project Ga0115006, IMG submission 88943) | Marine eukaryotic phytoplankton communities from Arctic Ocean - Arctic Ocean- Svalbard ARC20M Metagenome | ecosystem: Environmental > Aquatic > Marine > Oceanic | place: Arctic Ocean...
CCGGCGCCCAAGCCGGCCGGCGGCGACGCCATCGCCAAGAAAGACGACGAGGACGAGGAGATCGAGCCGCTGGGCTGGGTGGGCACGTGCATCTGCGGCGCCTTCGTGGTCGGCATCCTGGTGCTGATCTGGTGGCTCATGGGCGGCGCCGAGCCGTACCGCAAGCTGAAGGTCGAGGCGTTTCAGCACGACGAGGTGCTCCGCGTCGTGCAGTGGCCGCAGGGCCAGACGGCTCGTGGCGGGCCAAACGGGCCGGACGTCGACTGGGCGGTCTTCTTCTACAAGCCCTTCTGCGGCGCGTGCCGCCGCGTCCGGCCGGTCTTCCACGCACTCGCGCGCACGACCAACGCCACCTCCAACCTGCGCTTCGGCGAGGTCGACTGCGTCAAGAACCGCGGCGTGTGCACGATGCTGGGCGTCGAGACGCAGCCGCGGATCCGGCTCTACCGCGCGTCGGGTGGCGCGGAGGCGGCCAAGGCCAAGGCGGCGCAGCGCAAGCCGTCCGAGCAGACGCAGAAGCGGTGGAAGCGCGAGTCGGTCGCCGAGTGGCAGGGCCTGCTCATCGCGTACGAGATCACCAAGTGGTTCTTCCAGCTGCAGGCGGATGGCCACATCTCCGAAAAGGTCAAGTGGCCGTCGGACGGCGAGCTCGCCGAGGCGATGCGCGAGTTCAAGGCGGCGGGCGACTCGCAGCACGACGTCTCGACCACCGAGCGGCCGAAGGACCCCGCCGGCTTCCTCCGCGACGCCGAGCTCGCGCTGCAGCAGGGCCTCATCGACCACGTCTTCTTCGCCAAGCAGCCCGACAAGGCCAAGGGCGGCGCGGCGGCCGCCGACGCCGCCGCCGACGCCGCCGCCGACGCCGACGCCGACGCGGCGCCGACGCCGGCCGAGCTGTCGGGCGGCAAGCTGAAGCGGCTCAAGGAGTGGGTCGAGCTGCAGTCGACGACCTTCCCGCAGGCGGCGGTGCGCGCGCGGCTGAGCTCGCTGCTAGGCGGCCTCAAGGCGCGCGGCACGTGGCGCGAGGCGCAGTACGAGAAGCTGCTGGTCTCGCGCGGCTTCGGCGTCGCGCCCGTCGAGGCGGCCGAGTGGCGCTGGTGCAAGCCGCGCGGCGCCGAGGCGGCGGGGCTCGGCGGGTACACGTGCGGCCTGTGGCTCCTCTTCCACACGACCCTCGCCAACTCGGACCGCCAGTCGGCCGCGCACGCGCTGCGCACGATCCGGCTGTGGGTGCGCGGCTTCTTCGGCTGCGCCGAGTGCGCGAAGCACTTCTCCGCCTACTACGACGCGCACGACGGCGGGCTGCAGGAGGGGCACATCGAGGCGTCGCTCTGGCTGTGGCGCGCCCACAACGCCGTTAGCCTGCGGCTGCGCGCCGACGACGAGGACGCGGCGCCGTACAAGAGGCTGTGGCCGTCGAACGAGTCGTGCAAGGAGTGCTACGTCGAGGCGGCGCGCAACGGCACCGCGCCGATGTCGGACGTCGACGACCTCCGCGCGCAGTGGGAGCCGCACCGCGTCTTCGAGTTTCTGCAGGAGACCTTCTGCTTCGAGTCGGACACCTTCGTCTGCTCGGGCTTCGACGACCCATCGCGCGACGTCGCCGCGCGCAAGGCGCACCGCGAGGCGATCACCGAGGCCGCCGAGGCCGCCGAGGCCGCCGAGGAGGCCGCCACCGCCGCCACCGCCGCCAAGGCCGCAAAGGCGGCGGCCAGCGTGGACGCGGCCGGCGGTGCCAAGCAAGATGCGGGCGGCCACGAGGAGCTGTGACCTGCGCCGGTGCGGACGGATCGCGGCCGACTTGCGAGAGCAGGCCCTGGCCGGGTAGAGAGACGATGTGTGCGATTTGTGGCATGCGAGCGTAGTCGGCGTGTTCTGTGTGCAGCGATCAAAAGAACAACTTGGATTGTTGCGTACACGCGTTTTACTCTTAGACTTACACACCTCGCGGCCTTGCGCGATTCCGGCCCCTGCTCGCGCGGCTCATAATCTGTTCGTCTCGAACTTTTGGTCGGTGGCGCCCACCTCGGCCTTGGCGAGCGTCTCGGCGTGGCTCTGGCGGCCGCGCGCCAACGCGAGCGTCCCGCGCGCGGTCATCCCGCCGTCGCGCGGCGTCTCGGCGGCCGCCGAGTCTCGCATCGAGACGCGGCGCGTCGCCGAGTTGCGCCGCTCGCGCTGCCGCTCCTGGATGGCCGCGCGCGCCGAGCGCGGCGTCGGCGCGAAGATCGACGAGTTGTTGCGCTCGCGCGACGCGCCGCCGCCGCCGCCGCCGCCGCCGCCGCCGCCGCCGCCGCCGCCGCCGCCGCCGCCGCCGCCGCCGCCGCCGCGCAGCGTGCTCGAGCGGAAGAAGGAGCGGCCGGCGCCGGCGCCCCTCGTGAGCGTCATGTCGGCCTCCTCGTCCTCGGCGATCACGAGCGCCGTCGACTTGCGGTCGAGCTGCGACGTGCGGTCGCCGCGCGGCGAGCCGCTGCCGCCGTCGCCGCCGCCGCCCAGCGCGGCCGAGCCCGCCGCCCTGCTCAGCCGCGCGCCCATCCCCGCCTTGCATGACTTCGTGCGCTCCGACATCCGGAACGACGACGTGCGTGGCGACGCCAGCTCGCCGCCGGCGCCCCCCGCGCCGCCCTCGGAGCGCTCGGCCAGCTGCAGCTCCCCGCCCTTGCCCTTGAGGGGGAGGACGCCGGGCTTGCCGCGCGCCGCCGCCACGGCGAGCGCCTTCTTGCCCTTTTGGATGTCCTCGATGAGCGTCCCCATCGCGTCCTCGCCCTCGCCGACGCCGTCGATCTTGGCGCCAAAGTTCTCGATGGGCTTGAAGGGCCTCCCGCCCCTGCCCACGCCCTTGCTGGCGAGATCGAGCTTCGGCTTGGCATTCGCGGCGTGGAGGTCGATCTTGGGCATGACGGGCTTCGGGGCCTTGATGGGCTTGGGCGGCTGCGGCAGCTGCTTCTTGTACTCGGCGAGGAACGAGAGCCACACCGGCAGCAGCTCGCCGTCCTTCGTCGACTTTGGCGCCGCGAAGTGCGCGCGCAGCCGGCCGAACGCCGCCTCGGTCGCCTTGACCTGCGCCGCGAGCGCGTCGACCTTGGCCTCGGCGTCGGCGGAGAAGGCCGCCATCGTCGCCTTGAACGGGTCGGCCGCCTGGTGCGCCTGCCGCTCGGGCTCGTCCTCGGCCGCCTTCTTGACCTTATTGACGTCGGACGCCAGCCTGAGCTGCTGCGCCGTCAGCTCGCCCAGGCTCTCCTTGGAGGCCTCGGGCAGCTTGGCGAGCTCCTCGACGAGCTTGAGCGCGGGCGGCGGCGGCGCCTCGGGCGTCGGCTTCGTCGCCTCCCACTGCCTGAGCGCGTAGGCGAGCAGCGTCACCTTGCCCGTGTTGTCCTTCATGTCGACGACCTTCGGGATGTCGGAGAGCGGGAAGCCGTCGGCCTGGCCGCGGCCGGTGCCGCCGTTGGACCAGTTGCCGAGCGCGAGCAGCATCCCGAAGATGTCGCGCAGCGCCTGCGACGTCACCACCTGCTCGCACGCCTGCTGCAGCACCTGGAGCGGCTCGTCGATCGCGGCCGCCTGCTCGGAGAAGGCGCGCGTGATCGCCCAGCACTCGAGCCGCTGCTGGACGCGCGGGATGCCGCCGATGGTCCTGGCGAAGAGCTCCGGCTTGTCCCACCTGGCGTCGGCCGAGTCGAGGTCGGCGATCGCCTGCAGCTCCTCCGCCGTCGGCAGCACGTCGCGGATCATGCCGAGCTGCTCGCGGTCGAGCCGGTCGCCGTCGAGCGCCAGGATGGCCGTCTTGATGGCGGCGGGCGGCGGCAGCGTCGACATCATGATGCCGATGGCGTTGGAGCGCTTCGGTTCGAGCGCCTTGAGCACGAGCGCCTTGGCGGGGGTCGGCGGCTTGCCGCCTCCGCCGCCGCCGCCCGCGTCCATGGTCTCGCCGCGCGGCTTGGCGGCGCTCTTCTGCGCAAACTTCGACTCGAACTCGGCGCGGTCGAACGGCACCTCCGACAGCTTCCACCAGATCGACGCCTTGTCGGCATCCGCGTTGGGGTCGAGCAGGCAGCGCTTCCAGTGCAGGTTCTTCATCTTGGCCTCGGGCGTCACCGCCGGCTTGGTCGGCTTCGGCCCCGCCATCGGCATCGCGCCGGGCGGCCGTGGCGCCCCCGGCGGCGGCGGCGGGGCGCCGGGCGGGCGCGGCGCGCCACCCGGCGGCATCGGAGGCGGAGGCGGCGGCGGGCCGCCCGCGATGGGCGGCGGGGGCGGCGCACCTCCAGCAATGGGCGGCGGCGGCGGCGGCGCGCCGGGACCGCCAATCGGTGGCGGTGCCATGATGGGCGGCGGCGCGAGCCCGCCGGGCGCGCCAATCGGCGGCGGCGCGAGCGGCGGCGGCGTCAGGCCTCCAGCGCCCGGCGGCGGTGGCGCGCCAATCGGCGGCGGCGCGAGTCCGCCCGGGAGCACGACCTGAAACCCTCCGCCACCTCCGCCACCTCCGCCACCTCCGCCACCTCCGCCGCCTCCGCCGCCTCCGCCACCGCCGCCGCCGCCACCGCCACCGGCGCCAAACCCTCCAAACGGCGAGCCGCCGTAGCCGCCAAACGCACTGCCAAATGCAGTGCCAAATGCAACGTCGCCACCGCCGCCGCCACCGCCGCCGCCGCCGCCGCCGCCGCCGCCAGTGCCGATGCCGATGTCCTCTGGCCTCAGCAGCGGGTTCCCCGCGAGCGCCGCCTCGCCGAGCTCGTCGCGCACGCGGCCGATGAGCAGCCGCTCCTGGTGGGAGAAGTAGCTGTTGCGCGCGTGCCCCTGCGCGATCTGCCCCTGCAGATGCGCGCGCAGCGCCTTCCACCGCTCGAGCACCTGCGCCTCCGCCACGCCCTCCTCCGAGGCGATCCCGCTCAGCGCCGAGAGCGGCGTATGCAGCTCGTCGACGTCCTCGGCGCGGCACGGCGCGCCTCGCCCCAGCAGCACGCCGCCCCGCCCCCGCAGCGCGCGCGCCGTCAGCTCCTGCGAGCGCAGCAGCTCGGCGCGCAGCAGCTCGACGAGCGGCTCCTGGCAGAGGAACCCGTCGAGCGAGCGGCGCGCGTCCTCGAGCTCGAGCGCCAGCGCGCTCGCCTTGGCCTTGTAAAAGTCGGCCTCGTACCACGAGCCGGGCAGGTCGATGTGGTGCGTGAGCCCCGTGTACACGTCGAGCTGCGTGCAGAACAGGTCGTCCTGCACGTCGACGTTGTCGAGGAGCGCCTCGTTGACCTGCATCCGGTCGAGCTGGAAGATCAGCCGCTCGCGCTCGTGCCGACCGGGTGAGCACGCGATGAGCGAGTTGATCAGCGTGAGCGAGTTGAGCTTGACGTCGAGGTCCTCGCTCGCGATGTGCCGCACGAGCACCTTGAACGGCGGCTCGTCGTGCCCGCGCGCCGCCGACGACGCGGCCGAGAGGATCGTGCGGAACGAGCTGATGCTCGAGTCGGCCTTGCTCGAGTCGGCGGCGTTGCAGTAGACGAAGAGGAGCACGAGCGCGCGCGAGACGACCTTCAGGTTGACCGAGTACAGCACCTTGAAGAGCATGATCACCAGCTCCTCCGAGTCGCCGAACTGCTGCATGCCCGTCTTGTAGCAGAGGACCTGCCGCAGCGCCTGCAGGCAGTACGCCTGCAGCCCGCTCCCCTCGTTCTCGGGCTCGTTGATGAGCGTGAGCAACGCGGGCAGGCCGTCCTGCAGTATGAACTCCTCGGCGAACTGCGGCGCGAGCAGCTTCGACTTGCCAATGTCGTAGACGAGCAGCTTCTTGGTGTCCCTGTCGACCGACGGCGACGCCAGCTTGGCGAGCAGATCGGACACCTCGGCGGGCGGCGAGAGCGTGAGCAGCAGCTCGCAGCCGGGCTGCAGCCACCGCGGGAAGACGCCCTTCCTCCAGTCGCCGGCCGTCAGGTAGGCGTTCTGCGAGGGCGTGCTGAGGATGTACTCCTCCGGCCGAGCGGTCGCGTCGAGGAGCCCCGCCAGCTCGGTCACCTGGTCCGCCAGGCTCTGCGACGCGTCGAGCTCGTAGCTGACGCGCCGCTGGTTGTGGTTGACGTATATCGACCGGTTCATCTCGCCGCCGCGGCCGCGCCCCGCGCCGCCTGGGCGTGCAAAGCCACGCGCCAGGTGTGAAGAGGTTTTTCGGGCCGGTAGGAAAACTAATGTATGCGAGGTACAGGCTTGTAGGCAGACCAACGTGGGTGCATCGACGGCGCTACCGTCTATGGGTCACGAGGGCCAGCACTGTCTCCCTGCCCGCCCAACCCGAACCCGCACAACCCACCCACCCTCCCAACCCTAGACTGGTACATACACTTTGAAGTGCCCTACGGTGGCAATCGCGGACGGAAGGATGGTGCTGCCGGGCTCCCGTCGCCGCGGTCTTAGGGACCATATGAATTGAGCTTGTCGGCGTCGTGTGTGCCGTGCGATGTGCGGGCCTGCGCAGAGCTCCTTCCCTAATGGAAAAGGCGAAGATACCTGCGAAGATAGGAAAATGAGGAGAGTCTACAAGATAGATCGATATACCGTACTTTAGGCTGACACGTGACAGACGTCGACTCGCGTGGACTGGCGGCAAAGGGCGAAGCAATGATCTAAAGTAGCTAGAGTACTAAAGAAGGAGCTCGCGGGGAGTTAGGAGTCACGCGGTCGCCCATGAGCTCCGCCAGCCAGTGCGGCCAGAAGGCTCTGCTCAGGCTGAAGCGGTGCAGGCTGGACCGAAAGAATCGCCAGCGCTCCTCCAGAAATGACTGGGTGACGTCCTTCCAGCGCCGCACCCAGACAATGGGCAGGCCTTCGAACTTGGCCGCGTCCGCAGCACTCGCGTTGGGAACCATGCGCAGAACGGGAATGGCGCCGAGAGCGAGAGCCTCCCACGTGCGAAAGCAGTCGCGCCCATGGCCCTCGGGGGATAGGACGAATTTGGCACGGAGCAACGCCTCGTAGTACTGCCAGGCTCTTCGCCGTGGCGCAGAGAGTGCCACGCCGGCGAGACGTCCCACGTCGACATTGGTGGAGGCCGTGCAAACGAAGCCGTTGCGCTCCACCGCAGCAATCGCACGCTTGCGCGACGCGAGCCTCGTTTGCATGAAGCCGCACACCAAGAGCGTCTCGCGCTGCGTGACCCGTCCCTCGAGACCGCCAGTGCGCCCCAGGAAGGCTGCGAGCTCATTCGGCTGCGCCACTCCAATGGGAAAAGGCCGCACCCCTGGCTCGACAGGCAATGCGACGTTCTGCACGTACCAGATCGGCAGCTTACCCACTCGGCGGCTCGCCTGCTGGATGGCGCGCCAGGCTCGTCGCGCAGGTTCACTTGGCATTTTGACGTCGTCGCGACTCACCAGCGTGACTTGGCGGCCGGCTTTGCTGAGCTCATGTGCCCGCTTTAGCAAGACGGCCACTTCAGAAGCGCTATTTGAGTGCAGCAGTACAGATGTTTGTGATGAGGCAGCTCCCGGAACCAGCTGGATCGTGCTTCGATCTCTCGGGAAAGCGAGAACGTTGCCATTGGAGATCAGCGCGGCACTCATATCTCCAAGGAGGACTTCGCCATCTGAATGCGGCTGCACGTACCAAGGCATCCACGTCTGCGTGCTCTCGTTGATACCTCGGCTCCTGGAAAAGCCGCGCCAATGCATCTCGTTGACGTCCAAGGCCAATCGTGACATCCAATGGCTCACGCAGCAAGAAAAGCAACAGCGCACATCGTCGCGCGAACTCCAGAGAGGCAGTCTGCGCGTCAGGCAAGAGAACTCGTAATGCTGCTTGCACGGATGTCGTTGCCCATCGTCGCACCCGCCGCGCAGGCAAGCCATGTCTAAGAAAAAGAATGCACAACTTCTCGCTTTTGGCATCATACAGGACATGGAGTTTTTTCTCACGCGGCTTGGTTTTTTGCAAGATCGTAATTATGGGAGCCAACTCCGAGTGCACCACACCTGCCTTGCAGCCGGCCATTGCGCTTCAGGTCCTCACGTCGGGATCTTGCGAGGCAAACGGCTGGCAGACGATTGCGGACGAGGTCTCGTGTCGCCAGGCGCAGCCGCTCGAGGCGCAGATGCAGGCCGTTGCGTGGGGCGGTTCGGGCAGCTGGAACTGGATGCCAGGCGGATGCGTCCTGGCGCGAGGCCAGAAGAAGGTGTTCTTCAATTCCAACATGCACCCGGACAGGTCAAACACGACATGCGGGCTCAACGGCCGTGCGTGCGTCTGCACTCGGGACGGGCCGGCCGCGCAGTTTGATGCGCCGCAGCTGCCGACCGGCGTGCAATGTATTGCGACCGACGAGAGAAGCAGCCGGCTCTGCTCCAAGCAGTGCGTCGCATGGGACGCAGAACTTGCTGGTCGGCGGAGCGACGACCTTTGCGGTGCGGGCTCGGAGTGCCGGTGCGGCTGGCGCGACGCAGCCAGTCAGAGGCAATGGGCATGTGAGCCTCTGCCTGCCCCCGTAGAGGTTGTGGATGTTCCTACTGCTGCGGCGGCGGCGGCGGCGGCGGCAGTTGCGCCACCGCCGTCGATCACCGGGCTCGAGCGGCGCATGGCGAGCCTCGCCGAGTACTGGCTCCGGCCATTTGCCTCGCAAGGCGTCCCGCCGCTACCGCAGACGCTCTGGCCCGCAGAACGGGACATTGGTCTGGGTGAGGGCGGCGACCCGTCGCACCGCGAAGGGAGGCTGTGCTTCTTTGTGCACGTGGTGCAGCGTCGCATCTACCTGCAGGTGCCGCACGTCGGCGCACGGCTTATGGGGCTGCGTGTCGACCGCTGCGGCGCCGCCGGAGAGGAGAGCCGGCTGATGAACGTGCTGCGGCTGCTCCGCCTCGCGATCCACCGCCACGCCCTGCCGGACTTTCAGTTCCACCTCTGCGTGGACGACTTCTGCCACGGGTACTGGGAGCAGCGCCAGGCGCCGCTGCTCACAATGGCGAGCTGTTTGCCCTTCCGCACAATCCCAGCGGTCCAGTGGCAGACGCTGCCGCGGCGCGACCCCGACTTCAGCGTGTGGGGGCGTACGATGCAGCGCCGCCGCCTGCTGCGCGAGCAGACGACGCGTCGTTGGGCATGCCGCGAGCAGGCTGCCGTGTGGCGCGGCTCGCTGCTCGATTGGTACGCCTATGGCCTTGCGTGGTCTAGCAACCGCACCATGAAGCAGAGCCGCTTTCACGCGGCTAACTGGAAGCAGGCCGGGCGGATGGCCCTCGCCTACCAAAAGTGCTCGCACCCCTCGTTGTTCAACGTGCGGATGAAGCTGCTCAACTCCAAGCTGGGACGCGACAAGAGCGACTTTGCGCATGAGTGCAGTCAGACCATGTCACACGACCAGCCCGAGCATCTCACCCTCGCCGAGCAGGCGGCGCGCTTCCGCTACGTTGTCAACGTCGAGGGCAACGGCGGCTGGGCCGATCGGCTGCGCCAGCTGCTGCTGAGCGGCATGGTGGTGCTGCAGCAGGACATGCCAGCACGCGAGTGGTTCGAGCCATTGCTGCGCCCGTGGGAGCACTATGTTCCAGTGAGCTCGACGCTGCACAATCTGAGCGCCGCAGTGGATTGGGTACGCGCCCACGACGCCAAAGCGCGGCGGATGCAGGCGGCGGCGGCCAGCGTGCTCGAGGAGGTGCTCTCCGTCCGCGCGATGGTGATGTACCAAACGGAGGTCTTTCGACGGTACTCGGCGCTGTGGCGAGGGCCGCGGCCGCTACAGCCGCCCACCTCGGCGCTCGCCGCCGAGGTGCATTGCGAGCTCAATGCGACGGCTGCGCCGCCAGACGGCCCGCCAGCGGCTCAGTTTGTGGCGCTCGACTGCGTCCTGATCCACGCCTCCGGCCGGCGTGGCGGGTCGATGCAAGAGGTTCACCACCAAAAGAGCTCGGCTTCATAAAGGATTTTTCAAAGGGAAAATAGCGGCATGGCGCGCTAGGCTGGTACTGACCCAGTGCTGGCGACCTTTCAGGGGACGACGGTTTTGAGGCCCACGCCACACACCACCGCACTTAGCGAGGACAGACGTGACGTTGCGTAGCCGGTACAGTCCGTGGTAATAAAGCCTAAGCCTAAGCCTAAGAGGACAGCCGCACTCACGTACCATACGTGAGAGTCACGGAGTTTACGTATTCTGGTTACCACACCCACTTCCACCGGTATAAGCTGCTCGCCCAGGCCAATTAGCCAGCGAGGATGTTGGCGCTCACGAGCTGGTACGCCCACCGTCGTACCGGCCGCGCAGCACGACCAGCAGTGATGGAGTCGCCGCCCGCGCCGTCACCCGACGAGTGGCGAGCGTTCCGGGCGCAGCTGGTGGCGGCAGAGGGCGACTCGTCAGCGGCGCAGAGCCCGGCCAATGCCCGACGGCTGGAGCAGCAGGACGCCAAGCTGTATGAAGAGTACATGCGCGGCATCTGGTGCCACCAGGTCAGCACACCGGAGCCCGGCGGCCTGCTGCTGGCG
>Ga0115006_10003746_pt1 | contig 10443 bp, 7 predicted proteins | sample ArcOceMetagenome_3_FD_88943 | JGI IMG/M metagenome (GOLD analysis project Ga0115006, IMG submission 88943) | Marine eukaryotic phytoplankton communities from Arctic Ocean - Arctic Ocean- Svalbard ARC20M Metagenome | ecosystem: Environmental > Aquatic > Marine > Oceanic | place: Arctic Ocean...
CCTCCTCCTCTCTCTCCCCCCTTTCTCCGTAACAGCATAGCACGGACGCGCATGAAAGTCTCAAAGAGATGACACCTTGGGGCGCAGGATACACCGACGCTACTACACGACATGGTCAAGGCTGCGGGCCAGCTCGCCCGGTCCCTTCCTGCCGTCACCGCCGCAGCAGGTCAGACACGCACTCTATCACACGAACTCTATCACACGTGTCAACACCAATCTGTAGGCATAGCATGCTGCATCTGCCCCAGCTCTCTCGATACGCCCGCCTCTCAGCGCACGCACGTGCAAGTGCGAAAATGCGTTGCTCATGCGGGCTCGGCGGTCTGGTATACCGCACCAGTGTCCAAGGACTGGGGCGCGAGCGTTCTGGACGCGTGCGACAAGACTATGGCCCCTGTGGTCGCGGCGCGCTTGCGGACCAAGACGCCGTCGCACGCCTCGCCCAACGCCTCGCTTGATGCGTCTATCTCCACTGCAGGCACTGGATGTGTGTGTACACACACACACAGGCACACAAACACACACAACATACACAAACATGCACAAACGTACACACACGCGCGCGCACACACACACACATGTATGTATGTATGTATGTATGTATTTATACACACATGCATACACGCACACATGCACACGCATTGCATCTTCTGCGCATGGCATCTGCATTGCAACCAAGATCTCATCCAGCCTGTTTACCACAGCTTCGTCGCCGGCCACTGCGGCAGATGGTGCGGGAAAGAGCGGCAACGAGGACATCAAGCGCCTAGTCCGCGCTGTTTTCCTTGTTGGGGCGCTGGCACTGGAGGGCGCCAAGGTGCTTTTTGTGCGAGAGAGCGTGTGCATGCGCACGGCACAGTACTTAGCCCCACAGCTCCCCACGTGTTCACCTGACGCCTTGCTAATGAATGTGTGTGTGTGTGTGTGTGTGTGTGTGTATGCGGTTGGATGCAGGTCCCAAAGCGTCTCAGCAACGCGGTCCAGGCGCTGCTAGCTCCGTATTCCATTGGCGACTCTGCCCTTTCCAAGGCAGATGCTGCCTCCCAAGGCGCTTCAGCCCCCGCCGCCGCCTCGAACGACGTGAATCAGAGTTGTGCCAGTGCAGGCGGTGTGCGTGTGGACACGGAGGAGCAGGAGCTGCAAGGTCACGTCCTGGCGGCGCTTGGGAAAATCTCTCTTCAGGACTCGTCCCTTGCCTCCAAGGTAAGTCAATCTCCCTCTTCCTGTCCCAAAAACTGTCCCTCTCCCTCTCCCCTTCCCTCTTCCCCTCCCTCTCCCCCTTCCACTCCCTCTCCCTCTCCGACGTTTTGGTTGCGAATTTGGGACTACACATGCAAACAACAGTGCAAATGACGTCCCTCTCCTGCAGGTGTCGGCGCTATTTTTGCGCGAGCTCGAGTTTTCACCGCTGCCCGTGCTGCGAAACAACTTGCTCATCATCCTCACGGACATTTGCGTTCGCTACACCTCGCTCGTCGACCCCCACATCAACAAGCTCGCGCTGTGCCTGCGCGACGGAAATGCGCTGGTGCGGCAGCACGCGCTCTCTCTCATCACGCACCTGCTCGCGACGGATTACGTCAAATGGCGCGGCACTCTCTTCTTCCGTTACCTCGTCACTCTGGTTCTCTCTCTCTTCTCTCTCTCTCTCTCTCTCTCTCTCGCTCTCTCTTGTTCTCTCTCTTGCGCACCCTTTACCCCCTTTCTTTTTGCTCCCACCTCCCACGTCCATCCTCCCTCGCAGGAGCATGATCGACGCGCGCGCGCGCGCGCACACACACACACATACACACACATGCTCCAATCATGTGGCGTAACACACGCTGGCAACGCGTGCGCACACAACACGCCAGGTGGATGAGGAAAATGCGGTGCGGGAGCAAGCGCGCCAGAGTCTCTTCAGCGTCCTAGGCCCCAAGAGCAACTTCTCCATCTGCTACACCCACTTCGTTGAAAGCATCTTTGTTCTCAATGAGGTGAGCTCGCACGCAGTTCTGTATGCGTGCTCCATTCCCTTTCCCTCCCTCTCATCCTCCACTCCTGCCTGCACCCCACTGCTCGCGTCGCCCTGACAAGAAGGATGCCACCCGCAGCACTGCGGCCACAGCGGCTACAACACATTTTCTAACTGCACCGCGGCGGAGCGCGCTCGATTTTCGCTCGCCGGTCCTGCGAACGCGGGCAAGCGACACGCTATCTACCGCATGCTCCTGCAACACTGCTGCGATGAACACCGTTTCCAGGTATGTATGCGGCTATGTGTGCGCGCGTGTGCATTTGTACCAGCATGCACCCACGTGTGTCTGCTTCTATGTGTGCTACACGCCCAGGACCAACACTCAGCTCTCTGATGCCCGGTGTGGGTGGCGGTGCCGTTGCTGTATTCAGATCACAGCCAAGCTATGCGAAGAAATCCTCGGTGGTGTTGCCGACGGTACGCTCGAGCTCCACGAGTCCGAGGGCGTGCTCGGCGATGCGCTGCACATTCTCGCCAGCAAAGAGATCAAGCTGTCGGCGGTACGTTGTGACGTCTCTCGTGATGCACCGCTGTGCTTGAGGGCGTAGTCAGTACACTGGAGTGTTCCATGCTGGTGCCACAGATACCGCCCGGCATTGAACCGACAAAGGTCGTGGTATCTTGTGCAACGCAGGTCCAGCGCTACAACAAGGCGCTTGCCGGCGAAGATGTGCCGGATGAGGAGGAGATGCTTGCTGGGGGCAAGGATGCAGCTGTCAAGGCGGCGGCCAAGGGCAAACTCCTGAGTCACGTCGTGAAGCGCAACGTCATGCAGGTAGCGCTTTGTGATATGGATAGATGTAGATATCGATATACATGAACATATACATATACATATACATATAGATGTTGTATGCATGTACACATGCTTGACGCAGGTAGCGCTTTGTACTCTCTGTGTGCTCTCAGCCACGAGTTGCATCTCCTCAATCGTACCATCAAATCGCACGTGACATCATGCGCCCAATCATGTGCATTTGACGATGCTCGCTCGCTATGCTCAGAATGTGGTGCCTACCATGGCGGCGCTCAAGCACGTGCTCGAACGCACGCGGTCGCCGCTGCTGGGTGCCCTCATGACGAGCCTCGCTCACATCATGAAGGATTACCGCACCGAAATCGACGACATTCTCGCGTCTAACCGCCAGCTCGCCGCCGAGCTTGAGTTTGATCTACGGCAGCAGGAGACGCGGGAAGAGGAAGAGGCCGCCGCAGCAGCTGCCGCTGCGGAGGCGGCATCGGAGGAGGTGAAGGCACGTGTGGCAGCCCAGTTGGCGCTTGAGACTGGAGCTGTGTCCGGCAGCAAAACGGCTGTAACGCCGCACAAGGGCGCAGCTGGCTCTACTTCTGCCGTCTCTGCTGCTCCAGGATCAGTCCTGAAAAGCGGCGTCCCCCGCAACTTCCTCTCGCCAGCCGGGGGCAAGAGCGGTCGCCCTGCGACGCCTGTCTCTATTCCGCGACTGGCAATGGATCGGGAGGATGCCATGTCCAAGAAAGAGGCCAATGGTGACGGAAGGGCGGTACGGCATTCGCGGAGGCGCTCGGGCACAGAAAATGTCCCCGTGCAGCTCGGCTCGTGAGGTGTGATGTTATGGTGAATATTCAAGAGTAGGCGGGGGTTGGCTCACATTCCGCAAGCAGATTGAGGCCTCTGAAATGAAGCCTAAACTAACATTGGACTAACAAATGATTTATTTGACAAACCAAACATAAACTTCCCATCACTAAACAAGGCCCAAGGCTGCCATCGCCTCCTTACGTTTAGCCTCACGCTTAGCACGCTCGATTTCCATGCGTTCCCTTTCTTCATCTTCGAGCCGCTGGATCCGAAAAGTCTTTTCCTCGTCCGGCTCCAGCAGCGCGATGCGATCGCCCGCGGCTGACATTTGAACCGCGAAATATACCTCACCCCATACACCCCTGACACGGTGTGGCGTTGGCACTCCGTTCCTCGCGAAGGTCAGCTCGCCGTGCTCTAGCTCCAGAGATATGGTGAGGACGTCCCCCTTCATCCACGGTACGCCCATCATTGGGTTGGTTCGTGAAGGTGCCCATTGATTGATGGTAGTCATGTTGTTGACGTTGCCGCTCTCAGGCACCAAAACATCGCCAACAAACAGGTTGCCGCTGTAGCTGTTCCACCAAAATGCCTTGTTGTTGGCCGAGGAGTAGTCGCCCCAGTCCTGCCCGGGCAGGAGGCTCCGGTGCACGACCCCCACTCTCATGCCCATCGCGGACTCATCGAGCTCTTCGATACGGACTGTCCAATTGATGGTGCCCACTGGCTTGAAGCGAGCATCTTCTTCTGCCTTCTGTCGGGCTTCCTCGTCCATTCTTGCCGCGTCGGCGTCCATCTTGTTCACCTGGCGTACCAGAAGTGCATACTGGCGCTCTTCCATCAGCTTCAAGCTCCCATTGCGCAGCCTCTTCAGCTCAAGATCCTTCATCGTTCCCACCATCTTCTGGTACTTGAGAGAGTTCTTGCCGTCGGGCCCGTAGTCAACCTTGATCTTGATTGGAGACTTTATCGGAGAAGACGGCTCTGAAGTTCCCACTCCTTCGGTCGGCTTCTGCTCTGGCCCTGGTGCGTCGTCTCTGGTTTCTTCCTCCTCGACTGTCGGCAGCGATGGCTCATTGGCCTCACCCGTCCTTGACGCAACGCGGACAGCAGCTTCTGCCCGGGTGCCATGGCCGTCAGGCGACGGTTCTTGCTCTTCTTCTTGTCCCTTGTCTCCATCCACTTGCCCCCGTGTCTCGTCGTCGTACTCTCCTTCCTGCGTTTCTGGCAGGCCTTCCGCCGTCAACGTTGACGGCAGGAAGCCGTTGGGATCAAGCCCAAGAGACTCAGTAGAGCTCTCTCCCTCCAATCTCGTTTCCCCAGCCGAATCCAACGAAGATAGTGAATTTTCCAACGAGAGTGACGCGTCGTCCACATGTTCTCCGTCCCCTGTGATATCATCGCCGCCCTCCTCGTCCTCCTCCCCTTGGTCTGCTCCATCTCCCCGAGGACTTTCAGCTGGCTCCTCGTGCGCGAAATCAATCACCTCAGCAGCCACATCGCCCGTAGGCAGGGGCTGCTGGGACGCGTAGGGGATGCGGAGCGTGCGGCGCTTATCGCCCAAGAGGGTGTTTGCCCGAAATTTCACCTCGCCCAGTTGTGGGACGTTGTTGCCTGTTGTGACTTCGAACTTGCCCGTTTTGGGGTCCTTGAACTCAACCTCCCAAGACTCCTCCTCGTTGTAGTTCCACTGAATCTGCCGGCAGGGCACGCCCCGCTGGCGCCAGCCTTTGTTGACAATGACGCTGCTGTTGGTACCGCGGAACTTCGAGCCATCTTGTTTCAAAAAGGCCGTAGGGCGCCATCCGAGGGGCATCAGGCGAGGAGATCTTTCCGCAGGCTCTTGCTCATCCGGGTCGGCGCGCAGATTCGACGTGACCACCCACGTCCACAAGTTGGCCTCCTCATCGAAAACCCCGTCGACGTCTACCTCCATCTCCCAGGTTTCACCCCACGGCGATTGGCTGACCACAACCTCTTCTGCTGCCTCCTCCTGCACGATGAGAGTGGACTCGATCATATCGATGAACTCATCGAGCTGGATGAGGCCGTCCTCCGAATAGTCGAACTCCTTGACGAGGCCGTTGACGAACTCCGCGGTGTATTCAAAACCCAGCTGCAGGAACGCCTTGCCAACCTCGTCGGCGTCAAGCTCGCCGCTGCCATCGACGTCGAATGACTCGAAGACCTTGGTGTAGCGCTCACGATTGAACGAGGAGATGAGCTCGGCAAACTCAGTAAAGTCGATGGAGCCGCTCCCGTCCTCGTCGTACTTGTCGAACATCTTGTTCAGCTTGTACTTGTCGACCTGGATCCCGAGCTCCTTGAAGGCCTGCGCCGTCTCCTCACGGTCGATGGCCCCCGAGCCGTCGGCGTCGAACAGGTCGAACTTTTTCCGGAAGTGCTTGAGCCTGAGGTCCACCGTGCGCTGCTTCTTCGCTTCGAGCTCGGCCTCCCTGGCGGCAATCTGCGCCGCAAGGTCCTCCGCGCGGGCCAGCTTCACGGCCTCCGCGGTGCCGGTGCGCGAGGTGCCGATGGTCTCCGTCGTGTCCGGCCGCGACGACTGGCTCGTCCCCGGCCGTCCCCCGCGGCTGGTGGCGCGGCTCTGCGGCTCGTCCATCGTGACCGTAGGCTCCGACGCACCCTTCATGGTGATCTCGAACCCAGCCTCGCGCAGGCGCCGCGTCGGCCCCCTGCCGACGCAGCCCTCTGCCGCCGCGCCCGCAATGCTCTGCACCACGCTCTGCACATGCTCTTGCGCCACGTCCACCTGGAAGTCGACCTCGAGGACGTTCGGCCGCGCCTGCCTGACCTCGCGCACGCGCACCTTGTCTGCGCCCAGCCGCGGCCTCGCGCTGTCGGCGAGGGCCTGGTTGAACGCGAGGCGCACGGGCCCGACGAACTGCTCCGCCGGCAGCGCCGTCTCCAGGGTGGCCGTCGCGCGGACCGCAGCTACCGCGTCGCTGCCCGCGCCCGGGCTCTGCGCGGTCGGGCTCTGCGCGGTCGGGCTCAGCGTCCTGCTGCTCGCCCCTCGCGGCGCCGCGGGCGAGCCGGCGCCGCCAGACGAGCGCGACATCTCCTGCAGGTCCCGGATGCGCGCCATGGCGCGCGAGGGGGGCGCCGCGCCAGCCCGTCCGACTCTTGAGACTGAGGCCTGAGGCTGCTGCTCGGCAACCGGGCTCGACCCCGTGTGCGGCCGGCCGGGCCGCGCCGCCGCGCCCGCCGTAGGGCCTGCGCCCGGGAGTTCTACTTCAGCTGTAAATGTGAGGTCTTGCAACACTCGGCTCCAAGCGGAGCTCGTGCCTCCCCCCGTTTCCGCAACAGTTCGTGGGGATTCGGCCTCTGCACGAACGCTTCTCGTCCCGCATGCCGCTCGCGGGAGGCGGCATGCCGGGGGAGGCGGCATGCCGGCGGGGTGACACGATGCACGCTCGTCCCAGGGGGCGCCTCTTGCAGCTGATCGTGCTGGGTGTGGCGGGCAGCTTCGGGGTGAGCGTGCACGGAGCGGCCCCGGGTGCGCAGTGGGGGCCGGCCGCGCGCCTGAGATCGACGCGGGCGCCGCCGTCACAATGGACGCTGCGGCCGCCGGGCCTGGAGCTCAGAGGGCTGCGGGGCGGCGGCCACGTCGCGTCGCCGGGCAAGCGGGCGCTCGACAGCGAGCTGGAGGTCAGCGACGTAGCCGACGCGGCCGCGGAGCCCTCGGAGAGCCGCGCGCCCGCGGCGGCCGCGTGCAGCCGGAGACGCCATCTGGCCAAGCGAATGACGGTGCGAGGCGGTAATGCGGAGGGCGCACCCGCGGGAGACGTGGGCGCGGCGGCGGAGGGCGACGAGGCAGAAATCGACGAGGCGCTGTACAACCGGCAGCTGTATGTGTTTGGGCACGACGCCATGAAGAAGATGCAGAAGAGCAACATCCTGCTCATCGGCGTCGCGGGCCTGGGAGTGGAGGTCGCCAAAAACCTGGCGCTGGCCGGGGTCAAGTCGCTGACGTTGCACGACCCGCGCAATGTGCGCGTCGACGACCTCTCCGCGCAGTACTACTGCGGGGAGGAGCACGTGGGCAAGAACCGCGCTGAGGTGTCGCTGGAGCGCGTGGTCGGCCTCAACCGCAACGTGGAGATCAAAATCCTCGAGGGCCCGGTGAACAAGACTACAATCGAGCAGTACTCGCTCGTCATCTGCACGGACAGTCCCTTCGGCGAGTGCGTTATGGTCAACGACGCGTGCCGCGCGGCAGGCGTCAAGTTTATCATGACGCAGGCACGCGGCCTTGCCGGCGACATCTTCGTCGACCTCGGCGACGACTTTGAAGTGACGGACACCAACGGTGAAAACCCCGCGCAGGCCATGGTCTCCCTCGTCAGCAACGACAAGAAGGCGCAGGTCACCACGCTCGACGAACAGCGCCACGGGCTCGAGGACGGCGACTACGTCACCTTCACTGAGGTGGAGGGCATGACAGAGCTCAACGCGCTCGCGGCGCCGGTGAAGGTCAAGGTGCTGGGTCCGTACACGCTGCAGCTTGACCTGGACACGTCAAAGTACGGCGCTTACACGGGCGGCGGGTACGTGCGACAGGTGAAGCAGCCTAGCACAGTGCACTTTGCAACCCTGAGGCAGAGCCTCCGGGAGCCCCTCTTCTTGACCAGCGACTTTGCGAAAATCGAGCGCGAGCGCCAGTTGCTGCTGGCGTTCCAGGCCGTGGACAGCTTCTTCGTGCAACTGGGTGCGTACCCGCGGCCGGGCGTGGTGGAGGACGCGGACAAGGTCGTCATGATGGCTCACCAGTTCAACACCGAGTACAAGACCAAGAACGGCGAGCTATTGAACGCGCAGCTGGTGGAGGAAGTGGACGAGGCGCTCATTCGCACCGTTGCCATGCAGTCTCGGGGGCAGCTCGCGCCAGTCATGTCGGTGCTCGGCAGCATCGCGGCCCAGGAGGCGCTCAAGGCCATTTCCGGTAAATTCATGCCCGTCCGCCAGTTTTTCATGTTCGATGCGCTCGAGTGCCTGCCCGGCCCGGACGCGGAGGGCAACCCGCTACCGCCCGAGGAGTTTGAGGGCGAGTGCCAGCGCTACGACGGCCAGATTGCTTGCCTGGGCAAGGGCGTGCAGCGGCGTCTGGAGCAGCTCAACTACTTCCTTGTTGGCGCGGGCGCCATTGGGTGCGAGATGCTCAAGAACTGGGCCATGATGGGTGTCGGGGCGGGCGAGGGCGGCAACATCCACTGCACCGACATGGACGTGATAGAAAAGTCCAACCTGAACCGCCAGTTCCTGTTCCGTCCCGAGGACGTTGGCAGCCTCAAGTCCGACACCGCGGGCAAGAGGGCCAAGGACATGAACCCCTACCTCAACGTGCAGACGTACTCGACCAAGATGGGCCCGGACACCGAGGACATCTTTGACGATGACTGGTTCGAGGCACTCGATGGCGTGTGCAACGCGTTGGACAACGTCCAGGCGCGCACCTACATGGACCAGCGCTGCGTGTACCTCGGCAAGTCTCTCCTCGAGAGTGGCACGCTCGGCACCAAGGGCAACGTGCAAGTGGTAATCCCCCACATCACAGAGTCCTACAGCTCGTCCCGCGACCCGCCGGAAAAGGCCATCCCGGTGTGCACGCTTAAGAACTTCCCCAACGCCATCGAGCACACCATCCAGTGGGCGCGCGACGACTTTGAGGGCGTCTTCAAGCAGCACCTCGAGGACGCCAACTCGTACCTGTCCCACGCCGACAAGTTCTTTGACTCGCTCGAGCAGCAGCCCACCATGGCGGCGGGCACCGTGTCCAACATCAAAAACCTCCTGGGCGCAGAGCGCCCCACAGGCTTCAGAGACTGCATACAGTGGGCGCGCCAGCGCTTCCAGGACCTCTTTCACAACCAAATCCACCAGCTGCTCTTCAACTTTCCGCGTGACATGACCGACTCCCAGGGCCAGCCGTTCTGGGCCGGCGCCAAACGGCCGCCCAAGCCCCTCGACTTCGACGAAAAGGACGTCATGCACACGGACTTTGTTATTGCCGCCGCCACCCTGCGCGCGCAGAACTTCGGCCTGGCCGTCCCGGCGACCGTGACTGCCGAGGACGTGCGCCAGGTGGTGTCGAAAATGAAGATCGCCCCGTTCACGCCAAAGGCCGGCGTCAAAATCGCGGCGGCTGAAGGCGAAGCGGAGCAGGGGGAGGGCGGCGGTGGGGGGGGGGACGAGAGTATCGGGCAGTTGCGCGCGTGTCTGCCCTCGCCCGATAAGGTCAAGGGCATTGAGCTGGCGCCACTGGACTTTGATAAGGACGATGACATGCACATTGGTGCGCTGTGTGTGTGTGTGTGTGTGTGTGTGTGTGTGTGTGTGTGTGTCTGTTATGAAACGTATAATACAGACACGCACCCACGCACGCACGCACACACACACACACACACACACACACGCACACACACACGCATACACATACACATTGCAGAGTATGTAACGGCGTGCTCCAACCTGCGGGCGACCAACTACAAGATCAGTCCGTCGGACAAGCACAACACAAAGCTCATCGCTGGTAAAATCATGCCCGCCATCGCCACCACCACCAGCATGGTCGCAGGTATGATGTGTGTGTGTGTGTGTGTGTGTGTGTGTGCGTGTGTGTGTGTGCGCGCGTGCGCTTACATACGTACATACATACGTACTTCATGCACACACAAACACACACACACACACACATGCTTGCTCAGTTTTTTGTAGAACGCTCATGATACATCAGCTTCTTGCACAAGGCACACACACACACACACACACACACACACACACACACACACACACACACACACACACACACACACACACACACACACACAAACACACACAAACACACAAC
>Ga0115006_10003747_pt1 | contig 10443 bp, 14 predicted proteins | sample ArcOceMetagenome_3_FD_88943 | JGI IMG/M metagenome (GOLD analysis project Ga0115006, IMG submission 88943) | Marine eukaryotic phytoplankton communities from Arctic Ocean - Arctic Ocean- Svalbard ARC20M Metagenome | ecosystem: Environmental > Aquatic > Marine > Oceanic | place: Arctic Ocean...
CAGCTCGAGATTCGGACGAGACTCTATACAGTACAGGGTAGGTACAACACACTGTCAAGGCCACCAGGACCCAAGTAAGAGAGTTCCCATTTTTCCGGGAACCCAGGAGGCAAATGTCAAGATGGTTCCCATTAACGGGGTTCAACTGAGTTCCCATTTCGCGGAGAACGTACTGTATCGCGAGTACAAGCTGTTGTCATGTGTCAGCATCATACAGCGCAAGGGCTGCGCCGTGACAAGAGTCACGGTTTCGGCCGCATGGGGTGACTCGGATCAGAGCACGTCCCGTTACGATCTGACGAGTCTGAAGAGAGTCCCTGCTAAACGTGGACGACGAGACGTGCGATACTCAAGTAGTATTTGTCACAGTGTCACGGTCACGGTCGTTGGAAGCCTGGGACTCCGGACAGTGAGGGATGTTGACGGGTGTCTGCGCAGAGCAGATCAAGAATCAAGTAAGTGTTCTTTGACAGCGGTCCTGATACTCCAGGCATCGCGCGTCCCGGGCCCCGAGAGCCACAAGTCCCGCAGTTGAGGGATTCCGCGCAACTTGTCGTTCGGTGCCATTGACAACATGCTGCACAGCGGGAGCTCGGGTGGGATGAGGCACACCTCAGAGTCGTCGAGCGACTCCATGCGCACCGTGCACCGCAGGTGAGACACTCCCAGCATGGCATGGGGGGCAGACCCTACAGTACGCCAGTGACATGTAAACTGGTTCCATTGTTCAATGAGACTCAGGCTCCTAATTTGTCAGACCGGGCTCTAATGCCAATGAATAGGTGACAATTTGTAGGATTACTTATGAGCCGATGCGTATGTTACCCCCCGTGTTTGAACCCGATAGTACCGCCGCATCTTCTGTGGTAAAAATCTCAAAATCTTGCTGGCGTTCGCGGCGGGGGTTGGGAGGCCTGGGTGGTGACCCGTGACAGGGGAGCAGATGTGGACATGGATCCGTATCATGTAGAGAAACGAGGGACCTTCCGCGCACGTCTGATCAGCGACATTGGTCTTTAAAAAATAAGGTGAAATGGCGGGCGCTGCCTGCTATCCTTCAACCCCTGCCCCGCGCGCACTGTCGCCATCAAGTGCATCGCCTTTCTGTGCAGCCTCTGTCTCGCCCTTCAGCAGGGCAAGTTCTCGAGCCTGCCGCTTCAGTGCGTCTGCCCAGTTCTCGTAGTTGGCAACCTCACTGAGGAGCTCAAGCAGGCCACGGGCAGAGGCGTGCGCGCGTATTTCCCCGTTTTGCCCGCTTTCGCCCACGCCTTCTAATGCTTTCCCGAGCTCCGTGTGGAAGTCCGGGACAGCCCACCCGCATCGTTTCAGCTGATCCTCCAGCTCAGATTCCACGATCTTTTCGAACTTGTCGTACATTTCCTTGTGGGAAAGTGAGTACTGGAATTCAGAGGGCGAGCGGGAGGGGCGAAGTGAGACAGTTCAGCGCAGACGCTCGCACGCGCGCATGCTCCAGGGTACACGCCACCGGCATGCAGCAAATGCGCGTCGACTCAACCTGCCCTGTGCGAAGAGGCGCCTTGAAGACGGGCAGAGCCTGTCACACACGCGCCGCACGCACACGCACCCAGAGACAGACACGCATACCGACACAGGAATGCATGTTGCTCAGTATGCCTCCAGACCACAGCGGCCAAAACCGGTGGCGAGCGGGGAAAAAGCCGGGGTGGCGAGGCAGGGCAATGCACGCTGATGCAAAGCGTCGCACGCGCAAGGCAGGGAACACAATCCCGCTGGTATGTCTCATACCTGCACCAGGAGGGTCAGGACCTTGTGCTCGACCGAGCCCGGCTGCCAGTGCGTGCGGCTGGACGATCACTGGCACAGACGACCGCAAGCGCAGCCGCCGCGCGCATGTGCACGCTCGCACGCCCGCACACGCACCGCCCGCACGCGCACTGAACAATGCAGTTCAAGCGCACCTCGACCCCCAAGTCCCCGTCCTCGCCGCAGTCCACCGCGTCCGCCAGTTCTTGAACATCTGACGGACAAGGGGTCAGCACACGGAGGCGCAGGCGGCGCGTGGCGTCACCCGCGCTGTGTGGGGGGTGGGCCGTGGCGGGGAGGCTCACACCATAGTCCTCGGGCATGAGGCGTGCCGTGAGCAGGTACTCGAGCGCGTCGATGGCCTCGAGCAGCGGGCTTGGCGGCATTGGTGCTGGCCAGGGCAAAGCTGCGAAGCGCGAGGCGTTCTTGGGTTGGTCTTGAACCCCTCTCGATCCCTGCCCCGCCCTGCCTGCGCCGTTCCTGCGGCTGCCTCGTCCTGCAGCTGACACCTGAGCACCGGCCGCGGATGCTCTTCAGGGGACTTCCGGGTGAACTTGCGAAGGGCTTGGTTCATGGCTGAGACTAAATCTCGAACTAAACTCAGGAGGCTAGTGGCGTGGCATCATGTGAGTTGGATGGCGGCGGCCGGCGGCCAAGGGCGCGCAGACGGCGCGCAGAGCTGCTCGCAGCGATGCGCTGCTCAAATACGCGGCAGCTGCCTTGCGGGCGGACCTGCAGTGGTGGGCACGGCCAAACTGCCGTCCAGCGAGAGCGGCGTCCGTCGGCGCCCTAGCAGGACCCACGAGAGGCGCGGGGAGCGCCCTGTCCCGCCCGCAGCGCCGGGCGCGGGCGTCAGCAACCCGCACGCGGGCGGCCACGCTAGCCTTTGCCATGTCGCGGGTCTCTGCGGTGGCATGCGGAACTGCGGTTCCGCCGCGTGCCCCCGCAGCACCCTCGTTGCCGGCGCATGGTCCCCCACGGGCTGAGAAGGGAACCTGAGCGCGACCGGTTGCCTGTCGCGCCGCGATGGTGCAGGACGCTCCTCTCTTGGAGAAGATGCTCTCGCGGGCGGTGGGCGGGGTCGCGGCGCCAGGTTTTCGTTGCTGACTGGTGCGTGTGCAAACAGGCCGGCGGCCCAACAAGACTTGGTGGACTTCTTGGCTAAGCTCAAGCTGTGAGTTCATGTGTCGTGCTGTTCGTGTCTGTGCGCACACACTTTCACACAAAGCAGGGCTGCATGTCTGCAGCGTGAGGGAGGGGAAGTGCGTCCATGTATTTTTTCATCTGCGAGTGCGTGAGACTTCGTGCGTGCTGGGGGGGAATCATGCTGTTGGTGCAAACGAGGGAGGCTGTCAAACTCAACTTCGGACACTGCCCTGCTGTCGCTTTCAGCCCTCAGACGCCGAGTTAGAAGGAGCGTTGCGAGATGATAGTTTGTGACGATGTGACGGCGGAGCTATCACGCGGCGCTTTCGAGGGACTCTGTCTGTTGCAGCTGTCCCTCGTGCGCAATAGCGGAAACGCGAGCTTGATCGCTGGGGACTGCTCGCCAGAGTATGCGTACACTGCAACGCTGGTGAGGCTTGTGGCGAGTGCTGGTGAGATGCGTGGCAAGGCAGGTGCAGGACGACAGTGCGGCAGGACAGGGGTGTGCGCAAAGTGTCTGCCCTCCCCTGCTCCTGTCGTTGTCACAGATGCGGTTCCACGCGCAACCGTGCACGGTGAATGCAGTGGGAGAGGCAATTTAGTCGGACAGTGGACTGGGTAAGGAGAAGACGTGACCTGTACGCGGCCTGCAAAGGTGGCGCACAGGCCTAGGCCGGCAGACGCGCTTTCTCTCCTCTCCAGCTTGCGTCAGCCCGCTGTGTGTTTCTACTGGCGTGAGCTCGAACATGAGCGAGCTGCACGCGGTGGGGTGTTGAATGGGGCAGGGGGATGCCTGGAGGAAGCAGGGCTGGCTGCACAGGTTTGCCAGTTTGCGCGGTGTAGCGCGCACGCATGGGCGCTTGCCGCAAGAAAGCGCACCGTGGCAGGCGCGCGGGCAGGCAGTGCTGTGGCAGGAGGTTCCTGGCTGGGGTTGGGCAGTTCGGCAGCCTGGCAACCTCACGCGCTTCCTTCCTGCCCTTGCCGTTAGCGCGTGCCTTGCCATGCTTGCACTGCCGCTTCCAGAGCTGGCCTCGTCGCCGTTGCCTCCTGTTGGCTCCTGTTGCCTCACTTCCTGTTGCCTCACTTCCCTGTTGCCTCACCGCCCTCCCGCGCACCTGCTCTTTCGCTTTGTGTTTAGTGTGGTGTGTGTCTGTGCGAGAGGACGGCGGAGCGTTGACGAGGGACGACGGGGACTGACAATCATGGTGCCATGTGTTGTGTGCTGTGTGTGCGGACTATGGTGTGCACGTTGTGCGTGCCGTGTGTGCCTGCGTGTTTGTGGTCGAGGGCAAATGGCAGGTCAAATGCCAAGAAGCATTTGGAGGGCGTCGAGTGCTGCTCGCTGGCCGCGCTCAAGGGGCTCAAGGCCAACGACCTGAAAGCCATGGGCTTCAAGCCCGAGGTCCGGTCGCGCCTGCAAAAACACATTGCTGACGACTCGGCCGTCGCCGACTACAAGGAGGAGGAGGCGTTCGTGACAGTGGATGAGGAGGAGGAGGCGATTGAAAGCAAAACATCAACTGCGGGCAAGAAGAAGAAGTCGGGCAAGAAGGGGGGGGCAAAGAAGGAGCCCTCGGCTGCCGCACACACACCGGTGCCGGGGGAGGGCGGGGAGGCGATGGACCCGGGCTTCCAGGCGTTCCTGACGAGCATCGGCCTGGCCGAGGCGATCCCGAAATTCCAAGAAAGCCACATCACGTCGCTCGAGTCCTGCCGCCTGATGACCAAGGCGTCGCTCATGAGTAGTCTGGCCATCCCCGACGCCAAGGCCGGGCGCATCCTGTCGCAAATGTGCATCACTTCCTTGGCCCAGGGCGAAGTGCCCATTGCAGCTCAGCGTGGTATGTGCCTTTTGCTGCTCAGCGTCGCCTGCCTGCCTGCCTGCCTGCCTGCCTGCCTGCCCCTGAAGCACGATGGCGCAGAGAGCGCGTCTCCCCATGCCGTTGGTCGAATAATCACTGTCGGAGGTGACGGGCGCGCGTGGGGGTGGATTGCGTGCACAGGGCTGCTCCTCTGACGGCATGCATGTGTGTTGGTGCGGCTTGCGCGCACAGGGCTGGAGCAGGATTTGTCAATGGTGGTAAGCCGCATGAAGATGGCGGACAAGGACAAGGAACGGATCCGCGCGTGCCTGATAGTGAACGACGTCCTGTCCATTGCCGACGCGCAGGCCAAGCGCTTCGCCATGATGAACGAGGTGCTTGCTCTCTGCTCTTGCTGCCTGCGCGCCCGATGCCGCTGCGTCTTAGGCAGAGCTGGTGTTGGGGGCCAGTGTTGCTTGCCGTGCGCCTTGCTCGTCTGCACCCGCGCCTGCTCCCCGGTGCCTGGCGCAGCATTCAACGCCCCCCCCCGCAACGCGTCCCGTGTTGCACCTGCCTGGTGCCTACCTCCTGTGTTCCTCTCGCTGCAGTCCTCCTTTGGTGCTTGGTGCCCAGGCTATCTGCCGCTGCCGCGCGCTGCGTGCTGCCCGGAGCGCGTGCTGGCATGAGCTTGCTGTGTTGTTGGTGTGTGGTCTAGACCTCGCCTCATATCTCCTTCTCTCTGCATGCGTCTTTTGCTGCTCTGACGCCATCCACGTGTGCTCGTGCGTCTGTGTGTGGCGTGCATGCGGGTGGGGGCGTGTGGGGGTGTCGGGGGCGCGGTGGGGGTGGGCAGGTGGCGTTGACATGCGACGAGGCAACGGAACTGGGACGACTACTGGATGCGGCGCCGATGATTTCCGCGCCCATGCCACACGCCGCACCCATGGGTTGGCCAGGCGCTGCCTCCAATGGATTTGGCGGTAATCCCTCTTGTGCCTGTCCTCTCAGCCATCGTAGCTCGCTGTCTTGACTGCGCGTTCGGCCCCGAGAGAGAGTGAGAGACGGAACAGCTTGTAGCGGCTTGCAGCTTGTGTGCAGCCTGGGGGTGCCTGTGCAACGCAGTTGCCGATCAGTTGCAGATGTGCGGCGCCTGACAGGTGCGAGATGTGACACGCGCAATGCAACGTGTGCAGCACATGGGGCCATGTCAGTGGGCGGCCGATACTAAGTCTCTTGGTCCAAGGTGAAGCCGGAGTTCACCCGCATCAGTTGCCCCAAAAAAAACAAAAAAAAACCTACAAGGGCACGGTGCGGGAGGGAAACCATACCGTCCTGCCGCCTCGCGCACCTATGATTTCACGGCGAGGACCCGCGACGTGCGTGCTCTCAGCCGCACCGCGTCAGGGAGAGCGCAAAGGAGGAGGACAGCAAGGCGCAAACGGTTGTGAGTTTCGAATAACAAAATCTGCCTTTATTGGTTGGACACTTTTGCACGCAAGTTGTCGCAAAAGTGTAGACCAAGACAGGCGGGAAAGGAGGTGTTGAGGAGACAAGGCCAGGTATTTGATCTGGCTTTGTGATCTGGCTTTGTGCATTCAGTAAAGCACACTTCCTGTTGTGTCAACTCGTCCAAGGCCAAGACAAGATCAAATAACCCCACACCCTCCCCACGCCTTGGCAAGAAGAGCAAAACCACTAGTGCCGCGTTGTGTCGGAGAAGGCGTCTGTGGGAGGGCGGAGGCGGAGGCCTCCGCCGCGAGTGCTGCAGGAGACCCACTCATCATCGTCGGTGGTACCGCCCACGTACGAAACCAGCACCTGCCCACGTCCATTGTTCATCAGCTCCTGTCGCTGTGCAGAAAACGCCACAGACATTTTCATGCAGCTCAAGCAGCGACGAGAAGTCGCATGTTACCTTGTCAGGCTTGTCTGTGTTTGCAATATATTTCACCACCTTGATTTTGGCTTGCCACCAATCCCCATCCCACTTGACCTGCTCAAAGTGGAGCCAAGATTTAGACCAAGAGCTGCGCAGACATGCACTCAGAGACATGCACTCGAAGACATGCACTGCCCAGACATGCACGGATGAAGATGTAAGCTGGCATCAATTTGAAATGTGGGTGACCTCGACGGGTTTGCCTTTCAAGAGCCACGAACTGTTCTTCTCTTTGCGCATGCCTCCTGCTGCCCCCGAGGTGCTCTTGGCTGGCGCCTGCTTGTTGATGTTTCGAAGGTCTTCGGTGACTGCGCAGCAATCACGCATCCTTCAAGGTGAGAGAGCATGCATCTGGCAAAAGCATGCGACCAAACGCTCACATTTCTGCAATGTTTCTTGGCACGTTGCTACAAATGGAGCAGTGAGCTCCTGTTGCCAAGAAGCTCACTGCACCTGTTGAGAAGAACGGTTGGGAAGAACAACAGACCGTCACGCTTCCCGAGGGGCAGAGTCGAAAGGAATAAACCCCACCATGACTGATAAGCCGAAGCGCGGCCGGAGCCTGCACCAACCATCTTCTTGCGCACCCAATCCCATTCTTTCGCCTGCGTCCAGACAATGTCACCAAGAAACACAATAAATACAAGCAAACGCGAGGCAAGAGGATACGGCGAGGCAGGCTGATACGCCGCTTCTTCATCCAGTGCACAGCGTCATGTAACCTGCGAGGGAGAACTTGATTTGTGCAAACATCGATCGCGCAGACCTTCCTCCATTTCTTCACGTAATTCCTCGACCTGCAAACAATCATCATCTGGGTCAAATCTGTGTTCCAGGACTTGAAACCGTGTTCGTTTTACACGCAAAACGCACACGCTGATGAGCGAAAGGCAGGCAAATTACACCACCTGGACGGGCACGGCAGCGTCAGGTAGCGACGGGCTCATCTCCCGTCGACGAGCCGCCGCCAGCGCTTGCACTTGATCAGGAGTCAGCTCCTTTTTCGTCCGCACAATGCGAGTGAATGGGCTGGATGCACAGTGCTCCACACCGGCCACGATTTTGGCTTTCACGTCTTGAGCGATAGGTGATTGAGCAGACGCAGACCACGGCGACGCGCGTCCTGCCAACATGGCATGAACACTACCAGGCTGGCCTGCACCTCCCTCATGCTCATGCCTGCTGTGATCATGACTGCTGTTATCAGACCGCGGCCGCTTCGGCCACTTGTGAGCTTTTGCCGTGCTCATAATTTGAGCAGAGTCCGCTGCTGTGTAAGAGGTCGTTAGCACGCAAGCAGGAGACACGCAAGCAGGAGACACAGCACTCTCCTCTGCCGGAGACACAGCACTCTGCTCTGCCAGAATGTTCCCGCCCCCACACACCCAACGTGTGAACATGATTGCATCATGATTGCATCATGATTGCATCATGATTGCATCTTGAATTTTGGGACTTACCCTTGGCCTGTGGACGCGAGGAGTGGCTGGGAGGGCACGGCTGCAGCATTTGGGAAAACGTGGGCGGCCCTGAAGACTGGAGACTTGAAGACTCCTGACCTTGATTGCGCCCCACCTTGCCATCGCCATCTAATCCGCTTTCCGTAATGCCCTGTATTTCCCACAGGCGCTCGGGTTGGTGCTCTGATTGCTCAGATTTGATTGCAATGTTTCCCGAGACAAACTTTGGTCGGGGAGGTGAATGCGGCGGTTCTAACTGCTCATGCCGTGACTGCTCATGCCCCGACCCTCCTCGCGTTGATGCGCTTGGAGTTGACGTCAGGAAAGACATGGACATTGGGTCCGGCCGCGCGCCTGCCTCGGTTCTCGAGAGTTCTGCTGCTTCCTGTTGTTCAAGATTCGTTTAAAAACACTGCATGTGATTAGGGCGCAAAGCTGTTGACATGTGCTCACATGAGCAAGCCTTTTCAGCCTGTTCACATGCGCTGACATCTCATAACCCAACCAAGGTCACCAAATACTCTCGTCTACATGCTTGAAACCAAAGAGAAGGAGCAAAAGGCATTTCACCTCCTGTGCGCTAGAGCGTTCGGGCTTGCACAAGGTTGCATCCAACGCCTCTGACTTGACCCTCTTTTCTTGAAATGGGGACAGAGGCGCCAGCGAGTCGATAGCACCTACCTTCTCTCTGCCCTTGCTAGAGGCGTGGGACGACAGTTGAGGGCTCGAGGGCTTGGGCGCCTTGGCAGGGCGCCCTCGTGCGTTCTTGCCCTCTTTACTCTCGTGCTTGCCCTCTTTACTGTCGCCCCCAGGCCCCTTGCCTGCCGTGCCCTTGTTCAAGACGGCAGCCGCGCTCAGAGGTGCCTCCAGTCCTTTTCGCTTCCACTCTTTGTCCTTGCCAACGTCGCCCTCCTGCTCGCTGTGCCCCCCCGCCGCGCCTCGCTTGATGCCGGCTCCCTGGTCACGTGCGTGCGTGTTGTGAGAAAGAGACATGCAAACAACGCACAACCGCCATCATCTCATTGAGGCCAGCAAGTGTGGGCAACACAGGGAAGGAAGGAGCGGGCGGAGACAGGCAGCAAAGCAATCCCTTACAGACAGGCAGCAAAGCAATCCCTTACAGACAGGGGAGCGGGAGCGCGGTCAACCTCGTGGGCGAAACTGAGGACGCTTGATGATGCGCCCTTGCTTGACGTGACGCTCCCGGTGCCCGAGTGAACCTCCACTTGCCGTTTCTTGGCTTTTGAATAGTCGCTGGCAGTTGACGCACCAAGGCCAAGGCAAAGCCACATGCACAGGTACAGGCAAAGGCAAAGGCAAAGGTCAAAGCCACTCCCTGGCCCCGTCTAACAAGTTACGCTGTCCTGCAATTTTCCATATGCCCGCGCGCGCCCCCGGCTCGCACAAGACTTAGCGTCGGAAAAGGAACGAGGAAGGGCAGTGCAGTCGAGGAGCAGGAGGCAAGGCAGCGCGATTAGGCAGGCCAGGCCAACGCATGCACAACCACACCGCGGCCGCCCGACACAGTTGGCAGTGCGGCACCTGAGGACTGCCGCGGCAGTTGGCGGCTTGGCGCCCCCCGACAGAGCCGCGTTAAATTGGTCTTTTTGGAGGTTGAGCTGTCGCTGGATATGCTGGTGATGGGCCTGTAGGTGCTCGAGTTGCTCGTTGAGCTCGTCTTCCACATGCCTGTCTCGCGCCTCACCGCATTTTAGCACCGAGCCTTCATGCCGTATTGCCAGACGCAACGGCATGATGCTCTGCGACCGCGCAGCCCATGTGCTATGCACGCAATCTGTCTTGCGCCCACGCCACTGTGCGCCGTGGCGCCTGCACACGAGCAATACGCCTTTGCCCGCAACCGCATGCGTTGCTCGACAGCGTTGCCTAGGCGTGCACGCGGGCGTTACAAAGAGAGAGGGGATGAGGAAAGACCGGTTGGCGAGGGCAGCAAGCTGGACGGCAGAAGAGTTGTGCTGCATCATGTGCGCCAGGTGCTGCTGAAGCTCGGCCACCTGCTGCTGGCGCTGGGACACGTCGTGCTGCTCCAGTGCACCGCCATCCCGCCCGCCCGACACCATCCCCCCCACGCCAACCCGGGACTCGATGCCCATCTGCTGGGCTAAGGAATTCCACACAGACCGCGCCCCGGGCGCGTCTGCCGCACCCGGCGCCTGCTCGAGGGAGTGTAGGGAGGGAGCTGCATGGAGTAGCGCGCCCAACGAACCTACAGCCTCAGCCCCCCCCCCCACTCGTCCCTGCTGCCTCCGAAGTAGGGCCGCCGGCAGGCCCCGCCCCCGCCCCCCCCCCC
>Ga0115006_10003748_pt1 | contig 10440 bp, 5 predicted proteins | sample ArcOceMetagenome_3_FD_88943 | JGI IMG/M metagenome (GOLD analysis project Ga0115006, IMG submission 88943) | Marine eukaryotic phytoplankton communities from Arctic Ocean - Arctic Ocean- Svalbard ARC20M Metagenome | ecosystem: Environmental > Aquatic > Marine > Oceanic | place: Arctic Ocean...
AATGCGGCCCATAGACGGCCAGTACCGGTGTGGATCTTGAGGGCTTCGCATGCGATTCGCGCAGCTCGGTTGTACATCTTGCACCTGATTTCAACATTGACACTCTCAAGCCATATCTTCCAGTCTGATGATGCATCATGCCGCGCCTTGCAGAGGATGGCTCTGGCGAGTTCCATATTTCCGACGAATTCCTCGAGTCTGGCGTGTTCGAGGAAGACTGCCGAGCGGCCCTTCTCCGGTACATTGTCGGAGGCACGGTGGAAGAGCGTCCTGGCGATGTCGAAACGGCCCGCCGTGAGCTCCATCTTACCGCCAGCGAGCCACACTTTCCACACGAGGTTTGGTGGACAAGACACGGCTGCCTTGGCGAAACGAGTTCGACTGCGTTTGAGGTGTACATCGAGACTGTCGTTGGGATTGGCTTCGCAGAACATCACGGCGGCCCTCTCCATTGCTTGGGCTGCCTCGAGATGTACCTTCCAAAGCAGTTCACGGCTGATACTACTCTGAGCCCGCGCAATCATTTTCATCGTCCGGGGTAGGTGGAACGATCCCTCGTCGAGATCCATCCCTTCGCAGAGACGAAAGGCTCCAAACCAAAGCGGTCCGTATCTAGGTATTTCTCCAAGACCGCGCTCTACGATGGCCAAAGCCTCAGCTGGATTATCAGTATCGCGCTCCAGCTTGTAGGCTTCGAGATAAAGTGGCCCATACCACGGTACGTGGTGCATTAGATCTGTGTGTGTGTGTGTGTGTGTGTGATGTGTGTGGAGCAAAATCAACACGCAATGAGTTGGAAAGAAGAAGGCGATAAACATCGAGGTGAGATATACAATGTGGAAAATCGATAGTTGTTCGAGAAGAAAAAGACTATCCAAAGCAACACAACAAACACACTTACACTTGAGTAGTCGCCTCGCTACCGTGGGATTGCCAGATCTTGCCTCAAAGAGGGCTCCCTCCAGCACTGTACGCCAAACTTTCTCGATTCCAGGTGCGTGCTTGAGTCTGGCCAAAAGACTCCGAGCACCGGCGAGATTTCCAGTCTTCTCTTCGTGCTTAATCGTTCTTGTCATCAAGCTTTCGTTAAATTCGCAATAGCGAAGGCCCGTGTAGAGTAATCTCTGACATTTCGTCAGATCCCCGCATTCCTCTTCAAGTTTGCTGTACTCCAGCCATCCCTGGGGAGTGTATGGTTGGAGCTCGCATACCTTGGAGTAGAGTGAGCGGGCCGCATTGCTCTTGTTGGATCGTTTAGCAAGATCCGCCAATTCCAAGTAAACACGCCAGTGGACACTTCCAGGCAAAGGTGTTCCCTCGGTGGCACCTTCAAGGACACTCATTGCAAATTGCTGCGCCTCAGAGAGGGACGTTCGCTCTAGGGCATGAAACTTGCGATAAAATTCCTTGAAAGCAAGTTTGGTCTGCGGGTTTTCGTTAAGCTCAGATTTCTTCTGCTCGCCGGGGTCGTCTTGCTTCGGCGCACCGACGATATCGTCGCGCTGTTGCTGCTTCCTTCCCTTTCTTGGCGACTCGGGGATTTCGTCGGGGACGTTCTTGCCCTTTTTCGGCAACTTCACCTTTTGGCTCCGTGCCATATCACGAGCCGCCTGAAGGCTCGAAGTTGCAACTCCATCACCATTATCATCAGTCTCGCCCTTGTTCTTGGTCCGCGAAGGCACTGCGCCTTCGACGCGTGGACCAAGCTGGGGCTCTTCATTAGGGTGGTGCTGTGACTGCTGTGAAGCATAATAGTCAGGGCCAGGATACGTCTGAGGATGGAAAACGCCCGCCTGCGCTGAAAGTGATGGGTCTACCATTATGCCATAAGGAGGGACTGGCGAGGGAGCTGCGGAGGGAACAGGTGACGGGGCCATCGGCGGAACCCCAACTGGTGACGAGGCAGACATGGCGGGAGGCATGACATTGCCCACCCCAGGAAGAGCGCCCCATCCACCCCCGAACCCTTGCTGCTGCTGAGTACTTGGACCTGACGACCAAAGGCCGGGGCCAGCTCCAGTGATCGGTGGCAGGCCAAAGTTCTGTCCAGGTGCATTGAAGACAGGGAGATTGACTGGACTCGGTACCGCCTGACCCACCGGAACGGTAACGGGCGACATACCATGAGGTGACATCGGAACAGGTGACTGATTTATTTGAGGCAGAAATAGAAAGGGAAAGAAAACAAGAATGTGGTTTGTATTGAGTTAACACAACACAATGCCTGCTATTAACACACGAAAAATCTTGTTCAGCGGTACGCCCGCACTTACCATGATTCCCGATGGCAGCGGAGGAACATTCATCGGCGACATCCCCACCTGTCTGGAATCCTGAAAGAAGGACATACCCGCGCCGCCGAATATCCCTGCTCCTGGAGGAACCGGCGACTGACCGAAGAAGGTCGGGCTCTGTCCTCCGATCCAGCCGCGATGAGGCCCTGGGTACTGTTGAGGAGGAATCACATTCGGCTGTCCGAGCTGATTGAACTGCTGCTGGAGCTGCGTCATCTCAGCGTCGGGAGAGTCGGACGAGCGAGATCGAAACTGTTGGTGCTGCTGCTGGCCAGAGCCTCCGCCAGTTTCCCCGGTATCAGCCCCTTGTTGCTGCGAAGCCTGACGATCGAGCTGCTGACTCTTGGCCGGGGGAGAAAAAGCTCCGAAGCTCATCGGAGTGGCGCTGACGCCAGAGCCCTGGTGTATCTTGTCCTGGGAGTTCTGATTTTGCTGCTGCTGAAAGCCGGGAGGGCTGCCAGGGCTGCCACCCGCGCCCAAGCGCCCCACCAGATCATTCTCGTACGGATAGACGGAGGACCAATCCTCCATTCCAGTACCGACTCCACCCCCGATGCCTTGGACCGTGCGAATGGGAGACGGGTCCGCCGACGACGAGCTTAGGCTTAGGTCGGCGGCGGTGGCGGCGATGGTGCTGTTATCCCCCAGCATCGCCGCCCTTCGGGGAGAGGCGTGGATGGCGGCTGCCAGCGCGTCCAGAGCGCTGCTGCCGCCTCGTCCACCTCCTCCCCCGACTGCTTTCCCCGTCTCTACCAAACGCTGTGGGTTGTTCGGTTCGGCGTCGGTACCGTTGGCGTATCTCTGTTGAGCAGTGACCACATTGACCCTGTTATTGTCGTCGCCATCGTCGTCATCATCGTCGTCCATAAGATTATCCAGAGTTCTTGCCAACTGGACCGTCGCGGGAGAGAAGGAATTCCTCGTTCGGCCGGTGCCGTTACCATCACTGCCGACTTCAGTCGAAGTCCCGGTGCCGCTGCCGTCGCTAGTACTCGTAGCCGCGGCCACGCCAGCGGAATTAGTCGTCGTAGCGGCAGCAGCTGTGTTGGGGGTAACGTTCAGATTGAGATGAGGGTTTCGGGCCAGGGCAACGCCCGCCGGTGTGTACAGCGGCGGCTTGTTGATGCCCCCTCCCCGGGGTGCCGTCTGTGGTGGCGCGGCGAAAGCAACGCCGCTCCCGTCGGCAGCAGCGGCGGACGACGTCTTATTATTGATGGATGCCGATGGTTTCCGAACAACAACAGGCGTCGTCAGAGCGAGACCGCCGCCTCCACCAACACCCCCATTGCCGTAAACAGCGCCGCCGCCATTGACATCCAAAGTCGATCGAGACATTGCGGGACCCGACCGTCTCGTTGCAGCCGGAGAGCTCAGCGGATTATGATTATCCGAAACGGTGGCTGCCAGCGACGTCTGCTGTTGCTCCTGCTGCTGCACTCTACTGCCTCCTCGTTCGCCTTCAAAGCCTCCGCTAGGAATGCCGGTCCCGGCATCCCCTCCCCTCGCCTGATTCCAAAACATCCGGTCCATCTCGAACGACGTCGAGAGCTCCGGCGCCTCCTGCCCCTCTCCCCCAAGCTCGGCCTCCGCGTACCGTACGCCGCCGTGCGAACCGTGGTACCGACCGCTTCCCTGCTGCAGCGATTGGCGTTGGTGCGCCATGTTCTCCTTCACAAGCTCCGGGGGACCGTCGATGGCGGCCTGCGGAAGAGTACTGCCGTTGTTTTTGCTGTTGGTGTTGTGATGATTGTTCATACTGTTGTTGCTGCCAGCATAAGGAGCATATCCTGGCGGCGGCGGCGGCGCCAAATTCGCCTGTGGCGGTACCGCCCCGGCGGCACTTGCACTCGCCGCCCCCGGCGCGAGGCCGCCGGGCGACGCCGGTGCCAGCCCGCCGACCGCCGACCCCGCCGGGCCTCCGGGTGGGTGGGGACGCCGTCGAGGCTCCATCTCTCCGCCTCTCAGCGCCACTTCCTCTCGGCTTGCCGGTTTGTGCCGCCCATGGGCGATGGTGCGATGGTCGCGTGTCCTCATTCTTTTTTGCAAATCCTGAAATCCGTTGGTAGGGCGCGGGCAAGGGCTGAATTTGTAGGGTTTCTGTTTTGCGTGATTACGACGCGACGACGCGCCGCCAGCCGCCAGACATGATATGACCCATGATCACTGTTTCTTGTGTTGCCATTCTGCAGGGGCACGATGGTGAAGTCGGCCGGTCCTTCCAGTCGCAGTGGTAATAAAGGCGGACGCGGCGGGCGCCATCAGGAAACCGCGTCTGCGTCGGTGGCAACTCCAGCAGCGACAACTCCAGAAGCAGCAGCTCCAGCCCCGTCAACACCAACGAGGGGTACAGCCAAAGCTTGGCAGTCGTACACCTCCACGATGGGCAAGGTGTCTCCCGCGCGATCAGATGCGCCTGCTAGTCAAATGACAACCACGCCAAACTCACCGCAGCCGGCGACTCCGCCAAACCCCGAACCGCCGACGCATGAAATGGCAGCGGCAAGCATCGGCGCCCTGGACGAGACGACCGTGCTCGCTAATCGGTTCATCCCGGCCTCTCTCAAGGCACTGAACCAGGCTCCCACCTCCTGCACTCTCGTGGCGGGGAGGATACCAACGCTGGCGGCACAGATTGAGAGGCTTTATGAAGACATCATCCCTCGCGGAATCGAATGTGCATGTGAGGATGTTGTTGCTACTTCAGATGGAACCAAAAAGAAGAGACCTCATGCATATGACCAGGGCAGTATGGTTACAATGATGGTGCGCAAGATGAGGGAAGAACTCCGCTACGCGTTGTTCTCGTACGAGCCTCTGAGCAAGGTCCTTGAAACTGGGATCACAAAGAAAAGAAAAGAGGCGGCAATCTACAGTCCGTACGCTGGAATTATCAGCACCAAACGAACGAGGACTCTCATTGAAATAGAAACCAAAGATCTTGAGGATGCGTCTGCTTATCACGACAAGTACGAGGGCCTACTCATTTTTGAGAGAGATGAAATTCTCCGCTTGTACGAGCATTTATCACAATACCGGGTGCAAGTGCAAGTGTCACCTAGCGGCGGAAGGAGTGGAGGATCGGCAGCCTCCACATTTCTCTTTGCTCGCATCGTCATGCCGGGTATTGCCGACGTCCAACCCTCGCTGAGCGTGGGCGACATATGCCTAGTCCGCCCGGTCGAACCTCTCCAACTGATGGCGCATCTCCAAGTGCCATCGCAGTGGCAGGGAGGCAGAATGATGTTCGACCAAAGTCGCCAGGCGTACGTGCCGAATCCCGTCGAGATCCAATGCTTAGTGCTTCGGATTGTCCGAGGCCGGGGCGGAAATTCGGACGAAGTCGTCATCACATGGCTCTCTGCCGAAGATGATTCGGCGTTGCAGCGTTCATGGTTGCGTTATCCACCAGAACGGCATTTGTACAATGTCAGATTCGTCCCAGGCGCTCAACCTATGGAACGATGCCTAACTGCGTTGGATTGGGCTGCGAGGCTTCCAAACAGCGTAGTGGATAGCCTCATCTTAGCCCGGAAGGAGGAAGCCCAGCTCGCGCTTCCAAAATACAAGGATGGGCACAAGCACAGTGAGGCTGCAGACGGCAAGTGTATTGATATTGGACAATATAGCCTGAACGAGAAGCAGCACGCCTTCGTGAGCATGTGCATCAGCCGCGCCATCCACCCTTCATTTAATTGCATCCGTGAACCAATGCTTCTCACTGGACCGGCTGGAGTAGGCAAGACACGGACCCTATATGCAGCCATCAATCAAATATTGGACCTTAACCCGAAGAATAGAATTCTGGTGTGTGCTCCGAGCCACACCGCAGCCAACGTTCTGACCCAACGCCTTGCGAAGAATCTTTCGGAGAAAGATTTGTTCCGATTGGTAGACAGCGACAGAGGGAGCGACACCATCCCATTTGCAGTTCTCCGATTTACGCGTTATGATCAGTCTGGCGGTGCCTTTACATTGCCCCCCAAAGAAGAGCTTTTACAGTTTCGCGTAATAATTTGTACCTGTTTGGATGCCCACATTTTATACTCCGCAGGTCTTACCAACGCAACTCTACGCGGATGGCGCAAGTGTTTAAGCCACTCGGCCCAAAAGTTATTTAAAAAGTGCCAGCTCTCTTTCGACATTATCCGCGGAGTGGATGAGCCCCATTTCACGCATTTGTTCATCGATGAGGCAGCTCAGGCGACGGAGCCAGAATCACTGATACCGCTCTCGGTGGTGGTCGATCCTGAACCTGGAGCTGTCAAGGTCGAGATTGCTTTGGTTGGAGATCCACGGCAGTTGGGAGCGCAAGTTTATTCCAGTGTGGCCGCGAAATGTGGGCTTGGATTTTCATTCCTCGAGCGACTTCTTCAGCGTCCAAATACTCAGGCAATCGCTGAGTTGGAAGAAAAGCAAGGCGGTGCACCAATCGACAACATGGAAGATCTACTGTCATACTACAATGAAGACAAGGAACAGACCTCAGTGTTTCTCAATGTGAACTACAGATGTCGCCCCGAATTTCTGATGATGCCGTCGGCCCTATTTTACTTTGATAAGCTACAGAGTGCAAAATCCAAAGGTATAAAGGATCCGGAAGTAATGTCTCGCTGGTGTCGTGAACTTCGAATGCTCGAGAAGATGCGGCCGCGAGTGGAAATGGACGAAGAGGAGGCTGGAGATGTGTCCGCTGGCATCCCACGAATCTACCGCCCACACAAGCAGGACATGTGGCCTGTTCACTTCCGTGGTGTGATTGGAAAAGATGTGTCGGTCGCTTTGGATAGCTTTCCTGGGACGAATTCGTGGTCCAATCTAGATGAAGCCAAGGAGGTATCCGAAATTGTCTTGGCACTGGCGCGGGATGGCGTAAAACCGCAACAGATCGGCGTAATGGCGCCGTTCCGAGGCCAGGTAGTGCAAATCAGAAGACTTCTTCGTGATGTTAGCCTTGGTCAGGTGAATGTTGGTACAATTGAAGATTACCAGGCCGTGGAATATGACGTGATTGTTTTGTCGCTCACGAGATCGACAGCCAAATTTGTTGAGTTCGACATCAAGCGACGAGCGGGTGTCTTCGGCCAGCCGAAGAGAAGCAATGTTGCTCTGACTCGCCCTGAACATTTGTTGGTGATTGTAGGAAATCCCAATGTCATGGTCAACTGTTCCATCTGGAGACAGATACTCTGGTTCTTTCTACGGAATGGTCTCTGGCACGGTGAGTCGGGCTCCAAAGGTTGTGCTGGACTTGAGTTGACGGATGAGCTTGTCTATTCGACTACCGGAACGGGAGATGTCGTTGATGAAACTATGATAACAGTCGGCACCTTGGAGAAAATATCCCGACAGACCGAAGCATTCGATAAAGACAGCATAGAGGCGATTATTGCTAAGGGTGCCTTTGCGGGGGCTGGTGGTGATGGGAAAATTGAAACGAAGACACAAGCCGGTGGTCTCCCTTTGAGCAATGGCACTACCGGACCGACCACTGGACCAGCAGCTCAACCAAACCCTGCCCTTCTCACTAAAAATGATGCCTCGGGCCCCGTCCCTGACACCGGTCAAAGCCATGGCAATATTCAGCAACCTATGCCGTATCCGTATCCACGCCCTGTCTTTGGACCTCCAGGACTGGTTCCAATGGACCGAGGAATGGCACCGCCACCGCCGCATCCTGGTGTGATGCACCCTGGTCAGGTGCATCCATCAATGATGGGCCATGAAGGAGACTCTGTGCCGCCGCCGGGGCATCCTGGCTATACATATGGACCACAATCTCCCTATCCTTTTGGACCTATGGGAGTCTCACCGCCGGGAATGATGGGTCCCGGTCCTGCAGGTATGCCGCCGCCGGGAATGATGATGGGCCCCGGAGGACCAATGCCTTCACCTGGATACATGCAATACGGACAAGGGCCTATGTCGTATCAGCCACCACGAGGCGCACAAAAGAAAGGTAGCAAAAGAAACACAAATCAGCGCAAGACAAAGAACAAGGCACCAAAGAAAAGTAGCAACAGAAATGCAAATCAGCCCAACGGGTAAATAGCTACGAAGTTACATATGATTACAGCAGAAGATCTACATGTATCTTATTCCATTTATTTAATTTATTTTGTAAGCAAAAAGTCGCACTTTTAAGCTGCGTGCGAACACATTACTCTTGTATTCAACCTTTCTCGGCGCAGTATTATGCTGTAGGTCTGCAGGTCGACTGTAGGTGCCGAACTTATGGAATCTGGTAAACATGCTCGACGTTGGGGCCTTGCATCAGAATATTGCCGTCCTTGGCCTCTGCGGTCTTTCTTCGGGAATTGGAAAAGCGAAGCCTGCAATTGTAAAGACGAGCATTCTCTTTGGTGCGCATCAGCTCTACCGATCCCTGCAGCCGTGTGGTTTCCCCCTGAAGAAGTGGAGTCTTTGCAAGAAAGTGCATCACCTGCTGACCCCAATGCGTGTAGCCGGCGTCGGGTGCAGTACTAAGAAAGGCGGGGTTGATCTTGGGAGCATCAGCGCCACCTTCGTCGGTCCTGGACTTGAAATCTGACGTGAACCAGCCGGCCAAGCCACTGACGCACTCTTCATCGGTGCTGTCGGCATCAACATCAAAGTCAAAGGTCGCCATTTCCTCCCCGTGGGCAATTCCTCTCGAATCCTCTAGAGTACAAGTGGACATGTCGTACGCTTTGACAACCTTGGGCTCGGCCAGCACCTGCGTCGCGCCGAGCTCCGCCCAGCGACTCGAGAGCAGGTAGTACTCCTTCTGCTCGCGGTCAAAATCCTTGCCCAGAACGCCCATATTGACCCCGTACAAGCTGCGGGTCGATTCCACAAATTCGCTCCAGTCATCCATCGTATGGCTGTATTCGTGAACGGACTGCGACCTGTCGTCCTCGTCATACACAGGAGCAACGTACATGGTGCAGTGCGACGGCAACATCAGGCCGGTCTTCTTCTTGAGGTATTTGTCCCTCGCCCGAATGACCGAGTCGAGCATCGATTCCCGAAGGAGGAAGTAGCCCATCCACTCCGACACCATGATGTCCACGACCAGCGTGCCGCCGTCCTCCTCGGCCTCCAGACCGTCCTCGGCGATGGGGAGCTGGATGTCTTCCACGGCACCCTGAATGACGGTAACGATATCGGAAACCCCATTGGCCTCCACAACTTGCCGGGCATGGTTGGCCATGTCCGTGTATTCGATCGCGTAAACCTTCTTGGCGCCGGCCAGAGCCGCCCAAACCGCCAGGATACCACTGCCTGTGCCTACATCCATTACGACCTGATCGACGATACATGTAAAACGACGACGGAGAGAAGGAACGAGGGTGGGTGTGAGGAATGACTTGGATGCAGTACCGGTATATAATATAAATGCATAAAAAGTTGGGCATAATTGTTGTAATTGTGACGCACCTTGTCCTTGAACACGTCGGTGTTGCCCATGATGGCCTGGTGGTAGCTGGCCATCCGGTTGTGATCGACGAGCATCTGCTTCTGGTGGTACAGCTGGGCGTAGGAGCAGAAGTAGTTGGCGAAGTCGGTCGCCTTGGCCTTCTCGTCGCCATCGTAGCTCGGGATCTCCCCGCTCTTGGATTGGTTGGCGAATGCCTCGTCGCTCATTTTGTGGCGCGTTCTGGTGTTGCGACTGGGGTGTGAAGCGGGTCTATCAGCGACACCTCGAGTGGTAACAGTTGCAGGGACGAATGCAGCAAAGGAGGAACGAAAGGCAGACGATAGGGTGGGCGCAAAGCCAAGGGTCAGTAGCAATCGATGATACATGCAAAGGAGCGGCCAGAGATGGAATGTTGGCGGCAAAATTTGTGGGTTCTTGGTTCTTGGATGCGCGATGGACGGTTCTGAGTGCGATCATGGTGTGACGGCAAGACCGACGGTTCAAATTAATTAGTTTCCGTATGACGTGTCTCTCTCGCTCATGCCATTTTCAACCGACGGCCGACGGCAAGCAAAGGCAACGATGGCCTCCTCGCTTCCGCCGACGGGCCTCCCACCCGACGTGGGGAGCCTGCTGGACAGCATAGGGAGCGGTGGTATCGGCGCCGGTTCTGGTCCGGCGACGGCATTGGCCGCGCAGGCGGCGGCAGACGCAGCCGACACGTCTGGTGCTGTTTCTCGTTCCGCCGAG
>Ga0115006_10003749_pt1 | contig 10439 bp, 4 predicted proteins | sample ArcOceMetagenome_3_FD_88943 | JGI IMG/M metagenome (GOLD analysis project Ga0115006, IMG submission 88943) | Marine eukaryotic phytoplankton communities from Arctic Ocean - Arctic Ocean- Svalbard ARC20M Metagenome | ecosystem: Environmental > Aquatic > Marine > Oceanic | place: Arctic Ocean...
CCCCTGCCCTAAGCACCCTTTCCCAGCCTGAGCTGTCATCTGTTCTTGGCGGCCGGGCGCACAGTCAGTCGTCAAGGACTGCTGCCGCCGAGCGCACAGTCAGTCGTCAAGGACTGCTGACGCAGGCGTGGCGACGTCCTCTGTTCTTGGCGGCCGGGCGCACTGGAGGCCGAGGAGGCGGAGAACTTGGCCACACCCCTTGCAGTACTTCGTTGCTCTCTTGTGTATGTGCATGTGTATGACAGTGGTTGCTACGTCACATCCTACGTCACATACGCAGCGATTGTCACATTGACACAATCACATATACACAACTACATGATCGCCCAAGATCAATCAACCCCGCTCTCCTGTCGCGCGCACAGAAGCGGCTTCGAGAAGCCGTAGCTCTCGACTGGGAACTGGATATTCTTGAACGGCTTCCATTCACATCTTCACTGCTCGAGACATCTTCACTCCTCGAGCGTATTCCGCACACCCTTGATCGCTCGCATGTCCATCTTTGCTAGTGCAGTCAGATGCTGTCCTTGCGTCTCTAGCGTGTCGAGGTGCGTGTAGCCCACCAAAAAGAGCTCGCGCACAGCCTCCGGGTCGGTCTCCTTCGCGTGCTTTCTGAACTCGAAGCGGACCTTGTCCTCAGCCATCATCCTCCGGTTCTGAGTTGGCAGGCTGGCGGCGGTTCGGACGACTATCAGCCACAGAAAACCGGCATGCTCGCAGCGACAACACATGCACACACACACACATGCACACACACACACGAACACACACACACGCATTCCGGTCGGTCTCACTCGCCTGCGCGCTGCCCTCAGCAGCGCCCGGAACAGGGCGATCGCCGGTCTCTCTGCCATGCGTGGCGGTGATGTGACGCCTGCAGCAGCCGCGAGACGCTGCAGCTGCTCCTTCTCCCGAGTGCTGTTCGTGGTCTAGTGGTTGTTCTGGACGGGAGAGCGCAAAGGCCGGGAACGCGGCGAAGTTCCAACACGATGAAGGCATGTCTGGGAACATGCACGGCCTGAGCTACCGGCAGCTTGCCCGCGTCCGCTGCCGAGATGGGCGGCATCGTGAGCCGCAAAAAGGGCACGGGCGACGCCAAGGCGCAGGAACAGGCCGGGAACACAGCAGATGTGAAACAGGACATTGCGGAGCGTGAGCGGCAGCTTGCTCTGCGCGAGGAGGAGATCGCCGAGCGTGAGGCTGAGCTCGAGGAGTGGGCTGCCAGGCTGCAAGGCAGGGACGGTGGAGCAGACGTCCAGTTTGACGACTCCGGCCATGTGGGTCAGGGTGCCACACAAGCGTCTCCCGCTCGGCGGCAAGGCGGTGCTGGTCCTCGTCTACCGCGTCAATCCCTGCTGCTGCACCTGGCAGGGGGGCTGGAGGCCGAGGGGGTGGCAGAGCGCCATGGCAACATCAGCTCAGTGCCCACAGTTCCCGAGGTCCCTGACGCCCGCAAGCAGGCGACGACGCTTCCAAAGCGTGTCGTGCAGAGTAGGGCGCTGAGGGTCTTTGTGTGTTCATCACTCGAGGGCGTGCAGGCACACAAGCGGCTCAACGCGGAGGTTTTCCCGCGCCTGACGAATGATGCGGCCCGACGCGCTGTGAACCTGACGTTTGTTGACCTCCACGACGAGCTCGCGCGCAGCATTCCGCTTGGCCTTGCGACCTTCGACTTTGAAGTGCATGTGCTAGACTTGATGCTACGCGAGCTTGATGAGTGTTCTCTCTTCATCGGTTTGCTTGGCGACTGCTATGGGCCGCCGTTGGGCGCCAAAATGTGTGCTGCTGTCTACAAATTCGGCCACCGCTGGATCGAAGAAGAGGGCCTGCAGGGCGCGAGCATGGAGGACGTACTGGTGCGGAGGGCGGTCCGCAAGGACGGGCTGGGCATGGCCGCTTATCACTTCCATCTCTTCCGCTCCCCGCAGCCGGCCGCGCAGCAAGAGGAGGGGGGGGCAAGGCCTGGCTTGGAGCACGCGCGCTGCGCCTCCCAGGACCAGCGCGCCTCCTGGCGCACCTCAGTCAAGAGAGAGAGCCAAGCGCGCGGATGCCTCGGCGCCCTTGAGCGCCTCGTGTGCGAGTACCCCTTGACCGTGTCGCATGGCCTGGACGACCTCTCCTGTGCCGTCTTTGCGGGTCTCCTTCCCCTCTCTTTGTTCCCGTTGCACCATACCTGCCGCAATGGTGCGTGCATTGGAGCGTACGCAGCGCACACAGCGTGTGGGGTCTGGTAGCGCGCACGGCCATAGCAGTGCGGACAGAGAGGAGATGACAGAAGGGCGGAGCGGCAGAAAGCGATGAGAAAAGCACTAACGCGAGATGTGGTGCGGGGAGCAGAGATGCGCCAAGTGCTCGACACCCACTTTCCGCTCGAGGGCGACGCGCTGGCGGCGGACACGCACCGGGCTGCAGGCTGGCAGCCGGCGTGCGGCCGCGGGTGGTGGCCGGTGGGCGCGTATGGGGCAGACGCGGAGATGAGTGAGGCATATCAAGACTGGTGTCTTACTTCTGCCTTTTCCCCCGCCGCCCCGCTACACCATGCTCTCACCGCCTACGCTCTCGCCTCGAGCAGCCTTGGGGCGCAGAAACCCCTCGGAGAAGGCAGCGAGAAGAACAAAGAGGTGGGGGGCAAGGGGTTGGCGGTCGTGGATGGCGTGGCGGGAGCAGGCTATGCATCGGCGTCGCTGGCCGTGTGGGCTCGGCACTTTGAGGACGCCCAGCCCCACGTTACCGTGCTGTATCACCGCATTGGTGCGTGTGCTGCGGGCGGAGGCGCGACGCGGCCCGTGGAGCGCGAGCTGGTGGTTGTCATGGCGCAGCTGAAAGCGCGCCTGGGCCTGGCGGCAGAGCTGCCTCGCCTGAGTCAAGTGAAAGAGCAGTGGCATGTGTGGCTCGACATGGCTGCTGCCCGCCAACCTGTCCTCATTGTTCTCGACGGTCTCGAGCGCCTGTCAGAGGCAGGCGGCGCATTGGCACGCGAGCTGTGGGAGTGGATGCCCACTCGCCTGCATGGCAACTGCTCTGTCTTTTTGGGCGTGGGCGACATGCGCTCCACCGGCTTTGCTGCTCTCGTGCACCCGCCCGCTGCCAGCCAGACGCCCGGCGCGGCACTGTCCGACGGTGAGATTGGCGAGGGTGCGGATTTGTGCTACGTGCTGGCACATGAGGCGACGCAGGAGCACGTGAAGCAGGTGATGGATGATGCGGCTGCGCGCTCCTCCTCTTCTCTTGCTGGCCTTGGAGCACGGCAAGACGACGCGAGGCAGAAACAGGAACAAGACGACGCAAGGCAGGAACAGGAACAGGACCAGGACGCCAGCGACTGCATCCAACCACAGCATCACGCCCTCGTGCAAAGTGCCTTGGCGGTGCAAGGCTTGGAGAGGGCCCTGGGCGTTATGCTGGTTGCCAAGGTGCTCATGCACGATGCCGAGCTGGTGCTCACCACAGGATCCGCCGAGGCTCAGCCTGCGCCTGGTGCCCAGGACGGGGCTGCTGTGCCAAGCGCTTCTGTCTCTGCTTCGCTCCAGCGGCGGGGAAGCTTGAAAATAAGTGGGCATCACGGAAGGGCGGCAGAGGGCGGAGAGACGTCTGTGGCTCACTGCGGCCAACTGATGCTGCGCGTGCTCCAGCACAGGTTGCTCAAACTCCGCTGGTTGGCCTCCCTGCCCTCCCTATGGCCGCTGCTGGAGCTTATCGCGAGCAGCTACATGGGGGTGACAGAGTCAGTCTTGCTGCAGTTGGTGGAGCAGGCCTTGCAGCAAGACACGCCACATCCTCCACCTGCCATGCCGCACATCCTTGCCTTCGCTCTCTTGCGCGCACTGCGTCCGTACATCTGGTCAGGGGCAGCGCGCGTTCATGGAGGAGAAGTGCTGGCCGAGGGTATGAGCGAGTGGAAAGGCGTGCCAATCAGCAAGCGCCCTCTCTATAGCCACCTCCAGCCTCCGCCTCCCGGCTCTCCCCTCCACCTGCCCCTGCCTGTTGCCCTGATCTACATGCCAGAGTGGGTCAGCGAGACGATATGGGCGTGGAACAGCAGCAGCGATGAGACTAGGCTGAGCGACTTTGTGTGCAACGTCGAGGTGCTGTTGGCGGCCTACCACAGCGAGTACTGGCGCGACTACACGGCTGCCTGGACGCGCCTCGCCTCGTCCCTCCAGAAGCGCCAGCAGCTCGCAATCAACTTGCGCATCAGCGCGCAATCCTATGCTCAAGTGCTGGCCACAGATGGCCTGAGCCTCGCGGCGGGAAGCCTGCACCACCACCTGAGACTCGCTCACCTCCTCCTGGTCGTCAGGTTCCTCTCCACGGAGGCGGACGCGGCGGAGCAGGCGCACAAGCTCTTGGAGCATGTCGCCGCCGCCCAGCCGTCTGCGCAGGCGGATGGTGCGCAAGGCACCAGCGCAGAAAGCCCGCCCTATGCGCACATGCCGGTTGCGGTGGCGCTCCATGCTGCCCAGGTGCACGCAAGGCAGGGACAACCAGAAGCGGCCATCAGCGATTTGAGCCATCTGAGTCTCATCCTCCACGCGCCTCAGGTCCAGCAGGCGCCCGAGGATGACAGGCGGCACGCGCCCGGGGCGGCTTACTGGCGGGAGTGGGCTTACGTGCAAGGCTTCTGCCGGGATTGCACTGCAGCAGGCCTCCAACTGCTCGGGCACCTGCAGCACGAGGCGTGTCAACTCACGGTGGCTATGGCAGCATGCTCCAGCCATCTGGAGCGTCTTGAAGCAGAGCCAAACGCCAGCAAGGGCCTGCAGCTGATGAAAGCGCACAGCCTTTGGCGCCTGGCTCGCGTGCAGTCCGACTTGGCCATGCACACGCAGGCGCTGCACAACACGTCCGAGGCCCTCGCCATCATGTCCTCGCACCTCAGCCCTCTTGACCATGATCTCAAGCACCTCGGGGCCTGGGCAGCGCAAATTCAAAGCAAGCTGAAGCGCACGGCTGCGGGTGCAGACGCAGATGGCAAAGAACTAGCGCGCATCATGGACCTGCACTTGGAAGAGGAAGCGCCTGCTCAAGAGCTTGACAACGAGCTTGACAACCACCCAGGCCCCCAACTGTCCGAGGTGCCCGAGCTCTTGCACGAGTTTGACACCTTGTTCTGGCAGCAGCAGTATGTGGCGGCGCATGGCAAGGTGCGGCGTGTTCTCAAGGTTCTGCAGCATGAGACGCCTGCCAACAAAGCCTTGTGGGTCGACGCCTCGCTCAAGTGGAGCCGCGTGCTCATGCGCCTCGGCTGCTATGATGAGGCCATCCAACACCTCCGCCTCGTGCTGCAGCTGGAGCAGCAGCATGACACGGCAGCGGAGCATTTGCACGTCGTGGGACCTAGCATCGAGCTTGCGTGTCACCTGATAGAGAAGGGGGAGTACGAGCAAGGGCAGAAGGTCTTGGGACGCCTGCCGGCCTCTGAGTTGCAAGCGCGCCTGGACCGCAGGCATCCTGTGGTGTGCCGCCTCATGTATGCCCAGGCTAGCTTGCTTGCGGTGCAGGGCTTTTTCGACCAAGCATTATCGCAGCTGCGCGGCGCAGAAGCGGGGCAAAAGGAGCGGCTGGTAGCCGGGGACACGCTCTACACGCAGCTCTTGGATACGCGGCTTCGCATCGTTGAGGTTCTGCACGCCAAGCGCCAGCATGCCGAGGCCGAGGCCGAGTCGAATGTGCTGCAGCTGGAGCTTGAAAAGCTCTTTGGGAAACGCTCCATCGAGGCCGCGCACCTCCACTACATGGCGGGCTGCCGCATGCTGGACCAGGCGGATTACAGGGGCGCCGACACTGTGATGCGCGACGTCAGCCGCATTGTCAGCACGCTCGCCGGCAGCACGCGCGGCATGCATCACCCCTTGTTGCTATCGGCAACAGCAAAGATCGCAGAGATCGGGGAGCAGCAAGGGCGGTATAGCGAAAGCGACCACATCTACCTCAAGACTCTCGACGCGCTCGCCGCCTCGCACCTCGACTTGCACTCGAGCTTGTGCGTCGCCCAGATCCGAGAGGGATACTCCAAGCTGCAGCTGCCGCAGGGAAGGCCGCAAGCGGCCTTGGACCTGTTGCTGCAAGGCTTTGACGCCCGCAGCCTCATTCCCGCCCGTGCTCCCGCCGCCCTCTTCTCGTCATACGTCATGCAGGCCCTGCAGCAGATCGCTCTTGGCCGCCTCACTGATGCGCGAGACTCGCTCGACAAGCTGTGCTCGATGCAACATGAAGACAACGGAGAGCTGGCGACGGTGCAAGAGGCAGACGTGGCCTACGTGCAAGGGATGCTTGCTCTGCAAGTCAAGGAGGACCTCACCTACAGCCAGGAAAGGATGCGGCACAGCCTCCATTTGCGCCAAGCCCAGCTTGCTCCCCAACACCCTCTGGTAGCTTTGACGGAGCTGGATCTAGCAGGCGTGATGCTGGAGCAGCATCGCCTCGAGGAAAGCGAGGCGCTCCTCGTCCAGGTTTCCAACAAGCTCACCGAGGTCTATGGCAAAAATTCGCGCCACCTGGCCCGCGTCAAGCGCCTCCGAGCGCGTGTCTGCCTGCAGCGTGGCGCCTACGTCGAGGGCGAGGCCTTTGTGAGAGAAGCGCTGGCCAATGATGCCAGCCCCGTGTGGCTCCAGGAGTTTGTGGGCTCGGGCTTTCTCAAGCCCGTGTCAGGCGCCGACAAGACTCCTGCTGTGCTGGAGAATCTGGAGCTTCTCGCCCGCTTCTCCTTCTTCCAGGGCCGCATTGGGCACGCCGAGATTCTGGTGCGGCAGTGCGAAGGCGTGGCTCGGGAGGTGTATGGTAGCATGCAACACCCCGTGATTGCCCGCTGCCTCGTGGCGTTGGCCCTCATCCGCCTCCACGACGGCAACCGTGTTGAAGCGCACCGCATGCTCCAGCAAGGGTTGGAGCTGCAAGAGAAGATGCTAGGTGGCAGCCATCCCGACGTCATCATGACCCAGCTCGAAATGATTCAGATGTTCCAGGCCGTCGGTGACGTGCCCGCCGCACTGGAACGCTGCACCCAGCTGCGCTCCACCCTCCTCTCCCTCGGTCGGCACACATCGCTGCAGGTAATGTGGTCCAAACCTTGTGAGGCGCGGGCGGGAGTGGCCGTCTTGACGCGACTCCTGGCCTTGGTTGCCGTACCGTACTCCTCACCTTTACCCTACTCCTCGTCCGTACCTACTCCTCGCCTTCTTTGGCCGTGCACACGTGAGTCGGGGCACACGCGGACACGAGCTTGCATCCTCCAACACGCGAGCTTTCCCTCGCCGTTGCACGGCTGGCAGAGACGAGTTTCGGCCAACACGCCGTTTCTTGGGGCAGGGTACTCCTAGGAGGACTGCATCCCCTAGTAGTACGGGTTTCGGGACTGGCCGTGTTGGGGCTTTTGCGCCGTTCTGGGCCGTTTGAGCCCAGGGCGTGTCCAACTCCTGTGCCCTGCACCTGCGCCGTACACCTGGGCCCTGGCGCTAGGCCGTTGTCTGCGAAAGCTGTGTACAGCACCTGCCGCGTCTCAGGCAAGGGTTGATGCGCGTGTGTCTGTGTATCCGTGTGTCTGTGTATCTGTGTGTCTGCATATCCGTATGGGGGGCGAGGGGAGACAGGTTGCGCTGGTCGAGTCGCACATCGCTCGCGCCCAATTTCAGCTCGGCCTCACTCTCAAGCCCTGGCTGCCGCTTACGCGCAGCTTCGTTGCTCTCGACCACGCTGTCTCCCTTGTCCTTGCCCAGGTCTGTCTCTACCTCGTGCGTGCGTGCGTGCGTGCGTGCATGCGTGCGTGTATGTGTGTGTGTGTGTGTGGAAGTGCGTGCGTGCGTGCGTGCGTGTGGGAGTGGGGGTGAGGGAGAGGGGCCTAGAGGCGTAGAGGATGCGGGGGCGTTGGAGGATGTGGAGAGGCTGGAGGATGCCGAGACAGCAGCGGCTGTTGTTGCGCGTGGTCGGTGCGCACGCACGCAGGGCGGACAGACTGCCGTGTGCTCTTGGCTTGCTGACGCAAGACGACAGAGGACAGAAGGCTGGTGACGAGAGAGGCCTTGGTAACGAGAGGGACGCTTGGCAATTGCGCAGGGAGGTGGTAGTAGTCAAGGGGCTGTCGAGAAGGAGAGGAAGATGGGAAAGGCGCAAGGGAAGGCGCAGGCAAAGGGCGCGAGCAGCAAGCCTCAGCCCCGCCAAAAGTCTCCGCCAAGAGGGCAAGGCACGGAGCAGGACGAGGGGGAGACAGACGAGATGGCCATTGCCCAGTCGCTCTCGACTAAACTCTCTTCTGCCCACGCCCAGAGCCTGGCCTGGCTGGCGAACCTGCACGTGCACGAGTTCCGGATGCATGCGGCCGTGCTGGTATCGCGCATAGCCATTCAGGGCTACAGGAAGATGGGAGTGCTCGGCACAGCAGGGGAAGGATCAGTGTGGACGCAGCTGGCCGTGGTGGCCATGCAACGAGGCCGCTTGGGCGAGGCGCGTGGTCTGCTCGCCCGCGCTCAGCGCCTCAAAACTCAAGCAGGCAAGCAAGCAGGCGGGGCCAGCGACGGTGCGAACCTGCACCTACATCCAGACCTGCTGCTCGACTTGGAGACGCGCGCACAGATGAGCATGTGGATGGTGCAGTACCGCAAGGCCAAGGACCACTTGCAGGAGGCTCTCGCCCTCTCTGACGATGCGCTTGCGCCGCGCAACTCGCTGCGCTGCGGCACTCTGGTGCTGCTTGCCGCCTACATGCGCGAGGTGGGGCGATACAGGGAGGCATACAAGGTGCTTGCGTCGGCAGGGCGCTTGCTGCAGAGCTTCACAGAGCGTAGTCCGCTGGCGTATCGAGTAGCCATCGAGCAGGCCGCGCTCGACATAGAAGTGGGCTTCCTGGACGAAGCGCGCGTGGCGCTGGCTGACATTCAAGGTCTGGATGTAATCCCCGCGCGGCATCCGGACGCAGCCATGGTGGTGTGGCAGCAGGCGCACATGGAGCTGCTCAACTATCGCTTTGTCGCTGCGCGTCAGCTTCTGGACCAGGCCCGGGCTCTGCTGGCGGCCTCGGGCCTGGGGCTTGACGCCAGGCACTCTCAACAGCGGCAGGCTCGCCTGCAGTGCGCCTGCCAGCATGCGGCTAGCAAAATGTCTCGGCGCCCGCTCCTCGTCAAGTTCCTCAACACCATTGTGCCTCTGGCGTGGCAGCAGCTCGACCGGCAGGAAGCCCTCCATCCCTTACGCCTGCGCTTGAGTCTGCTGCAAGGGTTGCTGCTCGTGCAGGAGGGCAGCCTCACCCAAGCGCACGCCGGGCTGCTCGACCTCGTCGAGCGCTACTCGCAACTCAACCCCGACGCTGCTGCTACCGACTCGCATCCCTTGATCGGCATGTGCAAAACAGGACTGGCTCAGCGTGCATTTGCACTCGGGCATTTCAAGGAGGCGCAGCAAACTTTTGCCTCGGCGCTCTCCAACAAGGAAAAGGGTGGGTGGCTGGCTGGTCACGTGTGCATCGGGCGCGATCATCACGGCATGGCCCTCTGCGCGCTTGCACAGGGGCGATACAAGGAAGCGCGGGACAAGCTGCGTGATGCCAAGGCCCTCTTGCGAGCAGCTGCGCGCGGCGCCGAGACGGCCTCGTCCCTGGCCGTGCAACTTTCCTTGGCTCACCTGGCGCTGGAGCTGGGACGTGTGGGACCAGACAATGCCTCGTCTTTGTGCAGCTTGCATGCCACCAACGTGGCCGAGCTACTCAAGCGCGTGTGGTTCATGCATGTGTTTCTGGAGGAAGAGGCAGTCTCCAGAGAGCGCATGATGAAGCAAGCAGCGGCGCAGTGCCGGGTCCTCACGTTCCGTGCCGGCGATGTCGTGGCCCAGCCAAACGAGGTGCATCCCTTCATGCTCATTCTGGTGCGAGGATCGCTCGACGTCCTGCGGCCACCGCCGGAGGACGCTGGAGGATCGCCGCCGGAGCTGCAAGGGTGGGAGCGCATCGCGCAGCTGCGCGCCGGCGACACCTTCGGCGAGCGCGCTCTCCTCCTTGCCTCCCCTATTGACGTCTGCCTCCGTGCGGCACCCTTGCGCCAAGACAGCCCCGCACCTCATGCCTGCGGTCCTGATGACGCGGCCAGCGGCGGGGGCGAGCGACCAGCCCAAGACGACGGCAGTGAGCCACGCGAAGAGGACGGCGGCGAGGACGACGGCGGCGAGGCGTTGGTTGTCCCGCGCGGCGCTTTCCACATTCTCTTTGGTGCTCTCCCGCAGGTTGACCTTGCCTTTTGCTCGTGCCCTTCCCTTGTGCTCAGTGTGTGTGTGTGTGTGTGTGTGTCTGTGTGTGTGTCTGCGTCTGGGTCTGTGTATGAATGTGTGAATGTATGCGCGCCTACTGACCCTGTGCCCCGGGGCCAGCTCTGGCCCACAGGGTCAGTAGGCGCCAGGCACAGGGTCAGTAGGCGATAGTGTAGGCGAGGGTCACTCCTCTTGCCGTGTCTGTCCTC
>Ga0115006_10003750_pt1 | contig 10438 bp, 9 predicted proteins | sample ArcOceMetagenome_3_FD_88943 | JGI IMG/M metagenome (GOLD analysis project Ga0115006, IMG submission 88943) | Marine eukaryotic phytoplankton communities from Arctic Ocean - Arctic Ocean- Svalbard ARC20M Metagenome | ecosystem: Environmental > Aquatic > Marine > Oceanic | place: Arctic Ocean...
CCAAGCTGAAGCGACGTAGCGGGTGACAGGCACAGCAGCAGCAGCAGCAGCATGGGCGCTGCAGTGATCCCGTGCTCGGGGAGAAAGACCAGGAACCCTTGCGCAGATAAGAAAGATAATCTTATCTATCTTATCAAATAAGATAGATAAGAGATCAGATAAAACCCATTAGCAGGCAATCGTCTCTTATCTCTTATAAGATAGATGACAAACCACCTAACGGGTGGGCCCCCCGTTCCCCTTCTTCCGCGCGTGCTTTAGACCCGGCATTAACGGGCCGGAGTACACCGGGTGTATTAAAGTACCGTAAAGCCGTACGCCGGGCGTAGAGGCTAGAGCACCAGCGCGGGTAGTGCCAGCTTAGCCCACAGCCATCGCGTAATCGTATGACTATGAGAGAGAAACTCTGGAGAAACTCCGCCATGAACTCCGCGCGTGGAATACTAATAATATGCTGCAACAAACCACGCAGACAACAAACAGGTTGCTCTCATGCTGGAGTATGGCTAGACCAGAAGGTGGGCGCCTCCTCTTCTTCCGGCTCCGCCGCCGACGCCGCCTCTATTCTCACCAACGCCGGTCGGAAGGTGGCCAAGGCCTGTAAGCTCGCCTCTGCCTCTTCTCGCGCCTCCTCCTCCTCTGCCGCTGCCGCCGTCGCCGCCGCGGCGGCCTCTATTCTCATGACGGCCTCTACTCTCGCGTCGCCCCCGCCTCTACTCTTGACCTTCGCTGCCCTCTGCCCCGTCAACTCCGCCCTTGCCTCCGCTGCCGCCTCTCTCGACGCCACCGCGCTCGCTTCGCCACCTTTGCCCCCGCCCTCGCTTTTACCCTCACCTCCGCCCTCGCCACTGGCCTCCTCACGGCGCTCCTCACGGCGCTGGCGCTGCCGCCGCTGGCGACCGGGGTGGTTGTTCGCACCGTCCATGTGCTGCTGCTTCTGGCTCTCCGCCTGCAGCCTCTGGCTCTCCGTCTGCTGGGTCTGGCTCTCCGCCTGTGGCTTCTGGTTCTCTGTCCACACGCCGTTGCCCATGCTCGGCCACCACGCGAACACCTTTTGGCCGCCAAACATGCCGTCGTGGGCCCAGGCCAGTTTGTTGACCTCTTGCATCACGGGACGGAGCAGTGGCAGGATCACGGAGAGGTATCTGTCCCACTGCGGCCCTCGAGGCTCGAGGTACGACAACTCGCCATGGTGCGAGTGCACCGAGCCCACCCAACTGTTGTCGGGGGGCGCCTTGCCCAAGAAGCTCGCGGCCTGCTTTATCATGTATTGTGGATCTGCGTCTGACGCCTCGGAGATGATGAACCTGACGCGGCCAGGCGCCTCGCGGAGCCACTCGCCGACCTGCTCTGCGTAGCGCAGCCCTGCGTCGAGCTGATAGCAGACTTCAAGCTGGGGGCGGAGGCTCATGTCGTACCGGGTGATGACGTCGCAGTTCCTCTGCGGAGGAGACTTTTGCTTGGCGGCGATGACTCGCATGATTTGATCCGGGTCGCTCGAGCTGATGTCCTGGTCCCTCAAGTGGTTCATCCGACTCCAGACTGCCATGACCGGGTCACACAGCATCACAAAGAAGGACGTGTTGGGCATCGAACTGCTCACGTTGTGGGCGCAGCTCATGTAGGACGTGCTCTTGTCCATCCAGTTGGCTTTCTCAGGAGAGAAGAGCCGCCGGTACTCCGAAAGGCCTTCGTGTGTGGCGAATTTGCTGCATTGCCAGTTCACTTCTCCGGAAAAGCCCTGGCGCTGAATCTCATCGTCCTGTACCCACACATTTGTGAGGCTGGGGTCGTCAAAGCCGAGCCGAGCCAGCGCCTCCGCCAGCGCATTCGTGCCGCACTTGCCCATCCCAGCAATCACAACCTTCGGAAAGGTGCCGTTGTCCGGCGGCTCGTTCCAGGCGTTGAGCCGCGACCGGTTACGCGGCACCAGGGAGAATGCGGCAGTAGGGTCGCGCAGAGGGTCGTCATAGTCGGCGGCTGCGATACCCTGACCTGGTCGCAGCACCCTTGGACTGAGATGTGTGCTTCCACCGCTATCACTTGGCGGGATAGCTGCGTGGTACAGCAGCACTTGGCCGAGCATCACAGTGAACCAGCCTGCGCGCACACGGGGACCTTTTCAGCGCCCGAATTTGGCAGCAAGGTCTGCGAGGCCAGCTGAGTACCACCTTCAACCAGCTGAGAGCCACCTGAGTGACCTGTGACGCACGAGTTTGTGGAACTGGTTCCGAGGGTTGGTTGCAGGCCTCGTATTCCTCCATTAATGGAGGCCGCGCTCGCGAGCGGCGACGTGGACGCGGTGCGACGCCTCCTATCTGGAGGCACGACCGCCGAGCTCCGCGTGGTGGCGCCGGCCTGCAGCAGCAACCCCCTCTTCAAGGGGAGGCACTGGCTGCGCTTGCCGCTGGCAGACAGCCTGGCGATCGAGCTCCTGCACTACCGCGTTATGGGCAAGGTGGTGTGGCCCGCGGCGCAGGCGCTGGCCGAGGATCTTATCGAGTTCTGGCGCGCCGAGCCCGCGATGCCGGAGGCTGCGGCCACCTTTGTCGAGGTGGCGGCGGGCGCGGGCTTGCCGGCGCTGGTTGCTGCCAGCGCCGGCAGCACCTTCGGACGGGTCGTGGCGACGGACCTAACCGAGGAGGGCGTGCAGCTGCTCGCGGCCAACGACGAGCGCAACGGCTCGCGGCTCGCGGCCACCGCGCGGCTCGACCTGACGGAGGAGGGCGCGGCGGAGGTGCTAGCGCAGCTGGCACCGCCAGTTGCGGGAGGGTGCGTCGTGCTCGGCGCGTGCGACCTCGCGTACAACGATGCTGCGGTGGGCGGCCTCTTCGCTGCAGCGGCCGCCTGGCTACGCGGCGCTCCTGATGTGGGTGCTGGACCCCGTCCACGATTGCGCGTGCTCTTTGCGCGCTCGTCCAACTTTGAGCACACGGACCCTAACACGCGCGCCGCCGCGGCAGCGCACGGCTTCGCGCTCGCGCGGTGCGCGACGCGGCGCGGCGTCCCGGGCGTGCTCGACTCCTCGGCGGGCAGCACCTTCGTGGGCTGCCAGGATGCGGAGGCGGACCTGTGGACCTTCGTGCCGCTGGGCGAGGAAGGCGTGGCCGCGAGCGAACATAAATCGAGCTGTCGAGCTGAGCTATGAGATACAGTATATGGATCCATGCTGAGATAGAAGAGAAGATCAGAATCCGCACAAGAGGTCCGTGTTTTTCCCAACTCTCGGTACAACTGTAACGACGACCCGACCGGCTCGTCGTCGAGGCGGACGAGGCACCCGGAGCCAAATGGTGGGCTTCCACGGCGACGACGAGGTGAGGGAGGTGTGGCGTATGCGCGATGGCCACCGGCCCGTGCTTTCCCATGCTGCTGCAGCCCGGGTCGATCCCGGGGGCGGCCACGGTCAGATGCTGCGATCCCGGGCGCAGCCACTGCATTTGAGGCCGCTTTGGGGTACACCCGTGTGTAGGCAGAACCCCCAGCACTGGCACGAGATGCAGCGCCGGCTCCGCGAGAACGAGCCGCAGGGCACGGCCATCTCCCACGCTGAGCTGCTCAAGGTGCCGCGCTCAAGGCTCCACTACCTAATGCGACCAGGGCTGGTCGAGGCGGCCGAGGCGAAGAACCAGCGGCACGCGGCGTGGCGGGACGACCCCATGCGGCACCTCTGTTACGAGCAGGCCTATCGGTGCCATTTGCGCGCGGCGCGGTCGCTCCCACCGCTGGCCGCTCGCTCCGGCCACATGCAGGTGCGCGACCAGCACATGGACTCTGTGGCACCGAGCCCGGAGCTGGCTGAGCACTCGGTGCGCGCGCACCCACACGGCGAGACGCGCAGCCCCAAGCTGAGCCGCCGGCGAGAGTACGTACGCCGGGCTCTCGCCGCCGAGACGGCCAAGCCGAGCCGCGGGCGAACCCAGGTGCGAGTGCTGCGTCCGGGCGACCGCACGCCGCCACCGGCCGAGGAGGAGGAGGAGGAGGAGGCCGCCGAGGGAGCCGCCGAAGGAGCCGCCGAGGGAGTCGCCACCGGCGTCACCTTCACCTTCAGCTCGTCCGTGGGCGTCGCCTCGATGTCCGAGATCGATCTATCCGCCCCCGCCCTCACCGCCGCCCTCGCCACTGGCGCCATCGACCATGCTGCCTCCGGCGGTTACGGCGGCTTCGGCAGCAGCGGCGGCGCTGGTGGCGCTGGCGGCGCTGGCGTAGGGAGCATGCCACAGCCGGTGCCGAGCACCATGACAGGCCAGCCCAATTGGTGTGGGACGCGCGCCCTGCCCCTGGACACCAGCATAGTCTCTCTGCCGCCGCTGAGTGGTGGGAGTGTGGGTGGCAGGGCCCAGCCAACCCTGCCACCGGGAAGATAGCACGGACTCGAGTATGCAATTCTAAACAGTGCGATCCTGAAAAGTGCGATTCTAAATACGGTAATGCAAGTGGTTTAAATGCCGCGATCGTTCGCGAGCGTCTCGAGGAGCGGCTGAGGCGCTCCCCCGCGACGGCCGCGCGTCGTTTGCGTTTTTTACCCAAAAGTCCCGCGTACCAGTATTTATTTACTTACGAGCGCTGAGGAGCCCACTGTAAAGCTGTACCTGGTGCTGAAGCTCGGCTACAGCTCTCGCCAACACAGCTCGGCTACAACTCGTCCCTGATCGGGTGGCGTCCTTGGGGATGCGCTCCGCCGACATGTGCGGCTTGGCGTTGTGCAGCAGCGTGTCGGTGGTGTAGAAGTGGAAGTCGACGGGCAACGGCTCGTCGTCATCGTGGTCCACGTCCCAGCCGGGCTGCTCAGGGTCAGTGCTAGGGTTTCTTAGGCAGGGCTCGGGTTAGGTCAGAGCTAGGACCAGGGCTAGGCGCAAGCGGCAGGCGCAAACACAAGCGCAGACGGCAGGTGCAGGCGCAGGTGCAGGCGGCCGGTGGCAGGCAGTCCCACGAAGCGCTGCCGCCGAAGAGACCTGGCCAGACTGTTGACCCGCTGCGGCACGGGCGTCTTCGTGCACACTCCCCACTGCTGCTCGGGTGCTGGTTACACTTCTGGCCCGCCTCCTGGTTGCACACCTGGTTCGGGTTGGGGTGGGGGGGGTAAGGTTAGGGCTGAGTGCTGCGGCTTGTCGGGTGCTCAGGTAGCACTACTGCTTGCGGCTTGCGGCTTGCGTCCTGCGCGCGTCGCGGTCTTATCTGATGGTGCGGCAAGATGGGGGCGGCGTGCAGCGGCGGAGGGTGGAGACTACACTACCGCCACGGATCCTAGTTAGTCCGTCTGGCGTTGGGTGGCTGCTCACGCCCTTCTAGAAGTCTCGCCAACAGCGCGCTCGATTGGGTGTGACCATGTTCGCAAAGCTGTGTTGGACGAGGGCTCGCCGCGCACTCCCCTTCGGCATGCGCGCTTCTCATCGCACATCACACACAGCTGCAGTGTCCCGTGGTGTGCGGGGCTACGAGCAGACGCTGGAGCGCAACTGGAGCGACAACGTGCGCTTCGGTGCCGCTCAGGTGCAGGTGCCGCGCTCGCTTGCAGAACTTCAAGTCAGCGTCAAAGACGCCGCTGCGCCTTGTCGCGTCGTCGGTCGCGGCCACTCCTTCTCGCCCATCGCCGAGTGTGCCGGTGGCACTCTGCTCTCACTCCACCACCTGAACCAAATCCTCGACTTCGAGGCGCCGACGGCCGGCGGGCTGGGATCCATCACCGTCCAGGGAGGCACGACCTACACGGAGATCGCCCGCTTCCTCAACGGCCGCGGCGCGCTGCGCAACCTGCCGTCTTGCCCCCAGTTCACCGTAGCCGGCGCCATCGCCACTGGCACGCACGGTTCTGGCGTGCACATACAGAGCCTGGCTTGCGACGTATCGATGATCGAGCTCGTCAGAAGCGACGGCTCCTTGGTGAGCTACTCGCGCGATGAGAGTCCCGAACTACTGGAGGGTGCGCGTGTGCACCTCGGCTGCCTCGGTGTCGTGAGCCGGCTGACCCTGGACGTGGTGCCCTACTACGAGGTAGCGAGGTATGCCTATGTCGGCGTGCCACTCGAGCCGATCGTCGCCAGCTTGCCTCGCCTCTGGACGACGTGCGACTCTCTCTCGGTGTGGACGAGCGGCTTCGGCACCGGCCCTGGGGCGGGCAAGTGCTGGCTCCAGTTCCGTCACTTCCACCCGCACTACAACCCAGCAGTGGCGGTGCCCAAGCGCCCTAACCCCAACCCTGACCCCAACCCTCAACCCCAACCCCAACCCCAACCCCAACTCCAACCCTAACCCTAACCTCAACCCCAACCCCAACCCCAACCCCACCCCTGACCCTAACCAGGTGCCCGAGCACACGCCGCTCGAGGCGCAGCTACTCGGCGAAAGCGGCTCGCTCCTGCAAGGGGCCGTCAACCGGTATCACACTTGGCCTCCAGTAGCTGTATAGCGCAGTATAGCCAGCTGCGCCTTAGTCCCCCACCGTGCGCGGAGACCCTTACAACTCACATGCACATGCACATGCACAACATGCACATGCGCACGCGCACGTGCACATCCATGGGTCAAGGTATTGCACCGACGTTGAGCGCCCGGAGACGTTTCTGCCGACGGGCAGCGCGCCTTGGCATAGCGGGCTCTCGCTCACCCTCGACGACGACGCGCGCGAGACGTCTATGGCGGTGTGGGACATCCAGGCGAGGCCCTCCTACTGCTTTAGCACTCACTCCCTTACTGCCTCACCACTCACTGCTTGCTGCATCCAGGTGGACCTCTCTCATGGCACTCCTCTCCTCACTGTTTTACCACCTACACTTCTTGACTGGCCACTCACCACCCGCCACTCGCCAGCTACTTACTACGTTTCAGGCGGAGTTCTTCGTCGACCTGCAGCATGCCCAGGCGGCTATCCGTGCGGTGTGGGCCGCGGCGGCGGAGCGCGCGTGGAGCTTCTCGTCCCCTTGGGGCGACGCCGGCCCGCCCGTCAAGGGGCTCGTCGACGCCATGGAGTTTCGTCAGGTCAAGGGCGACGGCGCGTGGCTGAGCCCGCAGCCGGTCGACTCGCTAGGGATCCACGTGCGCTCATGACTGCTTCACTACTCAAATACTGCTTTACTTGCCAATTGCCAATTGCTCCTCGCAACTTCCAGGTGAGCTTCAACGGCGACCCTGCGATGCGGGCGGAGGTCCTGCGCGCTCTGCCCGCAATCGAGGAGGCGCTCGAGCCGTTCCGGCCGCGGCACCACTGGGGAAAGTGCGCGCAGCTGACGGCCTCGCCCGTCTGGGTGGCGTCTTTCTATGGCGAGCGCCTCCGCCGCTTCCGCGCGCTCTGCGACGTGCACGACCCAACGGGGAAGTTCCGGAACCTCCACGTCAACGAGATGCTATTTGGGAAGATGCGACCATCGTAGCGTCCGCGTGCGAGGTGCGTGTCCTTGTGTGCGTAAATGTACACGGGGCCCGGTCTTAGTTCTTAGATCTTAGGCACACTTTATGGGGCCGTTTTGACCGCGAGTGGCCGAGTGCGAAACGTGTCCCCAAGTGCCAAGACCCAAGTTCCCCCCCCCCAGGTGGGCCCACCGTCTTCAGAGCTCAATACTCAAATTTAGGCAACGGGGCCGACGCACGGGGATAATATTCCTAATTGCTCATACGAATTTGACGGTATACGATAAAGAGTAAAGCCGTACACAACACGCGCACCTCACGGTCCACGGAACTCGCCTGCCAAAAGTCCCCGCAAGACCTGAACGCACCCATGCATCGGCTGCCCCGCCCCCCCACGACCTGCCCAGTTACCTGCCCATTCGAACGGAACCCCCTACTGCTATACGTATTAACCCAATACCAGAGCCTAGCTGTAGTTGTTGCCGGCCCTCCAGAGCCTAGCTATAGTTGTTGTGTTGTTATCGTTGGCTTCCTGTAGCACGGCGCAAGTGCCGTCTAGGCGGCCAAACTATGACACAGGCTACGGCCGAGCCTCGGCGGCCGGCTCCAAACTCTCGTTAGAGCGAATAGCGCAGAGCGGCCGCCTTCACTTCGCCCCAGCCTTCGCTTCCTTCGCAGCCTTCGCTTCCGCTGCAGAAATCACCCCGTCCCCGTCCGTGTCGATGTCCGCCGGCTCAGGCTCGAGAACAAACATGGACGACGCCCACGAATGCTGCTCCTCGGAGAAGATCGCCTCCGACTCCAGCACGAGCATCCTGGTCGCCCCCTTGCTCTGCTTGGAGACATCGTCAAGCGCGTGCCACTTGGTGTGCAGCTTCTTGAGCGAGCACACCGCGCTAGAGTAGCGGTCGATCTTGCTCGCCTTGTCGGAGAACTCCGACCACGAGGTGAAGGACGACGCAAGCGCGGTGACGATCGTCACAAAGGCGGCGAGGCTGCTGTACTGCGCCAGTATGGCTGAGACGAGGCCGAGCACCTGTGTGTTGACAGCATTTCCGAGTGATTCAATGAGCATGTACGATACTGTACAGAGCAGCCCCAGAGCCGTCGCGATCAAGGAGGCCTCGCATATGAGTCTCATCTCATCTCACCGCGGTGACGCTAGTCGGAGGGTACGTTCAACATGAGTTGCTCACGAGCACGCCAATCTTGATCTTGTGTTCAATCTGGCGGTACTCTGGGATGCGGTCCTCGTAAAACGTCTTCATCAGCTCGACGCGCTTTTTGAGGTACTCCTGCGGCTTGACAGGCGAGTGGTAGTCGTCGAGATGTAACGGCCAGCTGTTGGGCGCCGGCGTGATACCAAACTGGTTGTGCCGGTACACGGCGTGGCAGCTGTGGTCGGGCCCCTCGCTGAGGTCCTCGGCATCCTCTTCCTGGTGGTCGGTGAACGGAATGTACTCGTCGAACGGCGCCTCCTGGCGGGCGATTTTAGACTTGGAGTTGCGCAATATTGCCCAACCCCGCCGCCCCCAGCCGGATGGGTGGAGCCCACGCTGTTGCTTCAGCTGCTTCTGCTTCTGCTTCTGCTGCTGCTTCTGTTCCTGCTGCTGCTGCTGCTGCTGCTGCTGTTTTTGTAGCTGCTGCTGTGCCTGCTGCAGCTGCTGTGCGCGGAACTCAGTAAAGTCACGGTTAATGTCGGTCGACTTGAGACCGGCGCCTGCCATGAGATGGTCTCGCCACTCGTTGATTGCCGCCTGGGGTCAGAGTGAAATGCAAATGCAAGTGTAAATGTAGGCTGGGCATCGATGATGGGCATCAGTGAAAAGGGGGCAGAGCTATAGATATGACCTCCAGCTCTTTCTCGGGCCGGTCGGCGCGATGGTTGCTTTCGTCAACCTCGAAGCGGCCCACACGCGTGCGGTACATCCATATAATTGACTCGAGCGAGTTGGCACCGTTGCGCAGCTGCCGCCAGCGGGGGCGCGAGTTGTACATGCCTTGGAGCGAGATGACGGCCGTGAGCAGGAGCGCCGTGATGAAAGTGAGCTGCTGCAGTATTGGGAGGTAGATGCTGATGGCTTGATCGGCGCATGGATCGAGGTACGATGATACGGCGGCCGCGACCACCACCAGCCAGGCCAGGGCGATCTGGACGATGAAGAGCGCCTTGCAATTCCACTTGTATTGATCCGCGAGATGCGACGCCACGTCCACCTCGCACCACGCGTCGCGCAGCAGCAGCAGCCCCTGCGCCGACGTGTACTCCGGAAGCCGGTCGAGTCTCACCAAGCGGAGCATGAGCGCCTTGGCCATCTCGAGCTGCCATATGTTTGCAGTGTAGAAGCAGCTACTAAGAAACAACGACCGCGCGTGGGTGGCCATCATAAGGATCTCCTTGCTAAACATCTCGTCGACAGTATCGCCCTTCAGATGGCCGCACACCTCGAAGACATTCTCATAGAACGTGCGAGCAAACCAGTCCGCCGTTGAGGTGATCTGCACAGCGGTGGCACGCGTGCCACTTTCGTCATGCACCGTCTGCTCCCTGATTGCCTCCTTCACTCCTCGTCGACGGTCCTCACTGTGCTTCAGCGCCTTGTTTATCGCCTTAAAGAGGTCTTGTTTCACGCGATCTTCCGATTCGCCCACAATGAGCGCCTCGTTCACGTAAGCCATCATCGCGCAGTCCAAGCTCTCGCATTTGCCAACTTTGTGCATCTTCGCTATGCCACGTTTGATCTCGGCCTTCGCCAGTAGGAAGCGATTTTTGATTATTTGTTGGAGTACCTCCTGTTGTGCGAAAACCGCAGTTAGAAGAAATGCTCCTTCATGGCAGTAAATCCGCTGCGATAAAAAATTGTTTTAAAAGAATAATTCACCTGGTTGAAACTCGGGCTTAATGTCATTCCTGGAGCTGAGAGCACGTATACCTGGAAGCAAGATATACATGGCTCTAAGTTCAGAGTTCAGAGTTCAGAGTTATTACGAGCAAAACAACAGCAAACCGACTAAGCTAGCCCTTTAAGCCATGCCTAGCGAGCAGCGGACCTACGCCGCAATGGAACACCACATGCACACGATCCGATTA
>Ga0115006_10003751_pt1 | contig 10437 bp, 3 predicted proteins | sample ArcOceMetagenome_3_FD_88943 | JGI IMG/M metagenome (GOLD analysis project Ga0115006, IMG submission 88943) | Marine eukaryotic phytoplankton communities from Arctic Ocean - Arctic Ocean- Svalbard ARC20M Metagenome | ecosystem: Environmental > Aquatic > Marine > Oceanic | place: Arctic Ocean...
CCTCGCTAGCTCACGCTAGGTCGCGCTTGTACACCATCAATGTACATAGCACCGCTTGTCCGCCGTGTGGTACCTTTTGTCACCCAAAGGCACGGCGGTGCGAGCTAAAAGGAGCTTTTCACAGTTTTGGCGATCGCTAGGCGATGTCGTTGCGCCGCACCGACACCTCCCGCCGCGCCGCGTCTTCGGCCGATCAAGCTCCCTCGCACACCCCTGGGGCGCTGCCGCCACGCGCGGCGGCGGAGCGCGTGACGCGCTCGGCCAGCCGCGCGGCCAGCGGTACCGACGACGCCTCGCGCTGCCTGCTGCTCGCGCTGAGCCACGACGAGCTGGGCGTGATCGTCGACGGCCTAGCCGACCCACTCCAGCCCGTCGTCGCGGTCGCGCTGAGTAGCACCTGCCTCGGGCTGCGGACGCCGCTGCAGGCGGCGCTCGAGGTGCTGAAGGAGCGGCACGCGAGGGTGCCCGCGCTGTGCCGCAAGGTGCAGATGAGCCGTGCCCAGTCGACGAGTTCCTTCGAGGGCGAGACTGCATCGAGCTTCGCCTGGCGCAGCTGCGCGGAGCTGCGTGATGCGAAGGAGGTGTACTGGCGCGACATGGCTCGAGGACTCGACGCGGACGACATGGTGACGCTGGGGATGCTCCTGTCCAAGTGGCTGCCGAGGCTGCAGCGCCTCTACCTCGACAACAACGTCATCGGCGATGCGGGCATGCAGGCGCTGTGCGAGCCTCTGGGCTGGGGCGTCGCGCCTGCGCTGTGGCTCCTCGGTGTCAACAAGAACAACATCGGGCCAGCGGGCGCCGAGGCCCTCGCCGCCGCCCTCGGCAGGGGCGCGATGCCCAATCTCGAGGCGCTCGCTGCGTCCCACAACCCCATCGGCCACCAGGGCGTGGCCGCGCTGGCCGCACCGCTACGCAAGCTGCCTGCGCTCAAGGAGCTGCGCCTCTACAACTGCGGCATCCGCGACGAGGGGGTGGGCTCGCTGTTCGCCAACCTCGGCAAGGACGACTTCAAGGCGCTCAAGGAGCTCGACCTCTCTCGAAATAGGCTCGGCGACGCAGCGATGACCACACTGCTCGCGGGACTCGAGGCTGGGCGGCTGCCCATGCTGTGCAACGAGCACGTGATGATGACGAGCGGCCTGCCCCTCCTCCTCGAGAACGTGCGCTTGGACGAGAACCCTGCCAGCGCTCCGCTGTCCGCTGTCACCACGGCTGTCAAGTGCGCACTTCTGCACCGCCACGTGCAATCTCGCACCTCGACAACACACCCGGACCTGTTCCGTTAGCGTGGCCATGTGTGTTGCTAGCCGTAGCTACATCCCAGTCTCAATAACACCTGCAAAGTACCTCCACCTCAGGCCTCTCAAGCCTCACGGCACCAAATCAAAGTCATGGGGCCTTTTCGATTACTTTAGATCTTAGCTTTGCCTAAGCCGTAGGGTCAGGAGCGCCCCAGGAGGCATACACTGATCCCGAGCCAGCCGGACCAACGGGTTGTCCCGCGCCGACAGGTCGGAGATCAGGTTGGCAGCCCTGGCCTGGGATAGACAGATCAATGGCTATCTATCCAGGCCCAGGGGGTGCAACACCGGGCCAAACTTCTTCCTGTGAATTGTCGACGCGCCTTGGGTGAGCGCTGGGGTTGTTTCGCCTTGGGTGAGCGCTGGGGTTGTTTCTCCGCCCACGCGCAGATGCACGCTGCCTTCCGCCTGCTCTCCCAGCGCGTGTTCGAGGAGATTGGGCGTCGTTTTCACGAGCCGCCCCATCAGAATGGCTACGACTGCCTGCTGTTGGCCGCGCTCGACCAGATGGATGACCAGGGCTTCACGCTGAGCGTGCACGCGGCCGAGCTGCGCATGGCAGTCAAGAGCTTCTTGCGCGAATGGAAGACGCTCGTGCTCGACCACAACTGGGAGGGGCGCGCAGCCGGTGCTCAATGCGCCGAGCTTACCCTGCTCTGCGACGCCGGTCCCGACTATCTCCAGTTCCTCACCGACCCAAAGGCGGTCGGGACGCAGGCCGTCTTGCTCGCCATCTGCGGCGTCCTGAGCGAGTGGTCCCACGTGCGCGTCGAGGCGCAGGTGCACGCGTCCCGGCAACGCAAATAGGACTCTTTGTCAACGCGCCCCGCCTTGCCATGCGCATTCGGCAGGTCCTCTCCACGGCTGGCAAGAACTTCGACGCGCACCAATTGCTGCCGGAAACATTCTTTGCGGCGGTCGGTCTGGCCACGGCACCCATTCGCAAACTATACCTGGGCCACCACCCCGAGGTGCATTGGGTGTCATTTCGCCTTGATCGCACCGCGTTCGCGTCGCTGCGCCAGTCCCAATGGGTGGAGGAGGAGCAGCTCCGCCGGTGGGAGCTGATGCGGCGCGCTTGGGACGCTGGCGGCTCCGCAAACGGTGCCGTGGGCGCCGCGGCTGCCTCCATTGACGTCGCCGCCGCCGCCCCAAACGCCCTGGCCCAGACGAAGGCCGAGTCAGAGGCGTGCTACGCGGCCGCCGCACAACGCCTGCAGGCCGCGTGGCGCGGGGTGGCGAGCCGGCGCGCAGTCCACGCATTGGTGCGCGCTGCCGCGTCGCTCCAGGCGGCTGCGCGCTCGGTGCCGTGCCGCCGTGGGCTCGCGGCCGCGCGCAAGGCGGCGACCGGGCTTGCCGCGCACCTCCGCGGCCGCGCCGAGCGGGCGCGCCTCGCCAGGACCAGGCGGGCGGCGGTGGTCCTCCAGGCCGGCGCGCGGCGCCGCGCCGCGGTGGCGGTGGCCGCGGCGCTGCGCGCGCGCGAGCTGCTGGCGCATCGCTCGACGCGGCTGCTCCAGAGCGCGTGGCGCGGGCGCGCGTGCCGCCGCGCCCTGCAGGCCGCGCGGCGAGCAGCTGTTGCGCTGCAGGCTGCGGCTCGCGCGCTGCCATGCCGCCGCGCGCTCGCGAAATCGTGCGAGGCAGCGGTCGCCCTCGAGGCGCACGCTCGCGGGTACGCGCAGCGGCATCGGCTCGCAGCTGCGGCGGCGGCGGCAGCGGTGGTGCAGGCGGCGGCGCGCCGCCGGTCGGCAACGGTGGCGGCGCGCAGAGCGCTGAGCTCGGCGCGACTCGTGCAGGCGGCGTGGCGTGGGCTGGCGGTGCGGCGGCGGTTGTCGGTGGAGCGCCGTGCTGCCGCTCTCCGGCGCGTGGCTCTGTCGCAGCAGCTCGCGTTCCTGTCGCCTCCGAAAACGGCAGCGCGGAGGGTCGCGAAGCCGGCGGCACCGGTGTTGCGGTCGAAGGTGGCCGCGAGGGGCGCGAGGGGCGCGAGGGGCGCGTGGGGCGCGGCGGTCGCGGCGGCGGTGAAGGCGGCGCCAATGTCGGCCGCAATGGCGACGGCGACGGCGGAAGTGGCGGTCTCAGCGGCGGTGGAGGGGCAGCCTTCCACGTCCTGGACTGGCTCGGTGCCCGCGTGCTTCCGTGTGGACGCCGTCCGGCCGCTGGGGAGCGCTGTTGCAGGCTGGGTCGGGGCGGTGGGCAGGGTGGCGAGCAGTGCGGCGTCGGCAAGCGTTGCGGCGATCAGGGCGGCGCTGACGTACGGGGCGGCGGCGTCGGAGGCCTCGCCATGCCTCGGTCCGCCGCCCCCGCCCGGCGGCGCGGCGGCGGCGGCGATGGCGATGGCGGCGATCGACCTGCACGCTGCGGGCCTGGCGGTGGCGACGAAGGGGGCGCCCCCGCCGAGTCCGCCGCCGTGCCCACCGTCGCCCCGCGGGGCGCGCAAGCGTCCCGAGGACCAGAGCGCGGCGGACGAGGGCCGCGCTGCAACCCGCCGCGCTGCCACTCCGGTTGGGTCCTCCCCCAAACGGGCGAAGGGCGCCTCCCGCCCCGTCAGCGCGCCTCGCCCACGCGAGGAACCAACGCCGCGCTCGCAGCCCAAACGGGCGCGCGGCTCATCATCGTCAGCTGCCGGTCTGAGCCGAGCCAGGCCACGCCAAGCCAAGCCAAGCCAGCCTCCGAATGCGGCGATGCGGCGCGCGAGGGCCAGCCAGCGTGGGTTGGAGCACGACGTGTCGTGCAACGTTCGGACTGCCACCGAGATCGCGGCGCTGGTGCGCGCCGGCGATGCCGCCGGCTGTATCGACGGGATGGCGATGGGCGCCGGTAAGACACTGGACACCCTGCTGCTGCTCGAGACCATGCTAGAGGAGCGCCGGATCTCGCCCGAGAGGCGGGCGCTCGTGGTGGTGCCTCCGAAGACGATGGCGCAATGGTTGGAGGAGCTCGCGGAGTGGACGCCTCAGCTGCGGGTCGTACAGCCGCAGCGCGAGGCGGTTCGCCTGCTGCAGCTGGAGGCCAACGCCGCGGATGTCGCAGCCGCAGTCGAGGCTGGCGATGCACCAATGGCGGCGAAAGCGGCGGCGGAGAAGGCGTGGCGCCAGGGTCAAGCGTCGTCGGCCGACCGAGCGGCGGCCGCAAGCGTCGTTCTGGTCTCCTACTCGGTCTTTGAAGATCCGGACTACTTTGACGTCTTTTTGTCGGCGAAAGGTCGCTTCGCGCTCGCCGTCTTTGACGAAGTACGAGGCTTCGAGGTGGAGGGCGGGCGGGTGCGGAGACACGTCGACAAACTGCGGAACAACGACACGTTCATCCTCGGCCTCACGGGGACCCCCATATCATACAACGCCCGGGGCGTCCGGGCGCTGCTCTCCACCGTTGGGGCCGACGTCGGCGAGGGCTGGTCCGGTCTGCGCTCGGCGGCGCGCAAGCACATCGTGCGCCATCCGGTGGCGCCTCGGTGGCCGGTGCGGATGCGATTGGCGGAGGTGCGGCTGACCGCGGCGCAGCAGGCGGCGTACGACACGGTGGTGGACCTGACACCGCCGAGCCAGCTGCGCCGGAGCCAGCCAGACCTCGAAGGGATCGTCCGATGCGACGTGAACGGCTTGAGCGAGGAGCCAACGCTCGACGAGCTGATCGATCACAGCGCCAAGGTCGGCTGCCTCGTGCATTGGCTAGGTCGGCTCGATTCCGATGCCGCCGCCAAGGAGACGACCGCAAGGGCGGTGATCTGGACGCAGGGCGACGCGTCGGCGACGCTGGTCACCGAAGTGGTCGGGCGCGTCTGCGGTTACGAGCCCGAGGAGATCGGCCGCATCGACGGCAACACGCCGGCGGACCGCACGCATGCATGCCAAATGTGGTTCAACGACCCGTCGCCCGGCCTCAAGATCATCGTTGCAACGCACAACGCCGGAGGGCGGGGGCTCAATCTGCCGGCGACAACTGAGATGCTGTTCTTTGATGTGGTGCGGAGCCATCGCATCATGGATCAGTGCGTCCACCGCGCCCTGCGGCTGCCGCGCGAGGTGGGGCTGGCGTTGCGCGTCATCTTCTGCGTTGCGGTCGACACCATTGACCAGGGTCGCTGGCACGCGGTGCAGGTGCGCGGCGCGCTGTCCGCGGCCTACGAAGCAGGCAACGCCCCGAGTGGCTGCGACTCTGCGCTCCGCCACTTGCTCTCGGGCGACGGCAACGGCGCCGAGACGGCGCGCGTGCTCAGCCGCCTCACCGCCTATCACGCATCGGGCCGGTCACGGCGCGACCGAGGGGCCGAGTGGCCGTGGCGCTCGCTCCGACCCAGCGAGTGCCAGCTGTCAGTCGTCGTCGACGGCGAGGCTGACTTCGCGCGCAAGGCGTTGGCGACGGCGCTGCGCGCCCTCGAGCGCTCCGAGCACGCGCCAGACCTGGCGGCTGCGGAAGAGCGTCGGAAGGGCGATCGGGCGCGGGCAAAGGTGGTGCCTGATTGTGCGCGCGCCGCCGACACGGAGGCCACCACCCGCAGCGGTGGCACGTTTCGCCCGCGGGGCGGGCGCTGGTCCGGCGCACTGAGGGCGCGGCTCGCCGCCACCTGCAAAGCCCAGCCGCGCCTCCTGCAGGAGCTCATCGACCTGACGGTCTTCCAGGGCGCACCGATTGACCGCGGCGGCGACGCCCAAGGCGCGGCGGCGGCGGCGCGCTTCCGACCGCAGCCGCCGCAGCCGCCGCAGCCGCCAGGCGCCGCAGCCGCAGCAGCGTCGCCGGCAGCGGCAGGGGTGGGTGCGCTGCGGACTGCGGCAGGTCACGAGCGCGCGCGCGCCCCGAGCTCGTTCCAAGCTCCAGAGGTGGGTGAATGGATTGAGGTGAACGTGAAGCACGAGGGCGAGCCTGCACCGCGCTGGACGCGTGCGCAGTCGCTCGGTGTCGTCGACGACGAGCTGGGCGAATTCGCGTGCCGCATCTTGGGCCGCGACCCTCGCTCGGTGGCGAAGACCAGGCTGGCCGCGGTCCAGGCGTGTGCCACCGGCGACGTCTTCTACGACATCCTCAGCTGGAAGGATGCCGACCAAGATTGGAGGCAGACCGAAGCGCGCGAGGTGACGGACATCGTTGGCGAGGATGTGGAGGACGAGGCCGAGGTCATCGAGGACGAGGGCTGTGCTGGGAGCGACGACGACCTCATTGATGCCTCCTTTGACGAAAACGAGGTGGACTGGGTGGCCGTGGCCGAGGACGATTTGGAAGTGGAGACGGAGCTTTTGAGCCAGGACAATTGGGCCAACGCACAGGAGCATAAGAGGCGGAGGAAGGGCAAGAAAAGCTCCGCGCCCAAGCCTGAGCCAAGGGGGCACCTCTATGCCGACGACTACGAGACGATGGGCCAGGTCGACCCGGGGGCGGGCGGGCGGCGCAAGGCGAGCAGCAAGCTGTACGACGGCCTACTAGCCACCAAGCACAAGCAATTGAAGAAGGTGCTGAAGCTAACGTGGAATGGCGTCGGTAGCGGCGACGATCGTGTGTTCAATCCGCCCATCGGCATCTCCCTCCCGGCCGCAGCGCGTCGGTCGATTCAAGACGGCTTCGCCACCGTGCCGGGAGCCGCTGTGGTGAGCGTCGAGTCGAGTTTGGGCGACAACTTCCAGGCGACGCTGCTGCGACTCGCGCCGCGGTCCCAGGCCGCCAACAGGGTGCTCGCCGCGATGTTCAGTGTGGCGGGGCACTTGCGTCCGCTCTGCTTCGAGCTGGAGCTCGCAAGGCTGCTGGAGGACTCGCGTGGTGCGCGCATGGTCTTCACGGGCTGGGAGGCGAACAGGGCGCGCGCGACGGCCCTGCTGTCGCAGGCCTTCGGCCTCCGCTCCGGCAACTATCTCGGTGGCACCGAGTACGCCCCTATGCACATGCCTACCATCATCCACAGGACCTACGTCGAGGGGGGGGAGATCCCGCTCGGGGAGGCGCTCATGACGTTGACGCTCTTCAAGCGGAAGCACAGGGGCAAGCTGGTGCAGTCCGGTCCGCACGCCGGCACCTGCAATGCCGACGCGCTACTCGCACCGCTGGAGCGAGCACTGCAGCTGAGCGCGCAGGCCTTCTCGCGCGAGATGGCCGCACATGCTCCTGACGCCACAGAGGGCTTTCTCGAGCTCGTCGCGCCCGCCGCGCGCTACAGCCCCGAGACCTGGCTCACCACCTTCGCCTTCTACACCAACGGTGCAATGATGGGGGAGGCGAGCGAACACTTGAAGGCCGCACGGCTGGCGCACACACGCGCCAAGGCTGCGCTCGAGGCGGCGGTGGCGGCGGCGACTTCGGGCAGTACCCGAAGGGCCAAACCACCGCAGGCGGCGCCGTCCCAGGGCTCGCCAGCGCGGGCCGGTGCGGCCATGGACGCAGTGCTCAGCGAGTGCGAGGAAGCGGCGTCACGGGAGAAGCGTGAGCTGCCACGCCCAGCGCAGAGCTTGCTCGACGGCGCACGGAGGGAGCAGAGGCGGTACCCGACCGACTTCGGCGGCGCATTCAACGAAGCCGTGCTCCACCAGGCACGTGTACGCGATAATCGGCTGGTCCAGGAGAAGAGGGCGCCGCTGAGCAAGGAGAAGGAATCGTACAAGCTGAAGAACGAGGGGGAGGGGAGCCTCGAGCTCACCGCCGCCGCCTTCGCCTCCCTGGTTGAGAGCACATGCCTCGAGGGCGCGCTCACGCGCATCGCGCCGACGCCAGCGGTGTGGTGCACCAACGACGTCGAAACGCAGTGCAGCTTTGCGGGCGGCGTGACGATGCAGATGGGTACGTACACGTGCCTGATGAAGGGCGGCTTCGCGGCGAGAGTGGTGGCCGGTCTCTGCGCAACCTACGCCCAGCTCGGCCACGAAGGCGTGAGGTCGGAGATGGCACGCACGCGTTGCGAGGATGAGATCAACGCGTACACCACAGATGTGCACCAAGAGATTGTCCAGTACTACCGCGACTACGAGGCTGACATATCTGGCGCGTTCATGCCAGGTCGCTTCGTCGACGACAGCCGCACGACCTCGGTGCTGGACACCGCTGTGAAGCACCAGGCGGGGTGGCGGGAGCAGTACGGGGCGGGCGAGGGGCTCGTCCGCATGCTGCTGGTGGCGTGCGCAGCCATGTTCACGAGCAAACCCGAGGTGGGGAAACACTTCCTTTCGCACGGGCTCCACCTTGCTGAGGCCGCCGCCGACGTCGACGGCGATCCAGGCGCTCTTGTGGCGCTTTGTGCCTTTGTACGTGACCAGTGGGCGTCTGCGCCCGGCAACGGCGGCATCGAAGAGAACGGGCGGCCGCCAGCTGGCTGGCCGATCCGCTGCAGCTGCAAACCCGAGTCCGGCTGCCTCGGCAAGCCGGAGAACAAGCCAAGGCGGGACGGCCAGGCGGCTAAAACGCCGGGTTGCAGGCGCCAGCAGCCGGTCTCTTGGCACGACTCCAAGGACGAAGACTGCGATTGCATGAACGAGGGCCGTGAGTTGCTCGAGGGGCTGCTCGCGTTGGACGCCAAGAAGCTGCAGGACGCTCTCGAGAGTGGCGAGATTGCCGTCAAAGACATCATTGAGCCCGTGAAGCATATGGGGCCGGTCAGGTCGAACACCCTGTCGCGCTTGGTCTTCCTTGCTTACCACACGGCAAAGAGCGCCCGTCCCGACGAGCTCGGCCACTTTGTGCTCAAGCTGCCCGGCTCCCAGGCACAGATGCCTCGTCTGACGCCGCATTCGATGCAGAAGGTGCTTGCCTTCTGCGACAGGTACGGTTGCAAGCTGACGCCCACTGAGAAACAGTCCGGCTCCGAGGCAGCGATCCGCTTCTCGAGCAACCATGGTGAGGCGGTGCTCGTGGGCTGGTGGCAAGCGCTGATGAAAGAGCGGCCAGGGTTGCGGGTGCTCAACCGGGTGGTCATGAGGGACATGCGCCTCCTGTCGCGCTGGGACGTGCAGCGGGAGGAGGAGCCGCACTGCGAGGTTCCAAAGGGAGTCGCAGGCGCGGCGGTGACGGATCAATTGCCGGGTGCCAGGCACCTCAGGGGGGTGTGGCCGAGCCAGTGGCCTGCGTCCGTGACCGGCTTCGAGAAGGAGGCCCCGCGATTGACGGCACGGACAACTACGTACGTGGACGCGGACGGGCAGCTGTGGCTTGAGCGCACCTCCTTTGCACCAGGCCTCGTCAGCGAGGCGTGCGAGGTGAGCACGCCTGCGGCAGTGGCAGAGGGCGGCAGCAGTGCGCTCGAGGACGCGCGGCTTGCCGCCTTGCGGGCGGCCGTGGCAAGGGCAAAGCGCGATGAGACGCACGCCCTCGAGCTCGAAAAGAAGGCGCGTGGCCGGAAGGATGCCGCCAAATCGGCCGTCGAGGAACAGAAGGCCACCATTGACTCGCTCGCGGGCCGCGGCAGCAGCGCATCGACCTCGGCCTTGGGCGGCGCCAATGCCAGCTTCCTGGACCTCGTCCGCCATTGCAACGGCTGCGAGAAGCGGGCGCTCAACATCTGGGCGGCCTGCGAGTTTGAGGGCGTCGTTGTCGACACGCACTTGGACAACGACGACCTGCCGACTGCGCTCAACCTCGCATGTGCATTTGGCCTAAATCGGGAGGGTCAGGTCGTCGACCTCGTCGGCGGCATGCTGATGGTGGTGCTGGCCTGGAGCGAGACCTCGCTGGCTCGCGTGAACCTAAGCAATGGCGGTCATGCTCACGATGTGTGCGGGAACGTGGTGATCCTGGAGCCGAGCACGTGGGACGTGAATCTGCCTTCTCGCAAGGCCGACTCCCCCCGCACCCCGGAGGAAGCGGCAAACATGCTTCGCCAGGGGAAGGGGGTGGTGGCCTTCTTCCCGGCATGCGGCGGCGTCGTCGCAGCACAGCTGGGGCATTTTTGGCACGGTGTGACCCAGATGGACCCGAATGACGTCTACAACGAGCTTATCAGGGTCGCTTTGATTGGCTACCCCAACATGCAGGTCGCCGTGAGCGCGAAAGTGGTGCACGAGCAATGGTCCTCTTGCACTTTTGTGAAGTCGCACGAGCTTGCTCAGACGCTCGTCGATCAAGGGGTCGTGTCGGCCCCGTCGCCCGTCGGCATTGATGCCTGAGGCGCGAGCGAGGCGAGGGAGACGCCGCCACCGCCGCCACCAGCACCACCGTTGCCGCCTCC
>Ga0115006_10003756_pt1 | contig 10433 bp, 7 predicted proteins | sample ArcOceMetagenome_3_FD_88943 | JGI IMG/M metagenome (GOLD analysis project Ga0115006, IMG submission 88943) | Marine eukaryotic phytoplankton communities from Arctic Ocean - Arctic Ocean- Svalbard ARC20M Metagenome | ecosystem: Environmental > Aquatic > Marine > Oceanic | place: Arctic Ocean...
AGGGGCCTCTGCAGCAGGTGCCTCTTCTGCATGCTCTTTAGGGGCCTCTGCAGCAGGTGCCTCCTCTGCAGCAAGTACTTCTTCTGCATGCTCTTCAGGGGCCACTACTGCAGTGGACAGATCTTCCGCACGGTCTTTAGGAGACTCTGCGAACAAACCTCCATCTTCAGTAATCCCTGCTTGAGCATCCACGAGAGCACGTCCATGAGGAGTTGGCACAGGAACTCGCTCGAGCTCATGGGCAACCATATCCCTAAATGGAGTGTCAGGCACAGCCTCAGTTGCAGGCTCAGTCTTCCTCTTCTTGGCGGTCTTGGCTTCAGAACCGCTGGCTGCCGGTGCTCGGTTTTTTGGTGCCATGGCTGGTAACTATAGAACTGCAAAGATACACTGTATACTACCCACCCGCAAGTATTGAGCAAAAATCTGTTGAAGGTGCAATGGTAATTATATCTTACTCATTCGAAAACATCAGCTAATTTACTTGAGGTGCGGCAGAGCCGCAAGCACACCGCGCAAATTGGAACACGCTGTGCAGGCAAAGCCGCCAGCATAGTTAAGAATGGTTGCTGCCCTTTTCAACTTCGCAGTGCCAAAGCAATAATGCACGTCACATCAGACAACTCCTTCAACACCAGAATTTGCATTCTCACACAAGCAACATCAGGAATCCACATCGAGGGACAGAGCAGAAAGATAGCGCGTGTATAGAACTGTAGAAAGGGTTTCATGTTCCCACAGCATGCAGCAGAGCCGCAAGCACAGAACAGCGTAAAACACATTACAGTGCGCGACGAAGCCGCAAGCACAGAACAGCGTAAAACACATTGCAGTGCGCGACGAAGCCGCAAGCACAGACAGCATGTTATACATTAATACATATACATGTATTTCTATTTTTCAGCCAGAATCAATGCTGCGGTTTCTGGGCGTCGCCCTGTCGGAACATATGGGCTACAAGAGCGCTAGCTAGTTAACTACACATCTAAACGACTTATGATGCCCATGTCATTTTCCAAATCAGTACATTGTCCAACGTATTGTTCCACATTGAGGTGCATTTTCGAAATATGATATCACATAAAATGCTATTGAACAATGCAACGCATGCGAAACTGAATGGACGCAATTGACTCAGCAATTTGTGGCTCCTAATCTATAAGTGTGTGAGAATCACATGCAACAAAACTACAGCGCTACAGCCACTCATGATGCGCTAGGCTGGTCATGCCTGTGCCTTTGTCTTGTTCTTTGCAACAGGCTTGGCTTTCGCCCTTCCTTTTGCTTTTGGAGCAGGCTTGGCTTTCGCCTTTCCAACGGCTTTTGCAGCAGGCTTGGCTTTCGCCTTTCCAACGGATTTTCGCTCCACCGTCCAAATGGATTTGACCTTTGCATTCTGAACAACAGGCTCACCGTTGTGTTTGATGAAGATCATGTCAGCGCCAGGGCACAAGGGAGCGATCTGGGAGCCACAAAGTGCCTCCCAGGTCATAAACTCCACCGTTGACATGGAAAAGCTGATGTCGTAGGTGCCAGTTTCACCCTGGCCACGGAGCAGTAAAAGGTTCTGATCCGGGCTCACCACAACATCCAAGCTGCACTGTTCTGCACGGCGCACGTGGAGCGTCCAGCGAGGATCACGGTTCTCCACCAAGTGCAGCCTGCACAGCTCGCAATTTGGCTTGAGAGAGACCCGAGAGCACTGGTACTTCTTCAAGGAACCGTAGGTGCCTAAGGTCATCTTGACGTGCTCACCAACTAGCCCTCCCCAAGACCTATTAGAGTTGCAGAAAGCATCGAGGGCCTGGGACTGTTTATCAGTCATGAGCTGCCACGTTCCGACGTTATTGCCATCGTACATGTCCATCTTCATCCACTGATGCTGAGCCATTGCGCAAGCAGTTGCTTGTACTGCTACCCACCCGCTAAACTACTGGGTAACCCAGTATACAGGGTTTCAAAAGAATTGCTTTATGAGCCAAATGATGCATTGGGACGTGTATACATGTTGCATTCAGCTAAACGCAGCGTGTTGCGGGCTCTATAGTTGCAGCTATGCCGCAAGAGATTCAAATTACGTATAACAGTCTATATATTACTGTTTGGTGTACTGGTTAGCTTGGTGGCGCGGCAAAGCCGCAGCTGTAGATCTATATAGCGTGTATATGCGCGGCAAAGCCGCAGCAAGATCCTCAACATCACAACATCTATACAGTTAGTACATGTAACGAACCAGTGTGCTGTAATATCATATGCCTTGAACTTACCATCGATAGTTATCAAGCAACATGCATGGTTGACGTCCCGGTATTTGGGTTTGGGACATTGCAGTATCATGACCTATTTCAGTTGAACGTCCCGGTGCTTGGGTTTGGGACATTGCAGTATCATGACCTATCAGTCCCGGTGCTTGGGTTTGGGACATTGCAGTATCATGACCTATTTCAGTTGAACTTCCCGGTGCTTGGGTTTGGGACATTGCAGTATCATGACCTATCAGTCCCGGTGCTTGGGTTTGGGACATTGCAGTATCATGACCTATTTCAGTTGAGCTTCCCGGTGCTAGGGTGTGGGACATTGCAGTATCATGACCTATCAGTCCCGGTGCTTGGGTTTGTGGCATGGCATTATCATGACCTATTTAAGTTGAGCGTCCCGGTGCTTGGGTTTGGGACATTGCAGTATCATGACCTATTTCAGCTGAGCGTCCCGGTGATTTGCCCATGTGCGAAAGCCAGGAACTCAGCAACATCTGGACTACATTGGACTACATTGGACTACATTGGACTACATTTGGACTACATAATGTAGTCCAAATGTAGTCCAAATGTAGTCCAAAAAAAGTAGTACTGATTCTGTTCATCGGGAATCTGGACTACATTTGGACTACATTTGGACTACATAATGTAGTCCAAATGTAGTCCAAATGTAGTCCAAAAAAAGTAGTACTGATTCTGTTCATCGGGAATCTGGACTACATTTGGACTACATTTGGACTACATTATGTAGTCCAAATGTAGTCCAATGTAGTCCAATGTAGTCCAATGTAATCCAGATGTTGCTGCAATTGTTGGACTGCATTTTTTTCATCGCATTTCAATATCAAATTTGTCGCTGGTGCTCGCTGGTGCTGGCTGCATTCTGTCAGCGCCAACACTTTGTATTATTTGACGAAGCGAAGCGACTGAACCAGGACCCGTGAGGCTTTGGGAAAGGGATACAATATTCTTGTTCTATAATGATGTCCACATCCTTTGCGTTTAGGCTCGGTAAAGGGATGCCTATCCTTTTGTGGCGACTTTGTTCAAGGGCGTCCTCTGGTGTTTTCGGTTAAGACTCATGCAACGGTTCAGGTTCAGTCCATCTGCCTAAAACTTCGGCTGAAACAAAATGATGTCTGATGCGTGGCAACAAAAGCAATTTTACATTTAACGGTCCTTGTTTAAGTGAAATCACATGTAGATAAAATCATTCCCAACGCCACTGTCCTTATCATTGGATATATTTTCCTTTCAACCACAGCTTTCACAAAGTATTAAAACAATTCAAAGAACGGCAGTAAATGATAAGACACCATTAAACTAGCTTCAGGAAAGATAGCGAACCCTTGAAGTAGATTCAAGAACTGATACCACACCCTTTTAATAGCTTCAAAACAGATAGGGGACCCTTTAACACAATGACATATTTTGTTTCAGCCAATTTCACTACTCACCCGCGCCTGGCGGATCAGACTCAGCAGATTCAGCCTCAGATGCCAGGTTGGTAATGTGCAAATAACATTTCATGAACTAGCTCACAAACATGTGCCGCGGCAGGGCCGCTGGTCTGAAATGATGGCGTAGCAAAACCGCTGGTATGAAATTACGACATGAAAGAGTGTATTGAACATCAATTGGATGGAACCTCAACATCATCTGCAATAGTTACACCAAGACATCAACCCAGAAACATGTGTATAAGCCCAGCGACGTAGCTATGATCCATGCAGAGCACCGGCGATGCCTTGGCTTTGCAGTGTGATCTTGTTACAACCACATTGTACATGCAGCATCGGTATACATACATGTTAGCAAGGGCTGGGCTATTCAAAAGTTTACATTGTCAATTGTTTGTGATATTGAAACTTGCAGGGGCCTCAACACAAGCAAGCTGCTCAGTCTCTCGGCAGCTGACTCAGGGCGTGCGTGATGACGTCCAAGTAGTTCTGCTGGTTGTTGGCTTCCTGTACATGGGAAGGCTTGGAGTTCACAAATGTGCTTTACTGTGTGATTTCACAAACAACTTGCAGTGCTGATCCGGCCTCATCGTAGCCCATGGCGGCTGTTCTGCACAGCCGGGCTTGTTGACGGAGGCCTTCGATGCTGCGAATGCATACCTTGAGTGGTGAATTGGCACAGCGAAATCAATGATTAGTGTGGATTGTCTTCAAGCAATTTACCTGGTGTATTACTAAGGTCAAATACCAGTTTGCATCAAATCTTCAAAAACTAAATTTGTTAAATCGAGTAATCTTCTAAATCAAAACAGCATTAGCATCAAGGAGGTGCGTTCCTCGCCCCATCAACGCCAGCGTTCAGCAGCTGCCTCGAATTCGACGGGCCGATGCCAGCAACAGCCATGGACAAGAGAGCTGGAACTTGAACTGGGACAGTTTGGAGAACTGGATTTCCTGGTCCAGGAACCTGAAGCTGGAAAGACTGAGCCTGAGAAGATTGGCCTGCTCCAGAAGCTTGGCCGCTCATCTCGCTGGGTGGCCTCTTTCTAGGAGGTGCATAGACAGGTTCTGGAACCCTAGTGTCTCCTTTTTTGCCTCCTTTGCTGCCTCCTTTGCCGCCTCCTTTGCCGCCTCCTTTGCCTCCTTTGCCTCCTTTGTCGCCTTCATCATCTACATAGTGAAACTTTGGTGCACGCTTTGGGACGCGAGGGCACTTGACCCAAGGCGGAGGATCTCGATTCAGATCATCCACCGACCAGAGCTCATGCTCCTTCCTGCACAGCTGTGGCCTGTTGGCTATCTGTCCCTCGCAGAACTCTTCATCGTACGTCTCTCCAGGGTGCTTGGAAGAAGTGGTCAGGTGGAGCATTTGACGCGCTGGAGCATCCTCCCCCTGCCATATGGAGCCAATCGCTGCACCCTTCGAGTGGGTGTTGGTTTTCTGGCACTGCCAGTGATCCTCACATGGGCAATAGATGTAGAAGCGGTCCACCTTGAGGTGTTCACCATCAAGACTGGTTTCGAAGTGCTGTTGCCACTCCTTGATAGTCCAGATCTGCTCGACATCTGAACTATCTGCAGCTTCTGCAGCACCAGCAGCACCAGTAGAACCATCTGCCATCTTGAAGATGAAAACAAAACTTCGAGATGGCACTGCCGCCCACCCTTCAGCTAAGATGCTGATTGCAAATGCTATTAATGTGTTTAATGTATGTGGTGCACAATGAGCCGAAATGGCGAGGTATGAGCAAATGATGTAAATCATGCACGCATGTGGTTACTACATCTACAATTTAGCTACATACCCTGAACGCCGCGGCAAAGCCGCTGGTCGTTCCTGGCATATGTACTGTCAGCATCAATGGAATGTCACAGAGTTAAATTGCCATGCTTGATACCGCATGAATGCGGCAAAACCGCATGTCGTCAAGAGAACGTATACTTCAGACTATGTAAGCTCTCACACTGCACACATTTTCAGTCGCAGTACTGGTCGCGTTTGCAGCTTGGGTTTTGTAGCAGGTTTCAAGAGAACTGCTTTGTGAACCAAGCCCCACCAGCCAATCCTTTTGTGATCGAAGCCCAATTGCGCTCCCAGACAGACACAGACAAATGCAAGTACTTGTCATATCACACAATCGTATGAAGCAAAAACATATTCTAACTTGCACTCAAGACAAACGTCTATACTGATACTATATAGCAGGTTTGTAAGTCTGACAGATTTTGTAGGTCACATCCTTGGCTGTCGAAATAGTGAAGCTAGCTGTGTTCATGTCCATTGCATTCATACGTCAAAACGCTACACCTACTCATGATGATGTAATGTCACTGGCCGGTATAAATCCTGCCCGGCTCATGCAGATCAACGCTGCATTCAGCTGCTCATCAGTCATCGTGTGCGGCATTGCCGCACAAGCTGAAGAGGTCAGTGCACCTGAAAGAAGTTCTTGTTTTTATAATTTCATTTGATAGAATGATGCGTCACCGTGGCTGTGCATGTGGGTTTTTCACTATACTGCAACTGCTTATGCACATGATCTAGCAAAAATATATGTTTGAATGAGCACAAACTAAGTGCAGCCTTGGTACCTCCAGCTGTACCCGAAGTGTGATGCTGTTGCGGTGCATGTTGCTGAGAGTGCGAATACGGTTGCTGTGCTTGCGGTGCATGTTGCTGAGAGTGCGAATACTGTTGCTGTGCCCATTGCTGTTGATTCTGTTGATGCATCGCATATTGCTGTTGTTGCTCCTGCCATTGTTGCTGCTGCCATGCTTCTTGGTTCTGCCATTCTGCTTGCTGCTGCTGTGTATGATGTTCCTGATCACGGTGCCACTGTTCATGCTGCTGCTGCTGCTGCTGCTCGGTCCATTCCTGCTGGTCATGCACGCCTTGGTGGTAGGCTTCTTCAATCCCTCTGGATGAAGAGCTGTTGCCTATCGCTCTGGATGAAGAGCTGCTGCCTGTCCCTCCTCCTCCTCCTCCTCCTCCTCCTCCTCTCGGCCCTCTCGACCTCCAAGGCTCTCTGCGGCCAGGAGTCCCTTTTGGCAAGATGCTCTTAAGGGGCCACCTCTCCGCATTGTGAGTTCCTTCAGCCAATGCTTTCAAGGCTTCAATGGCCATCTCCTGGTACGAAGCCTTTGGAGGAGGAGGAGGACCTTTCGGTTGCTGTGGAACTTTCGGTGGCTGTGCAGGTGCAGCTTTCGGTGGCTGTGCAGGTGCAGCTTTTGGTTGCTGTGCTGGTGCAGCTTTTGGTTGCTGTGCAGGAGCAGCTTTTGGTGGCTGTGCATGTGCAGTCTTTGGTGGACGTGCAGGCGCAGCCTTCGGTGGCTGTGATAGCACCTTGGCCGTTGGCTGCAGATCCACTGAAGTTTGCGCAGGCTCCTGAGCTTGCATACTCTTCTTGGCAGATGGCACAAGTCGAGTTCGAGTTCGAGGTCTATCATCTTCAGTCCTCTGCCTCACCATCCTAGCCCACATTTCATCTTCATCATCGCTGTCTCCTCCTTGCAACTTATCATCATCATTCTCATGAGGCTGTTGTTCCTCTTGGGAATGCTGTTGCTGCTGCTGTCGCGCTTCTGCTTGCATTTGTTGCTGCTGCTGTCGCGCTTCTGCTTGCATTTGCTGTTGCTGCTTGTACCACAGCGCTTCTGCATCACGCTCAAAATGCTGCTGGTTCCCATCTTCTTGTGCATCATGCTGCTGTTGCAGTTGCAGCTGAGGCGATTGCTCAAGCTGCTGTTGCATTTGCTGCTGTTGCTGCTGCTGTTGCGGCTGCACCTCTTGAGACTGAGTTCTGTGCTGCAGGTTGGGCTGATACTGCACATGTTGCTGTTGCTGCTCTCGTTGTACGTCTGCTTGGATGCTACCGATCTTGAAGCTGGGTGCTTCTGCCATGAACTGCTGCAGAGCTGACGACATTGAATCAAGAATTAAATACAGCAAAGTAGATGTTCAACAACAATGAATGAGGCCCTAACTATAGGTGTTGATTGCACTCGCTGCTGGTTGCTCTCAATGGTTCTAAGTTGATTGGTTTCAAGGATGCTGAGTATTTGTTGATGTTAAAAGTTGTGTTTGCTGTTGGTCCTCACTCGCAACTACTGATCTTTAGTCGTTAATGTTCATTCTCAACGCAAAACAGACAAAAAAACACTATTGAGCCTAAATGCGTATACACACGCAAGCGTTAGAATGCGCGTCAAAACCGCAGCACAGCTCCAACTAACACTATGTATACATAACTGCGTTAATGCGCGGCAAGACCGCAGCATGCACAGCTCCAATTGATAATATATACATATACAGCTGTATGCACTGACACGACAATGCCGCAATCTGACGGGCTCCTGCTAACTGCGGCTCTGCCGCAAGCCACGGGCACACATCGAGAATAAACACACCTAGTTGCACACATGTCGGGGCAGTCTGTTTACTCTCGCAACTAAGTTTTGGATGATCAGATGCGTACGCAATGCAGGCGACACAATCACATACAGCTAACTACGAATCTGAGTACCTATACTGGATAGCCAGTATGCACTATGCACCAGCTTGTTCTTAAATCCTGGTTCGAGCATGTAGCCATGGTTGTTCTTACGTTGAACATGTGCTCACATGTATTCGGACAAGTGCATGGCTTATAACTGAAAACTGCTAACCAAATGCAAAATGCAAGGATGTGCATGTACAGCCTATACAGCGACAGTATATGATACTGCTATATGTGCAATCAGTTCAAGAACAGCTGAAAGATAGCTGACTCAGACTCAGCTTGATAATTCAATGCTAAACTCTGGAACATGGTACTACGTGGTCATAGCGGCTCAGAGTTGAACAACATTGCAAGACAGGAGCAGTTGGATGAAGCAAGTCTCAGCGCATTCTTGGCTGAATCATGCCCCTGTAGGTCCAACAGCTTGTTGTGCAGCCTGCCTTGTAGCGGCATTTGCTGCATCCATACTTCAACCACAGCTTTGTTTTCAATGCGATTGTGGTGGCAGCAGCCTTCTCCTCTGGTGAAGGTTTCGGGCCAGTCTTCTGCGGAGCCTTCTCCTTCTGCGGTGTAGCCTTCGCCTTTGGTGCACGAGCCCTCGGTGTTTTATCAGCCTTGGCAGTTGCCGTCGCAATGCTGACTGCATCAGCCATCGGGGTCTCATCAGCCTTCACCTTTGCATTCGCTTTGGAACGTGCAGCCTTGCAATCCCCAGCTTTTCCACGTTTTGGTGGAGTTGATGGCTCCGTTGCAGGAAGGAGGACTTTTGGTGCCTTGCGCTTCTTGTTCTTGCCCTTAGTCTTCTTCCTGCGTGGAGCACCCTGTGAACCTTCCTTCTGGTCAGGCGGAGCCTGAGTTGCAGCCCCCTGCTTCTCACGCTTCACCTTTCCAGTTCCAAGCAGCTGGGCAGTTGCTTGGGCCAGTGTCATCCTGCCACTAGGCTTTGAGCAGCATACCTCAGACTGCCCATTTTCCTCAGTTTGCTCCTCCACAGCTTCAAAGCAATCTTCAGCTGGCGGTTCAGCTGCAAGCTGCCCTGCTTGTTCTGGCCTTTCAGCATCCTGCAAGACAAGTGCATGACTGACACCCCCACTGGCACGCGAGGAACTGGCAATGCCAGGTGCTCGGGGCCGCAGGTTCTGAGCAATCTGAAGATGCTGGAGACCATGACTATTCTTTGATGCATAGGATCCTCCAAGCGTCAAAGAGTTCCTGCTTGCACCCTGAAAGATTTGGCCTCGACCCTGGAATTGACCGGCTTGCATGGTCTGCAAAGTAAGCAGCTGCGTCTCTTGCATGGCCTTCAAAGCTGAACCGAACACCTCGGCGATGCCTTGAATTTCAGATCGAGATTCCTTCAAATCCAGCTGCAGTGGCGCTGCCTTTGAAGGCTTCGTTTGTGCAACGCAGCCATTGCTAGTTCGAAGGGGAATGCTATCATGAAGCTTTAGCATACCTCCTTGGTCAAACTCAGCCATGGAAGTGCCTTCTGGAAACTGCACTTCATCATAGAAGTGGTACCAGGCGTCCACAGGGAGCGGCCTGCGGTACATGGATGACCACATCCTCTTGGCATCCCACACCATTGATATCTTCTGAGCCTTAGAGACGTCAGTGTTTCCCATGGCGGCCAGTTGCAGAGCCACAATGCATCCAACGGTCGGTTCTGAAGGCAACCTCAAGCCCTTAGAATGAAAGAAGACAATGATCTTCTCAAGGACTTCGCTGGGCTGCAAGCCTTCAGCAATCCACGAGTTCCAAACTGTTTGTGGAATCTTCTTCCAGCAATTCTCCCAAGATTGGTTGTCACGGCGAGATGATGAGGACTCTTTCAATGCATGTGCCTTCTCCAAAACCGCACTGCACAAGATGTCTCGTTGGGCATCTTCCAGTTGGATGGAGTTGATTGCCCTCATCAAGTCGGTGCACTGTGGCAACGTCACGCTGGAGTTTTGAATCTTTGCTTTCAAGTTCTGCACTTGCCTGGAAGCTGCTTCCTGACGACGAGCATCAGGAACTTGTTCGAGGAAACTGCTCACACCCCTGACCTGGTCCAGCAAGCTGGCCATTGCGCGCCCCGCCTGAAACTAAGAACTCAACAAACGCTGGCAAAAATAGCTGCATGCATGCAGGGTTCAATATTAGGACGATTGCCATGATGTCATGCTGACTGCATGCGGCAACTACTGTAGCAACAACGCATGCAACGCGCGGCA
>Ga0115006_10003757_pt1 | contig 10432 bp, 9 predicted proteins | sample ArcOceMetagenome_3_FD_88943 | JGI IMG/M metagenome (GOLD analysis project Ga0115006, IMG submission 88943) | Marine eukaryotic phytoplankton communities from Arctic Ocean - Arctic Ocean- Svalbard ARC20M Metagenome | ecosystem: Environmental > Aquatic > Marine > Oceanic | place: Arctic Ocean...
CGAATCCATGGATTTGGCAGTGTTGTCAGGGGTTCAACATCCATGGATTATGGTAGTGTTTCAAGGGGTGTCAGATCCATGGATTTCAGAGATAGCAATCAGGAGTCCCAAATCCATGCATTATGGCAGCGGTTCGAGCAGTGATGGGCGCCGTGCGGTTCGAGCAGTTTATCGAATCCATGGATTAGGCAGCGATGTCAGGGGTTCAACATCCATGGATTTGGCAGTTTTTCAAGGGGTGTCAGATCCATGGATTTCAGAGATAGCAATCAGGAGTCCTGAATCCATGGATTGTGGCAGTGTCCACAGGGGTTCAACATCCATGGATTGGTAGTGTTTTAAGGGGTGTCTGATCCATGGATTGTGTCAGATCCATGGATTTCAGAGATAGCAATCAGGAGTCCCAAATCCATGGATTCGGGACGCGTTTTAAGGGGTGTCAGATCCATGGATTTCGGATGCTCTGAGGGTTTGATCCATGGATGGTCGGAAGCATCAAGGGAGGTTTACATCCATGCATTTTGGGGAGGTTGGTTGGGGGTTTCCACCCCCAACGATGCATATGTAATGACTGAGATCCGTCATGCCGTCAGATAGTTCTACGCCCAACTACCGTGCTGTTCAGGGTGTTTGTAAAACTGTTTGTTCTGCTCAGTATGTCGGATGACATGTCACCATGGTGCTCTAACCGGTGCTCAGCGTGCCGAGCAGACCCCGCGTGATAGGTGGTATGAAAGTCACAAAGAGCAACTGGTGAGGATCCCAGAGAGAGCGTGCCCCTTGTCGGATAGGGTCGGATCAGAGGGACTACGTTGAGCACTCTAAACAGGCAAGGCACGTCAAGGCATCCCAACTCTTTTAGTGTTTTGCCCTGTTGTCGAAGCACTACGTCCTGGCTTTCGAAAGCCTGCAGTACCAGAAGAAAACAAACGTGACCCGTCAGCACGTGACAAGATCGGGTACCCAGATTCAGCGTGGTGGACGCTGTCACGAGTACGTTCTCACTGTGTGCCGCCTTGCCGGACACGTGCACCAACACAACACGTACTCGTGTACTGATTTGTGCATACTTTTCCATCATCGCCGCAGTGCGTGCCGTACGCGATTCAAACCCCTTGGTGCGTTTGGCCAATTCCACAGCGTATTCAAATTGCACAGAAATCATTGCCACTTCATGCCGCACGCTCTGCGACGGGCACGTGTGCTGCCCAGTGTAAATACTTCATTGCATCGTCACCGCAAACAGCCACGTGCAACTCTGCAGCGGGCGTGCGCCTCTAAACGAGCATGGCGACCAACAGTGGCGTACTATACTGTCCTGCCTCCACACCAGCAGACTGTTTGTCAACACCGTCTCCCTCGCTCTTAGTTCCTCCCACCACCCATGCGGCCCGCAAATGCCCTACATCAGCCGAACACCCTCCCAGCTCACGTCCCGGCACTATCTAACTGCAACAGGTTGTTTTGCTAGAGCCGCACCCCGTCACAACTCACTCGCCGGCACTTTCTACCTGCAGGAGGGTGGCATCCTCCGCGTCCCGGGGATCTGGACGTTTCGTCCAGTCGAAAGAGTGTTGTCGGTGCTCCTCGGGAGGGTCATGCAGCCCGAGTTCCTGGTTCAAGGTCGCAGTGTCGATCACCCGATCTCTGGGTGTACTAATAGGGCGTACATTGCGGTGGGCAAACATGCGACTGACGCGAGCCTGGCATGCCTTGTCAATCTCTTTCGTGGAGGGGTTCTCGCCACCATTGAGCTTGTACATCGGCAATTCCGTCCAGTAAGAACAGTCTAACACTGAATTGACACCTATGACTGCCTTTTCCGGAGAGATGCTGACGTCGTCCTGCCCTCCAACAAATGCCACGGCATTGAAGTGCACACCATCCTCCGCTTGGGTGACCATGGCAAACTTTTGATCTGCCAGAGATGACATTGGAATCATTCGGCAAGGCATCATGAACCCGAATATCCAGTTGAGATCCAAGCAATTCCTGCGTGTTACTGATTCCCGCGGCAATGTCAACAATTCGTTTGCAGTCTGAACGTAGAACGTGGGTGCAACCTTGGTGTCCCATGGCAAGAACTCCACGAGCCGATCAGGGTACGTTGTTGTGGAGCCTGCGCCGTACGACAGGATGCGGAATCCTGCTGCGTAGTCGTCAAACCAGGTGGCATCTTGCTGCCGCATAGCCTGCATCAACGCGCTGTGGCTGATCAACCCCAGCATGCCCTTGCCTTCGAGGTTTTTGATTTCGACGTCTAACTCCTTAGTCATCGTTTTGAGAAAATTTGTCGCAGGAACGAATGTGGCACAGCAAAATTTGTACTGCTGCACAATCTCATTGCGACGACTCTTCAGCCAGATGGCAGCTTGGCCGCGCAGCATCACAGCCGCTGATTGCAAGCTGTGCACCTCTGCCGAGTTCAGCAACTGCCGCCAGGACGTCCCCTCCAAAACTTGCAGAAAAACTGGCATGCGCAGGTTGAGGATTTTCGCTTGCAGAGCGAGTCCTTTCAGCATACTCTGTGGCAAGCAGTTGTTGACCCCGCCGTGCCCAGCCTCAACAAGCATGATGCCATTCTGCAGCAGCCAACTTGGGCGATGATACAAAAAGGGCTTTGGGGGCCTGGCTGCTGACATCAGCACTGAAAAGTCGTCTTGCTGTATGGCTGGCTGCAATTCGACGGTGTTCGCCGGATCCTCATACAGCCAGCGCAACAGCGCTTGGTTGAGCTGCTGCAGGCTCGTGTGGAATTTCTGGACCATCGCTTGCTTGTTGCCCCACTTGTTCATCGTGTCGGCGTACAAAATTTGCCTTAGTGGGCCGTAGATTTGGCAGGGAGCTGACAGTTTGCCGTCACCCGCGTCCGTGCCTTGAATGACTTTGGACTTGACCCCCTGCGTCATCACAACAGCCCCCCTCAGATCCTTGCGTGCATGGGACACATGCACCCGCGCACACCCACATCACGCATTGAATACCATGAGTTGGATGTGATACTGGGGTGGGTGACTCGTCAATTTGCCAAACTCGTGCGCTGGAAGCTCGGTGCCGGCCATGTCTTGCCACACGTCTTGTGCAAGGCTCTGACAAGAGACACGATTCTGCGACCTGTGCATCTGAAACATGGGCTCGACCGCTGCTGCCCTGATCGCCAATTCATGTGCTCCACCCTCGAGCTGCAGCAACGCGGTGTGTTGTCTCCGCACCTCCGAAACTAGATTGCGGACGTGCAACGGCAAAGCCGCGATTTTGACCTGCAGAGCTCCAGGCCCGCCCTGGTTGAACAAGAGCCCAGAAACATGCTCCCGCAGTGACCTGGCCGCGTCGGGAGCGGCCACCACCGCGGGAGGAGAGAGGACCGCCAGGGGTTGCGTGAAGGACGACTGTGGGGCCCACACGGCTGCGTCTCCTGCATCATCTGCTTCTCGCTGCTGTTGGGGGCCCGGGGGGCCAAGCAACTTGACAAAGCATTCTGACAACTCCGTCTGCTCCTGCGCCGGCGTGAAAATGCCTTGCCTTCTCGCGCGACAGTCTTCAGGCTTCGCGGTGCAGTAGAACTGTGTGGTGTTGTTCGAACACCCACAATCAGGCCACTTGTAAAGGTGCGAAATCTGCTCAGACGGCCGAGCCAGGTCTCGCTCCGCTCTTGCGTACTCGTCCGCACTTGTGGGGACCAGCGGTGGCAAAGGCATGTGGGCGTCGAATCGTACGCCCGGGTCTCCGCGCATTCCTGTGCTGGAATCTCCTTGGTGGGCTGTGTTGCATGCAGGCGGGTGACAGAGGCGTTGTCAGATGGCCGCGACACGTGCCGCATATGCATGCGCACGGTCCCCAAGAAGCATAGGGGGTAGAGCATCTCACGCATGCTTCCGTGCACGAAGGTGATGCTATCGTGCCTCTTTTGCAGTCGGTACATCGGTACAACCGGTTCAGGCGCCGCTCTGAAGACAGTGTTGCTGTCAATGCGATAGCATGCGCCCGGCTCCACAGGAATCTCACACACTTCATGCAGCTCTTGCCATGCCACCAACACGCGCTCGAGCCCTGTACCAATCTCCTGTTTTCCTGCCGCCAGGTGTGAAACACGTCCTCGCAGGAGTTCAATCAGGCCAGTGTCTGCGACGATGCGTTTCTCTTCCACCGATTCCACCGGAATCTGCTGGAACGGTACGCTAGGAATGTTTGCCGGGTGGTGTGCGCCTGCAACAGAGCAACGCCCGCACATTGCAAAGTGGCATGCGACACTCGGCGGCGTCAGTACAGAGGCTTTTGTGTGTCGCATCAGATGGATTGGGCTGTGCGTGCTCATCTCACACACCTGGCCAAATTCTCAATGCACTTGACAGGCTTGTCGGTCCAGCAGCAAGGTCCAGCAGCGCAAATGCAGCCTTGTGCGAGAGGACATTGTCAGCGTGCAGCGGGCCTGCAGGGGCTCGTTGTCCGGGACACAGGGGTGACATTTCGGCCGTCGTAGACACAAACTGGGACACATCAGGGGCCTCCGGAGCCGGGCGTTTATCCCCGTGCTTCTTCTGGGACTTTGGTTTCGCAGCCTCGCAACAGGTCTCGTGTTCCTCCAGCAGCGCACCGTTGAACCTGCAGCCATCCTCCCAGCACATTGCACACAGCACTTGCTCCTTCAGCTCGCGCCCCTGCTTTGTTGCGTCGCCGCAGTGTGAGCATTCCGGAAGGTCCATCCCCTCTGCTGTCTCAGTCTTTTTTCGCCGTTTTGCGGATTCCTCGAATGCCTTGGCGTATGACAGGAAATCTTGCATCGCCTTTGGCAGCCCCAGAGTGCGAGGGATGGGCACTATCACGACTCCATCAGGTGTGTGCAGAGACGCCATGTGTTTGGAGGTGGCTGACAACACAGCTCGTTGTCCATCGGCGACGAGTCCATTCTTGTCAACAGCGTCTGTTCCGATGGCCGATTTGCCATGCACTAGGCCCGCGGCGATCGCCTGAGTGAATAGACCGGAGAGATTCTCGGTGCTTTCTTCCAACCATGGAAAGGGCCTGAGGCTCGCACCATCCGGTGCTTGTATCCCGGCGAGGTTCCAGGCGTCGACCTTTGTGTACGTCGATCGTTCCTTGGGCATCTTGAAAACGGGCAAGTATCCAGCCGCTGCGCGGGCCGCGAATTCCATCAGCAGCATGCAGCGCATGGCCTTGTTCTTGGTGACTTTGGACGGGACGTTTGCCCACTTTGCGATGAAGTCAAGGACTTCGGGGCTGTCCGGGGCCAGGCTGTACATGATGTCACCAATCTTCAGGCCCTCACTGTTCCATGCGGCGGGTGCCGTGTTCCTGGCCTGCTGCAGCAGCACGTCGAGGGTCGAACAGAGAGTAGGATCTGTCTCTTGGCCGGCAAGAGGGTTGTAGTGCAGTGGCGTCATGGCACGACTGCGCTTGCTCAGGTCACCCGTTGCCACAGCAAAATTTGTCACTCTCCTTGACGGGACTCCGCGAGCGCTGGGTAGTGTAGGGTGTACGTCATGTGGCAGGGTGACTAGCGAGCGCAACTGTGCTGCTGCTGCCTGCTCAGGTAACACAACACGTGACAAACGTCATTTGGCACATCTGTGTGGCGACAGTGCGCGCTGGGTATCTCGTGCGCCACGCACCTGACTAAAGACTGATGAATGCGCCACGCACCTGACTAAAGACTGATGAAGTAGCCGTGACGTGTACTCCGTCCGCCCGAAAGATACTGGGAGCTCCCTCCCCCGCTAGCGCCACCAAGGCAAACTGCAGGCCTCCCATGGGCTCGAGACTCTGTAGAGCACTCATGGAAGAGAGAACCTCCTGTTGCAGGTGTCTTCGCCTCGCCTGCAGCTTCGCTTTGCTACTGCAAGGCAGAACTTTTGTCAGAACATAGAGGGCGTCATTGTCTAACCCATCCCGACCAGCACCGGCAACTTGGTCCAGCAATTGGCCGACGGTCAAGGCGGGAGCCCGCACAGCCGCAGCTCCTGTTTGGCAGACGTCATGCTCATGTCTGCCCTCTGCATGCTGCACGGCTTGCATGAGACTTGACCCGTGCTGCAGAGCTCGATAGATCTGGCGCCACTCCGCAACAGTGCGCGAGTGAAGCACGGTGACTGAGTCCTGAGGCAGGTCCCTCGATAACTGTCCGATGACCAAGTCCAAATCGCGCTTCACGTGTCCCTTGTATCGGTCGTGTTTGATATCGTTGGGGTTGAAGACAGTGGCGGCCACCCCTTGCAAAGCAGCCTGTGCCGTTGCTGCGGTTGCTGAGCAAGCCTGCTGAAGATCGCCCCGTGCGCGCACGTCATGCACTAGCAAAGTGTTCACGGCCGTCGAGCGCAGGCCGTGCAGAACCGGATTGAGCTTGGACAGGCGTCGACTCTGTGTCACTTCCGCCGCCTGCGTGGAAGGGGTCGCCCCGAGCACAAGGGCACTGCGCTGGCGAATGTGTGGTTTCTTGGCGAGGAGCGCTTTGAGCGCAGCGGCCTTCTGGGCTCGATCATCGTCCGCCATGGCCGGCGCAGTTGGACGCTGTTCGCCCCTGCGCCTACACGTCTACGGGATTGCCCGTGTTGGAAGCGTCCCCGTCAGTGGGCTGGTCGCCGGGCACCCACTGCAGACATTCTTTCAGACTCACTATGCTCTTCTCCGAAGAGCCGTTTTGAGTCCATGGATTCGAACACTCCTCATTGCCGTTACAAATCCATGGATTTACACACCGACTGGGGAGTCAAATCCATGGATTTACACACCCAACTGGGTAGTGGAATCCATGGATTTAAACACTCCTTCATTACCGTTGCGAATCCAGGGATTTCAACACACCCTCATTACCGTGACAAATCCATGGATTTGTCAGCTGGAACTCCTTTTCTGCACCAACCGGCATGTCGGCGCATTCTGCGCTCCGTCCAGGCAGCCGCTGGCCGCTGCCACAGCTGCGCATGACATGTGCGGACATGTCTCGCGCATTCTGACGCGTGCGCGAGGCCGCCACCACTGCTACGCACTGGTATGCACATTTGCCACGCTGGCTGCTTGTCGCCCGCGGCAGGCCGAATTAAGGCCCTCCCCACGACAAGCTCGATGGCGCGAGGGGCGGGGGCAGAGGAGGGAGAAGCGCGGGTGACAGGCACCCGCGGCAGGCCTCGGGGAAGCCCGTGGCAGCATGCGCGCGTCTGGGCGAGCAAGCGCCGCCTCCTGCTGCCGCCATCTGGCACAGCTTCGGGAGGGCCGACTTTTCGGCCAACACTGCACAGCTGCACAGCTTCTGCAGGGCTTGAGGGAGAAGCGGGGGTGACAGGCACCCAGGGCAGGCCTCGGGGAAGCCCGTGGCAGCATGCGCGCGTCTGGGCGAGCAAGCGCCGCCTCCTGCTGCCGCCATCTGGCACAGCTTCGGGAGGGCCGACTTTTCGACCAAACCTCGGAATGACTGACGTCCATCGTCCCATACAGTGTGCAGGCTGGCGTGCGGCGTGAACAACGTGGCGGTATTGACGCTGTGTCAGCTGGATCCTTGCTGGTGCATCAGAGGGCAGCGGGGCCTGACCGGGGGCCTGACCGGGTGCCGGTGTGGGGGGAACTTGCGCATAAAAAAACGGTCGAAATAACTCGCTTGTTTGAGCGCAAATTCGGCCCACACACCGGCCCCCTTCGGGCAGGAGGTACCGGGTACATTCCTTCCTGCAGGAAAGCGAGGAAGATTTGCAGATTCCTGTTGGGTGCTTCGTGGATCTGCGTCTTCTTGTGGAACCAGGAAACACACCTAGTCGGCAAGGCGTGTTTTCATGGTTTACGCCCCCAACGGCATCCATCGATGGATCCGGATCAGCACCCGGGCATCCGGGTCAGGCCTCGGAGCAGCCCGGGGCTCAACTCCGAGGTTCAGAACTCTCAACTGCCTCCTGCATCGCGTGCCTGCATCGCGTGGCTTAGCTGTCATGTTCGCCACTCAGGCTCGGGAGGGCCGGATTGTGTATGGTGCCTGTCGCAGTCAAACCAGCCCCCAACGTGGGCACTGAGCCGCCAGCCGCTGACAGACCGATGCCACGAATCCAGCGCCGGCTTCTGGTGGCGTTGATACGGTGTGTTCAGCCAGGGCCAGGTCCTGCCCCCCGACGGCACAAGACAGGCTCACCATCTTACCCAACATCCGACCTTGTCCACGGACGGGACATGCCTGGATGGAGCCCCACTCGTGTTCACAGACGCGGAATCGACTTCTGTGGATATCCCTGAGACATTTTTTGCCGGGGCCATGCGCCGTGCAGAGACAGCCCAGTGCCATTAGGTTTTCAGAATAGGGTTTTGAGGCCGCCAAGTGCAATTAGGGTTTCAGATTAGGGTTTTGACCTGTGGTCTGTGGCGGGCGAATCACGCCTCCCCCCGTGGCGAGAGGCTTTTTCTCATCCCTGTTGACACACGGACGCCGCGACTTTTGAGTTGTCGTCTGACACTGTGAAGCTGGTCTTCTACGGGGAGCCCTAGTGTATCTGTGTTGGTCTACGGGTCTCAGATTAATGACTTTTTTGGGAAATGAGATGGCCGGGAGAGATTCCTAGACTATGACCCGGCGTTGGACGCGCGTTTTGCAACGCGAGCGTTTGCTGTTTACGCGACCTCAGTCCTCCCAGTGGTGGCCGAGTTAGGGTTGAGAGTTCGCCTCCTTAGGGTTACCCGTGGTCATGTCGCCTAGGAGGGGAGGGGGCAGAGGAGGGAGGGCGAGGGGAGTGGGCAGCGGACGGAGGAGCGCCGGTGGCAGGCACCCGGACCAGGCCTCGGGGCAGCCCAGGGCAGCATGCGCGCCTCTGGGGGAGCAAGAGCCTCCTCCTGCAGCCCGCATCGAGCACAGCTTCTGGAGGGCTTGATTTTCGGTGTTTTTCACCACCAAACGGCATGGCGCGACAAATACGGACCAGGGGCGTCCGGAGTCACTTCATCAGCTCATTCCAAAGCCAAAGGCTTCGGACCAGCCTGGGACTCAACGCCCAGGCTCGCAAATCACAACTCCCTACGCTGTACTCAGAGTTCGTCGTGGTCGGGTCGGCTCTCGTTTGTAAGGCCCTGTCCACTGCAAGCTCGATGGCGCGAGGGGCGAGGGCAGCGGAGGGAGATGCGCGGGTGGCAGGCACCCGGACCAGGCCTCGGGGCAGCCCCGGGTAGCATGCGCGCCTCTGGGCGAGCAAGAGCCTGCTCCTGCAGCCCAATGCGGGCACAGCGTCTGTAGGGACGCATTTTCGGGGGTTTTCACCACCAAACGGCATTGCACGGAAAATGCGGACAAGGGGCGTCCGGCATCACTGCATTAGCGCAGGTGTCCGGCACCGGCTTCGGACAAGCCTGGGTCTCAACGCCCAGGCTCGCAAATCACACCTCCCTCCCCTGCATGCAGCGTTCGTCGGTCATGTATGCCGGACCGCTTGATAACCAATTTGTCACGAAGTTAATTCCTCTTGCAAATACACAATGTACTCTACTTTTGTCGGATAAGATGTACAATACTATTATGAAACCCAATGATGAAATTGGAAAATTTGACGTGAAAGATCGTTTGGACGTGTGCTTGCGATTGGGAATTACACCAAAACAAAAGTGTGCATTTTTACGGGCTGACGCAAATTTAAAACATCAAACGTCTGAGTTTTTGCCACACAATCAATTTACTGACAAAGTGAATGAAAAGACACATGCAGATGAGAATGTCGTCACGAAGCGCAAACTCGATGAAAATGATGTGTACAATGCAGCTGATTCTACAGCTGATGCCAAACAAACTCAAGTTGATAAATGATTGAGTGACTCTTGCAATGCAAATATGCTTCAAATACTCGGCGAAGAGCTCGATATTTGCAAGACGAAACTGTGTGAGCAATTTTATAGCGAACTGTATGGGCAATTTGGTGCAGAAGACAGTGCACTGGTGGGTCGTATTGCAGCCAAGTCTGTCGAAATTGCAAACAGAAGCCTGGATGCAAGCAAGAATCAAATTCTTAAATTAGCTGAATCACTCGCATTGAACGATTCGGATGGATTTTTAACATCTGATGGTGAGGAAAGATTCCGATAACTTGACAAAAAGTTACAAAACAACAAATACTTGTATTAAAGCAGCCCGTGTCAGCATGCGCTCCTCTGGGGGGGCGGGTGGCCGCCCCCCGCACGAGACGTGCGGGTGACAGGCACCGAGCAAACTCCTCCTCCTGCTGCCGCCATGTGGTGCAGCTTCGGGAGGGGAGAACCCTGGGGCGCGTGCGTAGAGACTGTGCTCAGTCCGAGAAACATACCGTTTCTACTCTGACAAACTGCTAAACATTTGACGACAACGAGCAGCCGCAGCGCGCGGCAGACGAGAAGGGGCGTTTGCGGACGACTGAGCTAGGCCCGGAGACAATGCCGGCCTTTGTGACGTCGTACGGGGACGCTCGTGGTCCAGTCGGCC
>Ga0115006_10003760_pt1 | contig 10431 bp, 5 predicted proteins | sample ArcOceMetagenome_3_FD_88943 | JGI IMG/M metagenome (GOLD analysis project Ga0115006, IMG submission 88943) | Marine eukaryotic phytoplankton communities from Arctic Ocean - Arctic Ocean- Svalbard ARC20M Metagenome | ecosystem: Environmental > Aquatic > Marine > Oceanic | place: Arctic Ocean...
GGGGGGGGGGGGGGGGGGAGGGAGAGAGGGAGGGAGAGAGGGATTTTAAGTGCATGACTGTGTTTGTGTCTGAGTGTGCTTGATCGCACCTGGTTTTTGACTCTTCGCTCTATTGCCGCTTGTCTCTTCTCCGCCGATTCGGTCCTCTTGAAGCCAGCTGCTCCCGACGCTGGTCTCCCCTTGCTGGTGTGCCCACGGGCGAAGGATTGAGTGAGCGAGCGAGGCAGGTACAGCACTGCGCACGTCGGAGACAGACAAAGAACGAGGGACACACACAGAGAAATGCGGTCGCTTGCACATGGCTTGTGGTAGCCTGCGTCCCAGGACTCTTCCGCACCGCAAATGTGAAGAGGCTTGCGAGCGTAAGATCACACACACACACACACACGGACACGCACACACACGGACACACACACACACAGACACACACACACACCTCCTCCTGGCATTTTCGGCCCGGAGGAGCCTTTGAAGGCGCTCCATCTCCGCTTGCGCAAACAGGATGGATTCTTCGATTTTTTCGACGCTTGCTGTGGTCCGTGCGAGTCCGAGGACGCGGGCGATAGGGTAGCCATGCATACACATGTGTCAGCATCCAGACACACAAACCACATGCACGCAAAAAATTGCACTCTCGCGCTCACTCTCGCAGCAGGCAGAATTTTCTGCCGCAGAGACAAAGGAGTCGGGGGGCGCGCGCTAGAGAGACAGCAACCTGTGGGTGGGCGGGCGCCCCGCGTCGGAGAAGCAGTTAATGGTCGGGCTGCCTGTTTGCTCTGTAATTCCGAAGATGCGCTTGAGCCACTGGGAGCAGCAGTTGATGGGCGCAATGCAGCGTCTGATCGTGCTGCTGGATGATCACGTTGCCCGACATCGCCAGCCTCACCTAACGCAGAATTGATTTCTGCGCTCTCCCCTCCCATATACATTCGCAGGACCGTCTCCTCCTGCTCGCTGGGTGCTCCAGATAGAGGGCTTTGCTGATCAATCCAGTTGTAGGCTCGAGCGTTGGGGTAGTTTGTGTCGGTGTTCGCGTCCACATCCAGCAGGTGCACTTGATCGTCGGTATCTTCTCCATTCTCATCTGCAGAAAAGAGGGTCCCTGCCTCGTTTGCTCGTGTGCCATAGTCTGCTCCCGCCGTAGCTTGAGGCAGAATCGCACTCAATCGAACAGCGTCTTGAGACCAAATGCCGTCGCGCGACACAAGATCATCGTTGGCAACGAGAGGGGACCCGGTGGCGCCGGGCAACGAAATTTCACGCTCTCCCGTACCATCTTCGTCTACCGACATCTCGGCCTCTGAATCCGTAGGGCAGTCTGAGGATGACTCGTGTCCGCTTGGTCTGCGCCGGCGTTCTTGCAGCTGGCGCGCCCTGTGCAGCCTCGCAATTTCCCGTTCGAAATGCCCCATTCGGTTTTTTGACTCTTTCAGTATCATACGTCTCTCGTCGGCCTCACGTTCTATTCTATCTAGATGGATCCGCTCATCGTGAATTTTTGAGGTGTACTCTGCAATCAGCTCAGACTTGATTGCCTCCACCTCAGCCGCTGTCCGCACATGCTCATGCGACTCTTCAGCCTTCGCCCCAACACCGCGAAAGCCTGCTGAGTTTCCTGTTGGGCTTCCCTTTGGACTTAGTTCGGCTACCAATGACGTGGGAGCATGGTTGCTGCCGCTTTCCACCTCTTCTAGCGATTGCACCACGAATGGCTCTTCCATGACGGCGAGCAGGTCGGCAAGTGGAAGCGTGTTGACATGTTCAAAATGCCCCCCGAGGTCTACCTGGTGCTTGACTGCGGAAAGGCGTACCATGGCAGCGCCATGGTCCGGTGCCTTTGTGACAAACCACTGGAGGCGTTCAACCGTATCGACATGGCGCGCCCACGCTCGCAAAGTGTTCGAGTTCATAAACACCCTGCGCAATTCGTCCTCTTCGAGTGTGAAGATGCCAACCTTGCCCATGTGATATTCTGCGTCCTCAGCCTCCTTTGCAAGTTGGCTCCCTGTCGCTAAGCCACTGTTGACGATGCGAATTACGAGATGTAAGTAGGGGCCTGTATTTTCGTCAGCAGCGAGCCTTTCGAGGTTGCTAACAGATGCGTACTCATCCTGTGCCTGCATAATCATCCTCTGCTTCGCAGTCATCACACCACGCACCAAACTTAAGCCCTTGTTTTTATTTGCCGCAGACTGTTTTGACATCTGAAAACGATTGTGTATCTTCATTTTCTTGATGCGAATTCGACGGCGCACGATGCCACCTCGTATGAGGCCATGAATGAGCTGAAACGCCACGTCTGTAATGATCTGTTCGTCAAAATCCTTGCGTTGCTCCTGGACTTTCGAAGGCACAATGTTTCGCTCCTTGTTCCAGTACATCAACGCATTGATCACCTCGTTGTAGCGAACGTGACCCTTCTTACGAATGACACGCTCTTCGTCCGTGAGCAACAACTCTGTCGCTGAGCCCATGAACGCCCAAAAGCGCATCCACAAAGTAGGCCGAGGGGTATCCATCTCCAAGGCTTGTTTCCGCAAGGCGACGAGCTGAAATTCCAGGTCCTTGAGTCTTTGTTGAGCTTCTAGAAAAGGATCTTTCTTTTGGTGTTTTCCGCTCAGGTAGTAGTCTACCCCCGCATAGTTGCTGACTTGTCGTTTCACCTTCTTGACATGCCGCGGAGCCCCGCCCATACCCATGTTCTGTCCACTCACGGTCATGCTCATGCTCTGCCTCCTTCCCAGGGCCATCCAGCCTGGATCTCCCTCACCTGATTCCCCCTGCCAAACAGGTCGCGGGAACGTGGGTGGCCCGAATGATCCCCCCATATTGCTCCCTGCTACATGGTGTCCCTGCCCTTGCGCATCCTCGAGGTCATCATCCAAAGCACGATCGGAGTAATGACCCTCAGATATTATGTCATCGTTCGGCAGCGGCTCAGCTTGCACGGCTTCTACTTCCGCATCGGATTTCTGATCCTCGTCGTCCTCCTCGCCGTCCTCCTCGCCGTCCTCCTCGCCGTCTTTTTCCGCGTCCAGAGTGTAGCGTTTTTTGACCTGAAGATTCATCCGCCGCAGTGCGTCTGTATCCCCTTGCTCCTCGGCCTCTGCCGCGAACTTGTTTTCTAGCTTCTGAATACTTTGATGCATGTTCTTCCACTCTGCGACATTCAAGCTGTACAGGTATTCCTCCTTTTCCTTGATATGACAGTATATGTTCCTGTAGATCCAGCCTCCTTGGAAGGGAGTATCAACCTCATCCAAAAGCTTGCGCTTGAGCTCTTGCCGCACACAAAGGAATCGACCATTGTTTTCCCTGTCTCCAAAATGCCCAAGAGGCGCGCCAATAGCATAATAGTAGGGCAGCACATCTTCGAGACGAATCATCGTTGTGACTTTGGGGTCAAATTTATCCACCCAGACATAAGCCATATTGACGAAATTTTCCACCTCTAGGACGCCGTTCCCGTCCTTGGTGGTGATGAAGGCGAAGTTGTTCATGATCATTCCCACAAAAAGATTGAGCATCACGTACTGTGTCAACACCAGGTACAGCAGGAAAAAGACTGTGGCAACTTCCCCTGCACCGCAGTCTGAGGGCACCAGCTCTTCGCCAGTGACTGGATCGTATATGGAATCAGTGCACTCTGGCCGCGATATCCTGCAGTCATCTGTAATGGCAAAAAGGTCTTCGCCAAACATCAACTGAAAGCAGGTTTGCAGTGATCGCGGAAAGGTCCTGAAGTTGGCTTCCTTTCCCACTCGCCAGCCCGGGCGAACGAGGCCAAACAACTGTACGGCCAGCGCTGCCATAATAAGCAGCACCACGCACATGACAACGACGATGTTGGCCACCTGTGGCATCGAAATCGCGACAGTCTCGAACACTGCGGAGATTGTTGGATGCTTGCTGAGCGCCCGCAAGAACTTGGACAGGCGAAGAATTCGAACCGCCTGACTGATCGAGCGCAGGCCATCTCCCAGTGCCATTGTTATCGAGGTACTGGCGATCAGGAAAATGTCAAATTGATTGGAGCGCGTCGTAATATAGAGTATCGGTCCCGCCGCTACAAGATTGAGGAACGACTCAAAGCACAGAACCCCAAAAAACACGTCGTTTTGGATATTGATGAGTCTTGTGCTTGCCTCGCTTTGTTCCGCAGTGGCTGTTGCCATAAAAGCTACATTGATCAGTAGGCATCCTGCTGAAAAGGTTTGCCACAATACACTCATCAGTATTTCGCGACAAACAGACGAAACGATATTCCCTGGCGGATGACGAATGAAACGAGGCTGATTCATCTTCAGGAGGTTCTGGATCCCTAACCATTGGACCTCTTCCAGCTGCTCTGTGCCCTGCAGCGAGTAGAAGGTGTCGCACATAAAACCGGCAAACAGATTAAGCCCAAACAAGGACCCAAGGAGTACAAACAACTCGAAAAAAGCCGTAGCTTGAATCGTTGAAAACCCGACCACCGGCTGATATCCTATCTCATACGCATCCTGGGGAAATCGAGAGAGGGATAGAAAGATGGTAAGATGAGTCAGCGCGATCTAATGTAGAAGCTCTAACTTTTCCTGCTGCAGAAGCTCTTATTTTTTTCCAACCACATTCTCCCACCAATGGGCAACCGATAGCGCTCTCCAACATGAATGCGCTTGCGCATAAGCATTGCGAGCCAATTCGCACACATAATAGTGTCCAGACCTGGGCAGCAAAATAGTAGTTACTCCAATTGAGTGTCAAAATCCTAACTAGCGTGATAACGGATGACCCGAATGAATCAAAATGAGTCCCGCTGATCGGCCTGCACACACACACACACACACACACACACACACACAATTGCATATTACAAAATTGCACGTACATCACGCATACACCATGATCTAAATAAATAGCGCAAAACCGTATATAGAGAGAGAGCGCGCGCGCGCACGCACACGCGTTTGACACACACGCAAACACAAACACAAGCACAAGCACACTGACGGCATACCGAACCACACACACACACACACACACACACACACACACACACACACAACGCAGCATAGTGTCTTGATATGTGGACGTGTGCACACGCTACGGCTCGTGCTTGAGCGTGTATGATTTCATTTAGGCTTGCGCGTGCGCTGTTGGGTATTTGAGGGCAGGCACGGGGAGAAAGGAACGTACTGAACCCAAACGCGCGGGGTCACGACACCATTTGTAACACCAATGTTGACGCAGTCAACCTCCCCCTGCGAATGACAAATCATTCAGATCTCGATGCAAAGAACAATCAGGAGAGAAAGTCACTCTGGAAGCAGAAAGAAACGTACTATAGCAGTCAAAGGAGACCAACAAAAGCAGGAAAAACAGATTTGACAGGGAACGATGCGTGCGTGCGTTGATGATTGAGAGGGTCAATGCCCATGTGATCTAGAGCATATTTCTGTCTCAATTGGAGGCGTGAACAGGCAGATCGACCTGGCCCTTCAGCCCATCAAAGTTCTTGTCTGTGCAGAAGTAAAATTTTTTCTTGAAAAGGGCCATGGCCATCACCTAAACGAGCATACACAGATTCAACACGCACAGGGATAAGTACAGACACGGATGCATGCAATATACGCATGCATGTGTCACATGAAGCCCTTGGACAAATGCAGGTGTGCGCGTAGAGTGAGCACACACGCAGATCAAGAAGCGAGAAGGAAGCGCGAACGAGCATGATTCTCCCCTTTCAGAGTGAAGCTATTGACATGTGTGATGGGAGGGCAGAAAGAAAATGAGACCGAAAAGATCGAACAAAGAATGAGGAGGAAGAGTGACGCGTAAAAAATGGGCTTTCTGCAAGCCACCAGAGCCTCGATGATAGTCTTGAGACCCTCAGACCTCATAAGAAGTCGCACGGGCCGGAGAACCTTCATCATGCGCACCATTTTCATGGTTCCTCCTCCAAAATACTTGTCCACGACAGATCCACCCGACATCTCTACCAGTGCTAGTATGAGCACAAATAGGTCAATTCTGTTTTGGTCCACCTGCAGAAAACAATACCAGCCGTATCAGGCCGGGCTCAAGGCCACAAATGCGGCAACGTGGTCATTGCCAAAACAGGGAAAAGAAATGGAAATAGAAAATAGAAAATGAAAAATGACGAAGTGAAACTATTCAAGATCCCAAGGCGGGGCATTTGGGAGGATTCGTCTGGTCACCTGGAGATATGCGACATATTCAATGTGGCGCGGAGTGTATAGGCCGAACGCGCCTATCTTTGCCACCGCCTCCGTACTGAATATAGCGTTGAAGACTTTGTCCCATAAGCGCAAGGTATCGTACTCCAGGACTGTTGCCATGCTCGAGTGCGGAGGCTCGAGACAAAGAAAGACTGAGCTGGTGATGATGGTTGCGAAGGTGAGTGCATCAAAAGCTGGGCTTCGGACAAGGAACCAGCACCCCTTGTGGAATCTGGTCTTCATAATTTTCCACGTGGTACTTTTCGAAGTCACCTCATCCTTGCTAAAGTCAAAAAATTCGAGCGCGGCGTCCTTCTCAGCTTGTATTTGTTCTGGCGTCTTGAAGATGGGCTTTTCACCGCGCAGGACTTCTTCAACTAAAGCGTCAAATACTCCAGCAATCCCTATGCGCTTAGCAAGATCATGCTGGCGCAAAAGCTGGAGTCCCACTATCGGCTCCGTCTTGCGGATGTCTTGCATGTTCAATTCCGCCAGAAGGCCAAGTCGCACCGCAACAGTGAGAACTTCACCCATTATCCCTGTATTCTGAAGCTTTGCCAGATATTCGCGGATTTCCCCGGCCATTGTTCTGGCGACCATGCGCTCGGCCTGTTCTTCATTCAACTTTACAACATTGTTGCGATTCGGCTCGATGTAATCGTCGTCGCCCGGGTACGGCCTGAGCAGGTTATCCATCCCGCACACACCAGAGGCGTAAAGAGGAAAGAGTATGGTTTGCCTTGCAACCTGGCGCATGTAGATTAAGCCCAGCTGCTTTGCAAGGCGCCACTTAGTCTTAGGTTGCACCATGCGCACAAGAGTCAGCAGAGAGTTGCGGCTGATCGTTGACTTTCCTGGCTCGCCTAGCTTTTGCCAAGCTATTTCCATTAATCTGTCAGCCACTTGCGACACAGGAAGCTTTTGAAAGTCAGCCACCATTTGCTTGGACTCCTCCTTATCCAACATCTTGTCGTCATCCTCACGTTTTGCCTGTTCCATAAACTCCTCGACAGCAAAGGCGTCCAAGACGATGGCAAGGAACATGGTGATGAAGATAAACTGTCCATAGAAGAAGTAAATGGTGAAGTAGAGTGCGGAAGCGGCCACCAGCGTCACGTCGCAGTCTTGACCAAGAACTCTGCCCTTACAGAATGTTGACATTGCTTGGTACATGATGGATGTCCATCCGTCGCCAGTCATAACAGTGAAGAGAGTTATCCACCCAGTGTAGATATCCGAGAAGTTAAATCGCTTATCGAAGTTCAGTTTGTCCAGGAACAGGAACCGGCCGAAGATGTAGAAAATAACGGTGAAAACGAAATGGAAAATGATGAGATTCATGATCGGAATGAGGGAGCCGGTGAATTTGATTAGCATCAGCCATATGGGTTGGAGGAAAAAGTATTTGCAGCCTCGTAGCAAGCGCAGAATGGCCATTGAGCGCAAAAACGGAACTGTGCCTTGGAGCGGATTTACACCCATCAACGGCAAGATAACTGAAAGGCTTGTGAAAATATTGACGAGAAAATTGAAGAAATTTTCTCCCGACTCGAAGTGTTGGGACAGGGAGCCGTCCGCAATTATTTGTGCAAACAAGTCTGCCAAGAAGAAGGTGTTGGAGTACTGTACAATGTCGTTCAGCAGTGGGTCGATGAAGCAATCTCGCTTGCCCATAACAGGTATGCACATGCTGCCTTCAGCGCACAGACAGAATGCGATACAAATGATGACGACGAACGTGATAAGTTCGTACGCCGGATTTCGAAACAAGAAGACGAACAGGGCCTTGAGGGACGGATTCACCGGAGTTTTCAGCTGAACCATTACCCAGGAGGCAGGCTTGTAAAAGGGCAATTTCGCCAGTCTCTTTTCGTGTTCCTTTGCTATCCTCTCTTCCTCTAGATGCATTTCTTCCAGCTGCGCCTGCACATGTTCCCGTGCAGCAGCAGTTTCATCCAGCTCATCGTCCACAGTCGTGACATCGACAACACGAGCTGTGCTCCCCTGAGAGTCTTCTTCTCTCATCGCGCCATCTGCCCTGGAACTAGTCAAAGCATTTTCCTGCCCGTCCATACTAATGGCAGAATGGGAGTTTTTGTGTTCTGATTTGTCCCGTTTCCCTTTGACGACTTTGCGAGAAGTAGGTTGTCGGGACTTACTGCTATCCCCCGACTTGGATGCCGAGTCAGAACTCCTTCCGTGTGGGCCTTCTCGCGAGCCGTTTGCCCTCACGATTCCGCTGCCTCCGCCACTTCGATCCGATGGAGCGGCCTCCGCCTCTACTGCCGAGGACAATGATCGTGGAGAGGCAGAATTCGAATAGCCTGTGGGCGAGGACGACCGAGACCCGCTCGCACTAGTCTCCTGCCAAAATCGAATCGTGAGAGAAAGGACAATGAACAGATAAAGCGACACGCTATCCGCCGCATCGTTGATGCACATATCTGCGAGCACGCGAGTGAGTGAAAGAATGATTACCGGTGTCGCGGCTGATGCAATCTTGCCTTGGCGACGCCGCTCAATTTTGTCCTCGTTCGCCTCACGAGCATTCGCGAAGACGTTGGCAAAAACGGCAACAAGGACGTTTAGGAGCACGTGGATCACAACAAAGCCGTACGACAGGTAAAAAAAGCCTGTCGCTGGCCCAAACCCTGCTGCAGACTGAAAAGACGCCCACAATATCTGGACGTCGCTATCGCCCGAAAGGAACTGCACCAAGGTAATGAGCGACGCGAAGAGATTGTCGAAGGACGTCATGCCATAGTTGGGATTGACTATGTCCATGCACAACTGAAACGGCCCACATGTGCTATCCAGCCCCAGCTCCGGGTCCGAGATATTTGCAAAGAAACTATCACCGTCCCCTAGTTCGCATTCGGGATTCATTCCCTGCTGTGGGCCCTTGAAGAAGAGCGGGTTCAACACCCCTGCCAGCAAATTTTTGACAACTTCAGCCCCGTGCGCTGCAAGCCAGGTCTGCTCACAATTCTTATATCGCAATGACGCCGGCGACGCCCCTCGGCAAGCGAAGGTGCATGCCGCAAACGGGGCAAGCACAGTCCGCAGATTGTGTTGGCAGATAATCATCCTCAGCATTCGCGCCTGCGGGCGTGCACGCTAGGGTGCCCTAGGGTGCCTCACGCGCGACCTCTGACAGCCCCTCTACCTCCGCCCTTTGCGCGCGCAAACAATCCGCATGACGAGGAAACAGTTTCTCTCGCGAAAATCACACATATGAAGCGTGCACAGTTGCGCATTTTACCGGTTGCCAAACAACTTGGATACTGAACGGAACCGGGCACTCTCTCACAATATTGCTCTGGAACCTTGATCTGCAGGTTATCCGCCCACACGCATCGCCGGCGGAAAGATCTAGAGTACAGAGTCATCCCGATAATACCGTACAGCACTAGCACAAAGAGGATTAGCGACATCACCACGCCCATCGGCGCCATCGCGTCGATGATCGACTCGAAAATGGTCTCCAGATCTGAGAACAACCCCAGCTGGCCGACAGGCTTGAACAGGCGGAGCAAACGCAGACCTCGACATGAAATAGGAGAAGCGCCATAGATGACGACGGTAACGACCTCGGGGAGGTAGGTCACAGTGGCGACGATGTCAAGTTTGTTGTAGAAATTTTGCGTCCAATAGGAGAACTTCCCACCATTGAATCCAAAGGCTGTCACCTTGAGGAAGAACTCGGACCAGTAGAGGAGGATGAAGATGAAGTGGTGCCAAAGAGGCAGCGAGATCTTGCACACCCTGCAGCCACAGACAGGCCCCACAGCACGGTGAAAACCGCATGCGAGCGCAGAACGACGCAGACTTGCAGGTACAAACTCACGCACCGATGCAGCTACGCGCGTGGTCGCACGCATCTGTGTGCACGTATTTAGGAACAGAGCGCGGTGGGGTGGAGGCGAGCGGCACACCGTTCTGAGGTCTTGGCATCCACGATGCAGCCGAACACGTTCCTCTCGAACTCTGGAATCGCCAGCAGGAAGTGGAGGACGGACACGCACACCCAAAAGTTTTCGATGCGCGGGTGGAGAGCTATGTTCGCGCATTGTCGCCGCACTGCGTGGTGCCGGCTCATTTTTAGCCAGTTAGTGCGTGGAAGGTCCGGCAAGTCGTCGTACTCTGGCCACGGAATGAAGAAGCACACCGTGCGCACGTCCTTCCGTGTGCCCTGTTCATCGTCGTCTGA
>Ga0115006_10003761_pt1 | contig 10428 bp, 7 predicted proteins | sample ArcOceMetagenome_3_FD_88943 | JGI IMG/M metagenome (GOLD analysis project Ga0115006, IMG submission 88943) | Marine eukaryotic phytoplankton communities from Arctic Ocean - Arctic Ocean- Svalbard ARC20M Metagenome | ecosystem: Environmental > Aquatic > Marine > Oceanic | place: Arctic Ocean...
CTAGATCTGGCAACAATCTCAGGTGTGCCAGTGGCAACAATTTTACCACCACCATCACCTCCCTCTGGACCAATATCAATTATATGGTCAGCTGTTTTTATAACATCTAGATTATGTTCAATTACAATTACTGTGTTACCTTGTTCAACCAATTCATGAAGCACTTCTAATAACTTACGGACATCCTCAAAATGTAATCCAGTAGTAGGTTCATCAAGTATATAAAGCGTTCTTCCAGTAGATCTTTTAGCTAGTTCTTTAGATAATTTAACTCTTTGAGCCTCTCCACCTGATAATGTTGTAGCAGATTGACCAACCTTAATATATCCTAGCCCCACACGCATTAAGGCAGTCATTTTATCACGGATACTAGGTACTGCTTTAAAAAAGCTTTCTGCGTCTTCAACTGTCATATTTAATATGTCTGCTATACTCTTACCTTTGAATAAAACTTCTAGTGTCTCTCGATTATAGCGCTTTCCCTTACATGTCTCACACTCAACATATACATCTGGAAGAAAATGCATCTCTATTTTTATTAATCCATCACCTTGGCAAGCCTCACATCTACCGCCTTTAACATTAAAACTAAATCTACCAGGTTTGTATCCTCTTGTTTTTGCTTCAGGCAAGCCTGCAAACCATTCTCTTATTGGAGTAAATGCCCCAGTATAAGTTGCTGGATTTGATCTTGGCGTTCTTCCAATAGCACGTTGATCAATATCAATGACTTTATCAAGATATGTTAACCCGCTAACCTCATCGCATTGTGCAGGTGTCTGCTTTGCACCATTGAGACGCATCGAGGCTGTTTTGAATAATGTTTCAATAGTCAAAGTAGATTTTCCACCACCTGAAACACCCGTTACACATGTAAAAGTACCCAATGGAAAAGATGCATTTACTCCTTTTAAATTATTTCCGGTGGCGTTCGTAATTTTAATCTCTTTACCATTACCTTTTCGTCTTTGAGAAGGCACATCTATCTTTTTAGAACCACTTAAATACTGACCAGTGATAGAATTTTTATTCTTAATAATTTGATTAGGTGTACCCTTGGCAATTATATTACCACCATGAACACCTGCACCTGGGCCTATATCTAAAACAAAATCTGCACTTCGAACGGCTTCTTCATCATGCTCAACAACAATGACAGTATTACCTTGATCTCGTAAATTTTTTAATGTTTCTAAAAGTCGTCCATTATCCCTTTGATGCAAGCCAATAGAAGGTTCATCTAAAACATATAATACACCAGTTAAACCTGAGCCAATTTGACTAGCAAGTCTTATACGCTGACTTTCACCGCCGGATAAAGTGCCAGAAAATCTAGACAAAGTTAAATAATTCAATCCAACATTAACTAAAAACCCAAGACGCTCGCGAATTTCCTTTAAAATTGCTTGAGCAATTGAATTTTTTTGTTTTGATAAATCCTTGGGTCAGATGATATCCAATCTAGTGCTTCACTAATTGACATTTGAACAACTTGCCCAACATGTATTCCTGAAATTTTTACTGCTAGGGCTTCTGGCCTTAGCCTGTAACCTGTGCAAGATCCACAATGTCGATTATTTTGATAACGTTCAAATTCTTCTCTTACCCAATTGCTGTCTGTTTCCCGGTAACGTCTTTCCATATTTGGAATAACGCCCTCAAACTTCCTTGTGACTTCATAAACTCGCCCACCATCATCATATCTAAATTTTATTTCATCATTTCCTGAACCATATAGCATTAAATCTTGAATATTTTTTGGAAGATCACGCCATTTCGCATTAGTTTTAAATTTATAAAATTTTGCAAGAGATTCAATAGTTTGTTTATAATAAGGAGATTTACCCTTAGCCCAAGGAGCCAATGCACCATCATAGAGTGTTAAGGTAGGGTCTGGAACAACTAGCCTTTCATCAAAAAATAATTCAACCCCTAAACCATCACAATCTGGGCATGCGCCTACAGGAGCATTGAAAGAAAATAACCGCGGCTCTATTTCTGGTATTGTAAATCCACTAACTGGGCATGCGAATTTTTCAGAAAATGTAATTCGATCAGAATTTTCATCATTTGATGCAATTTCTAATATAGTAATTCCATCGGCCAAGTCTAATGCAGTTCTAAAACTATCAGCTAATCTTTGTTCGATATTTTCTTTAATGACTATTCTATCTACTACAACATCAATATTATGTCGGAATTTTTTGTCAAGATTAGGAACATCATCTAAATCATAAAATAATCCATCGACCTTTACCCTTTGAAATCCTTGTTTTTTTAACTCTTTAAATTCTTTTTTGTACTCACCTTTTCTATCTCTAACTATGGGAGCCAAAAGATAAGCTCGTGTTCCAGCTTCCATTGCAATTACACGATCAACCATTTCTGAAATTTGCTGCGCTTCTATCGCTTTTCCAGTTGCAGGAGAATATGGAGTACCAACTCTAGCAAAAAGTAGTCGCATGTAATCATATATTTCAGTTACAGTACCAACAGTAGAGCGAGGATTTTTTGAAGTTGTTTTTTGTTCAATTGAAATCGCTGGTGAAAGTCCTGATATGTGATCTACATCAGGTTTTTGCATCATATCCAAGAACTGACGTGCATATGCAGAAAGACTTTCTACATATCGTCTCTGTCCTTCAGCATAAATGGTGTCAAAGGCTAGAGATGATTTACCAGATCCAGACAATCCAGTAATTACAACTAGCTTATCTCTTGGAATATCAACATCAATTGATTTGAGATTATGCTCACGAGCACCACGAATTTCAATTTTTTTAAGTTCTGTCATGATTTTGCTTTAAATAGATTTATAACATCTAAGGCAACTTTAATAATATACCATGGTTTTTTTAAAATAATCAGCACCATAAAATATGAATATAAAAAAATATTTTGATATTAAAAATTTTTGCCTTTTATTCATTACTCAAGAAGCTATGATTATGTTTGAAAATATAATAGATTCGACGGGGTTAAATATGGCAGGTTCATTAAATAAAGTTATGTTAATTGGAAATTTAGGAGCAGATCCTGAAATACGAACTTTCCAGAATGGTGGAAAAGTTTGCAACCTACGAATTGCAACTTCAGATAGATGGCGTGACAAAAATACTGGTGAAAATAGAGAAAAAACTGAATGGCATACAGTAGCAATTTTTGCAGAAGGTCTTGTCAGAATTTGTGAACAATACTTAAAAAAAGGATCTAAAGTATTTATTGAGGGTGCTTTGCAAACTAGAAAATGGCAAGATCAATCTGGTAACGATAGATATTCCACTGAAGTGGTAATTCAAGGCTATGGTGGCACTCTAACTATGCTTGATGGACGATCTGGTGGAGATAATCCTTCAGGCACTAGTTATAATGTAAGTGGAGGCAACATGGGAGGATCTGATTCAGGTTCCTTTGGGCAAGAGAGCCAATCCATGCCAACTCCAAGCGATCTAGATGATGACATTCCATTCTAAAATTAAAATGTTTTTTACTTATCTTTAAAACTTTCTTACCAATACAGCATCTTAAATAACTTTAGTTAAATTGCGTCATTAAAAGTGTCGGTTTTTGAAGTGATATTTTTTTCTTTTTATTATTTTCTAAAATAAAATTAAAAGGAATATCTTATGAAAATTGGTTTTATTGGTCTAGGAAATGTTGGTGGTAAACTTGCAGGCTCTTTAATAAGGAATGGTGTTGACTTATCCGTTCGGGATTTAAATTTAGATCTGGTCAAAAAATTTACTAAACTTGGTGCAAAAACCTTCTCAAGTAACAAAGAGCTTATGGAACACTGTGATGCAGTAATTACCTGTTTACCATCTCCATCAGCATCAGCATCAGTCATGGAAGCTGAAAATGGTCTATTAGAAGGTATGAAGCCAGGTAAAATCTGGATGGAAATGTCGACGACAGATCAAAATGAAGTTATAAGAATTGGTAAATTAATATCAAAAAAATCTGGTTTTGCCGTGGATTGTCCAGTTTCTGGCGGTTGCCACCGAGCTGATACAGGTAACATTGCGATATTTGCAGGATGTGAAAGAAAAACTTTTGAAACTATTCTACCACTTTTAAAAAAAATGGGACGCAGAATTCTACATACAGGTGAATTGGGTTCTGCATCAGTTTTAAAAGTTGTTACAAATTATCTAGCCACAGCTAATTTGTTATCATGTGCAGAAGCATTAGTTACATGCAAGGCCGCTGGAATGGACTTGAGCACTTCCTTTGAAGCAATTAAAATAAGTTCTGGCAACTCTTTTGTTCATGAAACCGAAAGTCAAGTAATTCTAAACGGATCAAGGGATATCAGTTTTACAATGGATTTGGTGGCTAAGGATATTGGCTTATTTCAAGATATTGCAGACAGATACAATATACCGTTAGAAATATCGCCTTTATTAAATGCAATATTTAAAGATGGTATTCAAAAATATGGTCCACGAGAATGGTCTCCAAATATTATTAAGCGATTAGAAGATGCTACTGGCTTAAGCGTTTTAGCTGATGGATTCCCTTCTCAAATGACAGATGATGAACCCGAAGAAATTGGATATGAAGTTATTCCAAACTCTTAGAGTATATTGTATTAACATAGCCATACAAGTTACTGTTTTTATGTGAAAAATTTAAATACTTATGAATTATTATATTAGGTCTTATTAAAGCACTACAAGTTGCGTTTTAATACAATACATGCTATAAAATACACAAAATATAGCAGGTAAATGTATAGTGACTGATGAAATAAAAACGCCAACGGATGAGATCCCTCAAACTCCAGTATATGATGGCCCACAAATCTCAATAGAAGAGGAAATGAAAACCTCTTATTTAGATTATGCAATGTCCGTTATAGTTAGTCGTGCAATTCCTGATTTGCGTGATGGATTAAAACCTGTTCACCGAAGAATTCTTTATGCAATGCATGAAAATGGTTATACTCACAATAAATCATATAGAAAGTCTGCCAAATCAGTTGGTGATGTTATGGGGAGTTACCATCCTCACGGAGATAGCGCAATCTATGATGCGTTAGTCCGGATGGCACAAGATTTCTCTATGTCATTACCTTTAATTGATGGCCAAGGTAATTTTGGGTCAATGGATGGTGATAATGCAGCTGCAATGCGTTATACAGAGGCTAGATTAGATAAGCCATCAGAATACTTACTTTTAGATATTGATAAAAACACAGTTAATTTCCAAGACAATTATGATGGAAAAGAATCTGAGCCTACAGTCTTACCCGCTCGTTATCCCAATATGTTAGTAAATGGTGCAGGAGGAATTGCAGTTGGTATGGCAACTAACATTCCACCACACAATTTAGGTGAAGTAATTGATGCAACTTTAGCGCTTATAGAAAATCCAGAACTAACAAGTTCTGATTTGATGGAATATGTACCTGCGCCAGATTTCCCTACAGGAGCTATGATATTGGGCCGTTCTGGGGCTATCAAGGCCTACAATGAAGGTCGTGGCTCAGTAATTATCCGAGCAAAGACAAGAGTTGAAGAAATACGTTCTGGTCGATATGCAATTATTATCGATGAAATTCCATATCAAGTTAATAAAGCAACTATGATTGAAAAAATTGCCGAACTTTCTAGAGATAAGAAAATCGAAGGTATATCACATGTTCAAGATGAGTCTGACCGTGTTGGTATCCGAGTTGTTGTTGAATTAAAAAGAGATGCAACAGCTGAAGTTGTTTTAAACCAGCTTTTCAGATTTACACCTCTTCAAACTTCATTTGGTTGTAATATGTTGGCATTAAATGGCGGAAAGCCTGAACAATTAACATTATACAAATTTCTAAGTTATTTTATAAGCTTTAGAGAAGAAGTAGTAGCTAGACGAACAGCTTTTGAATTAAATAAATCACGCGAAAGGAGTCACATTTTATGTGGACTTGCTGTTGCCGTATCAAATGTTGACGAAATTGTTGCTACTATTAGGGGATCAAATGATCCAGCCGAGGCTCGAGAAAAACTTATGACACGGCGATGGCCCGCTGGAGATATTTCTCAATATATCACTTTAATTGATGACCCAAGCCATACGCTTAATGACGATAAGTCATACAATCTTTCTGAAACTCAAGCCCGAGCAATATTAGAGCTGCGACTTCAACGCTTAACTGCAATGGGTGTTAAGGAAGTTACAGATGAATTGGAGGAATTAGCTGGAAAAATTCAAAACTACTTAGAAATATTGCGTTCTAGAGATCGAATTATGTCTATAATTTCAGAAGAATTACGTGAAGTTCGTGAAAAGTTTGCGGTTCCTCGTCGAACTGAGATAATTGATTGGGCTGGTGATATGGATGATGAAGACCTTATCGAAAAAGAGGATATGGTCGTAACAATAACAAATTCTGGTTACATAAAGCGAACAAATTTAGCTGAATTTAGAGAGCAAAAACGTGGTGGCAAAGGTATCCAAGGCATGTCCACTAAAGATGAAGATTTTGTAACAAATATGTTTGTTGCAAATACTCACACAGCTTTACTCTTTTTCACTACAGATGGAATGGTTTATAAACTAAAAACATGGCGTTTACCCCTCGGGGGGCGAAATGCAAAAGGAAAAGCTATAGTAAATATACTTCCTATCGATACAGGAGTATCGATAGCAGCATTAATGCCAATAGATGCACCTGATGAAGAGTGGGGCAACCTTCAAATCGTATTTTCAACTGATGCGGGTGGTGTTAGAAGAAATGCTCTATCAGATTTTACAAACGTAAAATCAAACGGAAAAATTGCGATGAAATTGCCTGATGGCGTTTCTATTGTAAATGTACGTATAGCAACAGAAAATGATGATTTCTTACTTACTACATCATTAGGAAAAGCAATTCGCTTTCCTACAACTGATGTTCGAGTATTTAAAGGAAGAGACTCAACTGGTGTAAGAGGAATTAGGTTAGCTCCTAATGATAAAGTAGTATCTATGGCAGTTATAAGGCATGTAAATGCATCATCAGATGAAAGAACAGCATATTTTAAAATGAGAAGAGCAATTGCAGATGATGAAACTCCAAGCAACGAAATAAGTCAGGAACGCTATGACCAATTATCTGATCTTGAAGATTGGATCTTAATTATTACAGCAGGTGGATTTGGTAAAAGATCTTCAGCTCATGAGTACAGAGTTTCTGGTCGTGGAGGTCAAGGAGTAGCTGCTGCGAATTTAGACCGTAGAGATGATACTGTTGTAGCAGCATTCACAGTCCATGAAGAAGATCAAATTATGTTAGCAACATCAACGGGTCAATCAATACGATGTCCAGTTTCAGGAATATCTTTGCAGGGTCGCTCTTCTTCCGGTGTGACTGTATTCAACACAAAAAATAATGAAAAAGTTGTTTCTGTAGCCTACATTGCAGATACTGAAGATGATGAAGTATCTGAAGATGATACTACACTTCAGGATAAATAATAATATTCAGAGCCAACTTTAGTTGGCTCTTTTCTTTTACTTAAGAAAATAGATATAAAATAATGATTAAACCTATTCATATTATTGGTGGTGGAATGGCTGGCTCAGAAGCAGCTTGGCAAATAGTTTCTGCAGGCATCCCTGTAATTATTCATGAAATGCGGCCAACTGTAAAAACTTTTGCCCATCAGACACAAGATTTAGCTGAAATGGTTTGTTCAAACTCTTTTAGATCTGATGATGATGAAGCAAATGCTGTAGGTTTATTACACTGGGAAATGAGAGCTGCTAATTCTATAATTATGGAAATGGGTGACAAACACGCATTACCTGCTGGATCAGCATTAGCTGTAGATAGAGATGCATTTTCCAATTCAGTTACAAAAAAACTTTTAAATCATCCATTAGTTACAATTGATAGAAACGAAATTCATAATCTACCATTAGAGGATTGGGAGCACTCAATAATAGCTACGGGCCCATTAACATCAAAAAGTTTGGCAAATGATATACTAAATAATACCGATCAAAAATCTTTAGCTTTTTTTGATGCGATTGCACCAATTGTGTTCTCAGAAAGTATTGATATGTCAAAGGCATGGATGCAATCTCGCTATGATAAAGGTGATACTGAAGAAGAAAAAACAGCATATTTAAATTGTCCTATGGACAAAGATACATACGAGGCCTTTATAGATGCTTTGTTAAGTTCTGAAAAAACTGAATTTAAAGATTGGGAAAAGGATACACCATACTTTGATGGTTGTTTACCAATTGAAGTTATGGCTGAAAGAGGAAGGGAAACACTTAGATGGGGCCCAATGAAGCCTGTTGGCTTAACAAATCCACATCAACCAACTGTCAAGGCCCATGCAGTCGTGCAATTAAGAAGAGATAATGCCCTTGGAACACTCTTTAATATTGTAGGCTTCCAAACCAAAATGAAATATAGTGAACAAGCGCGTGTGCTTTCAATGATTCCAGGCCTTGAAAATGCAAAATTTGCACGACTTGGAGGAATACACCGTAACACATTCATAAATTCTCCCTTATTATTAGATGACCAAATGAGATTATTATCGCGCCCTAATATCAGATTTGCAGGGCAAATAACTGGTGTAGAAGGTTATGTTGAAAGTGCCGCAATGGGTCTACTTGCTGGAAAATTAGTTGTAGCTGAATATTCTAGAAAAAAAATATCAAGTCCACCAAACACCACTGCAATGGGTGCATTGATAAGCCACATTACAGGCGGCGCTGATGCAAAAACATTCCAGCCAATGAATATAAATTTTGGTTTATTTCCACCTGTTGAAAATGTAAAAGGCGGCCGTAAAAATCGAAAAGATCGCTATAAAGCTTATACAGATAGAGCAAAAGATGACTGGACATCATGGTTAAAAGATAAATAAATAGTTACCTAAAAACAGGTTACATATGACAATTGAACGCTTTGCACCCTCTCCAACAGGCTTTTTACATCTAGGCCATGCTTATTCTGCATTACTAGCTTATAATAGTGCCCTTGAATCTGGGGGTAAATTTTTAATACGTATAGAAGATATTGATCGAGTCAGATGTAAGAAAAAGTATGTATCTCAAATATTAGATGATTTAAATTGGCTTGGCATAAAGTATGAAAAGCCAATTCTAAGTCAATCCACACGTTTTTTTGAATATAAAAACGTACTCAAAAAATTATGGAAAACTAATTATTTATTTGCATGTAATTGTTCGCGTAAAGAAATTAATATTGCTTCAGCACCAAACGAGACCCAAAGGTTTGGACCAGATGGTATAATATACCCAAACACATGTATTGATAAATTAAAATTAAAAAATATGCCGGAAATAGCTCTAAGATTAAACTTAAATAATCTAGATAAAGAAAATTTTTCATTTTTTGATAAAAAATATGGGGAAATTTCATTTACAAAAGAAGATGCTATTGAACAGGTAGGATCGATTATTCTTGCAAGAAAAGATATAGGTATTTCCTATCATTTATCTGTTGTTTTAGATGATGCATTTCAAGGAATTACTAATGTAACACGCGGAGAAGATTTATTGGAGGCAACCAAAATACATGTAATTCTACAATATATATTAAAGCTCCCTACTCCAATTTATCATCACCATAAGCTCATCAGAGATAATTCTGGCAAAAGGCTTGCTAAAAGGGATGATGCGAAATCAATAAAGTTTTATAGGGAAGCCGGATCAACAAAAAAAGACATTATATCAATGTTGAACTAAATCTCAGGATTTAATATGGTATGCTCTTCACCTTCTACTAATTCTGTGTAAAAACAATTTCTTCTGTTTGTATGGCAAGCTGGTCCATTTGGTTCAACAAGTAATAAAATACAATCCCTGTCACAATCGAAACGTAATGACTTAACCATTTGTGTATTTCCAGAGGTCAACCCTTTAGTCCATAAATTATTTCTTGATCTTGACCAAAAAGTTGCCAAATTTGTGTCAATTGTTTGTTCAATTGCAATTTTATTCATCCAGGCGACCATTAAAACTTCTAAAGTTGATGAACTCTGAACTACTGCTGGGATTAATCCATTTTCATTAAACTTAAGTGAAGAAATATCAAATTTAATCATTTGTTGCTCCTTTGTCTTTTAACTTCTATTTGCATGATCTAATAAGGCTATAGTTAATGATAATAAAGGTTAAAAGATATGACTGTTAATTCTGATATGATAGATCTTTATTCAAAAAAAATATTGGAATTTGCTGGTAATATCCCATTTACACAAACAATTGAAAATTTTTCTGGCACTGCGACAAGACGCTCACCAATGTGTGGTTCAAATTTACAAGTATGGATTGAGGTTGCTGAAGGAGTAGTTATTAACTTTGGGCATGATGTTAAAACATGCGCGTTAGGACAAGCCTCATCATCTATAATTGCTTCGGAAATAATAGGATTAGATTATGATCAAATTATAAAAGGACGAGATCAAC
>Ga0115006_10003763_pt1 | contig 10427 bp, 8 predicted proteins | sample ArcOceMetagenome_3_FD_88943 | JGI IMG/M metagenome (GOLD analysis project Ga0115006, IMG submission 88943) | Marine eukaryotic phytoplankton communities from Arctic Ocean - Arctic Ocean- Svalbard ARC20M Metagenome | ecosystem: Environmental > Aquatic > Marine > Oceanic | place: Arctic Ocean...
ACTCGTAAGTACTACGTAGCATGTCGAATGCCATGTGCGGCGGCAATGCCGTGAAGGCGCGTCGATGCGGTTTTTTATATTGCGACCTAGGCTGACCACTCAAAGCTTGTTCGTTTCGTACCTTGCTCCACACGATTTCTCTTCTATCTTTCATGTTGCTGCAGGGACGACCCCTCGTTATCTCCGTCCTCGCAGGCATTCTTCTGCGTGTACACCGAGCACCAGATCGCTCCGCGGTCGGTGTTGCACGTCCAGCTCGAAGACGGCCTGTCCGGTGACATATATGGAGGCGTCCTGGATGGATTCGGTCCGGTAAATGGCCGCTGCGGGATGCTCGGACTCGTGCTCGTACTTCTCCATGGCCTCCTTGAGGGACTGGGCGTCCTGGACGAACCTGCCCGCGACGGTCGTGGATGAAACGGTGGCCTTATCGGGGCTGGGATTCTTGACGGACGGGACGAAGCGCGAGGCGTCGTGCCAAATCAGCTCCATCTTCGTGTCCAGGTAGGACGACGCATCACCGTCGCCGGGACTCTTTTCGGCAGCCCTCCGGTGGCGAAGGTGCGATGATTGAGGCCGAGAGGAGTCGTCCGAAGCGTCGGCCGGAGCGAAGATGAGGAGGCAGCATGCCAAGAAGAAGAAGATACTAGTATTACGGCGTTGGGCGCGCATGGTTTCCGTGAGAAAGAAACCTTTAGAAAGTAACGAGACCATAACAACAGGTGCGAGTCGACACCAAACGGCAGTCAACGGCAGTCAAATAAATGGTGCAAGCGGAACGCTTGAACGCTCGACCAGCAAGCTCGAAGTCTGAGACAAGAAAGACTGCACAGCAAAAATGACTGCTGCTTTCCGATGTACGTCATCAGTAGAAGTACATCCCACCTCTTCCTACATTCATGGCGGGCGCTTCATTCACCAGAACCATTGACCAGAACGGGAGGTGGCAAAGAGATCATTGACAGGAACGGTGCAGAGGGGCACATGTAATTTTATGTATCTAATTGTAAACATTTTTGTGTGTCAATTGAACCAGGATGGATACGTAAGTTTCTTATATAATATCTTATCGATTCTGTATGCTGCAACCCACAAAAAGGCAAGTCATTCATTAGGCCACAATCGCCTCGACCTTGTACTTGATACTCTCCCTCTCCAACGCTCCCTCGACCCTCTTCAGTCCCTCCACGAAGGGATGGGCGGGGAACTGCGATTTCAACGCCGACAGGATGGGGTCGATGTCGGCGGCACTCCTGCCCATATGCTGGTAGCACACCACGGTGTTGACGAGGGTGTCGGCGTCCGCGGCGCCGTTGAACTCGGCGTTGGCCTCCGACAGGGACATCTCGGCCTCGGAGTAGTTCCCTGCCGTCATGTGCGCGACGGCGGCGGAATTCAGCAGCATCAGGCTGGCCCCGTACTGCTCCTGGAGGGTGGCGAGGTGATGGATGGCGTCGGCCGCCGTGCTGGAGCCGTTGGCGATGTCGACGTAGGCGCTGCCCAGCTGGGGGAGGATGGCATCCTCGTCGGCGGCGCGCATGGTGTCGAGCTGCTGCTTGGCCAGATCGATCCGGTCGATCTTGATGTAGATTTGCAGGGCCAGGGCCTGGTGCTCCATGAACGATCCGGAGGCGACGCAGGCCAGGGCGTCGCTGGTCTTGCCGGCCGAGAGCAAGAGGTGGGCCGCGACCAGGCCGAGGGTGGGAGTGGCCGAGGCGGCGGAGGAGGGGTCGGCGAGGAGGGTCTTCATGGCGTCGACGTTGTCATCGGACGGGCTGAGCGTGTTGTTGCCCTGGATGTTCAGGGCTTTCATTCCTGTATCATAAAGAACAGAGTGTTGGCGTAGGAGCATGGAAATGTGAGATAATGGATGATGTGTGGAATTGGCATTGTCGGCACTGATGTTGTTCAAAGTACGAGCCACCCGACGATCATTCCGTCAGAACTATCACCCGGGCAATTTCATCTAATAGGAATCTTCCTATCCACCCTGGCCATCTTATCTAAGTCAAATCTTTTACCCGACAGATGTAAGTCCCAACCCATGACTCTTTCGAAGAAGCATTGGCCCCCGATTGACAATATGCCCACGAAATGCAATACCTTTCATCGCATTCGCTTCTCACTTGACTTGCAACCAATATTTTGGATCTGCCCATGTAAATCCATATATAAATTAATATGCATATACGCACTCCATTGCCGCCACCCTGAACTACGTAGGAATTCCAAGCCTACATGCTTGCATGCACTTACCGGGGTTGGCATGTCCGGCGGTCTCGGCGACGGCCCGGTCGGCGTCGCCCTTGGCCAGGTGGCACCGGACGACGATCTCCTCCCGCTCGTCCTTGAGGGATTGGGCCATCGGACGGCGGGCTATCGACCGCGCCTCGTCGAGGGCCTGCGCATTCGTTTCGCGTTTGGTTGGATACATGATACATGTATGGGTGATGGGAAAGAAGGAATGTGATCAGATGGATGAGCGAGAAGCGGTAGAAGAAATAAATAAATAGTGGTCGGAGCAGTGCGCCCCACTGGCACATATCCAAAAACTTCGTTTCCGCGCAACGAATGGTTCAGCCCCGCTTTTGCGTAAGCGGGGAGCAAAGATGAGCATCGCCATAGGAGTAGGAAGTTCCTAAACCTCGGTCTGGTGCCAGCATCAAAGTATCATCATCACCAAAGGTGCTTCGAGTGCGCCGACCCCCCGCGTTGGCATCTCATCAACACCATACTGGGATATGTATCCCCGATAAACACATATCTCTCTCGACCTTCCTCCCTCTTCCTCGATGGAACGGCACATAAAATCGGGACCACTGCACCAACACAACATGTGCCAGTCTTTCGCAACCCAAATGGTTCGGATACCACCACACAGACGCAACCGACCCCACACGAAACAAAGGGAACGCACCATGTCGTAGTGGCCCAGCCAGAACTGGGCCCGGAGGGTGTACAGATCGTCAGGTTCGGCCATGTTTTTTTCGTCGGAGGAATGAATTGCTTCTGCGTGTTGAGCTTCTGGGGGACGACCTGTTTTGATCCCCGCCATTTCAGGTCAACGTCAGATTTCGATTGATCTTTTGATGCTCTTGCTCATTCTTACCGTTCCGGAACAGCAAACACTATCATAGAGCATGACGAAAGTCTCGCTCCTTCTCCTCCTCGCGCTGCTGGCTCCCACGTGTGCCTTTGTTCATGTTGAGAAAGGACATGGAACAGCACCGTCGCCACTCACATCCGTACCGAGAGTGCGGACCTCCGGCTCTTCGAGCCTCTATGCTTCTTCGAGAGGCGACAAAGATACAAGTAACAAAGTGGTGCTAAATACCGGGCTCGTCCGTCAAACGGTGCTCAACCAAGCTCTGCTTGGACTTACAATTTGGCAAGGAGGGATCGGATCACAAGTACTCGCCAGGGACGCAAGTTTTATGCCCTCCGCGCTCCTTCTTGGTGCTGTCGGTGTCGTACCGCTCGTTGCTTTGTCGCGATTTATCGAGACAAGTGAATCGAGATCCTTCGCTGACTTGAATCTGAGCACGAATCTGCTCATGCTGCGATACTTTGGTGACAGGCCTCAGCCACTCGTTGCGTTTGTGACATCGGCGGGCATTGCTGGTCTGACAGGATTGGTCGAAGAAACCAACTTTCGTGGCGCCCTGATACCACAGCTATTAGAGAAAACGGGAGGCGACCTCCCCCTCGCGGTCGCGCTCTCCACGTTGATATTTGCCGTCCTACACGTCAACCCCCTAGGAGTATTCAACGGAAAGGAAGCCGCACAAGATGCGGCAGTGCTGCTGTGCTATCAGATATTGACCGGTTCTGTCTTTGCGGCCCTTTACGTCTTTACGGGCAACCTGGCAGTGCCCATTGTATCCCATGCGCTATTTGATTTCTATGTGTTCTTTTTTACTCACCTGAACGTGACGACGCAAATGGAATATGCTGCGAATGAAGCATCAATGCCTGTTGCAGGGCGAGGTATAGAAGCCAAATGGATGGCCGAGCGGGGGGAGAAATTTATTACTGGCTGCAAAGAAACGTTTTATTTGGCAGATACGAATCGGGATGGAGTTTTGTCAAGGGAAGAGCTCAGAATTGCGCTGTATTCCTACGGTATCCGCTTGTCGAAAGATGAAAGCGAAATCGTAGCATCTGCCGCCGATTTTGACAAGAGCGGGGCCATCGATTTTAGCGAATTTTTGGACTACGTCGGCCCAAGTGGCAATCCCAGCAGGGCGATCAAGGGCTCGTTGCTTGGGGTGGCCGATCGTGGGTGAAGATACGGGGGAGTATTATAATATCTAGCTACTAGAACTCCTTTTGCCTGCCACCGCCCCCTTTCTTTTCTGCCTGAGGAGATTTGCTTCGCTTACGCTTACGCTTTGGGTCGGTACCAATCTCCCGTTTATAACATGGTCTAAAGGGGAATATGGCGGCTTCATTTCAGATATCGTCCCCCACAAACGTAGAATCCGTCGGTAGTGCCCGTACAATCGGTACCAGAATCCAAACTCCCTCACTTTCGCCGCGCCACTGCCGGCGCGCCAGCCGCAAAACAACACAAGACGTGCCGGACGAAAATTCAAATCGCATCGACCAGGCCCAGAGAGGACCGGCGCCGAAGTGGAAGATACGCCGCCACCCGCGCGCCTCCCGCCCCAACGACCGCCCCCCAGGCCTCCCCCACCTCCCCCACCGCCCACCGGACCCATCGGTCGGGTCGTTTGCCCGGTTCGATTCCGTGCTTGGTACGGTATCTTGGACAGCCAAGTTTGTGCTGGGGAGCTGAAAGCTTCGAGCACGACGAAGGTGCCCGACCTCTCGGCAACGATCAAACAAGCAGGCCGACACAGTCCTGTTGGCAGATAACTATACGTGCCACTTCGATCCTTCGTCGCCCTGACTTGCACTGCGGTCGGGTATCCAGCGAAACCGGAACACCTCCTTACTAGTATTATCTGGTCCGGTCGTCCCCATCCGCCAAAAAATAGTCCGCCAGACTCTCCACCCTCACACCCTCATTCTCGCACCGCACCGCCCACCAAAGGATGAGCGACGAATATGGGTGGATAAGCGACGCCACGACCTGCCCGTACGTCGGCCTGCGCATCCGCCGCCCCATCCCGCCCCCGTTCTGCGGCGCGGTCGACGTCGTCGGCTCGCTGCCGGTGACGGTGGAGGATGCCCCGTACCGGCCCACCGTCCACGTCAGCGTCGGGGAGGGTGAGTTCATTCTATAGGATCCTATGTAGGCTAGCCTATGTGTAGGCTGGACGAGTCTGTATGGTATATATGATGAAATATATGCGCGTGCTGGAGTGGTTATTTGTTCAGCTTCCTTCTACCTTTATATATACGAACCTTTGCTTTATGCTGTGACTGTTATATGATTCCACAACCCACCCTTAACTAATTCAACTCAACTTTACCTTTTATATATCTTCTCCAACCCTCGAACCTCTCAACAACAACAACAAAAACAATTGCACAGGCGTCGTGATCGCGTACAAGCCCGAGGGTTCGCCGGCCACCGAGCCGGGCGAGGCGTACGATCCCGACGCTCCCATTCCCGATGCTGATGACGAGGACGAGGAGGACGACGAAACCGAAACCTACGAGAAGCCCCGCTTCCGCAACGCCCGGCGCACCCCGGCGTTGTACAAGGTCCGGTACGACGCTCCCTCCTCCTTTGTTGCTGCCGGTGCCGATGATGACGACGAGTCCCCACCAGCCTACGTGGAAGATCTGACCCTGGCCGAGCTGGAACCGGCCCTGGTCGCGGCCAAGAAGCGTCTGACGTCGTCCATCCCGCAGCACCAGCTGCAGATCTGCGGCAAGCAGGTGGTGAGCCACCGGGCCACCCTCGACCAACGGGCGGAGGAGGCCCTGGAGATGATGATCAGCGGCCTGGACGAGGAGGGACGGGACGTCGACAACCTGGAGGGATGCGACATCACCCCCGGCCTCCTCCCCAACCTCTGCCTCCTGGCGTCGGCCGAGCTCGATCACGAGCGCCGCCTCCGGGCCGAGTACGACATGCTCGTCCGGAAGCTGACCAAGAGCTCGCGCCGGGCCGCCTCGCGGAGCCGGAAGCGGTCCTCCACCCGCGGCGGTGGGAAAAAGTCGGGGCGGAGCAGCGGTGGCAGCAGCGATGCCGCCGCCGAGATCCCGCCCGCTCCTCGGTACTACTCCACCCATCCCACCATCTACCTCGGGGGTCAGTACGTCCCCCCCGACGAGGCGGCCGCCAAGGACGCGGCGCTCGCCGCGGCGGCGGCCGATGCCGGCACGGCCACCGGAGCGGCCGCGGAGGAGACCACCGATTCGGCCGCCGCCGCCGCCGCCGCCGCGGCCCTGGTCGCCGCGGCCAACAACGGCTTCACCCCCGCCAACGTCGCCCAGCGCGTCAAGCTCGGCTGCGGCCTGGCGTGGGAGTACGTCCGGAGGGTCGATCCCGATGCCGCCGGGCTGTCGTCGGCGCAGCTGGGGATGGCGAGCCGGAAGAGCTCCCGGGCCCGCGCTCCCGTCCATTACGGAAGCGACGGGGAGAATGCCGACGGCGACGCCGCCGAGGAGGACGATGAGTACGACGAGAGGGGCAACCTCCGCCCTCCGAGCGGTGACGCCATGGGGGGACGTGTGGCTCTGTGGCTGCTCACGGAGCTTGGCTATGTCAAGGACGAGGCCAAGGATGAGGAGGGCGATGAAGATGCCAAGATGGACGATGCCGAGGATGGTGGCGACAAGAAGAAGGCCTCTGATGACGATGAAGATGACGACGACGAGGAGGAGGAGGAGGAGCACGAAGTCATCACCATCGACCCTGCGTTCCTACCAACGCCCTTCTCCATCATCAATCATCTCGGACGCATACACAAGTCCATGTCGCCCAAGCAGATTCAGCAGGCTGTGTACAAATGCGTCACGTACGGCATGGCAACCCCGCTCTTCGTCCTCGAGGAGCAGCGCGAGATCCGCCGGCAGCGCAAGCTCGCCGGTTTGGCCAGCAAGGCCCCGGGCAAGAAGAAGAAGAAGCGCCGGAAGCCCAAGGCCGGCATCGAGGACGAGGACGAAACCTGGATGGTCCTGCAGTGCACCAGTGGCGATAGGACCTCCGATCTGCCGCAGTTTGAGCCGAGCTCCTTTGCCCGGTGCCGCTTCATTCCCAAGACGTACGTTCCCGAGGACGATGATGACGAAGAAGACGAAAAGAAAGAGGACGCCGCTGACGACGCCGCCATGGAGGATGCTGGCGAGGCCGCCGAAAAGGTTGAGGCCGGCCCTACCGAAGAGGAGCTGGAGGAAGAACGCCAGGCTCTCCTTGCGCAGCAGGCCGAAGAGGCCGAACGACTGGCCAAGCGGCGCGAGGCCGAGAAGAAGTGGAGGGAGCGCAAGTTCTACGAGATTTGGCGCTTCAAGTCCGTCAATGGCGGCTACACTCAGTGGCCGGGCTGGGGTGACACGTTGACGGAGGAGCTTCTCAAGCACGGTGTCGACAAGAACGAGCCGGCTTCGAAAGCGCCATCGGCAGCTGCCAGCGGTACGGCGACGCCGGCCGAGGCGGGCGAAGCTCCCAGTCAGGAAGATACCGATGCCGCTTTGGCCGAGTCCCTTGCCGCCGAAGTTGAGGCGGCTCCTGCAGGCCGCCGATCTCGTCGTGCCACAGCCAAGGCTGTGGTTTACACGACCGAGAGCAACACTTTGAGTTTGGGCGTCTTGCTTGACAGAATTTGTCGCATGATTAGCAAATCGAGGTCGCAGTCCGGCTTTCAGACCCTCCTCGATTTTCGTTCGCTCGTCCTGGACGACACCGACCCGTCCTCAGCCTACGACTACCAGGCGGCCAGAGCCATGAGGCGACTTCGTTCGGTCCTTGGCAAGATTGTCTACCGTATGCGTCGTTCCTCTCACATCCTCATCAACTCCAAGGGTGACGAGAAGTGCTGGAACGCCCTCCTTGCCGGTGGACTGATCAAGTTCGAGCTTCCGCGCGCCGTCCTCCCTGCCTTTGCGGACGAGCGTGTCCAGGCGCGAGTTGCCAATATCAACGTGCAAGAAGAAAAGGTCAACGCCGACCTCGTTCAATTGCAAAAGCATCTTGAGCAGCTCCAATTTGTCGAACTGACCCTCCGCAAGTTCATCCTTTCCACCACCAGTCGCAGCGCCCTCCTGCCGGACGTTCGCTCCATCGCTGTTGCCGCCGACGAGCGCCCTGGCGAGCTTGAGGCCATGGACGCCCAGGACTTTGAGGATGGCACCGATATCGACTGGCAAAAGGAAGGCCACGAACTGATCGGAAAGACCATCTACCGCCCCGAGGCGACTCTTGCACCTCCTCGTTCTCCGTCCAAGAAGGCGGCCGCCACGGCTGCCGCTGATCCTTCCGCGGCTCTGGCCGAAGAAGTCCCCGCTCCCGATACGTCGGCGCCCTGTCAGTGGTACAAGATCGTTTCCTTCACGCTGTCCGTCCCTCTCGACGAGCCATCGGAATCGGTCGAAGAGGAGTTCGAGGGTGGCGAGATCGTCAAACGACGGATTCGATTCCGCGCCCACCTCGCCGACCTTCACGAGGCCATGTCTCACCAGTCCATCATCCTGACGGAGGCCCAGGTCAGAGCTGGCATGGAGGCTGCAGAGCTCATGGACAAGGCCAACGCCGAGAAACGGGCCAAGGCGGGACTGACTCCGCACCCGTTTGCTGGTAAGATCGGCACTGTCATTGTCCTTCGGGATGCCGACCAACTCGCCGAGGCCGCTCGGATCCGCGGTGGAGGTCCCACCGATGGCGACGACAAACACAGTACAAGCCAGGGCCAAGGTCAAGGTCAAGGTAATTGCTGGCCTGTTGCAGGAGGGCCTACGTATCAACCGACGGTTCCGCCACCTCCGCCGGCCGGTTTCAATGGCGGTGGTTATGGCGGTCAGGTCCCTTCTGCGGCGCCTGTGCCGTATCAACAGCCTCCTCCGCCTGCCCAGGGTTACGCGCAGAGTTGGCCCGCCGCAAGAGGTCCTCCGTACCAGTCAATGGCACCGCAGTATCCAGCTGGTTATCGCCAGCCAATGGCACCGCCGCAGCATCCTGTTGGTTACCAGCCAATGGCACCGCCGCAGCATCCTGTTGGTTACCAGCCATCGGCACCACCGCAGCATCCTGCTGGTTTTTATGGCGGCGGCTATGGCGCTCAGCAGATCCCTTCTGCGGCCCCTGTACGACAGCCACCTCCTCAGCGGATGGATTCTGCCATGTCCGGCGTGTCCTCCTCGGTCGAGGATGCCGCCGCCGCCGATTCTGCTGACGCTGCTTTCGGCGGGCCTCCTCGTGTCCAAGTACCCACCATGTACCTGAACGCTGCCGCCGCCGCACCAGCTCCGGTCGCTCCTCCAGCTCATCATGTGGGTTTCCGCACAGTGGCATCTGGAGATGACCTTGCTAAGCACGAGTATGAGAAGCACCGTCACGACTATCCCAAGACCCTGCACCCCGGCCCTCCTTCGTCGTCGCCTCGCGCCGCTCCTCCTGCCCGCCGTTTGACCGCAGCCAGCGTTCCTGCCGCTGCAGCAGCTCCTGCAGCAACTTCGGCAGGACAAGCACCTGCGGCCCAGGGGCCCGAGCGCCATGTGGGCTTCCGTGCCGCCGAGCCTGATGACGACCTGTCCAAGCATGATTATGAGAAGTACGTATCTTCGATTCCTCTTCTGATCTATCTCTTGGCCGACAAATATGAACTTATCGTCTTACCAATATCTTCTTTGCCGCAATTTCTTCTTTACAACCTTTTAGGCATCAGCACAACTTCCCCAAGACGTTGCACCCAACCCCTCCTGGTACTCCCAATAATCAGGCATCCGCCATGTCTGCTACTGTCGCCCTCGATCAAAAGCTCCCTGCTCCTCCCTTGTCCACCGCTGCGCCGGCGCCGGTACCGGCTCCTCCTTCAACTACGGAGCCCATGGTGCTTAGCTCATCTGGTGTACCGGTTCCTCACTCGACAGCTCCGGCCAGCAGTGCTGCTTCAGCTTCTGTCAAGAAGAAGGAATCAAAACCCAAAGCAGCCGAGAAGAAGAAGAAGGAGCCCAAGCCTGAGCCTCCTCCTCGTCCGGTCATCCAGCTGCCGCCTGGTCCAAAGGTGGACCAGATTCTTGCTACTGTCATGGCGTTCGATACCACATATTCCGCCGAGACGGTAACAGAATGGAAGACCAAGGGGCATCGAGTGCTGCTTCTTCCGATCCCACAACATTCTGACACAAAGAGTGATGAAGGCAATGCGGACATGGAAACCGAAGAGCATCCCGAGGCCTTCTGGGCGGTTGTGTCGTCGTGTGGTACCATTGTCCGGGCCAAGGATAAGAAATGGGAGCTCAGCTTGCACTCGTACGGCCCCACATCTGTCGCTCACGCTGCTTGCGAAGAGATC
>Ga0115006_10003765_pt1 | contig 10425 bp, 9 predicted proteins | sample ArcOceMetagenome_3_FD_88943 | JGI IMG/M metagenome (GOLD analysis project Ga0115006, IMG submission 88943) | Marine eukaryotic phytoplankton communities from Arctic Ocean - Arctic Ocean- Svalbard ARC20M Metagenome | ecosystem: Environmental > Aquatic > Marine > Oceanic | place: Arctic Ocean...
GCGAGCTCTCGCGTCCTCCAGGTTGTGTGTGTATGTGTGTGGTCGGCCGAGCTACGGCTACAGGAACAGACGCCTTTTCGTTCTCATGGAGAAACAAAGACAAATAAAAATTTCGGGGTAAAAGATGTTTTCCCAAGGCTGTTACTCAGCGCCTCGCCGAGTCGGACCGGGACTTCGCGGCAGAAGGGCACCGCCACACCGCGGGGCCCGCGGGCGAAATGGGGACCCAGAGCCGCGTACGTCCGGCGGTGTGAATCTGTCCAGCCCCGCGTTCCCGTCCACCCGCCGCGGCCATGTCGGCGGGGACGGCCGTCAACGCGCAGCGGCAGCTGCAGTCCACCCTGCGCTCGGACGTGCCCGGGGCCGCGCCCGTGCCCAAGAAGCGTGTGAACCACCTCAAGCAGCTGCACGATGCGGCTGTCAAGCGCTCGGATGCCCTCAGCAAAAAGGTCGTGGGCGGCCTCACCAACAAGAAGGAGCTGACGAGCGAAGAGCTCGTCGAGTACCGCCTTCGGGACTCGTCGGAGCAAGTCGCGCGGCAGATCGCCTTCCAGGCGCACCAGCAGATGGACACGCTGCTGGACGTGCAGCAGCGCGTCGACGGGGCAATGAAAAAGTCGGCTGCCCTGTTTGAGGAGGAGGAGCACGATGCGAGCGCCGACCCCGAGGACATGCTCAAGGGGCACGAGTGGGTGGAGAACAGCCGCCGCAAGATCAACGGCCAGATCTTCCGCTTCAACGAGTCGTGCGACGAGCGCCAGGAGCAGCTCGAGGATTTCTGCGACTGGTTTGAGCTGTACGAGAACATGTGGCCGCTGCCGCTCGTCACGACCAACATCCAGTACGACGAGCTCCAGGGCACCAGCAGCGTCGACGCAATGCAGGACCACGTGAGTGAGATGGAAAAGCTGTGGCCGAAGATGGGCATGATGCGCGAGGACTTGAGCAAGCTCATGGCGCAGGCTGCAGAAATGGGCCGTCGCGCCCTGAGCGCTGAGCTCAAGGCCCAAATTCAGAACCTGACCCGCAAGCTGAACGCGTCGGAAGAGCTTGCCGAGCACTTGCAGCGGTCGCTAGACGCCGAAAAGAACACCTCCCGGGAGCTCAGAAACGAGGTCGCAAAGACCAAGCAGGTGGCAGAGGTGCAAATGGCTCGGAAAGTGGAGGAGATCAAGGCGCTGAACGATCAACTGGCAAAGCAGCAGGAGAACAGCCGCAAACAAGTCGAGGAAATGCGTGCCATGTATGCTGAAAGGGAGGACAAGCTCAAGGAGACAATCAAGAACCTCAAGGTTTGCACGAATGCCTTGCGCTGCCTGCCGCTTTGCTGTGCTTGGTCGTGCAAACAAGATCCGATGGGCTGCCCACCACAGCAGGCGGGGCTTGCTGCTGCCAACCCTTGCCGCACCTGACACCGGCCACCAACAACAGGAAGCCACCAAGGCTGAAATGGATGCGTTAAAGGCGCAGATCAGCGAGCTCACACAGATCAATGCGGCGCTGGAAGAGAACGTCGCAGGATTGAAGGCCGACATTGTGGAAAGGGAGCAGCACATTGACCGACTTCGCGAGACAGTCAGGACGCTGGAAGGGAGGCTCGAAGCGACGAAAAAGGAGCTCGAGCAGGCCAAGGAAGACTTGCGCATCGAGAAGGAGGAGGCGAAGAAGAGAGAGGCAAAGTATCTCAAGACAATCGAGGAGCAGAAGCGCCTGATCAAAAAGAGAGAAGACGAGATAAAGCAGCAGGCGATAATCATTGCCGAAAAGCAAGCAAAGATTGAGGAGCAGCAACAGGAAATAAATGAGCTCAAGATGGCAGTCAAGAAGCTTGAGAAGGAACTGGAAAAGGTCAAGAAGGAACTGGACGAGGCCAAGAAAAAGATCTCCGAACTTGAGAAGCGGGTGACGAGCCTCAAGGCTGCGTGTGAAAAGCTCAAAGTCGAGCTCAAAGAAAAAGAGGCAGAGATCAAGGAGCTCAAGGATGCTGCAGAGAAATATGTTCAGCAAATTGCAGAGTTGGAGACGAGGGTCACGACCCTCGAACAGGATCTGGCCAACACGAAAGAAGAGCTGAAACAGCGAATGTAAGTTTCCAAGCACCGCAACGATTACGGCACGCGCTCTGTTTGGTGACTGTGATCGCCACATTGAGCAAATTCGGCCTGGAATATTTCGCGCTCTGACCTACACGTGTGTGTGTATCTTGTGCAGCACGGAGCACGAAAATGACAAGGCTACGTGGGCAGCGGAGAAGCAAGCGTTTGAAGAACATGTGCAGCAGTTGAAGGACGAAGGCGAGGGTCTTCGCAGCGACTTGAAGGCGAAAGGCATAGCGTTGGAGGAGTTGGAACAAGCAAAGCAGAAGATGATGGAAGATTATGAGCAGACCATTGCGCAACAAACTGAGGCTTTCGAGGCTCGCATCAGCAGCCTCGAGACGGAACGAGACGAATTGCAACAGTACAAGGTGACGTTTCAAAATGTCTCTACCTGCATATTCGCTCGGCTGTTTGCACTCCACCAGGCTCCTGCTGACGGCTTGGAATGACAGGACGAACAAGAGTCGAAGACCTTTGAAGATGCCGAGACCGAAGTTGACAACGGGTGGTTCGTGGAGAATGCTCAAAGTCAGATGAGCACTTCCACTCACAACCGCAGCACATCAGTCACGCCAGCTACCACCGGATCTGGAGGAGGCGGACGCGGGGCTGGCGAGAAGGGCGAAGGCGGATCGTTGACCGGAGAGCAGGTAGATTGGTTGTGGCGCACTGCAGATTTTCTAGTTTGTAGGACAAATCCTCTGAAAATGTCTCTCTTGCATGCTAGTTTTTGCCTCGTGTCAACTGCCGCCAAGGCGCCAAGGCCTCGGCGGCCGGTGTTCCGAGACGCGCGTCCTTTTCACAGGCATTCTGAGAGGACTTGCTGCCCGTGTTTCACAAGACCAACGGCATAGGCCATCGCTAGAAGATTCACACACAGTTAGACGCAAACCTAGGGCGTGTACTGGAATATCAAGGTCGTGTTTAAAGAATTCAATCTGCCTTGTTTTGACGGTATGTGCCATAACATAATCGCGGTGGTGCAGGCACAACGGGTAATCAGCAAATTTAAACTATTGAGAGAGAAGCTGTATTTCATGCGAGTCGGATTTGAACGGGACAGCACGGAGTTCCGCTCCGTCATCAAGGAAAGCCTTGAGAAAAAAGCTGCAGTGCAAAAAGAACTGGATCTAGATGTTACTCTGCTTCGCGCAAAGGTGGAGCAGATGTTCGAAATGGCAGAAGCCAAGCGCGTTGCTATCGATAATGTCGAAAGCGACGCTGCAAACAGTCTGGTCCTTGATCTGTGCGACGAAAGTATTTGTCTACTTGAGCACGTGAGCTCGGCAACCCAGGAAGCACCGACGCGACTTGCTTGCGAACTAGTCCTGAGTCTGGAATCCGCGGAGACGGAAGGCAATGAAGACAAACTGAAGCAAGAAATCGCCTCTGACATCGCGCGGGCGTGTGGAGGTCCGCTGGAAAAGATCAAGGTGCGCAGCCTGCGGGAATCACCCGTGATTGCTGACTTGATTTTGTGCCAAGGTCTGGATCCTGGTGGCAAAAGTACCACCGAGATTTTCAAAATGCTGAAGGGTCAAATGGCAAATCCGGAATCTCTTCTCATGATAGGGCATGCAACATGCAAGACCACAGACTTGCGTTTAAAGCAAGCTTATTCCCAGAAAGAACCTCGCAAGTCGAGCAATTCAAAGTTGCTGCAAGGCGTGCCTCGAACTCTCCTTGAAGTTGAACAGGTTTTGTGCATATGCCCATGTTCACACCCGCTGTTTCGCTGCGAGTGAGATCAGGTGAGCATTATTTAAGACCCCTTACACAGCTTTTCGTGCGTAAATGATGCAGGTATTAGAAGGTATTGAAGGGGCGCTGGCAGACCCAGCCACTCTGGCCACTGATCCGACAATGTACGCTCCAGACCAAGAGCGACCGTCGAGCGCGGTTGTAGCGCAGCTTCGCCCCTTGTTGTCAGTCGCTCGCATGCCAATGGGCGCCGAGCTTGCAGAACCCAACTTCGACTTTTCTATGATGTCCAAATTGCACAACAAGTGGAGGAAGGCTGAACACCAGGCACAAGAGGGCTTCTTAGAGCGAGGACCTCAGCAGGTGCCCGAAATTCCGCAGCAAGAGTCGTCGCCCCCAGGATCCCCCGTCTCTAAGAGAAAACAAAATTGGAAAGTTGAGGTGCCAAGCGTTCCATCGTCCCCGCTAGCTGCTGCAAAAGCAGGCACTACACCCCTTGCTGCTGCAAAAGCAGGCAGTACACCCCTTGCTGCTATGAAGACGCAGGGCAGCAAACGCGAGCTCATTGAGGCACGAAAGGCAGTTGCACAGCAAGGAAGTTTTTCTGGAAGTTTTTCTGCCAGTGTTTCTGCTGGAGCTCCTTCACAAGAGGAAAGGAATGCATCTTTCTTGCAGTGGCGCAACTCCAATGTTCCGCAGGACTTGGCCCAACGTAGGAGTGTCACATTCGGTTCTTACAAAAATTCACCACAGCGAGAGCAAGCAAATGCATTCGGTTCTTCCAGATTTACATCACAGCGAGAGCAAGCAAGAGATCCGCGTGCAGACCAGGGACGAAACAGCTCTCTCGAAATGCTCGCAGAGGATGGACAAGCGGCACCTGGCGTGCCTGGGTCTGCTCTACCCGAACTCGACCCTGCGGCAGCGCGAAAGGCCATGCTAAACGCAGCCATGTACAACAGGTCACATCCATTGCCTTTTTTTTTTCTCATGCTGTCGATTCCTGAACCCAGTTGTAGCGTATAACTGACCTTCGTTGTTTCTGCAGGCAACAACTAGACCTTGGAGATGTCCAACCTGGAAACCTTGAATTTCAGATGTCAGTAAAATCGGCCGGGGCCCGAAGCCCGATGCCAATCGGAAGCAGCGCACGATTGCAGCTGCCTCAGGCAACACGGGTCAATCCGACGAAAAGTGCAAAGAATATGGTCGATTTCGGTGGGCTTATGGGCCAGTCGTTTCGAGGGAAACTGCCTGCTCAATCAAGGGGGCAGCAAGAAAACGATGATGATGAAATGCTGCTGTCGATGGAAGATCCCAGCCAGTACGTGCCTGGCACTTCTCACATCCATGATGCAGTACCTGAAGATGCTGCAGCACAATTTCACGCTCGTATTAGAACTCCCCCAGCTGTTGAGGTGCAAGGGCCACCGCTCAAGAGGGGCGTCTCGAATACCGTGGTTGCTGCCTCGAAACCTGTTTCAAGACCAATCACCGTGTCAAGGCGCATTGACGCGGTGCATTTTTTCGCAATTTGCCTTTGTCCTAGGACGGTTGCCATGTGCACATCTGCCCCTTTCGCCCCATACATCCGATCATGCCCCGTGAAACCTGCTCGTCTCTAACCATCTCGATGTGCAGGCTGAACTCCATGAACTAAGCGAGATGAATCGCTCTGACGAAGAACGTTTGCCCGAACTCATTGAAGTGTACGACTTGCAACGAGGCGGGTTGGTTGGCCGCTCATCTTTCAAAGCGAAGGCCCGTCCCACAAGCGTGGATGAGATGCAGCTGGAACAGTTGCGGAACGAAATGCGGGAACAGGCTGCATATGACGAAGGATTCAAACCAACAGGAGTGGTCCCAGACTTCGGAGACAGCCCCTACCGGTCGCAGTATGTGCAAATGGGCCCACCTGTAGCAGGTCTACATTCGATGGGAAGCTTTTCTGTCAAGGCTCGCCCGCAGGCGGCCAAGATGTCGTCGTTCAGGCAGGCAAAGAATGCTTCGTTGATTTCAGCTCGCAGCCCGGCGGATTTCGAGCCGTGGGTTGACATGGAGCAATCTTTTGATACATCGGCAACCGCTCCATCATATCGTCCGAGTAAGGTCATTCGGTCGCTCGAAACGGTAAAGTACAGAGACAGCAAGCGCCGTTCGGCCAGTGTAAATCCACGGCTCAATGCTCTCGAAGTATCGGTGGGCCAAGACTTGAGCACGAGCATGATGCTTCACGATATGGACATTGTAAATTTATCCAACTCAAGGGAAGAAGCTGGGGAGTCCGAGAATGTGCCTGACCCACTCCTACTATTCAACGACAACGCGGAGTAGGACTATTCGAGCATGTACACTAAGCACGCAGACTCCGTCGAGTGAAGTTCCGCGTCATTTAATAAAGTCTCTGTGACAGATATGGCCTGGTGACAGAGTTGTTGCTCCTGATAGTAGACGGGGGAGAGGGGGGGAGGAGGGAGGAAAGGGAGGGAAAAGGAGTCACACGGAGGAGAGGGGGGGAGGAGGGAGGAAAGGGAGGGAAAAGGAGTCACAACCTATTAGAATCTGCAATTGATGCCGTTCCCTTCTGTCCTTCCGCCCTTTACGTGGCGCAGGGTGTGGCTTCCCGACGCCCGCCGGCGTGGAGTGGGTCGTAGTGCAATAGCGAAAGTACGCGGGGCTCACGCGTGTCACTTCACACTGCTGGCTTGCTTACAGTGATCGACGTGGCTCGAGGTCGCCTTGCGATCCCCGCCGTGCCCACAGACGTCCTTGCCTTGGTCTGCGCGAGATGACGCGCGCCCCGCCGAGGCTTCAGGACTTTGATCCGTTTTTCGGTAAGTTTATTTTGGAACACCGAGTTCAGAGGAATCACTCGACCCAAATTCGTGACATGTCGCAATGCCTACGAGCCTTCATTCATTGCAAAATGAGTGAATTCTAACAAAGGAGAGGGAGAGAGGGAGAGAGGGAGAGAGGAGGAGGACAGGGAGAGAGGTACAGGAGAGAGAGGCAGAGAGGGAGAGGGGAGGAGAGAGGGGAGTGGGAAGAGAGAGGGAGGAAAGATGAGAGAGAGGCAGCAGAGAGGCAGGAGAGAGCAAGGAGAGAGGGAGGATAGACGGAGGAGAGAGGAGGGAGGAGAGAACTACTGTCACGGGCTGGTTTATTGTCATGACGTGGAATTTGGAAGATTCGACAAGGTACTTATGGAGATTTGCAGCCGCAATGCAGCCTGATTGACAATAGGAAGACGGATATATCTACATTGTCTCCACGGCGTCTTCGCTGTAGCCCTTGAGGTCGGTGATTACGTCTAAGAAATATGCCTGCTCATCGGTCTCCAGCTCTGGCAAAATCTCCTGCAACGCACAGCGATGCTTTTCCGGCTCATGGTCTGTGGCCATGTGCAGGGCGGCCAAAAGCATCTCATTTGCCATTTCATCCACTCTTGGGCTGCTGATCTCCGACTGTACCACTCCAGATGACAACGATCCGTGCTCTGCACATCCGGCGTTTCTAGCCTCTTGGGGTTGGCAATGGCTGGATCTGGGAGCCTCCCCAGAAGGCCACTGAGACGTGTGCGTCAAGCGCGCATGCACTTGCTCCTGTTCGCCATCGACCTCGTCCTCACGCACATCACTGTATTCCTCTGTCGACGCGTCCTCGTCCTCGGACGCTTCTTCGCCTGAAGAAGCCTCCTCGTCTCCCTTTTCGTCTTCCGCATGTCCCAATGCCTCCGATTCCCCGCCACAGGCCAGGCCTACAGTAGAATCAGGTCTTTTGACCGTGCCCTCAGAATGCGCTTGTGAACAATCCTGGTGTCCAGGCTGGCTCAGAGGATGTGACCCCTCTGCGAAGCCAGCATCAACCTCGGGCGCACGGTCGGCGCCAGCACTGCCCAGATTGAGAAGTAGTTTGGTGTCCATAATCATCTGCTCGAGGAACCGCTTTTGGATAGCCGCCTGCTCTTGGTGGTATGCAAGCTCATTCGCAAGTGCCGGATCGATCGCTGCCGCCGCCATGCTATATTGCCGTGTCGGCCGCCCACCGGTACTGCTACGCACACTTTCAGGCGGACGCGCAGAAAGAGGCTGTGTTGGAGCCAAAGATTGGACAGCAGGCGTCGGGCGGGCGCGCTCGGTGACAGCTCCAGTTCCCGCTTGAGCAGCACGCTGTTTGAGGGAATCCAGTCTTTGGTCGTCGCTCTTGCATTCTTTCTTCCAGTCTGTCAACACATTGAGCCCCATCGCGTTTGGCAGCTGCTGAGCTTTGGCCCTTTCTTTCACGGGCACCTGGTTGAAACGATGCGCCGACAGCTTGCGAGCCTTTTCCCTTGCCGCCTCCAGCCGCCTCTTATGCTGCTCCATGTCCTCTACCTTGCGAGCGCTACTCTCCTCGCGTTCAGGCTGTCTGCCGTCGCCTGTCTCAATGCGGTTGTCGGGTTTCCCAGTGAGCTTCCCGCGCAAGTCTAATTTTGGAAGCAGCGGCTGCCGCACATGCAAGGCGTGCTCCTGCGGCTCGTGCTTCTGCTGCGCTGGCAGCTGACTGAGGTCACGGCCGTGTGCCGTGACGGACGAGGAGAGCGAACCCCCTGGCCTGGTGGCGTCGACATGCAGTGGCATGCCGTCGAGGAAATGGCCCAACCCCTGCCCCGTCCTTGTAGACGCATCCTGATGCGCGCTGGCGATTCTGGTGTACGCATCTGCGACCTCTGAGCATACGCGCACTTGCTTGTAGAGAAATGTGGGGTCCTGCAGCAGGCGCCGATACAAGTCCACATCGTTCATGTTTTCCAGCTTTCGGATGAGCTCTGGGATGCAATTCTGAGCAGAAAGGGCTGGGTTAGCCGAGCCCTTGGACGGTCTACCTGAATATACGCCTCGATCTGCCTGCTGTCCCCCAATCTGATCTGACGCCGTCAATTCCTCCTCGCCACTCGCACGGGCAGCCGCCGCAAATTGCGTCGACCTGGCAGACGATGTTCGTTGTGCCGTTGCAGGTTGGGGGGGTGCCTGTCGGTGCGTGCCGGCAGAGGACGGCCGAACGCGCGCGGAGGATGGCCGGTACATCTCCTGCCCCGCCGTGTCGGCGGCATAGTGCGCGTTCCATTCCTGGATTATCATCTTGTAGGTGATGAACGTCTTGGCCTCGTTCCATGCACACACCTTGTTTGAGACCGGGCATACGTAATTCCGCTCGCGCTGCACGTCATACTTGACATCCGTGGAGTGGGGCGCACTCATGACTGGCGAGGCCGCCCGAGTCGCGAGCGGAATGTTGGCATCTTGGTCATCCTTGCGAACCCGCAGCGAGCTTGACCACATGTACACCACCTTTCCGTCACTGCGCACCTTGAAATAGTTGGTGCTGCGTTGGATCTCGCACCCCTCGTCAGTGATAGCGGACACGTGTTTGGCGATGCTGCTGCACAGGTGCGCTACGTGGTTGTGAATCGTGCTAGACACTGGATCGCGGCGGGTGTTGCTGTCTGCACCGTCGAACGTGACTGCACGCTCGTACATGGTGCTGCGCCTGTCGCTCATCGACCTGACATTGGTCAGGCACGTTACGGAACACATTTTGGGCGTCCACGTCGTGTGTATCATGCTGTTGTTGTGGCCCTTGGGGTCCACCCACTTTTGCAGGAGCCCGCTGAATGTCACGGCTCTTCGCTCCAAGAAATCACGCAGAAGCACCTCGTCGAGATACTCGACCGTCGCCGAGCCAATGCGGTCCTCCTCGGTAATGTTGGCGCTCGGGTGGGCATCGCTGATCAGAACAGCGATGATGCCCGAGTTGCTAGCATGGTGCACCGAGCGCTTGGTCTTGCGCCGTGTGAACACCTCGAGGATGTTCTGCGGCGTCACGTTGCTACTGTTTTTCCTCTTGATGACCCCGGGCTCGCTGGCCGAGCTGAAGTACCACATTGGGTGTCCGACGTGCCCCGCACGGAAGACAATCGTGTCGGGGATGATCAGGTTGTGCAGGAACCCTGTCCCGACCCGTTGCCGCATCTTCTCGTCGTAGAGCTGCTGGTGCAACACAGAGAAGATGCCGCCGATGCTGAATGCATGCATCGCTGCGCTTGCTGTCTGCACGGCATCGGCATTGCCCGCGCTTTCGGACACCGGGCGCCCTGTTCTGCACCTGCCAGCGTGGAGCGAACACGCGCGTCGACGGTGGTGAGAACGGGAAGGAGAAGCGGGCCAGAGAGAAGATGCATCTGAAACGCCGCGCGCACCGGCACGCACACGGCACAGATCTTGGGGTCAAACCTAAGGGGCAAGGGCTCGTTGCTGTTGTCCACCGGGAGTGCGGGCATGGTGGCTCTCACCCCCACCCAACGCCTGCGGGCTCTAGAGAGGGAGAGCAACGGCAGATGTTTAGTCAACTGCAACTCCCGAAGAGTAACTGCTTCCATTTTTGCCGGCCGCGGCAAGAGCCTGAGGCCCGGGAGCCGGTCCGGCGCCCCCACACGCATGTGCCAGGCCGCCCGCCGGCATCCGTCGCGCCGCGATCTGCCCTTCACCGTGACACGACTGGGACGCCCGCTGCGATAGCATGTGTTGCGCTTCAAACGTCTGCTCCCTCGGGACACGCCGAGAGGACCCGCCCGGCACCGGCCAGC
>Ga0115006_10003766_pt1 | contig 10425 bp, 6 predicted proteins | sample ArcOceMetagenome_3_FD_88943 | JGI IMG/M metagenome (GOLD analysis project Ga0115006, IMG submission 88943) | Marine eukaryotic phytoplankton communities from Arctic Ocean - Arctic Ocean- Svalbard ARC20M Metagenome | ecosystem: Environmental > Aquatic > Marine > Oceanic | place: Arctic Ocean...
CTCTATCTGGTTACGTGTCTCTCTCTCTATCTGGTTGACGTGTCTCTCTCTCTATCTGTTTGACGTCTCTCTCTCTCTCTCTTGTTCACGTCTCTCTCTCTCTATCTTCTTGACGTGTGTCTCTCTCTCTTCTGTTTGTGGCCTCTCTCGGCATGTATTTTTTACGACGTATGCCTTCGAATGAATCTGATACGAACGGACCACCTCCCGTGCGTTCCTCCCAAAATGACAGGTTAACTTCACCGTCGAGCAGATGAGGTCCATCATGGACCTCAAGCACAACATCCGTTCGATGTCCGTCATTGCCCACGTCGATCACGGCAAGACCACCCTCACCGACTCCCTCGTCCAGAAGGCCGGTATTATCTCCGCCAAGGCCGCCGGCGGTGCCCGTTACACCGACACCCGCGCCGACGAGGCCGAGCGTGGCATCACCATTAAGTCCACCGGTATCTCCATGTTCTTCGAGTACGATCTCAAGGCCGGACAGATGCTTGTGTCCAAAGAGGACGAGGAGAAACTCAAGAAGGATCTCGAGGACAAGCAGGCCGAGGACAAGAACGTCCAGATCTCGGAGAACTCCTACCTCATCAACCTCATCGACTCCCCCGGTCACGTCGACTTCTCCTCCGAGGTTACCGCCGCCCTCCGCGTTACCGACGGCGCCCTCGTCGTCGTCGACACCATCGACGGCGTCTGCGTCCAGACCGAGACCGTCCTCCGTCAGGCCATCTCCGAGCGTGTCAAGCCCGTGCTCATGGTCAACAAGGTCGACCGTGCCCTCCTCGAGCTTCAGCTCCCCGCCGAGGAGCTCTACCAGGCCTTCTGCCGTGCCATCGAGTCCGTCAACGTCATCGTTGCCATGTACAACGACGAGGCCCTCGGCGACTGCCAGGTCCACCCCACTCAGGGCACCGTCGCCTTCGGCTCCGGTCTCCACCAGTGGGCCTTCACCCTCAAGGGCTTCGCCAAGACCTACGGCGCCAAGTTCGGCGTCCCCGAGGAAAAGATGATGGAGAAGCTGTGGGGCGACTGGTACTTCGATGCCAAGCGCAAGGTCTGGACAACCTCCGACAGCAGTGGCAATCTCGAGCGTGCCTTCTGCCAGTTCATTGCCACCCCCATCACCACCCTCTTCGAGGCCATCATGGCCGAGAAGACCGGCAAGGTCAACAAGATGCTCAAGGCCATCGGCGTCGAGCTCAAGTCCGACGAGAAGGAGCTCGTTGGCAAGCAGCTCCTCAAGCGCGTCATGCAGAAGTGGCTTCCCGCCGGCGACTGCGTCCTTGAGATGATTGTGCTCCACCTCCCCTCCCCCGCCAAGGCCCAGGCCTACCGTGTCGACACCCTCTACGAGGGTCCCCTCGACGACAAGACCGCCACGGCCATCCGCACCTGCGACACCAGCGACGGCGCCCCCCTCTGTATGTACATCTCCAAGATGGTCCCCACCTCCGACAAGGGACGGTTCTACGCCTTCGGCCGTGTCTTCTCCGGCAAGATCGCTACCGGCCAGAAGGTCCGCATCATGGGCCCCAACTACGTGCCCGGCAAGAAGTCCGAGCTCTGGGTCAAGAACATCCAGCGTACTGTTATCATGATGGGCCGTTACACCGAGCAGGTGGCCGACGTCCCCGCCGGTAACACTTGCGCCCTTGTTGGTGTCGACCAGTACCTTCTCAAGTCCGGTACCATCTGTACCGAGGACGATGCTCACACCATCAAGACCATGAAGTTCTCGGTCTCCCCCGTCGTCCGTTGCGCCGTCGAGCCCAAGAACTCCGCGGACCTCCCCAAGCTTGTCGAAGGTATGAAGCGTCTTGCTAAGTCCGACCCCATGGTTTTGTGCTACACCGAGGAGTCCGGCGAGCACATCATCGCCGCCTCTGGTGAGCTCCACCTCGAGATTTGCCTCCAGGATCTTCAGAAGGACTTCATGGGTACCGAGGTCAAGGTCTCCGACCCCGTCGTCTCCTTCCGCGAGACCGTCCAGGGCAAGTCCTCCGAGACTTGCCTTGCCAAGTCCGCCAACAAGCACAACCGTATTTTCCTTGATGCCGAACCTCTTGGTGCCGAGCTCTGTCTTGCCATCGACGACGGTGACATCAAGGCCGGAGCCGATAACAAGCTCCAGGGCCGCAAGCTCGCCGATGAATTCGACTGGGATGTCTCCGAGGCTCGTAAGATCTGGGCCTTCGGTCCCGAGGGCACCGGAGCCAACCTGTTCGTTGACACCACGAAGGGAGTCAACTACCTTCTTGAGATCAAGGAGTCCGTCGTTGGTGGTTTCGCTTGGGCCTCTCAGAACGGTCCTCTCTGTGAGGAGCAGATGCGTGGCGTCCGCTTCAACCTCATGGATGTCGTTCTTCACGCCGATGCTATCCACCGTGGTATGGGACAGATCATGCCCACCTCCCGCCGTGTGTGCTTCTCCTCCATGATGCACGCCGAGCCCGGTCTTCTTGAGCCCGTCTACCTCTGTAATATCTCCGTCCCCCAGGATGCCATGGGTAACGTGTACGGTGTCCTCACCAAGCGTCGCGGTCATGTCTTCTCTGAGGAGCAGAAGCCCGGTACCCCGCAGATGACTCTCCTTGCCTACCTTCCCGTCCTGGAGTCCTTCGGCTTCACCGCCGATCTCCGATCCAATACCGGTGGTAAGGCCTTCCCCCAGTGCTCGTTCGATCACTGGGAGCCCATGACCGGAGACCCGTATACCGATGGCAACAAGGCCAACGAGACCATCAATGCCGTCCGTAAGCGCAAGGGTCTCAAGGACGGTGTTCCTGATCAGAAGCACTACTATGACAAGCTGTAAACAACGAGACAGAGTCATAAAACAAAAACTTATAAATAGAGAGTGCGTTGTTTGCTATCTCCGTAATAATGATAATACAAGGTTCATTTCACACTCAATTGTAACGTATCCTATATATTCTAGTCTACGTAGTTGGACAACCGTCTTTTCATTTTAGTATCCCATGGTATGAAGACACTCAAGGAATTCGGCGGTGCCGACCGCGTCGCTCTTGGATCCCTGTCTCGCCATCTCAGCGACCATAAGCAAATTCTTAATACCAATGGGCTGCTTGATAGCGGCGGCAATGCTGGCGGCATCGGTCTCCGACATGTGCGCTGCTACCCGAAGAACCTCCTCGATCTGCGCCGGTTCGTCCAGGAGGGAGATGGATTGAGTAAGACTGAAGGCCTGAACAAGGCCAAGATCCTCGAGCAGATGCGGCACCGACGTGGTTCCAATGACGAGCAGACGGCGGCCATCATCCGGAGGGACCTTCTTCAACAGAACCAAGAGAGTTTGGAGCACGGTGTTGGAAAATCGGGGTCCGATGGGAACGTAGTCGATGATGCGCTCGATGTCATCCAGCAAAATTACCGACAGGGGTGACTTGTACGAGTCCATGAACGCTTTGTGTATTTGCTGACACTTGGAGATATCGGAGTAGCCAATCATCTCATCGGCCGAGATCATTCGGATAAACGGGAAGCCCGACGAGACGGCCACCTTGGCCGCAACGGCGGTCTTACCGGACGCGTTGGGACCCTTGAGGAGGCACGACAGCAGAGGGGTCTTCTCCGAGCCGCGCACCTGCTCGACGAGCCGTCCCATGGTTGACATGAGAAAGTCAAATGATTCGCCATACGGAACAAAGCCATTGCGATACAACGCCTTGAGCTCAGTGGATTTGGCACCAAACTTGGGCTGGACGTCGTTGAGAGCGCGCTCAAAGTCACCAAACCGCAGCACCAAATTCTTCTCATCGGGGGGCTTGGACAAATCCTTCACGTCGACGCACCTCGTCAATGCATACGACGTCTCCGCCTTGACCAGGCCCTCGATCTCGGCGCCGGAAAAGTTCTTGGTCTTCTCGGCAATCTCCGGCATCCTCTCCAATACCTCCGGCATTATCCGGTTGGCCTCGCGCATGTTCTTGGTGTGGATGCCCAAGATCTGCGACCGGCCCTTGACGTCGGGCAGACCAATCTCCACGTGGACCTCCAGACGGCCCGGGCGGAGGAGGGCATCGTCGATCATGTCCTTGCGGTTGGTCATGCCAATGAGAAGGATGTTGTTGAGGGAGTCGACGCCGTCGATCTTGGACAGCAGCTGGTTGACGACCGAGTCGGAAACGCCGGTGCCGTCCCGGACCGTGCCGCGGCTCTTGCAGATGGCGTCCATCTCGTCGAGGATGACGATGTGCAGCATGGACTGGTCGCCGGCCTCGAGCTGCTCCTGCTCGGCCTCGGCGAACAGCTCGCGCACCTTCTCCTCCGACCCGCCGACGTACTTGTCGAGGATCTCCGGTCCGTTGACGATCTTGGGCTCCCGGGCGTTCAGGACCTTGCCGATCTGCCGCGCGATCAGCGTCTTGCCGCACCCGGGAGGGCCGTACAGGAGCATGCCGCGGACGTGGTTGATGCCCAGCTGCCGGATGATGTGGGTCGGCCAGATGCGCGACGCGAAGGCCCGGCGGAAGATCTCGTTGAACTCGGCATCCAACCCGCCGATGCCGAGCTTCTCGAAGTCGAAGTCCGAGAGGAAGATGTTGGACGCGCCGCCGGATCCGCCGGCCACCAGGGACCCCGCGAGCTGCAGCGCCGTGGAGCCCTTGGCCTTGGAGAAGGTGAGGGACGTCGGGCCGAGGAGCAGTCCCATTCGGGACCGCTCGCTCATGTCGCCGCCGCCCTCCAGATCGATCTGGCCGACGGACGCCGCCGTCAGCTCGAGCTTGCCCCCCTCGAAGTCGATGGCCAGGACGCGCCCTACCTCGAAGACCTGCCCCTCGAAGTTCAGCAGGACGTCCTGCGCGAGGCGGTCGGTGTCGATCTCCCGCGGGGGCGCCCGGCTGCCGCCCTGGGCGGCGCTGCGCTTGGCGAAGGTGTCGAGGGACAGCTCCAGCGTGGCCAGCGCGAAGTTGGGCGGGGGGACGAAGGGCCGGACCTCCACCCTGGCGCTGAGGCTGTACTGGCCGTGGCGCCGGTGCAGGCCGTTGAGGGCGACCTGGTTGTTCGGGACGGCGGGGTGGGCGTCGGCCGCGTACGGGTGCGGGCCGACCGTGACGAGGGGGAGGGAGCCGCTGGTAGATTCCGGCGGCATCGAGGCCTTGAGCGCGGCCAGGTTGTGCGGGCTCAGGTAGACGCGGTTGTTGAAGGCGAGGCGGTTCTCGGGCAGGTTGCCCACCTGCAGGACGAGGGCCTGCGACGGAGGGCGGGACATATTGCTTCTAGTAGGCTTGGCTTTGCTTGGCGGCGGGGCACGAGCGAAAGTTTGGCGAGCGGGAGGAGCGGTATCGGTATCTCTCCTTGAACACGTGTCGTGCTCGCTCGCTTACAATCAGGAGAAGGAAGCGATGCTCTCTCCTGCCTGCTGGCCAATCGTACTAGGCCTTAGTATGTGCAATGGGATCTGTAGCTAGCGGCGAACCAAGACGTGCGCGGCCGTCGATCTCCATCGTTGTGGCTGCTTGTCATGTGTGTTTCGCGTCGTCGCTTGGCGGATCGGGACTACGAAAGCGTTGGCGATGGCGGGACCATGCCTCATTTTTGCAATCGCATTATCGCGCATTGCCATCTATCTCAATGTGCACGTGGGGCCGTATCTGCTCCGACCTAGCGCTCCTCTAGCTACTACGTAGTAGTCTAGGTCCTAGTAACTGCATTACTCATAGCCTACAAGTAGGCCCTACGCCTCCTGTTGACCTGGTAGTTTGTGAAAATAAGCGTCCCAGCTTCATGCTCGTGACAATGACAATGACAATGACAGGTACAAGTAGTGACGACGAACAAGAGCAGGCGCACGACCTTTCGCCGTACGAACTCCTTCGCCTGGAGAAGATACGGCGCAATCAGGCCAAGCTCGAGGCTCTGGGACTGGGGAGCGGGTCGATCGGGACCCTTGCTGGCGTGGCTCCCAAGAAGAAGAAGGTCGGCAATAAGCAGCAGCAGAAGAAGCGATCGAGGTCCACCAATGCCGATCGGCGGCGGCAGCAGCCCACTCGGTCATCCAAACGATTGAGGGATATAAAGGAGACGCATTCGTCTCCCACGTCCGTTTCATCGAACGTTCATACCGCTGATGCTGCCGCTGATATCAATAAGATTGATAATAATGTGAAAGAAGAAGACGATGGCCCCCAAGTGATTGACTATGACTACCTCCCTAAGGAACCAGATGAGCTGGACGACGACGAATTCCAGGTCTACACCTCCCTCCGGGCGTGGCGTCTCCGGCGCAAGAACGAGCTGGAGGTGGAACCGTACAAGATATGTCAGAACCGGACCCTGTGTGAGCTGATTCGGAGAGTAAGGAACGATCCGTCGTGGGGAGCGCTGGTGGTGGCGGCCGAGGGCGAGGGCGGACCGCCGAGCGAGAAGAGGAGGAGGAGCGAGGAGGACGTCGCGGCCGACTTGATCGAGTGCTGGGGCTTGGGCCCGTCCAAGGTTGCCGGCGATGGATTTGGCCCAGAGATGATGGCGGTAATTGCGGAAGAAAAGAATTGCAAGCTGTTGAAGGCGTCAAGGGCCCAGAGTAGCCAGAGTTCTGATGATGCTGGTACGACAAGTCAATATGGCGGTAATTGCGGAGGAAGCCAATGCCAAGCTTCTGGAGGCGTCGAGGGCCCAGAGTAGCCAGAGTTCTGATGATTCTGGTACGACAAGTCAATAATAAATATCTGCATGTACGTAAGCAAAGGAGCGCAATGCTGCAGTTTATTAGCAAAAGGATGCGTCTCTAGTGGTCTATTCTACTGCATGTACCCCTCACTCTTGGCCAAAAGCAGTGCACTGGCCTTGCCATCGAAGAAGAGAGTATCGACCTCCTTGACATCGCTGGTGGCAATCTTGGTTCTGCCGCAAGTTTCTGCCATAATCCTGGACGGGGTGAGCATCTGGACGGCATACCGCAGAGAGGTCTTGGCACCGATATCGCCCAACGCCTTCAAAGCCTCGTCTTCTAACTCGATGTCCTCCACGGACGCACGGATGCTGATGATCTGCACCATCTCCTCGTGGCTGTAGGGCATCGTCCGCACGATGAGCATCCTATCGAGCAGATCCACGGGCACGCCGTGCGGCGCCACGACTTCCGTGCCACGGATCTTGCACACGCCCCGGTTGGTGGCAAAGACCACGATGGGCGACAGAGTCGACTCCAACGATCGGTTCAGGTACGTGAAGCATTCGATGTCCAGCATGTGCACCTCGTCGACGAACAGAACCCCCGGCACCAATTCGGCGACGCCCTGATCGATGTAGCGGTTGACGACGCGGTTGATCTCGGTCCGGAGCTTGTCGGTAATTTCCGTCTTGCGGGGTTTGCCCATCGCGGCCATGAGCGACATGACGTCCTTCCCACCCTGAGGACGGGCGTTGGCCACGTCGAGGTCGTGCAGCGTCACGTCCTGGACCACCTCCTTCTTCTTGTGGACGTCGCCCTTGGGGATGGGCACGTACTCCTCGGCCTCCAGATCGAACTCGGTGGCGTAGGAATCGGATCGGCCCACGCGCTTCACGGCCCCGGAATTGGCCTCGATGTAGATAACGTCGCCGACCGACACGCCCTCCTTGGTCAGGGAATCATGGATGGTCGGGTCGAGCCGGAGCGTCTTGGTCCCCTTGGTCGTCTTCAGACCGATCACCACGTGCGACACCGTCCGGCCGTATCCGCCGAGGGGATCCTCGGTCTCCTCCACCGTCAGCTCCGTCACCTCCCCCTCGTACACCTCCTTGGACTCGCGAATCCGCAGCCCGATCGCCCTCCGGAAGTGCTCCATCAGGACCTCCGTCTTCTTCACCTCCGACGAGAACACCTCCGACCCCACCATGGGGCAGAAGGGGACCTTCGGCCCGAGCTCCTGCGCGATGCCGAGGGCCAGCGCCGTCTTGCCGGTGCCCGGCGCCCCCGCGAGGAGGAGGGCCCGGCCGGCCATCTTCCGCGAGCGGATGAGGTCGACGACGATGCCGCACGCCTCGCGGGCCCGCTCCTGCCCGACGAGGCCGGCGCCGACGGGGGAGGCAGCGCCGGTCTTGGCGTCGAGGCCCAGGCCCTTGACGTGGGTGTGGGCCGAGACGCGGGCCGTCTTGGTTGTGGACTGCACCTCTTCGATCTACGAGTATCATATTATTGTGTGTTGGGGCGGCGGCGGGTTGCGGGAGCCAAGTGGGGAAGCAACGATACGGAAGTGAAAGTTAGTTGGGCGGGGCGAGAGAGGAAATCAGAAAAGTGTGCATGGAGAAACAATCAACTAAATGTCAATCCGCACGGGCAGGATCGGCCAACCAAGCAGGCTCTGCCGGCTTCCTGTCCTCTCACCTTCATCGTGCAAAAGAGCAGAAGCAAAAAAATGAAAATGAACGGCTGCCCATCCTCAGAAGTAAGTGCTGAACCCGGAAGTCGAGCGCATTTTCATCGATGCCTTTGGCGCATTGCGCCATGTGCGCCACCAACATGACGGACCCCAAACGCCCACGCCGCCAGAAGAGGCAAGGCATTGTCATCCTGCGCCATGGCGTCGCAGTGCACAACGTACCCGACGCGCGGACGAAGCAATGCCCAGATCATTTTGATCCAAGGTTTACCGACCCACCTCTGATCCCCCAAGGAACGCAGCAAGCATCTCAGATTGCTCTGAAGATTCAGCAGTTTCTAGCTGCGATTGGCAGGACAGATGTCGACCTGGTCATCTGCAGTCCTCTGCGGCGATGTTTGCAGACTGCCTCGCTTGCCTTTCCACCGCAGCAAAAGACAAGTAGTAGAGTAGCAGTAGCAGCAACAACACCTCCAGTTGTGCCCGCGGAGCCATCCGAGCCGGGCAATCGCCGCCCTCGAATCTTGGTCAACGAACTCGTCCGAGAGGCATGCGGGTTGCATTATCCCGACAAAAGGAGGGACCGATCCAACATTGCTGCAGAATTTCCCTGGGTCCAGCTGCCGGAGGACTTTGCCGCCGTCGATCCGTATTGGCGTCCCGATGCCAGGGAGACTTTGCCTCAACTCAAAGGTCGCATCGTTGCCTTCTTTCAGTGGCTGGCATCCAATGTTCAAGAGGAATTGCTCGGTATTGTCAGTCATGGTGTTTGGATCGAGTCCTGTTTGATGCACTTTTGTCCTGCGGTGTTGGAAAATGGCAAGAAGAGGGTGTACAACTGCGATGCGTTCAAAGCAATCTGCGTTTCAACTTGGGAGCAGGGGAATGATAATGAATGGAACCTGGTTTCCGTGGGCCTTGAGGAATGTGAGCTCGTTGGACAAGCTACATGAATTATACTCGGTGTGCGATAAGAAGCCTTCATTACGTATAATATTGCAATAATATCATCGCTTCCTTCGTTTGGATTGTTTTCCCTTCGCTTGTGCGCTTCCAAATCCCCGTATGCTTGCACGTGTATTCTCCTCTTTAGGATTCAATGATTTGCAAAGCAATATCTGCCTAGCCGTGCCAGAATTATTCTCCAGCCGGCATACATCAATATGTTGGAGCTGCTCAAAAGTAGGAGCTCCATATCCTCTTCTTGGACTCGTATAGAACTTTTGTGCCACCATATTTTCTTCTTTGACGTGGAGGTAGAGCATCGTCCCAGCCCCAGACTTCTCAAAAGCGAAGGATTCCAAAGCATCCATGAGCGCACTGGCTATGCCCATGCGTCTATGCGAGGAAGAACTCACAACATCGGAAACGTAAAGAATCGTTGGTAGCTGCTGCGCTGCATCTTTGTCGTCGGACTGCTGTGTTATTATGGCCCCGTCAAACTCAATCGGACTAAGCTCAGCGGCACCTACAGGAATAGATATTGCATCATCATCTCCATCAACACTCTTTGCTGCTATCGGTGGCATCTCCAACCTGGCCAGAAAAGCTACCGCTCCACCCTCCGATCTCTCGGCGGCTACTTCGGCGGTTGCCATTCGAAATGCATATCGACTGGGTGGGGGAGGTTGTGGAGACGACGACGACGATGGCGCATCGCTGCCACATCCAGCATCTGCCTCATCGCTACTGTCAATCCATTCGTCGTATCTCAAATCGGCCAGCGCAACAAGATCGGCCTGCGTTTGGACGGGACATGCTGTAACTTTGGCACCCGATGGGCTTTTGGGGACGACTGATACCGATGTTGACAAGGCCCCGACGGGACGGAGCAAAGGCCGAGAAAATGAGGGTAGCGACCCTACTGCGAGCGCAACAAGTGGACAAAGTCGACGCTTCATGGCTACTAGTATGGACTACCACTACATCGGCTACAAGTACAAAGAATGGGGTCGATCAATCGCCAGCTGACGCGACGATGACAAGCGGGCAAGCCCCGCTTGCCCGCGGGGCAAGCGGGGCCGCATCGCGCCTTATTTTGTCTTCAGCTTTCCGTCGTCGGCTAATCGAGACAGGGACACTGGTATCACTGTAACAC
>Ga0115006_10003768_pt1 | contig 10422 bp, 5 predicted proteins | sample ArcOceMetagenome_3_FD_88943 | JGI IMG/M metagenome (GOLD analysis project Ga0115006, IMG submission 88943) | Marine eukaryotic phytoplankton communities from Arctic Ocean - Arctic Ocean- Svalbard ARC20M Metagenome | ecosystem: Environmental > Aquatic > Marine > Oceanic | place: Arctic Ocean...
CGTGGGTTGTTGCTGATCTTCGCTAAATCTGGTGAGCGAAAACGTCCTTGTTGCAGGAAACTGAATAGCTGAAAATGATGTTGCAGTCTCAATCGTTTTTCTCGTTAGTGCTATCGCCCGAGCGAGCGCGAAGCCCAACGAGGCGGTTTTTAGCTAAAAACTGATTCCACATCAGTTTTTAGCTAAAAACCTGGTTTTAAGGCTAAAACCCCACGACGTGCGAACCGCGTCTGAGTGAGTCATGGTGAGTGTAGGATGAGCCGTGACACAGCGACAACCGTCCCTCAGCGCCCGCTCCCAGAAGCAAATAACGCGCGTAAAAGGGGAATCAGTCTCATTCTTTCTGCACGCGGCCCGTGCACGATCTCGAACATGCGCATGAACACGAGGAGAACACGAACACGAGTTGCTCCACGTTAGCCGTTGTCGGGTTATTTTTCGCGCGCCAGCAGCGCGCTCGCGCGGACTCTTGTGGCGTGAGTCACTGTGGCGAGGCCGTCAGGGACGAGAGCCCTGCGAGCTTCAGCAGTCGGTAACTCAGGAGCTCGTGTCGAATGCATTTCGCGACAGCCATCCTGATCACTGCCGCCCAGGGCATCTTGATGCCACCGCCCACCGGTGGCCGTCGACCGTCGATCCTGAGCATGCCTTACGGAGAGCTTACAGCGATGGCAGGTGGACCGGACGGTGCAAAATGTGTGTGGTCGCTCCTTCGAGCCGGCCGTGAGCCCCACCTGGCGTGGGAGGACGACCCGGCGGCCATCGCTGCGGCTAACGCGGCTGGGCTGAGTCAAGCGCGGCGGGTGGCAGTAGCGTCCGCTTGCAGTGACTCGCTGGCGGCGATGGTGCCGATTGAGCGCACGGTGGCCGCGGATGGCACGACAAAGCTTCTGCTCCAGCTCGCAGACGGGCTCTCGGTCGAGACCGTCTTGATTCCACCGCTGCCGGAGACCGCTGGCAAGCGCGCCAAGTCGGCCCGCGCGCACACGACTGTGTGCATCTCGTCTCAGGTGGGCTGTCGGCAGGCGTGCACGTTCTGCGCGACGGGCAAGATGGGGCTGCGCCGCAACCTCGACGTGAGCGAGATCCTTGGCCAGGTGTACGCGGCCAAGCGGGAGGCTGCGGCCGCCGGCCTGCCTCCGCTCGCCAACGCGGTCTTCATGGGGATGGGTGAGCCGGCGGACAACGCGGCCGCCGTGCGGCAGGCGGTCGCGTGCCTCACGGACGGCAAGCGGTTCGGCCTCGGTCGGAGCCGCGTGCTGGTGAGCACGGTGGCGCCCACGCCGCAGGCCTTCGCCACGCTGTTGCGGCCCCCTGACGAGGCGGCGGACGAGGCGGCGGACGAGGGCGCGGCTGAGGGCATGGGCGAGGGCGCGGGCGCGGGCGAGGACTTGGGTCCGCAGCTCGCGTGGTCGCTGCACGCGGCCGACTCGGGCCTGCGCCGGCAGCTCGTCCCCTCGTCGCGCCACTCGGCCGAGGAGCTGCGTGAGGGGCTGTGCGCCGCGCTGCGCGCTCGCCCGGTGAAGCGGCGCAGGATCATGATCGAGTATGCGTGCATCCAAGGGGTCAATTGTGAGGAGGGGCACGCGGAGGACCTCGCTTCCTTCCTGCGCCCCGTCGAGGCGGCCTGCTACGACCCGGACCGCCGCTCGCGCCGCACTGGGGTGCTCGTCAATCTCATCCCCTTCAACCCGCACCCCGCAGCGCCCGCCCACTTCCGCCGCCCCGCGCGAGCCGAGGTTGAGGCCTTCCAGGCACGGCTGCGCACGCACGGTATCTGGGCCTCCATCCGGCCCGCCCGCGGAGACGATGGCGCCGCAGCGTGCGGACAGCTCGCGACTAGCGCTGCGGCGGCAGCGGCGCCCGAGGGCGCTGCGGCGGGCGCGGACACAGTGCATGCGGCTACGCGGCGGTTGCGCGGCGGCGCGGCGTCGACAGCTGGGCAGTACGTGCGTCCACCTCCCGGCTGGAGGCACATGGCTGCGTGCGAGGCGTGTGCGGGTGCGGGGCAGCTGCCTGCCAAGCGCTCGCGCCGCCGCCAGCTCGCGCGCCGCCACGCCGCCGCCGCCGCCGCGCCGCCAGGAGTCGGCCCGCCGCGACAGCGCGTGCCGTGCGCCGTCTGCGCGGGCGTCGGGCTGCAGCCCGCAAGCCGGCCGCCCGCAGCGCGGCGCGACGAGCTGCCTGCCGTCGCTGTCATCGGCGGCGGCATCGGCGGCGCGGCGCTCGCGCTCGCGCTGCAGCAGCGAGGCGTAGCGGTGCGCGTCTACGCGAGAGACCCCTCCAGCCCTAACCCTGACCTCAACCCCAACCCTTACACCCTAACCTCGCCCTAGCCCTACCCCTACCCCTATCCCTACCCTTACCCCTACCCCTACCCCTACCCCTACCCCTACCCCTAATCCTAACCAGGTGCGCGTGTACGAGAGAGACGCCTCCTTCTCGGAGCGGGCGCAGGGCTACGGCCTCACCCTACAGCAGGGCGCCAGAGCTCTCCGGCAGCTTGGGCTGCCCAACGAGGGCGTCTTCTCGATCGCACACCACTCCTTCCTCCCTAACGGCTCACTCATCGGCAGCTACGGCCGCGCTGTCTACGAGGCGACCTCCGAGGCGCGAGGCAACGGCCGCGGCGACCAGCAGCGGCGCAACGCGCACATCCCGCGGCAGAAGCTGCGTGGGACACTGCTGCGCGGGCTAGCGGAGGGCACCGTGCACTGGGGGAGCAGGCTACAGGCGTACGAGGAGGACGCTGACGGCGTGACGTTGCGCTTCGCTGGGGGCGGCGAGGCGCGTGCGGCGGTGCTGGTGGGCTGCGACGGCATATGGTAAGCATAAGCTCACCCGTTGACTGCAGGCCGCCCCCACGGCACCCCCGCCCCTCCCTCACCTCGTACCCCCCCCCCTCTTACCTTTGCTCCTCAACACAGGTCCGCCGTGCGTCAGCAGCGGTTGGCGGGTGCCGAGTGTCCGCCGCGGTACACGGGCGTGGTCGTGGTGCTGGGGCGTGCTCCTTGCGACCACCCGCTCGCACAGGAGCAGGCAAGGGTGTAGGGTAAGAGGCGTAGTAAGAGGCGTCTTGCTCGCTCTTGCTACGCCTCACCCCAGACAGAGAAGGGCCTCTCCCCCTCACCCACCCACCCGCAACTCACCTCGCAGGTGTTCCAGACCCTAGACGGCGAGACGCGTATCTATGCGATGCCCTTCACGCCGCCGCAGCCCGCCACAGCCAACACAGCCAACACAGCCAACACAGCCAACGCCAACGCCGACCCCGACGCCGATCGCGACACTGACGCCGACGCTGACGCTGCTGCTGCTGCGGCGCCACCGAGCGTGCTCATGTGGCAACTGTCCTTCAGACTTCCCCAGGCGGAGGCCGTCGCGATGAAGCGTGATGGTACGCGCACCCCAGGGCGTAGGGCTGGCGTTCGTCGGCTGTGCCCTCATCCAAAGCGACAGCCTACCCTTACCCTTACCCTCACCCCAGCCCCTGCCCTCGCCACCTGCCCCTCCTATCCCTACCCCTGCCCCCGTCCTCTACCCCTGACCCAGGCGAGAGCCTCAAGGCTGAGGCACTGCGGCGCTGCGGCGGCTGGTAAGCCCCTGCCCTGCGGCGAGGTTTTCTTAAAGCTAGGGTCAGCTTGAACTTAGGCGTCAGCCCACCCCTGCACCTCGACCAGGCACGCTCCGATCCCGCAACTACTCCGCGACACACGGCCCGAGGACATCACGGGCTACCCTGCCTACGACCGGGAGCCGCTGCGAGTGACTGTCCCGGCCGAGGCCGAGGGCGTGGGAGGCGTGGGAGGCGTGGGAGGCGTAGGAAGTGAGGGAGGCGAGGGCGAGGGCAAGGGCGAAGGAGAGGGCGAGGGCGAAGCGGGCGGCGGCGGCGGGGCGGCGAGGGCGGCGCATCTCGAGGGCGGGAGCTCGCGCGTCACTCTGCTCGGCGACGCAGCGCACCCCATGTCACCCTTCAAGGGGCAGGGCGCCAACCAGGCGCGCGCTAGCAATTAGAGTGAGTAGAGTAAGCAGAGTGAGCAGAGTGAGCAGAGTGAGTAGGGTGAGTGGAGTGAGTGGAGCAGGGCACAAACCGGGTGCTGGCTACTCGACGCAATTAGGGTCAGTTAGGGCTACGAGGCTCAGGGTTCGGCTTACTCCAACCCAAATCTCAGCTTGAACCGATCGGATTCAAGCCCACGCCCAAGCCCGAGCCCGAGCCCGAGCCCGAGCCCGAGCCCGAGCCCGAGCCCGAGCCCGAGCCCGAGCCTGAGCCCGAGCCCATGCCTAAGCCCAAGACAAGCCACGCCGTGAACCAGGCGCTGCTCGACGCATTGCTGCTAGCACGCGCGCTGCGGGGTAGCAAGCTCTGCGGCGGCACGGCGCCGTTGCGCGCGGCGCTCGCGGCGTACGAAGCCGAGATGATGCGACGCGCCACACCCAAAGTGCTCAAGTCGCGCGAGGCGGCCGAGCAGCTCCACTGCGCCGCCGCGACCCATCCCTCCAATAGCACGCGCGCCGCTGCAGCACGCGAGAGCGACCGTTTGGCGTGTGTTGCTTAGTTAGCACTCATTCGTTGCAGCTGTTTTGTGAAAGTGAAACAACTTTCGTATCAACACCAAGGTTGCGCGCCGCGTTGGCCGTTGCCCCACAATTCGGTCGCATAATTCCGAGATGGCCACCAAGATGTCGGCAGACAAGGCCCTCTCTGATATGAAGTGGTGGGCCATACCCACGCTCTTCCTTGCGATCCTCAGCGGCAATATCTTCATCGGAATCATCGGAATCATCAGCTGCTCCACGGTGCTGTGCTGCTCAAGAGCGCCAAGAATCAAACCGCAATATATCAGGCAGCAAACTACTTCAAGGGCTGTGCCATCGCCTGCACCGTCCTCGGTGGGCTGCACGCCATTGGCATGCTCGCCCTGGGCGCAAGATTTTCGGCCCTGATTGCGGAGTGCACCGACATCATGACCGACACCTCTTGCTCTCACCTGGACAACGCCCGAGACGGCTTGGCTTTAGACAGGCAACCCTGGGCTCTCTCCATTTGGCCGGCCCGCGGCTCTGGGCAATTCCGTGATGCACGCCCCCATACTGCTCGGCGCCCTTACCGGCGGCACGAGCCTCCTCATCCCGAGGACCTCGCTCGGCGCCGCCCCTTCCAAGTCCTCTCACGGTACATAACAACCGCTCTCGCCCCCACAACCCGTGGTGCGACTGGGGCGCGGCACCTTGCGCCCGTGAGCGAGGGCCCCGTTCAGGGTTGCGGTCAATTTTGGGGCAACTTTATTCTGGCCTCTCCAGGGGCCACCGACTGCTTCGGCTGCGGCAAAAGGATCGGTTCGTACGACGCTCCTGCGAGCAGGCTGCCTCCGAGAGCGGCAAGGAGAACTGGGGAGAACTAATGGACATCGGCGATTTAATCGGCAAGGAGAACTGGGGAGGTCCTCACGTCAGGGCTGCTACATCCAGGATGGAGTCAAATTCCGGCAATTCGACCCACCTTCATTTGAAGATCCGGAGGGAGGGATACAATATGATCTATGACAGAACGGGAACAATGTCATCTATGACAGAGCCGACTGCGGCAGGTGCGGCTGCGACCCTGAACCGGGCCACACACCCGTGTGCTTTTGCGAGTTAAACGGCGACAGGACGGCGTGCCTCGTTAATGAGGAGGGCATGGAGGAAACCTGCCGACATGGAGAAGAACTCGCGGGCTGGTGCGGGTTGTTCTTCGCCTGGATGGCGTGGGCGATCATCAGCACGATTGTCTATTCTGTCGCCGCGTGCAAGGCGGCCAAGGTCCCCAGCAGCGTCCAAGACCAAGGAGGCAACCAGATACATCTCGCCGTCCCGCACGCCACCGCCCAGCCAGCCGTCCTCACCACTCACTGTGGTCGCCCAGCCGCGCAGCCGGTTGCGCAGGTCCCAATGCCTACCGTAGTAGTTCAGCCGACTGCGGAGGTCCCGATAGGCATCGTCATACCGATGTCGGCATAAAAAGCACACGATGCGGAATTCATGAATTCTGAACTGATTCATGAGAATTGTGTGTGCGATGAAGGGGTGCCAGATAGATAGATAGATAGATACGCGGTTAATCTATCATTAATCGATCTTTAATCTGTCTACCATTCGGTGTTTGTAGCTATCTATCGGCCCTGCGTCAGCGATTGAATAATGAACTGAAATCTTAAATTCAGAAAGAGATGATGTATTTCTTCTGCTCGTCGTTATCTTTACTATTTTCTCACCTTTTACGAAGTTTACGAAGGAGACGCGGGAGCGTTCCTATCTATGGAGACCGCACCAACCACACCTATGCCGTGCAGCATTGACCTGCCACCGAATAAGGCTGCGGCCTCAATTGACCAGGAAAGCGACCTCAGGCTGCGCAGCTGGCCGAAGCCCATCAGGCTGAAGAGAAGTCGCGTGGTGCTCCTCCTAGTGGCGTGTGCATCGGGGTTATTGGTGGGCGTCATTGTCGGTACCAACATGGTGCGGGCGGTGCCGCCGCCATTGCCCGCCAGGCGGCCCACCAACGTCATTTTTATGGTGGCGGACGGCTATGGACCTGCGAGCGCCACCCTCGCTCGAGTCCTCCGGGCGAGGGTGTACAATCCGGTGGTGCCAGAGGCCGAGGGCGATGGCGTGCAGCCGTTGGAGCTTGACGCCTTCATGACGGGCCAGGTGCACACGCGCTCAGCCGACCACCTCATCACCGACTCGGCCGCCGGTGCGTCGGCATGGAGCTGCGGCCAAAAGACCAACAACAAGTTTGTGGCGGTTGACCTTCTCGAGCGGCCGTGCGCGACGCTCATGGAGGCGGCTACGGCGGCGGGTATGGCGACGGGCGTGGCGGTGACCTCCTCTGTGACGGACGCGACGCCCGCCGCCTTCGCGGCGCACGCGCGTCGCCGCAGCCTCGAGCGGTCGATCGCGCTACAGTTGGCGAGCAGCGGGCCGGACGTACTTCTTGGCGGCGGGCGGCACTTCTTCGAGGAGCAGCAGCTGCTCGAGCCGATGCGGCGGGAGCGCGGCTACGCCTACGCGCACGGGCGGGCTGGGTTGCAGGCGGCTACGAGCGCACCGCTGCTCGGCCTGTTCGCGAAGCACGATCTCCCGTACGAGGTGCGAGATGTTAGCCGCATGTGTGTGCAGGCGCGCGCAATCCACCCCCTTGAGCCGCCCGTTCGCCCCTCTGCAGATCGACCGCATTCCCGAAACCGAGCCCTCGCTCGCCGAGATGGCCGCCAAGGCGTTGCAGCTGCTCTCCGCCGAGGGGCGAGGCTTCTTCCTGCTGGTGGAGGGGAGCAAGATCGGAACGGCGGCCAGCGCCAACGACGCCGCCGCGCATGTGCGCGAGGTGCTGGCCTTCGACGAGGCGGTGGGCGTGGTGCTGCGCTGGGCACAGCGCGACGGGCAGACGCTCGTCGTGGCGACGGCAGACCACGAGACGGGCGGCCTGTCGCTAGGCCGCGGCGTGGTCTCCGACGACCAGGTGGCGGAGGCACCGCTGCGCACGCGCGCCTTCGCCGCCGAGGCGAGGGGGACGGTCGATGCCGCCTCCGACTACGACGCAGGCGTGCTCACGGGGGTGAGCATGTCGGCCGAGGCGCTGACCAACGCGGCGCTCGCCGAGCACGGCAACCCGCCAGCGGCGGCCCTCGCGGCCAACAGCACGCTCCGCCGCAGCCTCATTATCTCACTGACCGTCCGGCTGCAGGGAGCGGCGCGGCTCGGCCTGCTCGAGCGGCAAGAGCTCGCGCTGCTGCGCGAGGCGGTCGACCTCTTCGGCAGCCTCGGCGCCTACGGCGTGCAGCGCGCGGTGGGGGCGGTCGTCTCGAGCCGCGCTAAGCTGGGCTGGTCAACCTTTGGCCACACGGGCGAGGACGTCACGCTGCACGCCGTAGGGCCCGGCAGCGAGAGGTTGCGCGGCACCATGGACAACTCCGAGCTAGGCAGGAGAATAGAGCGCATCATGGGATGGGACCTCGACAAGCTCACGGCCGAGCTGGCCCCGCCCGCCATCTCGCAACTCGACCGGGATGATCCCGTAACGGCCGGGTTTGCCTCGTGGCGTTGAGCTTCTCTTAGGCATCGATGGCCCTGCTTGGGGCGGGTGTGTACTTTAAAGTAGGGTATTAGCATAGGGTATATCTATACGATAGGTGGCCTGGGCCCTGGCCCAACGCCCTGGGCCCTGGCGCCTGGGAGAGGTGGCGCGCTGCGGCTGGCGAGCCCGGGCCCGGGGGGGCGCCGCGGGGACGGGACCGAAAAATCAGTTTCACTTTAGATACTTTGACGCGTTCAATCGCCAAGCACTGACTACAACCGTAAAGCCGTAAAATGAGTAGTGCACATAGGGGCCAGCTCACGCGCTGTCGGACCGCAGCTGCAGGCAGGCGCCCGCCACATCACGACGAGAGCGCCCGCTTTGGGGGCCGCTGAGCCGCCGCTGCTGGCTTGGCCTTCGCCTTGGCAGTCGCCTTGGACTTGAGGGAGGAGACGAGCGCCTTGAGCGCCGCGTCGGAGCTCGCACCGCTTGGCCTCTGCGGCTCCGCGGCGGGCGGCTCCGCCACGTGCCGGCGGGAGACTTCCGCCATGAGCTGCTCCGAGGCGACCGTCCGCTTGAACTTAGGGTGCGTCGGGTCGATAGCGTACTCGTGCGAGCGGAAGAGGTGCTGGAAGCGCGCGTCGCCCGTGTCGAGCTGGAAGCCGTCGTCCGCCGCCTCGGCCTCCGCCGTCTTGGCCGCCTCGCGCGCCCGCCGCTTCCCCTTGAGGTCCCGCCGGCCTGCGGGCAGCTCGAGCCGCTTCGCGTTGTAGTGCCGCCCACCGTCGTCGGCGTCCATCACGAGCAGCTCGAGCTCGGCTGTGCTCTTCGCCTCCGCCTCCCTCTCCTCTGCACTGAGCGCGGGCCGCCCCTTCTTGCCCTTGCGCCCCTTCTTGCCCTTGACCGCATCGGCGGCTGACGAGCTGCCCGCCACCGCCTCGCCAACAGCTGCCGCGCCGGCGCCGCTGCGCTCACGCTTCTGCTTCTGCTTCGCACCACGCTCCTCCTCGTCGCGCTCCTTCATCGCCTCCGCGAAGAATGGGTCGTCCTCGACGTCCGAGGGCAGCGCCTCCTCCTCGCGCGCCGCCGCCGCCGACGCCGCCAGCGCCGCCGCGGCGCCGCCGTTGCGCGCGGCGAAGCGCTTCTCCTTGCGCTTCTGCTGATCGACCTCGAAGCACGTGGGCACTGCTTCGTCGGGCAAGCCCACCTCGCGCCGCCGCGTCTTCTCCCTGGCCTTGCTCTCGAGCGCGGGCATGAAGGTCAGCTCGTGCACACCTTCATCGCCCTCGCCGCCCTCGTCGTCAGCGTCGGCCCCCGCCTCGCCGCCCCTGGCGGCCGCGTGCAGTTGCGCCGCTCCCTCGCCCCGCTCGCGCGGCGGCGCCAGCGGCGCGTCGAGGAAGGGGTACTCCTCGACGCCGCCCTCGTCCTCCTCCGAGTCGGAGGCGAGGTATGCCGAGTAGTCGACCTCGCGCATCTCGCTCTTCTTGAAGTTCTTCTGCATGGCCTGCTTGCGCTGCGTGTCGTCCTGGTCCCACGACGGGGTCACCGTCGAGTTCTGCAGCGCCGACGCGGCGAAGGAGGGCAGCTTGTACTTGGGCGGCACCTCGCGCGCCTCGTCGCGCAGCTTGCGCTCGAAGGTCATCTCCTCCGGGATGAAACGCAGATCGAGCACCATCGAGCTCGCCTCGAGCTCGGCGCCGTCGCACTCGTTGTACAGCACCTCCGCCGTGCGCAGCGTGTCGCAGCTCACCACGGCGTAGTAGTGCTTGTACCGCTCGAGCTCGTACTTGCGCAGCTTCTCGTTGTCCACCTTGCCGCCCTGTACCACGCCCTCCTCCTCCTCCTCCTCCTCCTCCTCCTCGTCACCGTCACCGTCGCCGCCGTTCTGATAGATGCCGCTGGGGCCGTGCGCCTCCTCCTCGCGCTGCTGCTCGGCGCCGAAGTCGCTCAGGTAGACGCGCACCGAGTGGATGCTGCCGCCCGACGGAACGAAGGAGCGCAGCACGGCCAGCAGGTCGACGGCACGCACCTGCTCCCAGTCGCAGTTGACCACGGCCAGCCGCGAGGTGGCGTCCTCGATGCGCGGCACGGCGGCCTGCTGCTGGACGAAGGAGAGCAGTGCGCTCTGCTCCTCCTCCTCCTCCTCGCCGCCCTCGTCGTCGTCGTCCGAGTCGTCCTCGGTGGTCGAGCCCTCCTCCTCGCCGTTGGCCTCCTCCTCCTCCTCCTCCTCCTCCTCCTCCTCGCCCTCCTCCTCCTCTCCCACCCCCCCCTCCCCCTCCTCCGCTTCTGCCTCTCTTCGCCTTCCCGCCTCGCCCGCTCGCTCCTCTGCCCGTGCCTCCTTTTGTTCGCCCCCTTCTCTGCTCTCCCGC
>Ga0115006_10003769_pt1 | contig 10421 bp, 5 predicted proteins | sample ArcOceMetagenome_3_FD_88943 | JGI IMG/M metagenome (GOLD analysis project Ga0115006, IMG submission 88943) | Marine eukaryotic phytoplankton communities from Arctic Ocean - Arctic Ocean- Svalbard ARC20M Metagenome | ecosystem: Environmental > Aquatic > Marine > Oceanic | place: Arctic Ocean...
GTAGCCTTGTCATCTCAAACCGCTGTTCAAGTCTCCATCGAAGACGATGTTCATCACGCTTTATGGGTTGTTCACGATAATCCTCAGCTTGGTCAAAATATCATTTATTCTGGTCCCAGAAGAATGGAGTGTATGCTCGAGACAAAGGACCCACACAAGAAGGGTTGCGTCAGGATCATCATTGGAGATATCGACTACAGTGGCAAGGTACAACACGCGGGCATTGGAAACAAAAGAGGGAACGAAACTCATCTAGGAGAGGAATGCATACGGATTCGAAATGCTAGGGGCTTTTACGTTGATCATGCTCAAGTGACATCCAAATTGTCAAAGGACAAGTCCATTTACGAAATGCAACTCGACGATGAAAGTGCTCATGTCTTGACTGGCAAGGCTGCTACGAAATCGGTTGCAGACTTCTTCCAGGATTGCAATGGAGCAATCGACGTTATTTTAGACCCGCAGCGAGATTTCGGAGGATGGTATCCACAAAAGGAGGCACAGAAAGGTGGACGAAAGATAGCACCTCAGTTTCGATCAAAAGGTGTCGGCTATATTCGCTTAGGCGACGATATGGGAGCGAATGGATTGGCATTCTTGTCGAGCAACTCGTGTTCTACGTTTATTTCAACTGCGAGTAGAATGAGCAGCAATACACCTGCAGCAAGAAGCTTCTCTTCTACGCCCAAATCGACATCTCCAAATGATAATGATGGCCCCCAAAATGCAGCGCCTGCAGCCTCAGTTCGGAAGAAGGCTTCTTCTCGCCACCACGCCAAACCGCCGCCTAAGCCACCATCTCATGACGAATCAGACGACAACGACTCAGATGATGATGACGACGACGAAGAGGATGATCTACCAAAGGTTTCCGACGTGTTGAAGCAGCTGCAAAGCCCAGACATGAAATGGAAAGAAAAGGCAGAACTATTGTCACATTTGGGACAAGGCGCTTCCAGAGAAGACGGTCATCACGTGAGACAAGCTGCTCTGAATATCATTCAAGATACGCTTGGGGGCAAGAACGGCAATGTTCATGTCATTCGAAGCGCACTTATCGCTTCTGGTATGATTGGGATTGCAATGGGCCCCGAACTTGCATCTCAAATGTCCTGGAAATCAATCATGATTGAAACGATGAAGCTCCTCAAGAGTAAGCAATGCGGGTCTGTGGCTAAAACAGTGCTTGCCCAGTTACACGGGCGATGTTTCACTCTGGCAAATTCATTGGAATATATTTCACATGTGCTCGGCCTGGGCTCGACTGCATCTGCACCCAAGAGTAGAAAGTCCAGGGTGGGAGTTGCCAAGGCATCGCCTAATCCACGCAGAACATCAACAGTTAATGGCAATAGCGGCGAGATAATAGAATGGTTAGCAGAAATAACAGAGAGGGAGCGGAATATGAAAGGGATCGATCCCATGCTTGAGAAAAGTAGCCTAGTGATGCTTATCAATCTTTTCTTGAGTTATGTTGATCACAGAGACCAACGCTGTCGTAAAAATGTCATGAATGGTTTGATGCAAGCCGTACTTTATGGCGTTCAGAGGCTTGGCCTTGACTTGACAAGGGTAATGAGGATATGTTCTGGGTTGAAAGAGACAAACCTTCTTTGCCTTGCGGCAGACGTAGGTTGTGAATTGGGTATCAAACCAACTGTGTAATAGTAAGATAATCGAAGTGAGTATAACAGATTCATTCTCGACACATACAAACACAGTAGGCAAGCACAAGTATCATTACTTACATTGAATGGTCTCTGGTTGCAGACCACCACACTTTGATCAAAACACGAGATCGCTGTAGGGTGTACAGTCTTTTGCTAGAGCCAGGTCAATCAACGACTGTCAGCTACAATTTCTTTTATCTCAGTGTCATGTTGAAGGGATCTCAAATAAAGGTATCGCTGGGAGATTCTTGAAGTCCATCGCCTTCATGAAATGAAATTTAAAGACATCTTAGTTCAAGTCTATATTTAGTATCTAAGATTGCAAGTCCAACTCACATTCTTCATAACTCCATCTTTGCGCTAGCAGTAAAAGTCCAACTCGTACTATGATTTGATATGTGTACCACACATTCGCAAACATCAGACTCTCTACCATCCGAGTTCCCAATCCGAATCCGAATCATCGCCGCGTGCCATCATGTCTTTACCCTTACGCTTCTTGGCAGCTGGCTTGCGATCGTCCTCCTCCTCATCAGACGACTCCTCATCAAACGACTCCTCAGCAGACGACTCCTCAGCAGACGACTCCACAAAGAAGGCCTGTTTCGCATTCTCCTTGCCAGAGACTTTCTTTTTAGCCTTCTTGGAAGACTTCTTCTGCTTCTTGGCTTCCTTCGCTGCTTTCTTCTTTGCCTTTGCCTTCTTCTTGATTTTTGCAGCCTTGGCCTTGAACTCCTCGGAATGGCCGAATTTAGGGTTGCCACCGTCCTCGACATCCCATTCCGGTCTCCACAGCAAGACATCTTTATCTTTCCATCCGTTAAATAGTACTGTCGGACCTTCGTCATCAGGTCCCCTCCCTGGGTAACAACATGATGCATCGGGAATGAATCCAAAATTAGTTCGCATCTGTCCCATTAGACCTTTTTCATCTTTCACTGTGCTCCCATTTGCTCTAATCAAGTTGAACAATGTCGTGAAATGTCCAGCTACAATTGTCAGAAGTCCATCTTCAGAGACGTCAAAGTAGGTCATTTTGGGGTCACAAGCATAACCATAGATAATTTCATCCACTTTCTTCCCTCCAAGCTTTTTCAATGCTGCTGCGCTCGCTCTACCGGGCCTCTCAACGTGGTTGTAAATTTCTACGAACTCCCTGTGAAGATGAAGTTCTGCATCCGACAGACCATTCAATTCCTTCTTCTGACATGCGTCGCAATAAGGCCCAATCTTTACGCCAGTGCCAACATGGATGTACTTTTGTCCATGTTTGGGGCAACCTGGTGAGGAACAATGTACACTAGCAATTGCGTTGTCAATTTTGTTCTCCGGCTCATTCATCATCATCGCCTCCTCGACGACACCCTCGTTCGGGGCTGCTGCGAAGTCGACCTCCGGGACTTTGTTCATCGAACCGACTGCCACCGTCTCTTCCTCCAATGTTGCCTTGGCATTCGCCATCTTGGTAGTGGTCATTTTGGATCTCTTCGTGCGATCAATGAATGAATGAAAGAAAGAAAACAACGAGCTTGCTTTGTTGTTTCTGAAAACGGTTTTTGTTATTTTTTTCGGAGAGCGAGTGAATTTTTTAAACCCTCCGCCACGCCGACGGCGCATCTACACGGGGCAACATGATGATGATGTACTATTAGATTACATCTGGTGGTCAATACGACAGTGTAGATTACATACAGTCTACCGCTAATGGTACCACTGGTTTTAGTGTTAGATAACAATCCGATAATCATTTTGTAGCTTTGTATTGTTAGATGGTTTCGTAGTCGCGACTTTGTGCTTGTGTTGGTGGCTGTTGGTGGTTGCTGATGGGGGTGGAGGTTTGAGTTGGGTTGATTTTTTGAGGGAAGAATGATGGCTCTTGCTTGCGCCCCCCGCACCCTGCTTATTTAGCGATAGCGATACCAAAGAGCGAAGAGCAAACGGGGTCCCCCAGCCATCAGAAGTACAGGCCACCGGCCACCCTCATCCACCTACTACGCTACTATTGACCTCCTTGTGGTCGTCATCGCTACACCACCCCTCCCCACCTACTGTGTTCCACATCTACTGTATTGAAGAACACAATGCGGATTCTGCCCCACGCTCGTGACATCATCGTCCGTCTTCTCGTCTGTGCCGTCAACCCGGTTGATGGAAGCAGCGGCAGCAGCAGGTCTCCCTCCTCGTCACCTGCCAAAAAGCAGCAAAGGACAGAACCAAAGACTGAGGAGGGGACAGAAGAGGATAATAATGCTCCAGTGCCTTTCCCCAAGGAGGTAAATTTAGCACCGCCAGCACACAAGGATCAATGTGTTTTTGATGATTGGCAATCTGAAAACAAGAAATTAACTCAAAAGTTGGTCGATCTTGGTGTTGCGTTTGATATCAAAACGAAGTACTCCGCCTCATTTGAATATGATTGGCTAACTATGAATTGCAAGGCCAAGAACAAGCCCTGCTCGTATTTTGTACAATCGGGCGACTTTGGCAATTCCAGCATTGATTGTACTAATGGAAAGATAGGCTCAACGGCCAGTGCTCAAAGACGTTTCAAGGAGGAATACGAAGCAAAGCACATGAATGGAATCATGTTAAATGATTGGGACAAATATGAAAGAGATGCGTTGGAAGAAATTGATGTAAACTTCCGTGCATGTCATTCGATTATTGAACAGAGTTTCAAGAAGGACGGAGGTTTCCAAAGCTGGATTAAAGACGCAACTGTACAACAATGCCAGGAATGGGAGAAGGAGGCAGGGGGCTTCTCAATTTTTATGGCGATTTGGATGGATATGGTGTTCAATCAAAATGGGAAGACCAAGCAAGCAGTCACGAAGAATCTACATATTCGGCACATGGAGATGTCAAACCAATTGCACTATGAAATTTCAAAAGGTGCCATGTTTGAACAACTACATTTCGATGTTTGGGATACATTCATCATCCCAAATCACAATCGAGTGTGCCAGAGTACTGAAGAATTGATGAGGAAGATGAGAGCTAAACTTGACGTGGATAAAACTGCGAAGGTGACTTACGAGGTATACTCCGTATCCGTTACATGGGAGCCTGGTTTTACTTTCAACACAAGACAAGAATTGACAAGAAAATTAGTAGCAGCTTTTAGTAACAAGGACCTTGGGGAAATGACTGCGGAAGATATGGAGAGCTGTTTAGTGGAGAACTGTTTAGAAGAGGACGAAAGTCTCTGGTTCCTTCTTGAGGATCTTGAGCGAAGCCAGTTGGGTGGTGTCCAGAATGTGCCGGAGTTGGTTGAGTTGGTCTACTCTCAAGATGATCAATATCGTGAATTACTACTGTTTCAAAGCGCAACGGAATCATTTTATGATGTACTCTTAGGTGTAATAAACAGCCATGGGAAGGGATTATGGCATGATCCATACCCAGATAGACCTGCCGGTGATGATCACTATGATGCATCCAATCTAAATCACAAGGCAGCAAGAGATTATCATAAACGCACTATTCAAGGTCTCCGAAACACTGTCGACAAGAGCGTGAAAAATGGGAAGGTTTATGTGGCTCTAATGGTGAGTTCGTTTGATATTATAGATTCCAATCCCTACTGACTCAGCCACTAAAATTATCTCTCTCTCCCCACCCCACCTCTTTCTATTATTCTCTTCGTCACAAAGGATCGAATGAAGACCGCCTATACTGGCAAGCATGAAGGTGGCCTAGAGGAAGTTATTGAGTCACAAGATTTCTCCAAACTCATGAGTTTCGGGCATGTCACAGCCTATGTGTACAAGAGCAAGTCACATCAATGTTTGGGTTTGCTCCTTGTTCATCATGCATTTTCGAAAGCCTTTACATCTCGTGCACCACATAAGAATCAAGGCCCAGTGCGTTCCGAGGAAAGTATTGAAGATAACAGCATTGCTGCAGTTACTTTTCATTGGGTACATGCTGTCATGATGACTGTCCGCGGCAAAACTGAAGATTTCAAGCCCACTGAAAAGATGCTTGGCAACTCGGTTACAGCCTATGCCATGATTATGTATTGTTTGACAAGGTGGCACCTAGGGCAGTCACAAGTTGCGGTAATGTTTGGAAAGGCTATGTTAACACCGGAGAATGATGTGCTGAATGATAAATTTGGATTCAAGCAGAAGTATCTCAATGGGCGTGCCAGAGGCAAAAATGGATTCAAAATTTCGGAGAGTGTCGCCCTTCTTTTGTCTGGTGCTAATGCCGAAAACATCGATGATAAAATGAAAAAAGCCAAGGATATACTGTTGAAGAATGAATCTGGTAAGGATAGAATGGGTAAAGATGGTGCAAGCATCAGTAGTCTTGCAATGATCATGGCAAACCTGCACGAAAAGCTTGACAAAGAAGGGGATTTGTATATGGCGCTAAAAAACATGATCAATAGCGAAATTGGGAAGAGGGAAGGGGACGCAAAGAAGGCGGAAAGAGCCAGGATTGCGGAGAAGACATCAATGGAAGCAAAAGCGGTTGCCAATCAAGAGGGTAATGAGAGAAATCAAGCAATTGTGGCGGCAAAGAGAGCCAGAAAGCCAAGCGCTATGAAGAAGAAGAAATAAATTAAACTCAAACTGTGATGAATTCTTCTATGAAAGAGACAAACCCCAAGGGATGGAACAAGATTTATCAAAATGCGCAAGCTCATTTGGAGTGAGCCTGACAGCTAACTATAAACTTAATCTAAACTTCAAGAGCGATACTGCTACTTGTACAAGAGGTTGCTGCTTCAACTTCATCTGTCGGCGGCAACGTTAGGCCATGGATCTCACAGAATTGATACCTTCTTGCGTTCATGATATCGCTCGAGTCTGAATCTTTCCTATAAATGAGGTTTGTGCACGCATTGCCCCTATCACAATTTCTATAATTTCGGTTCCAATATCTGTCGCGGCAAACTGGACAGTGCATGTTGCCTTCGAAGAGCCATTTGGTTATACATTCATAGTGATACGCGTGGTGGCATTTTTTCAATTTACTCCAAGCGACCTCTTCTCCAAGTTTCAATGGTTCAAGACATATTGGACATGTAATTTCTTCATCAAGTGCGACTGTAACTAACCCTTGTTCCGCTTCTTCTAACCCACTGGTACAATGTTGTTGTTGTTGTTCTGCATCTTCCACACCAGCAGTATTTGCACACTCCTCCGTTTGAGATATGGTCGGATAGGGTCGATTGCTATTTTTGACGTCATCTGTCGATGCAGGTAATATAGCTCGCATACGCTTTCTTCTGCAGCAGTATTGAGCTACTGATCTACATGGACGACAGGACTTTGCAACCTTGCCACAGCAGGAGTGGTTCTTTAAGCATTCATCGTCTTGATTGTAATCACAATCAAAACAATGTGACTGACCATGCGCAAGGACTCTCTTGTGAACTATACTCCGTTCTACTTCAGATTTTGTTATTGCTCCATCCTTGAGCCATATGTTGCAAAGCATACAAAAATACACACTTAATCCCAGGGCAAAGGCAAATACTGCTTGTATATATTCGACAGCTGAGGCCGGCTCGCCATCTTGATCTGACGTGTAATTCGCTGGGCTGTAGTCGCCATAGTAGCCACCTTCACCACCATAAAAACTGTAATACTCACTCATATTGTTTGTTGTTGTTGTTAATTTGTGCGCTTTTGTCTGGGTTTGACAGTGACAGGGGAGGCAAGCAATAAGCCATGCAACATCATCATGGATGAGAACGCTAAGCTACCGTGCATGTCGGAGGGAAGTCTGAAGTCTGCCACACATGTGGTAATCAAATGGCGCGAAGCACTCCCCCACCCTCCCGATTTTTTAGATTCTGTTTTCTGTATCATAATACTACTCCTGTTGTCATTGCTATCCAACAACTTTCATCATGACATCCTTCCCAGTTGACCAAACACGTGCCTTTGGCAAACTCATTTTATTCGGAGAGCACTTTGTCGTTTACAAAGTCCCAGCTCTTGTGGGCGCAGTGTCAGCCTACACTGATTGCAAATTGGAATACACAACCGAGCCTGGGCTAGAAGTAATTGACAACCGCCCAGCTGTTCCTCTCTACAAGGAGAAAAAGATGGATGAGGGCATAGAGGCCATCAATTTAACGTTAACTCATTTGGGTGTCGACACCAAAAAGAGTGGAGTGAAGCTGACATTCGGTGGGGACCTATGTTGTGCTTCTGGAATTGGTGCCTCAGCGGCACAGGTAGTCTCCCTCGCACGTGCTGTCAATATTGCAGATTCTAGATCCCTATCCGAAGATGAGATCAATGCCGCTGGATATGAAGGAGAGAAGGGTTATCACGGAACTCCATCTGGGATAGACAATACAGCGGCTACATTTGGAGGGCTTCTTCGTTTCCAAAGGACCGAAGGAGCACCAATTTTTGACAAGAAAACATTGGTTTCGCCCATACGGATTGTATATGCATCTACTGGAATCACTGCCAGTACTACAGAAGTGGTAGGTGATGTACGTGCGAAGAAAGAGGCTGACGAGGCTTGGTTTGCGGATCTGATTGGCAAATATACAAAGCTATGTGAAGAAGGCCAAAAGGCTGTAGAAGAGGGAGACATGGACAAACTTGGCAAATTGATGAATCTAAATCACGAATATCTTCAAGAACTTACTGTCAGTTGCAAGGAATTGGATGATCTTGTGGTTGCTGCACGTGCCGCAGGAGCTGTAGGTGCCAAGATGAGTGGTACAGGACGAGGAGGTCTCATGATTGCACTGACACCTACAGAAGAAATTCAAAATGAAGTTGGATCAGCTTTGGAGAAGTTGGCTCCGCAGGTTTGGAAGACAACTTTTGCGTAGTTTGTTGTGGTTTAGTAAGTGTTGGGAGTGTTATTGTGATAATTTGGTGCTGTGCAAAATGAAGATAGATTAATGTCCAGTTCAGTAGATCATCTGACTTAAAGTTAAGTGTATGTCATTATGTTCAAACCTTAGTTTCCACTACACCAAATATCTCCTCCTATCTATCCCTCAACCAGAGCTGTGCTGCAGTCTCTACTTGTGGCTTCAACCATGTTGTTGCTCTCGGCATAGCTCTGGAGGCAGCATAGTCTACAATCCATTGCGGCAACAGCCTAGATACTTTTAATTCACACAACAACCACACGCGAGTATGCCCCTCCTTCCCATCTGGATTGCTCTGCGTGTACCAAATTCCTTTAGCATACTTCAATGCCATGTTAGAACTCGCCGGATCCAGGGTGAAAATCATGTAATCGCCCTTAGGGTGAGGTCGGTACTTATGCACCGCAGCAATCTTCAGTTTGAATTTTGACAGGGCGAATTGAGCCCGTGTCACTGATGGTACCCCATGCTTACAAATTGCCGCAGTACCATCTTCAAAGTCTATCGGCTTCTCTGCTCTGTAATCCTCCTTGAGATGTGTATTAGTGTACATCACGACGTTACGAACTGTTGGTATAGTCTGAGGGTAGGATTGAAAGTCAAGAAGACAATCCCAAACCACCGACGAAGGAGCCTTTACATCCCAAACCACAAACCCCGAACCAGCACGCCCCATGTCATCTTGGTACTGGACACGTTCCCCATCCATTAGTCTACGATATTGCTCCGTATCAAGTGACGGAAGTTCAAACGGCAAGGGCTCCCGGGGCAAAGAGAATGCGGCTGAGACATCTCCTGTGAAAGCATCCTTTTCCGTCACACGCCTTCTGACAGTGCTGCTTTTTATCTCAGACTGCACAGATGTTGTAGAGGACGCAGAAGAAAGGATGAAATCATCCTCAGGTGACTCATCGGTCGACGAACTTTCCGTCGTTGCATTTGTCGATGAAGAGGAATTGACCTTGACGCCATTCTTCTTTGAACCTGTTATTTCATTTGCAAGTTTGGATAATATTGCTGCATCTTCATATTTGGGTTCCGAGGGCGTCATCTCATCAGGTAGCTTCTGTTGTGTTGCACCGTTCTTCACACCATTCTTCTCCTTATCTTGTACCTTTGATACCATGTCAAATGCCACGTCCACGTCCCAAGCCCCAAGAGATGCAGTCTCAGCAACAATACTTGCCCCGGATCGTTTCGAAGAAGATTCTTTTCTGATCGTCGATGTCGATCCATTTTCAATACCCGTCCGCTTCTTCGCTTTCTTCAGCACGGACTTTACTCTGTTACGAACTCCAAATCTGGACTCATCAAGTTCACTCTTTTGACGCACGGCATTAGACCATGTACCCGATACGTTATTTATTGGACGATTCTGCTTAGGTCTCTTTTGGGTACTCATGAAGTGATTGGAGTGAGCCAAGGGGGTATTACGTGATCTAGGTGGTACAAAGAGTGCAGATGAAGCTCGGTGCGGAGACGAAGCAGCTTGTGTCATTATCGGCGGAGAAATCAATAGCAGAGCTGCTGCTGCCGCAACCAATGAAAATATTGTTTGTTGCGTGAGGCAAAGGGGACGGCGATGATGACGTCTATGATTCAGATAACGTCTAGTAGCCACCGACACGTCTGGGAGATTTGAAGCAAGGTAATGTCTTTCATTGTGCAGATCTTGTGCATCATCAAATTTAGGCATTGTAGAGCAGCAAGAGTTGTTTACTTGATCCTCACTTGATTCCTCGCCTTGCTGCCCCTCCATATGTTGGGGCTGCCGATGCAGGGAACCTTCTGTCTGGATAGGATGAGTTCGCATAGAGGTCGAAGTCTCCACCCCATGCGATAGGTAGTCTTCTATCTGAGCATCCATCGTTTCGATATATCCCTTGAGTCTTCTA
>Ga0115006_10003772_pt1 | contig 10418 bp, 9 predicted proteins | sample ArcOceMetagenome_3_FD_88943 | JGI IMG/M metagenome (GOLD analysis project Ga0115006, IMG submission 88943) | Marine eukaryotic phytoplankton communities from Arctic Ocean - Arctic Ocean- Svalbard ARC20M Metagenome | ecosystem: Environmental > Aquatic > Marine > Oceanic | place: Arctic Ocean...
CATGGAGCCTATCTTGACCGCCTAGAAAGTCAATTTTCTAACGGCGCAAATGTACAACGATTTGGCAGTACGGAATTAGTTCGGTTAGCCGAACAGTCGCTTCACAGTGACGAGGATATAAGCGCTGTGACCGCGGTATTGGGGTCGCTTGGCGCCACAGAGTTCGATGCGGTGGTGCTGGGTTGTACGCATTTTCCGCTGTTGAGAACCAGTCTACAGCGGGTATTTTCCGGGGCCGAACTGATCGATAGCTCAAAAGGTATTGCCGAGCGGGTTGCCGCGCTGGCTGAAAAACGACTCGACTACAGCGGTGACAACGCTTTTTATGTCACCGCGCAATTCGGCCCACCGCAGGCATTCCTCGAGCGCTATGGGTTAAATGAGGCGCGGTGTATTCCACTCGGCGACTTGGAGTGATCGCTAGGCGCACTCTGCTATAGATCATGAAGCCGCGCCTTAGGCGTTAACCTGGCGTTGTAAATGGGCGATTAATTGGTCTAGTGGAATCGACTGATTTTCCGACGCCCTACGATGTCGATATTCGATATTGCCATCGTTCAAGCCGCGCTCACCAATTACTAGACGGTGGGGAATACCAATAAGCTCAACATCCGCCAGCATACTGCCGAGTCGAGCCTTGCTCTCATCCATAAACAGAACGTCATAGCCGGCGCTGGTCAGTTGCGCGTAGATCGTTTCTGCGGTCTGCTTAACATTCGCTGACTTGTGCAAATTGACCGGGATCAGCGCAATCTGAAAGGGCGCCAGCGCCTCGGGCCAAATAATCCCTTTGTCGTCATTGTTTTGTTCTATAGCTGCGGCCACCACGCGACTCACGCCGATGCCATAACAGCCCATGTGCATCACTTGTTCAACGCCATTTTCATCGAGCACCCGGGCCTTCATGATTTCGCTATATTTGGTGCCGAGTTGAAAAATATGGCCCACTTCGATGCCGCGCTTTATGGTTAATTGACCACACCCATCGGGACTCGGGTCGCCGGCGACGACGTTGCGAATGTCAGCTTGGATGTAGGTTGGGCAATCGCGCTGCCAATTGACCGAGCGTAGATGGTAGTCATCGCGATTGGCGCCGCACACAAAGGCGTTAAGGCTAGCTGCGCTGTGATCCACTACCAGCGGCATGCTCAGCCCGACCGGGCCGAGAGAACCGGGTGTACAGTTAAACGCCCGGTGGATTTGCTCTTCGCTGGCCATGCTGATTTCGCTATCGAGTTGCAGGGCGTGTTGGGCTTTTACTTCATTTAATTGATGATCGCCACGGACTATTAAGGCATACAGCTGGGCATCGCCATCGCCGTTAGTGGCGCTGACAATCAAGGTTTTGATGCATTGTTCAGGGCCAATATCAAAGGTTTTGCAAACGTCATCGATGGTTTTAACGCCCGGAGTCGGCACCTCTGACATCGCCTCGCAGTCTGGGTGCGAGCTTTTTTCTGGGGCTAGGGCTTCGGCCTTTTCGATATTGGCTGCGTAGTCGCTCTGATCTGAGAAAACGATGGCATCTTCGCCGGATTCTGCGAGAACGTGAAATTCGTGGGAGTGACTGCCGCCGATACTGCCAGTGTCGGCTATGACCGCTCTATAATCGAGCCCGCAACGGGTAAAAATCTTGCTGTATGTGCGATACATGCGGTCGTAGGTTGTCTGCAGCGAGGTTTCGTCGAGATGGAACGAATAGGCATCTTTCATGCAAAATTCACGGGTTCTCATAACGCCAAAACGCGGTCTTCGCTCGTCGCGAAATTTGGTCTGGATTTGGTAAAAATTGATCGGTAATTGCCGGTAACTGCGGATGTCGTTGCGCACGATGTCGGTGATAACTTCCTCATGGGTCGGGCCGAGGCAAAATTCACGCTCGTGTCGGTCGCGAATCCGCAGCAGCTCCTGGCCAAATTGCCCCCAGCGCTGAGACTCTTCCCAGAGTTCGGCCGGTTGCACCACTGGCATGGATAATTCGAGCGCTCCCGAGGCGTCCATCTCCTCGCGCACAATGCGCTCGACGTTGCGAAAAACCCGCAACCCCAGGGGCAGCCATGAGTAGAGCCCCGAGGCAAGTTTACGGATCATGCCGGCGCGCAGCATCAGTTGGTGGCTGATTACTTCGGCTTCAGCGGGCGGTTCTTTTTGGGTGCTAATAAGGTATTGGCTGGCGCGCATGCTTTCTCTTACACTATGGCTATTGGGCGAGCGCGTAGTTTACGACTCGCGGCGGTCGCGGTACAGCACAGAAAAGCCGGTGGGTGAAAATGTTTGATTTGGATGAACGATTGCGCACCGATACGGTGTTGGTGGGCGAGTTGGCGTTGAATTCGGTACTGCTCGCTCGAGATGCGACTTATCCTTGGGTTATCTTGGTGCCACGACGATCGGCGATTACCGAAATTCATCAGTTAAAACCGGCGGATAGGGTGCTTCTTATGCAAGAATCCTGCGTTCTGGCTGAGGTAATGATGGCTTTATACCAGCCAGACAAACTCAATATAGCAGCCCTCGGTAACCAGGTGCCGCAGTTGCACGTGCACCATGTGGCGCGTTTCAAAACGGATCCAACTTGGCCGCGCCCCGTTTGGGGCGCAGCGCCAAGCACTGAATATCAACTCGGTGTCTTGAACCACCGCCTTGCAGACTTACGCGCAGCCCTCGCGCCGCATGGGCTTGGCAATCCATGAGTTAGCGCTGTCTAGCTCTACCTCGGTGGCTGCCAGGGATTCAACGGGTGCCCCTTAATCGCAACCGAAGGTGGCTCTCGATGGCTTGCGGCGCACGATGGCTTGCAGCGCGCGATTGCACAGTAGCTCTCGATTGCACAGTAGCGCGGTTTATTGCGCCATGTCTTTTATGCCCTTTAAGGGTTTTATCTTGACTGCTGTGGATGCCGGTTTGCCAGGGAACACGGTGGTTTTTCCGGTAAAGGTACTCTTGCCCACATAGGCCTCTTGGGCGGGGCGCGAACTGGTGGTGATTTTTACCAGCCCGCTGAGTAGAAATTCGCCGACCGCACCGGGGGTTATATGGCGGTGGATGAGTACGCCCAATTCATCGAGTACCGCGTCGACATGGTTGCGATGAAGACCGGTCTGGGATGCTAGTTCATCGATGACTTGGATTTTATTGTAACGCTGTTGGATTGGCGCTAAGGCGATTCCCTTGGCACTTTTACCTTGCGTTTTTGACGCTTTGGGCGTTGTTGGGGCAGGTGCTGTTTCGGTGGGTGTGGGGTTGGCTAGACTCATTTTATGGTCCTTCAAAAAACGATGTGAAAAATCTCGCTCATAGCGGATAGTTTTAGCGCTATGACCGAGGGCTATTTTGCGAAAACTTGCGATTAAATCCGTTTATCGCGTTTGTCCCCTCTGTTATAGACGTTTATTTGCCGGTGTGTGGGTAAAAATGTGTATTTTTTACATTTTTTGCTGTTCACCGTTTATGTTGTTGTCAGGGCATTCTCGCATCGCGCGGCCTGATGTATACTGCGCGGCGAGTTTACATTGGACAGATTTAGACCCGACCCCGAGGATTAATTGTGCCGATTTACGAATATCGATGTGCCGTTTGTGGCCACCAGTTAGAAGCTTTGCAGAAAATGAGCGATGAACCGCTCAGCGATTGCCCAGCGTGCCATGCGCCCGAGTTAAAGAAACAAATTTCCGCGGTCAGTTTTCGCCTCAGCGGCAGCGGATGGTATGAAACCGATTTTAAAACCAAGGATCAGCGTAATATTAGCGGCGACAAGCAACCGACAAACTCGACCACTGAGGCGGCGACAGCAGCGACAGCAGCGAGCGAGTCCAGCGGGACAGCCAGCCAGGTATCTACAAATTCTGACTCAACGTAAAGCAATTTAAATACAGGAAACAGTGCCCTATGTATCGAACCAACTATTGCGGATTAGTGACCCAATCGCAACTCGATGAAGACGTCACGCTGTGCGGCTGGGTAGATCGCCGCCGCGATCATGGCGGGGTTATTTTTATCGATCTACGCGATCGAGAGGGCATCGTTCAAGTCGTGTTTGATCCAGATGCCGGTGATTTTTTTGCGCTCGCCGACAAGGTGCGCACAGAGTATGTGCTCAAAGTGCGCGGCAGGGTGCGCGCGCGTAGCGCTGAGACCGTAAATGCCGCGATGAATACCGGTGAGATTGAAATCTACGGTGTGCATTTAGAGATACTCAATGAGGCCTTAACCCCGCCGTTTCAACTCGACCAGCATGTCGTCGTAGGCGAGGATGTGCGCTTAAAGTATCGCTATATGGACCTGCGCCGCGCTGATATGCAAAAAAGTCTGCGGTTGCGATCGGCGGTGTCAAACAGTATTCGCAACTATTTATCTGAACACGGCTTTTTGGATGTTGAAACGCCGATTATGACGCGAGCAACGCCAGAGGGCGCGCGGGATTATCTCATTCCATCGCGCACCTATCCGGGCCAGTTTTTTGCCATGCCCCAGTCGCCGCAACTATTTAAACAGATGCTGATGGTAGCCGGTTGTGACCGCTATTATCAGATTGCCAAGTGTTTTCGTGACGAAGACCTCCGCGCCGATCGCCAGCCTGAGTTCACGCAGATAGATGTCGAGGCTTCGTTTGTCGATGAGCAGGATGTTATGGCCCTCGCGGAGCAGATGATTAGCGCGGTATTCGCTGAGCATATGGATGTGGATCTCGGCGAGTTTCCACGCATGACTTACGCCGAGGCGATGCATCGCTTTGGCTCGGACAAACCCGACATGCGGATTCCGCTGGAGTTGGTCGAAATTAAAGACTTGTTGGCGGATATAGAATTTAAGGTATTCGCCGGTCCGGCAAACGACCCCAACTGTCGTGTCAGCGCGCTCAAAGTGCCGGGCGGTGCGACTATTTCGCGCAAGCAAATCGACGAGTACACCAAATTTGTTGGCGTCTATGGCGCCAAGGGCTTGGCGTGGATCAAGGTCAATGCCCTCGAGGACGGGGTGGACGGCTTACAGTCGCCAATTATTAAGTTTTTAGGCGAGGCGGTAACGCTGGATATTATGCATAGGTTGCAGGCGCAAAATGGCGATATCGTGTTCTTCGGTGCCGATAAGTCGCAGGTGGTGAGCGAGGCGCTGGGTGCCTTGCGCTGCCGGATAGGTGCGGACTTAAATCTTTACAGTTGTCAGTGGGCGCCGCTCTGGGTCGTCGATTTTCCGATGTTCGAGGCGTTGGATGGTGGAGGGCTTACGCCGCTACACCACCCATTTACCGCGCCATCCTGCAGTGCTGAGGCGTTGCTCAAGGCCCCAGAAGATGCCCTGTCGCGCGCCTATGATGTGGTTTTAAATGGCTATGAATTAGGCGGCGGCTCGATTCGGATCCACGATCAAGCCATGCAAGCCAATGTGTTTGACGTGCTCGGTATCGACGCTGACGAGCAGCGGGACAAATTTGGGTTTTTATTGGATGCCCTGCAGTACGGCGCACCACCCCATGGAGGCATCGCGTTGGGTCTCGATCGATTGATGATGTTGATGCTCGGTAGCGATTCAATTCGCGACGTTATCGCCTTTCCGAAGACCCAGTCGGCGGCGTGTTTGCTGACAGAGGCACCGAGCCCCGTCGCGTCTAGTCAATTGCGTGATCTCGGTATTCGGGTACGCAAAGCTGACAGTTAGGAACTTTGAGTAAAACCCTAGGGAGATAAAGCATGGCAGGTCACAGTAAGTGGGCCAATATTAAGCATCGCAAGGCGGCTCAAGATGCCAAGCGCGGCAAAATATTTACCAAATTGATTCGCGAATTGGTCGTCGCGGCCAAGGCGGGCGGCCCAAATCCTGACGATAATCCCCGTCTGCGAGCGGCGGTAGATAAGGCCCTCGGCGCTAATATGAAGCGCGATACCGTTGAAAAAGCCATTGCCCGAGGTGCTGGCGCGGGAGAGGGTGAGAATTATGACGAGCTGACCTATGAGGGTTATGCGCCGGGTGGCGTCGCCATATTAGTCGAGTGTATGACCGATAATCGCAACCGCACGGTCGGTGAGGTACGCCATGTGTTTAGCAAGCGCGGCGGTAATCTCGGTACCGATGGCTCGGTGGCTTATTTATTTAACCGCGTAGGACAATTGAGTTTTTCATCCGCAGTCGATGATGACGCTCTATTGGATGCGTCACTTGAGGCGGGAGCGGAGGACGTGGTTGTCGACGACGACGGTTCGATCGAGGTGGTGACGAAGTTTGAGGACTTTCTCGCGGTAAAAGATCAATTGGTTGCGGTCGGATTTGATCCGGAGGATGCCGAGATTGCCATGGTGGCGAGCATTAAGGTGCCACTGGATTTGGCTGGAGCAGAAAAATTGCTCGCCATGATCGATAGTTTAGAAGATTTAGACGATGTACAAAACGTCTATACTAACGCTGAAATTCCCGCCGATGTGCTTGCGGAAATGGAGTTGTAACAATGACGCCGTAATAACAGGCTGGCGAGGATTTAAGTGTCGCGGGAGATAACTCCCATTTAATGTAAGCTTAGCAACGAGTAATCAGTCGAGAGGAATAACGATGAAAGTGATTTTAAGAACCAAACAACACACTGTCTATGAAAAAAAATCAGGTCGTTTTGCGGTAAAAGACGCTGAAAAAAACTGGGTCAATGGAGACGATAAAGTAGCTGTTTTATTGGCCGAAGGACTGGTTAAAACAGCACCGCCAGCGGTTGCAGAAGCTCCCGTCGAAGAAGCACCCGTCGAAGAAGCACCAGCCGAAGAGACCGCAGTTGAAGAAGCTCCAGTCGAAGAAGCTCCTGCCGAAGAGACCGCAGTTGAAGAAGCTCCAGTTGAAGAAGCTCCAGTCGAACAAGCTCCAGTCGAACAAGCTCCAGTCGAAGAGACCGCAGTTGACGAAACTGCCGCCGAAGAAGCACCTGAAAAAGACTCGGCCAGCTAAACGCGATATGACTTAGTTCCGCCGCTCGTTACCTTGTTTCGCCACTGGCTCTTGTGTTGTTGCCTGATCAAATCAGCGGCGCAATAAGGTGGCGCAACAAGGCGGCGAGGTAAGGCGGCGCAGTAATGCGCTTAAATAGGGCTGCGAGCAAGGCGTAAACACACTGGGCTCTGCGATCGCCAAACAGAGGCTTTGACGCTTTTCTCCACACCATCGATAAAAACAAACCAGTGCGGTTACTACAAACGTCTATAGTTGTAATATCGGCAGTTGTAATATCGTCGCGTCTTATCGCAATGGGGTTGTCTCTATCGGCGCGGGTATTGCTTGGATGGTCTGCGGTAGTCACCATTTAACCAGAGGGAAGTTATCATGCGATTAGCGCCTATTATAGTTGTTACAGCATTTATAGCGGGTCTGTCTGCCTGCCAACACAGCGAACAACCACTGCGTGGCGAGCTTGACGTCGCCTCCGACGTCTTCAAGCTCGACGGAATTAGTTTGCTCGAGACGGTGGTGGCAGAACCTGGGAAAATATTGATTCCGTATCAAAAATACCAACTGGAAAATGGCTTAACGGTAATTTTGCATCGCGACGACTCCGATCCTTTGGTTCATGTCGATGTCACCTACCATGTTGGATCGGCGCGCGAAGAATTGGGCAAATCTGGTTTTGCACATTTTTTTGAACACATGATGTTTCAGGGTTCGGAAAATGTTGCCGACGAGCAACACTTTAAATTAGTGACCGAAGCGGGTGGCAGCATGAATGGCACCACCAATAGCGATCGAACTAATTATTATCAAACGGTGCCGGCCAATCAACTGGGTAAAGTTCTTTGGCTGGAAGCTGACCGCATGGGTTTTTTACTCGATGCGGTGACCCAAGAAAAATTTGAAGTGCAGCGTGAAACGGTCAAAAACGAGCGCGGGCAAAGGGTCGACAATCAACCCTATGGACGCCTGTCAGAGCGTGTTGCCGAGGCTCTCTATCCACATGGACACCCCTACTCTTGGCCTGTGATCGGCTATTTAGAGGACCTCGATAGGGTTGGCCTCAACGATCTAAAGGCGTTTTTTTTGCGCTGGTATGGGCCCAACAATGCCACTTTGACCATTGGCGGAGACATAGACCCCAAGCAGACGCTGCAACTGGTGCGCAGGTACTTCGCTGCGATTCCTCGAGGCCCAGAGGTGTCGGCGCCGGATAAACCAAGCGTTGAAATTGATCGGGATCGCTATATCTCGATGGAGGATAACGTTCACTTGCCGTTGGTCTACATGGCTTATCCGACGGTTTCATTGCGTCACGAGGACGAGGCGCCATTGGATGTGTTGGCGCAAATATTGGGGCAGGGTAAAACCTCGCTACTGTACAAAAATTTAATCAAGAATCAGTTGGCGGTGGATGCCGGCGTCAGCCACCCCTGCGCCGAGTTGAGCTGCAGCTTTAATTTTTATGCACTGCCACATCCCGCTTCCGGCGCCTCGCTGGCGGACCTAGAGCAGGTCATGCGCGAAACCCTTGGTGAATTTGAAGAACGCGGTGTCGAGCCAGACGATTTGTTGATCGTCAAGGCGCAAATAGAGTCTGGTTCGGTATTCGGCTTGCAGAGCGTTGCCGGTAAGGTCAGTGAACTGGCAGCGAACCAAACCTACTCGGGAAATCCGAATTACATCGGGCGCGATATCGCCCGCTACAACGGCGTGACTGAAGACGACGTCATGCGCGTTTTTAAGCAATATATTAAGGGTCGGCACGGCGTTATTATGAGCGTAGTGCCCGAGGGTCAATTGGATCAGGTGGCGGCAGAGGACAATTTTACGCCCGCTGCGCGGTCGGCGGGTGACGGGGTGACGCCATCCGATGATGATCTTGCGGTACGTCGTGCGGTAGACGACTTTGACCGGAGTGCCACGCCTGCATCGGAGGTTAGCAAGGCGGTGCAAGTACCCAGGCTATGGCGCAATAGAACTGAAAATGGCATCGATGTGCTGGGGACTCGCAGCAGCGAAACACCGACCACCACCTTGGCGTTAAAAATTCCCGCTGGCCATTATTATAGCCACCCAGATAAGGCTGGCACCGTGGCGTTAATGGCAGCCATGCTGAACGAGTCGACGCAGCAGCGTAGCGGCGAACAGATGTCTAAGGCGCTGCAAAAATTGGGTAGTTCTATATCGATCCGCCAGGGCGCACGCTACCTGTCGGTCAATGTCAGCACGCTGACCAAAAATTTAGACCAGACACTCGTCCTGCTGAATGAAAAACTGCGCCAACCGGCATGGATCGAGAGCGAGTTTGCGCGGGTTAAAAATAATGCCATTGAAAGTGCTATCAATGGCCGAAAAGATGCGGGTTATTTAGCCGACAGCGCGTGGCGTCAACTAATGTACGGCGACAATATTGCATCGACTGCAAGCGCTGGGGATGAACAGTCGCTTGCCAATGTCGAACTCGACGATCTTAAAGCCCATTACCGGCGACAGGTTAAACCCTTTGATGGGCAGTTGATCGTGGTCTCAGATCTAGCCCAAAAGCAGGTGGTCGAGTCGCTGTCGGTATTCACCGATTGGACTGGCCGGGGGGAGCCGCTCGAGCTGATTTTGCCGCAACCCGACACCGAAATGGGGGTGGTGTATTTGGTCGATAAAAAAGATGCCGCCCAATCGGTTGTGTGGATCGGTAAGCGCTCTATGAGCGAGGATATTACCGGCGAGTACTTTCGTTCATCGCTGATGAACTTTTCGCTGGGTGGGGCTTTTAACAGCCGCATCAATTTAAATTTACGCGAGGACAAGGGTTACACCTATGGCGCCCGCTCCGGATTTTATGGTGGCAAGCTGTCCGGTGAATATCGGGCGAGCGCGGAGGTTAGGGCCGACGTGACCGACAAGTCGATTGTCGAGCTGATATCTGAGATTAAGCGCTATGCGCAGGATGGTATCGACGATGCTGAGTTGGGCTTTATGCGCAGCGCAATTATCCAACGGGACGCGCTGAAGTACGAGACGCCACGCGCTAAATTGGGATTTTTGGGGCGTATTTTAGAGCATGATTTAACGCCTGATTTTGTTCGCCAGCAGACCGATATCGTCGCTAACATCAGTAAACCAGAGATTGATGCACTGGCCAACAAACATCTCGACGTAGAACAAATGTTAATCCTCGTAGTTGGTGATGCTGCGACCTTAAAGCCGCAGTTGCAAGCGCTCGATTACAAGGTTATCGATTATGAACTCTAGTCGGTTTGCCGATTGCTGCTAGATCTAGTGGTTATGAGGTCTGCTCGGGTTGGGTGTGACTTGTGGGTGCTTTAATATCGCCGCAAACTTGGTGGCGCCGATTCGTCTGTACAATTCCGGCTAAGCAATTTCGGGCGCTTAATCTCGGGCACTCAATCTCGCGCACTCAATCTCGGGCACTCAACCTCGCGCACTCAATCTCGCGCACTCAATTTCGGGCGAGCAATGGCATATTCTCGGGCTCA
>Ga0115006_10003773_pt1 | contig 10418 bp, 5 predicted proteins | sample ArcOceMetagenome_3_FD_88943 | JGI IMG/M metagenome (GOLD analysis project Ga0115006, IMG submission 88943) | Marine eukaryotic phytoplankton communities from Arctic Ocean - Arctic Ocean- Svalbard ARC20M Metagenome | ecosystem: Environmental > Aquatic > Marine > Oceanic | place: Arctic Ocean...
CCCTTTCAGTAGCCCAGATAAGAGGAAGACGGCGGGAATTTCAAGGATGGACAGCTTAGATAGCGAGCATAGCAGCGGGGATACCAACCCTTTAAATGGTGGAGTATTTAGGAGCGACAGCCAGGATTCCAGAGACGATGGGAAGGACCCGGATTAAACAGAATTGAAAACCTTTTCTTTAGAAACTGTGGATTTTGTTCCCTCCCCAAGCACTCCCCCCTACCAACCCTCGAACGCTCCCCCTCCACCTCCACCTCCCTCCTCCTTCTCCTTTTTCCCCTCCATGACAACATCAGGCATCTCCAGTCCCTCCCTCTCCGCCTCCTCCCTTGCAGCCTTCAAATCGACAAAGTCAATCTCGTCCTCCTCAAAATCCTCCTCCTCCCAAACGTCCCATCCTTCATCCTTCACCTCCTCCTCCGCCCCCTCCATAACCCTCTCCATCTCCTCAACCTGAAGCGCGACCTTCCCCATCCTTCCGGACCTGAAATCTTGGAGCACCTTATTAGCGGCGTTCTCCAAATCCCCCTTGCACTTATTATCCGCAGCCTCGTGAAGCGCCAGTTCTCCGCTCTCGATCCCTCCTACCTCGATCTCGTACGTCTTCCTCATGAATCCCTCAACGTTAGGTCCCGCATCATCCAGGATTTTCCCCCCCCCCGATTTCTCCGTTCTTCCCATCTCCCCAAGCCACCCAAGTAGCCATCCCGCGACCCTCTGTCCGTCGTACCCTTTCCTTCCCACCGCGTTGCACGCCGCTAGCATGTGCGCGTGTAGATGGTTGTCCAGTTTCTTGGGTATAATCCCTGGCGTGTCAAGGAGCTCAAACTCGTCCACCCCACCCTTGCTCTTTACCATCTCCCCCCCCGCTATCCCGGAGGCGAGGCTCTTCCCTTTCTTCTCCGTTGTCTTAACTTTGACCCACGTCAATCCCCTGGTAACCCCCGGCTGGTTCTCTGCCTTGCACCTCTTTTTTCCAACCAGTTTGTTTATCAAGGTGCTCTTACCAGTATTAGGGTAACCCACGACCCCCACGCGTATCGGGCGGCCCTTGATCCCCCTCCGTTCCCTCCTCTCGTTAACGTACGATCCAAGCTGGAAAATCTGTTTCTTCAAGCTCCTCGTGTTGTCCTTCTTTAAATCCACCACCACAACGGCTGTCTTTTTGCCCTCCTCCCCCCCCCTGAGTCCCCTCGATTTGAGCTTCTGCTTCCTCTGGTTCTCGTCCCCCTCGTATCCTTTCCATACATCTAGACCTTTCCTTACCCACTCTCTAGTAACGTCCTTGGGAACGAGGTCCGATTTGGTAACAACGATTATCCTTCCCACCCCTGCTGACCAGGTTGAAATCGATGGGTGTGCCGTGGCCGTCACACAACGCGAGTCCCTGACTTCCAGGATGACGTCGCAGGAGGAGAGGGAGGTGCTCAGGGACTTCTCACCGGATGATATATGCCCTGGGTACCAGTTTATCGGGGAGCTGCTGGTTACACCGGGGATTGACTTTGGGGGGGAGGTTAGGGAGGGATCGCGGGAGGAGGAGGTGGAGAATAAGGCTGATGATCGCACTGAGGATCGCACGGCTCTTATTGGTGTCCTTATTTGTGTTGTACATAGGGAGGTTGTTATTCTATATACGTTAAACATTATAATGAATGTTAGTATAATCTTATAGTTATAGTCTTTACGTGTATTATAGAGCATTAGAGACAAAATAATGCTATAATGGATGGAGAGGGTTGGGCCGATGATGGAAGTGAAGTGATGTGAAGTAACTCAAATTAATATTATATAACCTTTGATGAATATTTTAGAAATATTTTGGATACTCTAAAATGGTAGAAAGGATGATGAAAAAATAAAATATTATTGAAATGATAATTTTAAGAAAAAAGAATTTATCATTGTATAAACGTTTGTTTTTAATATATCAGGGTAATAAACCTAAATTATATGAATATAATGATAATATTTATACGTAAATTCTCATCTAGTCGAAAAAAAGTAACATCAACACCTACTTTTAGTTCTATTAAATCAGAGTCCTCGGTAAGAAAGTAAAGGAAGGATAGGGGTTAGGGTTAATATAAACACTTATCAATGACAATATTACATACATAACAACATTACATAAATAATTAACAATATCAAACTCCCCCCTACCTTCTATCCCTTAAAAAACAAGAGGAAATGGCTCCAGCGTCAGCACAAGGATAAATACAGTCTCCAAAACAGCCCCGTCCGTAATCGCTTTAAGAAGAAGGTCGGGAGATCCCGTCAAGGTTCGATAGGCGGTATAATAGGAGGCGGTGGTTACCTAGTCAACGATGGTGTGACTTGTGTAAAATCATCGTCGTCCACCGATCATGTCCCCCCCTCCTCAACCCTCCCCTTCCTCCACACGGTATCCCGAGCATCGCATAAAATCTCCTCCCTCCTTCCCCCCTCCTTCTACTCCACCGTTAACTCCGTACTCGACCTGGGTTCCTCCCCCGGTGGATGGATGGAGTACCACGCGTACTGCTTGTCAAGGAGGAGAAACAAAGGGAAAAACTACGATAAAGGCGCCCTGGTAGGGGTGGATCTACTAAAATTCAAGAGAGGCCCGTACGTTTTAGAATACGTCGGTTCCGGTTTGGGTTCCTGTTCTATTTTCCAGGGCTCCTTCCTCTCCCCCTCTGTCCTAACTTCCCTCTCTGTAACGTCCCCCGAACCTGGGTACGATCTCATGACCAGCGACGTCAGCCCTAATAGGACGGGGGACAAACGGCTGGACTCGGTGAGACAAAACGAACTCGCTATGGGGGCGCTTGAGGTTGCGGGGAGGCTGGGGAAGAGGGGGGGGAGCGTTGTTGTTAAATTCAGCAGGGGGGAAGGGTGGGGGGAGGTGGATAGGAAGGGGAAGGGAATGTTCGAGGATTGGAGGATTGTTAAACCGGACGCTAGCAGGATGGAGAGCAGGGAATCTTTCTTCCTTGGGAGGAAAATGAGAGAGGTGAAGAAGACGATTCCTGAAGACGGGGTGTATTTTTCTGTGTAATTTTTTGTTTGTTGTTTCATCCACCCAGCCGCCTGTATTCTATATTCTATTAATGCCTTCCCTTCAGCCCATTACGTGTACCTTGAGTAAGAAAGCCTCCTCGTTCATGTCCTGTTCATCATTGACAAATAGTATGACCTCCTCCGTACCCACAACGTCCATAGGTGCGAAGTAAAGCCTCATGTACCCCACCGCCCTCGGTTCTATGTCCACTGTCTCCTGCCTCGGCTTCATAACGTCGTCGTCGCTTGATATTAGCTTGTAACGACGGGTCCTGTCCCACTGGTTAGTGAAGCTCAGCTTCTTGCTGCAACCCGCTCCCACCGGTACTTGGACGTCGTAGACCTTTGTTATCACGGGGAGCTGGCTGTTGACCGTTACCAACCACGCGCAGACAAGCTCCTTGGTGTCTAGGTCCACCATGTGAACGTGGATCTTCTTGCTCCCCGCAGTCTTCATCCTGAACTTAACGGCCGCCCTATTGAAGGCACCCGGTACAAGCTGGAAGGGCCTGCTGGGGTCGAAGAATGTCTCTGCCGGGCTGCTGCTGTACACCATGACCCTCCTCGCGAACTTGTCCCCCTGAATAACTAGCTCGCTGGGGGTGCTCTGTCCTACCGCCGCGTTAACGTCCAGCCTGAGCCTGCTCTGAACGACGACGTGCCAGCACTCGTGCACGACCCCCTGGAAGTGGTCGTCGTATACGAGCACGTAGAACTCTCCGACGCTGGGGAATTTTCCGCACCTGTACTTGATGAGAACCTCCTGCACGCCTCCTGACTGAGCCCCGCCCCTCCAGTCGACCACAACCCTGTTGTTGTTCATCTCCACGCAGTGCACATACTTGTGCGTTCCCACCCCCTCGCTCTCGTAGTCGTGGTGGTCCAGGCTGTTGGGCTCCCCCAGGAGCTGGATGCTCCTCTTGAGGATCTCCCCCTCAGCCTGGAAGAACCTAAAGCTCCTGTCGACAATCATGGGCTTCGGCCGCACATTCAGCTCCAGGACGCTCGTCGTGTGCCCGTACGTGCCGCTCACAAACCTGACGTTGACCATCCTCTCCCCCATCCTTCCCTCCTCCTTCTGTCCCGCGTCTATGCTCAGGAGGGTGAAGGGTATGCTGACGCTCTCGTGGGCCTGGAGGGTTATCATGTACCCGCTCTTCCCGTCCCCGTCTATCATGTCGTGCTCCACCGGCCACTCCCCGACCGAACCGACGGCTGGGACTACGCGACGACGGAGGTACATCCACTCCTCAGAGCTTGTCACTATCCTAAGCTCGGGGTCAGTGAAGTCTATCGAGAACCTCTCCTCGGCCCCGAACGGGTTCTTCAGGGTGTACTCGAAGTAGATCGTGTGCCCGAACCTTGGGTTCAAGGTGTACTTGGTGGTGAGGCTCTGAGTGAGCAAGTCCCTTACGATGTTCTTCTTCTGTCCCTCCCTGTACCACTTGATCAAATTGAGCGCCTCCCTCTCGTCGTTCCACGCATCCCCTGAGTCTGCCGAGAACAGTTGGGGCTTCTTTCCCCTCAACCTTGCCGCCCTCTTCCCGGGGTTACCCCTGTAAGCATTCAGGGTCGCTATCTGCCTCCTCTTGACGGGATCAGTCTCCGATGCGACTGTTCCTCCCTTGCTGTCAAGCAGAGATAGCCCGAGCTCCATAAGAACCTGGATGAAGTCGCTCCTAACGATGGTTCCCTCGGTAGCGTCGTCGTAACGACTGAAGAGCTCAACGAGATCAACGCCCCCCACCTGGATCACCTTCCTGCTCGCCCTCCTGATCTTCCTCTCGACCTCCCTGGTGTCTGGGTCCGAGCTGAACTTGTAGGCGTTCTCAACCTCCTCGTCAAGGTTCTCCTTCTCCCCCTCGTCGTCCTCTTCTTCCTCCTCTTCCTTCCCTTCCTCCTCCCCTGCCTTTGCTCCATGGCATAACCACTCGAAGAACTGGCTTATTTCAACCTCCGTGGAGCCCTTGTCCATCCTCCTAACCAAACTCTTGAGCTCACCCTCGGTGGCCTTGATCTTGCAGGAAGCAATCGTTTTGATCAGAATTGGAATGAAGGACTTGAAGTCCGTCCTTCCTGACTTCTTCCCGTATGTCTGGAAAAGCTTCCCGACGCCCTTGCCCCTTAGCCTAACCTCGGCTGATGCCACAGTCTCCAAGCCCTGCTCCAGAGAGACCTCGTCGGTCTCCCCAAGGTCGAGGGCACTGGAGATTATAAGCCTCGCCAAAAGCGTGGCCTCGAGTTGCATCTGCTTGTCGTTGTTCCTTGCGCCCTTAGTTTTAGCCTTGAACCAGTCCTCGAAGAGATCAACCCCGATCTCACCCTGGCCGCTAGCGTCGTTGTCCTTGAAGTCGTTCCTGAGGATTGCCTGGCACGCTTCAGCATTGAGGTCGTTATCGAGGGGCTTGAAAAAGTCGGCTGAAGCGAGCATGTCTCCCAGGGCCCTGCGCCAAGCGGCGTAAGAAACCGACTCCCTTCCGTTCGCAAAGTCTGAGAGTTTCTGCCCTCCGCCGAAGGTGGAGGCCAGTCCGTAGGCTGCAAGGATCAAGTCCTCAGCGTCAGTCACGCTCTCCTCTGCCTGCTTCTCCTTGCTCGCAGCCTCCTTCTTCATCTCCTTCTGCTTCGACTTGATGAACCTCTTGAACTCGGGCAAGGAAATGGAACTGGTCTTGTCCATGTCGAATTTTTTGCAGAGGTCCTCCTTCTCCGAGGATAACAGTTCCTCGAACCCATGCTTGAGCTTAGTGAGAGCGCTTCCAAACTCCTCGTACGATATTTCTTTCTCTCCGTTAGAGATGGACTCGAAGAGAGACTCAAGGGAGATGCCACTCTCCTCCGCCTTGAGGAAGAGCTTGACAACCTTCGACTCCAGAGGAGTCAAGGAACCGGAAGTGCCAGACTTGGAGGAGATCTTGGGGCCGAAGGCAGAGATGAACTCGGCCTCAGAAATGAAACCATCGTCCTCCTCGGAAAAGCGCCTGATGAGCTCCTTGGCCTCAGCGGAGCGCACCTGCTCGAACTGCCCAAGGCTCCTCATACCGGTCTGCAAATCGGCGGCGTTGATCTTGCCATCCGCGTCGGTGTCAAAGTGAGCAAAGCAGCCCTCAATAGTAGTTCCCATGGTGACAGCCTTCGCCAAAATCTTACGAAGCTTGGACTCCACGTCGGCGACATAGTCTTTCCCGACGAACCTCATGAACTCGGTCAGGCTAACGACACCGTTTTTGTCCTTGTCGAAATCCTTCAGAACCTCAGACACCTGGGCCTTGGTGAGGTCACTGAAGACCCCAAGTGTGCTCAATCCTTCGCTGAACTCTGCCATTGTGATCTCCCCACTGCCGTCGGTGTCAAACTGGGCGAAGGCCGCACTCAGGGACGTGCCCATCTCCTCAGCCTTGAGAAGGATGGCCTTGAGCTTTTTCTTAGCTGAATCAACGGGATCGTACTGCTTCCCCATGAAGGTCATAAACTCGTAAAGGCTGACCTTTCCGTCTCCATCGTTGTCAAACTTCTTAGACAAAGCCTTGAACTCCTTATTGCTCAACTTTGAGAAGGAACCAAGCTGGGAGAGCCCATCACGGAACTCTGCAAGGGTGATCTCTCCGGACCCGTCCTTGTCGAAGAAGCCGAAGATGTCCTCGACGGACTTGCCCATCGCCTCGGCCTTCTTTAGGATCTTGCGAAGCTTGTCCTCCTCAGGAGACTTGGGCTGACGATCACGAACAAATGAGATGAACTCAGAGATTGAAATCATGCCAGAAGAGTTGCGTGGGAAGCGGGAAACGAGGAGGGAAATCTCATCGCGGCGCATGCCCTCGAAGGCCTTGAGAGACTTAAGACTCTCCTCGAAGTCCTTCGCGGTAATCTCCTTCTCGCCAGATCCATCGAGGAAGTTAAATGTCTCCTCGAGGGATGTTCCGCGCTCCTCGGCTAGGGTGAGAAGGCGCACAAGCCTCTTCTCCAGGCGCTTGACGTCTGGGACATCGAGGAGCTCCATAAGCCCTGAATCCTTGTAGTCAATGCGGCCCTTGGCAGAGGATCGGAACCTCTTGCAGAGAAGCATGAGCTCCTCGTAAGTGATGGTCTCGAGGTCCTCCGCTCCCCTTCCTGCGCCCCTTCCGGCCAAATCGCCGCCGTCGACGCCGAAGGATTTAATCATTCTCTTCAAGTCCTTGTTGGACTCGGAGAGAGGGCGAGCACGAACCTTGTGCTTTGCCCTTCCTCCTGGTGTCGTGGGACGAGAGACGGCGTTGAGGGATTTGGAGAGTGTGCTACTGCGCCAGTTAAGCTCGGCGCCGGGTCGAGAAGACTCGACCTCGATCTCTGCGTCGATTCCTTCTCCGACAACATCTCCGCCCTTGCCGTGTTCTCCGTAATTCGCCATTAGCATCTGGATCTGTCCGACGACTGGACCGCCTCCGATAGCGCCGGGGCGAACACCAAGGGCTCCCCCCTCTTCGGTCATTCCTCGGGGGGAGATGACGTCGTAAACCCTGGCAAGCTTTGCAGTTGACTTGCCCTGCCTCATGAGCTTCTTCATGGGAATGGCAATGGTTCCATAGTGCATTAAGGCATCGCCGTCCCAGACATCGACGTAAAGGCTTTTGCTTTTGAGGTATGATGCGAAGCTCTTGGCCTCGCTGACCCCCATCATGGAGAGGTCAAAGGTGAACTTGAGGGTGCGGGAAGGAGAATATTCGTTGTTTCCCTTTCCTGCCTTCTCCCTGCATAGAACACGAGCTACGGTGTGGTCATCCTCGTCGGACCTGGAAGACTTGCGGAGGACGAGGCGCTCCGTGCGGGTAGGCTCCTTATCGTAAAACTGGAAGGTGAAGTAGAGAGAGTTGGGGAGAGGAGCCGACTTCTCAACAGCATTGAAGGCAGCGAATTGGATTGTGACTTCGTGACGGAGTTTGCTGTCGGAAAGCTCGGTGTCAATGTTGTAGCTCGAGGATACGTCGTTGGCCTGGGCGTCTTCGTAGTTCTCGAGAACCTTCTCGAAAAAGCCGTGGCGGCCAAGGCGCGTGCGAGCCGCGCGAGACATTGGGTTATCAAGGGGTCTGGAGTCGTTGACTGCCATGGCATTGGGGTGGTAGTCGGAGGTGCGGGCAAACTGGGAAGCGGCACCGAGGTTGTCATAGGAAGAGTTGAAGTGCATAGGCGCAGTGAGTGCGGCTCCTGCGATGTTCTTGCGATCCTTCGGTACATGGATTCCCTGCCTCCATCCCTCCCACTCCTCCTCCTTGATGGCGGTCATGGGTGCATCATCAGCAGAGTAACGGTGCTTACCCTTGCTCTTGCGAGATTTACGGAAGTTCGAATAGGACCTGCGTCCAGCTCCGGTGCGGAGGACGAGAAAGTTGGAAAAGGAGTCGCCTGATACGATGGAGGACTCAAGATCGGAGTCGGAGTCAGAGAAAGTCTTCTTCCTCTTCTTCTTCTTCTTCTTTTTCTTCTTTTTCTTCTTCTTGGCATTTTTAAGCTTCATGACGGACTCCTCCTCCTCCTTGGACTCCTTTTCGGACTCCTCCTCGTCGGAGGAGGAGAATTTGGTCGAGGCCACTGACTTCTCGGAGTCCGAAACCCAAGAGGCTTCAGTCTCAGCATCGGAGACATCGCCCTCGTCGTCGGACTCATCGTCGTCAACAAGAGGTGTCTCGTCGCGCTGTTCTTTCCCCTTTCTATCGGTACACTTCATTTCGAAGGAGATCTGCTTGGTCTCCTCCTCGTCCTCGACATCCTCGAGCTCGTAAGGGTTGTACACGTGATCGTTGGAGAAAATGCGGCAGCGCTGATCGGCGAAGAGGGTCAATGCGACCTTGTTGGGGTTCTTGTCCGAAACCTTGGGAATGTTGCGCAAACGGAGGCGCTTTCCATCGTAGGGAATGTAGACCTGCGAGCCAACAACAACGATGAAGTTCTCTGCTGTAGTATCCTTTCCACGGCGACCGGCCTCCGTGTTGGACTTGACAGAGGAGTGAGCTGGGCGAATGACGTACTCGAGGATCATTACGATACCGGCAAGCTCGTGCTTGGGGAAGTTCGCCAAGGTCTGCTTCTTGCCCATATCAATGAGCTCGTCGTCGTTCTTGTCCGACTCCTCGACCTCGACCTCGAACCATGAGGTGGAGACAAGGGAACGGCCGTTGTGGACTCCAATCTTGAGCCTACGCTGAAGGATTTTGGCGCGGGCCTTGGAGTTCTCTGCAAGGGTCTGCTTCTTCATGGTCTTGCGTCCGAACATTGACCTCTCCTCCCTGAAAACCTCCTCCTCGGGGATGGAAGAATTCAAGCTGGTGATGAGGTTGCGCTCGTAAGAGTCCCTGTCGGGGATGATAATCGAGAGATGCTTGAACTGAAAGTTGAAGGTTGGCGCCAACTTGGGGCGGAGCTCAGGAGCCATCTAGGGTGAAGGACGGGGGGAGTGAAGTGACGAGCAACGGAGTTAGTATAAGTAATAATGCTGAAGGAATGGAGCATCCCTTGGCTCTTCGTCCATTCTCACCTGCCAATTCTTCTTGTTGCCCGAGGCGTCGCCTCCTAGGATCGCGCCCTTGAAGGTGCCGCGGCTGTCGGGGTAGCGGATTTTGCTAGCCTCGAGGCCGGCAACGATGTCGCTGGCGCCGACAAGCTCGTTCTCGGAGAAGAGGTTGGAATCCTTCAAGAGCTTCGTCAACTTTGAGTGGGTGTTGAGCTTGTAGCGAACCTTACAGCCGGCGATAGCAATCTCGTCCAGACGGTAGTAATCGTTCTTGGTAAGGAAGCGCAGCTTGCGGGGGGTTCCGCCGTAGATCTTGAGGGGGAGGTAACCGTCCTCGCTGGTGTCCATGTTGGTCACGTCCTTAAGGGAGACGTCGCCAAAGGGCTGGAGAAGAGCCCATCCACAACCGTATTGTCCGGAGACGACCTTGGTGCTCTTACTGACCTCAGTGGCTACCAACTCGATAATTGCGAAGCAGTTGGGGTCGGTGATGGAGGACTGCCAATAGACGAGCTGCGATGCGAGGAGCGAAGCGACGAGCAACGGCGTTGCGAGCGAAGCGAGGGAGAGAGATGTTAGACATAGCACTAGCTGTTCCTTCGCTCCAGTCTTCCGTCCTTCACTCCTCATCCGATCTCACCTCGTTCGCTAGAAGGGTGTCCTTCTTGATGGCGCTATCAGAGTTCCTGTTTCCCATCCACGTAGAACCGAAGAAGCGCTTCGAGGTGGAGTGGTAGAAGGACAGTGAAACGGAGTACTCGAGAGTGTGGTCTGGGAACATATCCAGGCGCTTGCGAAGGGCATCAGGGACATGCCACTGTTCGACGGAACGAATGTTAATAACGAAGGCCTTGGGCTTCTTCTGGGTCTGAGGGGCGGAGTCCTGGGGCGCGGA
>Ga0115006_10003774_pt1 | contig 10415 bp, 6 predicted proteins | sample ArcOceMetagenome_3_FD_88943 | JGI IMG/M metagenome (GOLD analysis project Ga0115006, IMG submission 88943) | Marine eukaryotic phytoplankton communities from Arctic Ocean - Arctic Ocean- Svalbard ARC20M Metagenome | ecosystem: Environmental > Aquatic > Marine > Oceanic | place: Arctic Ocean...
ATGTGGCGTGGTCGACCGTCGGGGGTGGGGAACAAACAGCGGCGGTCTCCAATAGCAACTTCCGGCTTTGTTGGTCTTATCTTGAGAGCTTGAGAGTGGCCGGTGCGCGCGGTGGTCGGGTGGTCGGTCGGTGGCGATGGAAACGAAATCGAAATCAATCGAAAGAACGCGCGTCACGACACCACGAAAAACATTTTGTACACAACGTAGGAATTGAACATAATCTAATCATCATCGGCATCCGGCATCCGGCGGCGATACCTTTATCGACGGCGCATATCATCATGTTTGCCTCGGCCTTCCGGATAACACGACGCACGCAGCTGGTAAGGATAGCTGGCGCTGCCGGCCTGTGGTGATGTGCGCGTGTGCGCAAGAAGATGCGAATGGCGACCGGCCATTTCCTCTCTCATGTTTCTAATCTTTTGTGCCTGCGCTGCTGCTGCTCATCCTCTTACCGAAACCATCATCTTTCCCGTCCTCTCTCGTTTCTCTGCAAATGGCGAATAAATCTGGATACGTTGCTATTTTTCCCACTCGTGGTGCGCTTAGTTCTGTCATCGAAATAGATGGCTGTTGCGAGGCAAATGTCGGCGGATGCCAAGCCAGCGGCAGCACCGGCACCGGCACCAGCACCGGCCAAGCGAGGTGGTGCGGGTCTTGTGTCGCGCCTGTCGTCCTTCCTGGTAGGCGCCGGAGTGACGGCCCTCGGGACGCAGTATCTTATTTTCCACGAGCTTCACGAGGGCAACAAGACCATGCTGAGCCGGCAGCAGTCTTTGGAGGCGAGAGTGGCGGCATTGGAGAAGAAGAAGTAAAATGGAATGCATGTAAAACGGTGGACTGGATCGGGGATACTGAGAAGTGATGGATATGGTGAAAGATGGAGGGAAGAGGTTGGTTTCACGGAAAGGATGCTTACGAAAGCGCTCCGTTTTGGTGGTCAAAAGATTTGTTTGGGTTGGTGCCTGGTTCCTGTCAGTCATTGCGCTGCTGTTGTGAATTGATGTACGTATGCCGCTCGGTACATGTAGATCATCAAGCTTCAATGCCATAAGCTAACTTGGACTACATACATTGATCTACGATCGATTTACTGGTGGTTGTGATGATGATGGTGTGTGTGTGTGTGATGTTGTTGCTGGTGCTGCTTCGACTCTTCGACTTCTTCCGCCTTGACACATCGGCAACTCTCAAAAGCGACGTCTCCGCGTTTATTTACCGTGCCGTGAAGGAAAGCCCTCCTGGCCGTTTGCAAGGATTTATTGCGATGAATGAATTGGGTTTGACCCACATGCACAGAAGGCGTCAGTCAGTCAAACTTTCACTTGCTTTGATTGAACTTTTCGGCCGCGGTCAAAGTAACCCGGAAGTGGTCAAAGTAACCCGGAAGCATAAAAGACGCCCGCGAATGACTCCGACGATGACCAATGGGCATATCGCGAGAAAGTAACCCATACTACATGTAGGTCCTACTACGTATAGTAGTAGCTAGTAGCACATATCCTCCTCCCTACATGAAATCGGTGGAGGAGCCATGATTACTCCCTCTCGAAGACGGAGGCGCACCGAAGTTGGTGTGTCCTTCGCGCTCAACGGCGACAACCATACGACATATCCTTCTAGACGGGGTGCTGGTCATTTCGGCGGTGCCGGTGCCGGTGGGATGTTGGGAAGGTACTCCACGCTCCAGTCTGTCGGTGGTGGGGCCAAGTACACTACCGCTTCCATCTCCATTCTGGGTGGTCGGATTGCCATCCCCCGCCGCCATGTGGTGACCGCATCGTATGTGATGTTCTGTTGCTCCCTGCTCTTCTTGAGCGGGGGTCTTCCCTCGGGCACGACGCTGGCCCACCGACTGCTGGAGGTGGTGCCGGAGGAGGTTCGATTTACGGGAGCACGGATCGCCACGACGGAACCGGTCCTGCAGGATAGTGAGATACTGCTCTCGACTCTGAAAATTTACGGCACGTTGGCCTTGATAATGTTCACTTTTTATGCCTTTTTGAGGAAGCGTTTCCCCCTCGCCTACAATGTGCGTGGCAACGCTGGTCCGTACAGTCCCGATGAAACCATCGCCTGTTCGATGGCATCGACCTACTTTGATAGATTCACCTCGGTTTCGTGGACGTATGCCATCTTCGGTCTGACGCATGAAGAAATCTTTGAATCGGGTGGGTTGGATGCTGTAGCCGTCGTTCGAATTTTGGAGTTGGGCTTGAAGCTGTCGCTGGTGGGTATGCTGCAGTCCGTGTATCTGTTTCCGGTATATTACTGGATTGGAGAGCATGTGTACCACCCGGCAACTGCGTCCATTACTGATCCATTGCAGAACATCAGCCTTGCCAACATTCCGCCGGGTCATCACTCGGCAATCGCAACGACTGTGGCTGCCTACATCTTCTTCGCCGCTGCCATGTATTTGGTCCTGAAAGAGTTCGAGTGGTTCACCACGTACCGCCATCGCTTCCTTTCCAAGGCACGCGCCGACAACTACACGGTATATGTCACTGGTATTCCTCTGGAGCTACGGAGTGATACTGCCGTATCGGCATACTTTCGTGAGTGCTTCCATTCGGATTCGGTCCTCGAAGCTCATGTTGCTCTGGATATTCCGGCCCTTGAAAAGAAGGTGGCCGAACGCAATTCTTGCGTGGCGAAGCTGGAGCATGCCATCAATGTACGCGATGTCAAGGGCGGTGGCACCGTCGGTCCGACCCATAGGACTGGGCCATTGGGGCTATGGGGGGCCAAGGTAGAAAGTATTGATGCCTACACCGAGGAGCTCAGAAAGCTGAACGAGGAGGTTGCCCAGGCAATCGAGGCCATCGAAACGGCTCAGGGAGAACGTGATGCCATGGCGTTTGATACAGCCGTTTCTCAACCCGATGGCGGAGATTCTGGGGCCAACAACGACCTCAGCTTTGATATCGAAACCACCGTCAGCGTGGTGGACTCGGTTACCTCTGGCAGCGAGCTCGAGACTCCCAAGAAGGCTACTAAACCCATGGCAGATTCGTCCAGTGCCAAGTCCAAGAAGGCAGATGTCAATGTCATGTCAGCACTCACATTCTCTCCTGCTTCCGAGTCTCGATTGAAGCATATGGAGAGTCTCGCCGAATCTGTAACATCGTCGGCTCTTGAATTGATTACCGGTAAAAAGGACGGGACTCCAAGAAATGCTGCCTTTGTGACCTTCAACAACCTTGCCGCCACCAACAGTGCCCTTCAGATGATAGAAGTTACACCCTTCCTCATGGACACCGCCGAGGCCGCAAGGCCTGAAGATCTCTACTGGGGCAACATTGGACTGAGCCATGCAAGGAAGCAGCTCGGTGCTTTGCTCGGGTTGAGCCTCAGCGTGCTCCTCATGCTCTTCTGGACGGTCCCAGTTGGCTTCGTCGCAACTCTGAGCAATCTGTCTGCTCTCACCGAAGTCTTTCCTACGGTCGGACACTACATCGAGACTCATCCTTGGCTTGCTAATCTTTTCGCCCAATTGGCGCCGTTGTTCCTCGTTGTAGTCGTGGCGATGCTTCCCATCATCCTCAAACTGATATCCCAGCTCGAAGGTCATCCTAGTCTGACCGCTGTGGAGGCCAGTCTCTTTGCCAAACTAAGTTGGTTCACGGTGCGTTTTGTTTTTTGTGTCTATTTATGTAATCTTGGCGCCTCTTTCTCGCTCGCTGCCTTGTTTTGACTCGACTCGGCCCTACTTCTTCCTTCTCCCTCAAACTTACCTCCTCGTCTCCTTCTCTTTCTCTTCGCCTTTTGAAATACGTAGATCATCCAAACCTTCTTCGTGTCTGCCATTTCCGGTAGTGTCACCAAGGAGATCCAAAACATCCTAGTATCGCCAATCCATGCCGTTGATCTCCTGGCAACGTCGCTCCCAGCGCAATCGGCATATTTTATGCAGATTATGCTTGTTTCGACTTTGCTCGGCGGGGTCGGCATCGAGCTGCTCAGAGTGAGCGCAGTTGGTATGGCAGTCATTCGACGATTCATCGGGCCAAACCTCACCGAAAAGGAGCGATGCACGACATGGATGGGACTCCGGACATTGGCCGACCCCTTGGAATACCTCTACGCTCGGAAGCTCGGCGCGGAAGTCATTCTCATTTTTATGATCCTATTCTGCTACGCTGCAATGGCACCCTTAACCTGCTTCGTGGCTGGCTTCTGCTTCCTCTTGCTCGCCGGCGTCCTACGGAACCAGTTCCTATTCATCTACCCCACCCGCAACGACAGCGGTGGCAAGTTGTGGGTGAACTTCATCCAAATCATCGTCGTGTGCATGGTGATTGCTCAGATTGCGCTCATCGGCGTCCTCTCCCTGAAAAAGAACAAGATTGCAGCTCCCTTGCTTATTCCTCTTCCCATCATCACCTTGCTCTTCAGCGTCTACCTAAAGCAAAAGCATTACTACGTCACAATGCACCTACCGACCAAGATTTGTGTTCAGGTCGACAAGGAGAACGAGGCCGATGGCAGTATCCAAGACTTCCGCTTCGTGAGGGGAAAGTATCTCCAGCCATCGATACGTGATAAAAGCTCGTTTCCCGACAATTTTGACGAGAAGCTCTGCGAATCGCCTGCCAAGGAAACGATGAAGAGGCGGTGGATCGATTTCCTGAACCGAACGCCACATCGCAAGGGAAAGGTGGTTGCTCCTCCTGCTTCGAGTACGACGTACTAAATCATCATCAGCATAAGCCTTTAAACTAGTAGGAAGCTAGAGAGACTACATGTACGTAGCTCTAGCTCTAGCTAGTCTAGAGAGAGAGGGAGTACATGATTTATATCTTCTACGTACCGCAATTGCGTACCGGGAAATTAGATCTACCGTACCAGGCAGGAGGGCGGGCGGCGCCGACGGAAAGACGATACGTACTCCTATGTACTACCTACTAGTAGGTACGTAGTACGTACTGTACGACGTTCAAGTGGCGAGAATCAGCATCCATCGCCGTTCACCGGTTCGTTCACGGTGACAAGCAAAGCAAACGGTGCTCTCGAGGAAGTCACGACGAGACTGATTCATCCCAATAATGGCGAAGCGTGCTCTGTTAGATGTGTTGTCGTCGACGATAGGGCGGTGAGTTTCCAGTTCTCGGTGGAAGTGCGACAATACGATCGTATCTCGTCTGCTCTGCTCTTGGCCGTATCCGACATGGACGAGCATGGAAACAAACGAACAAAGTGATTTGACATTTCATATTGTATAACTCTTTCCTCATTGCAACTCAAATCGCTTGCTCCTTCGCTATTTGTTTCAGATATGTCCGTGATCTGGATGAGGAGAAACTCAATGTGGCGGTTTGGTCCGGCAAGATCGAACTGTCGAACCTTTCTCTGGACGTCGATGCGGTCAATGCCGAGCTCGCACGACAGGCGAGGGAGGCACCCAACTTGGCCATCCCTCTGCGCGTCGTGGAGGGCCGATTCGACACGCTGCGGGTGGAGGTTCCGTGGGCGAGAATAACGAGTCGGCCGGTCGTTGTGAAGGCGGCCGGTCTGAAGATTACTGTGGAGCCGCACAGCCATCTGTCCGGGAAGCAGCCCGACGACGAGGGCGGTTCCGACACGGACGGGACGGGGGCTCTCACGCCAGAAGCCCGAAAGAAATTAAGCCAGAGGGCAAAGGATACGCGGGCACAGAATCTAAAGTTTGCGGATGAAACGAGGAAACGAGCCAACGATTTTCGAAAGCTGGCGGCGTTGGACAGTAGTAATGCCGATGGCGCTCCGTCCCGTGCCGCTGCTGCTTTTTCTGTCGCAGGTCGCAATGGTACTGGTTCTGAAATTGAGGGCTCAACGTTTGCCGGGAGACTCGTTCGGCGGATAGCGGAAAATTTGCAACTAGACGTTGAGTCCGTTAACGTGACTCTTCGGGGATGTGGGTGCTCGGCTGGAGTGGTTCTTGGGTCTTTGTCTTTGTTCACTACTGATGCGAATGGCAAGCGTACCTTCGTCGACCGAGGATTGGACAATCCCAATGATGTGAAGGGACGGAAATTTTCGGATTCATTCCTCTATAAGGAATTGCAGATTCAAGGGCTTGGTGTATACTGCGATGAGGATGAGGTATCCCCGCTTGAAAGGATGCAGCAGCGCCTAAACGCACCCCCGAGCGATCACTCCTATATTTTGTCCCCGCTTTCGTTCGTTTCTCGGCTGAGGAGGTCCGATATGCTGAGATGCGTAGACTTTCCAAAGTATTTGGTGGTATCAGAGCTCAAGACGCTATCGGTAGTGCTCAGTAGGAGCCAGCTTGACCTCACCCGACGCATAACTGGATCGATCGCGGCCAAGAAGGACGTGCTTCGTCCATTGTTTCCAGAGTATCGTCCCTGCCTTCCAATTAGGAAAGGTACAGCGAAAGAGTGGTGGCGGTACGCGTTCAGATGCATTGGGCGTCTTAACCGCCGTCGTTGTTGGGCTGAATTTTTTATCGCATTTCAGAAACGAAAGAAGTATATTGCTCTGTACAAGCGATTCGCTCATCATGCATCTTGTCCGTGGTTGACGAAGCTGACGATTGCCGAGAGAGCGGAGATGGATCGCATTCAGCAAGACCACTCAATTTCTAGCGTTGGCATTATGTGCTGGAGGAACATGGCCGACGCGCAAGTAGAAAGAGAACGGCAAAAACACGAAGAGAGTAGCGTTGCACAGAGAGGGGGGCGGAATCGGCAGGAGGGAGTCCATCCTTATGGTCAGCGAAACAATCCCTGGGCATCTGTTTTTGGGCGTGCGAGCGACAGAGATGGAGCAAATACTACAGCAGCATCGAATGCAAACACGGCCAGGAGAAGTAGTAACAGTAACATTGGCCGCGAAAGTGATGAAGACGAGGCTCCTCCGGTTGAGTTGTCGGCTGAAGAGATGCAGGAGTTGGAGGCGATAGGGCTCAACACTTCGGAAGAAGCTTCTGCGTTATCGGCCGACTCGATTCTATGCAACATAAACTTTACCCTCGGTTCTTTCCGAGTCAATTTGGTGTCGTACGGCTTGCAGGCTTTGACGTCGCTTCAAATGGGCACGGTTTCGATGGGGTTTGAGGCAATGGCTGATGGTTCATTTCAGTCGAACCTGACAATGGCGAGCCTGACCGTTGACGATATGGTGACTGCGCGAAGCCTTTTCCCTTGTATTGTCAGAAGTCTGCAAGCCCCCTCGACGGAGACTGGCTCTTCGAATAAAGGGACACTGCAGCATGCTCTGGACTTTTCTTACCAGAAGTCCAAGACCGGAGATCAATATTTTGTCCTGAGAATGGTGGCATACGAAATCGTTGCATCCTCTCTTCTTCTCAAGGAAATATCCGACTTCTTTTCTGTTCGAGCCCTCGGGTCGCGTGGAAGCGGTTTCAAGACGCCACAGAAGCGGAATCCAATTCTTCAAGAGTCAATGACGGGTTCGGTTGATCTTTTCTATGATGCCGACTATGGCGAGTCGGATATCCTCTCTCCGTCGGCAGCATCAATGCAGTCCTCGCCGCGCTCTGGTGATGTTGCAGACATGAAAGATGGTAATGCCCAACAATCCACAACGGCTGCAATGTCGGAGCGCCTGACAATGGCACTTGCTGACGCCTGGAGAAGCAAAACTAGGGGAAAGACAAACTGGGCCATCGACGTAGATATCCACGCCCCGATAATAGTTGTTCCAGAGAGCTGCACCGACCGAGAAGCTCCAGTACTCATTTTTGATTTGGGCAGCTTTCATTTTGTGTACGGAAAGAGCGAGGAAAATCCTGGCGTTCGGCGATGGTTCAATGACAATCCGATTCAAATTGGCGGTGGGGCTTCGGCTATTGATCATTGCAGCCTAGACGTTCACGAGTTGACATTTCTTTTGAGTAAAGCTGGAAGTTGGGCAGCTATTTCCAACGCCACACATGCGGTCTCCGCCGCGGCAGAAGGGTCCGCCCAGGTAGCGACCACAACGGTGATCGAACCGGTCAGTCTTTCGCTCAACATTGGGATCGAGGGCAATCATTTGAGCCTAGATAAATCGAGAAAGTGTATTTTTGGCGTCCTTCCTGACATTTCCATCCAGATATCACCCAGCTCTGTTGCGTCAATATTCCGTACCTACTCAAAATGGGATGCCTTCCTCGATGCACTGGCAGAGTCTGCAGATCCAGGTAAAAGCACAGGAAGCAAACAGTTTGCCCCGTTAATAGAAGAAGTAGCGGAGGACGAGGAGGAGGATACATGCAATGATGATGGCATCCAAATTCTTGGAGCGAATGAAGACGAAAACGAATCCACTTCCCACAACGAGATCTCAACAACTGCATCCCCCGGTGGATCGTCATTTCCCATTCATACTGAACGCCAAATCGATCGCAACTCTACCGCTAGAAAGGCGATGGAAGAAGATCCACTGGAATATGTCTATTTGTCTCTTGCGCTTCGCAAACTTTCAGCAAAGTTGGTCCTTGACAACACCAAGGGCCTCGAAGCGCACTTGGTGTCTGTCGTTGTTTCGTCCGCCATATCATCCAATGGCGCGTCTACAAATCGATGTCGTATGGGATGGTTCTGGCTTTTGGACAGCCTGCATGCTGATTATCCCCGTGAACAACGCATTTTGGCACATTCTCTCCTCCCTCGCCCGGCATCTGAGTACTCTCGAGAGAGTGCCTACACTATTCTTCGCGATCTGGAGGAGGAAGGCGTGTTTAGCGATGGCTATTCTGGCTCATCTGATCTTGCCGACATTAGCATTACGAGGAATGTGTCCGGTCTGGCAGAAGCACTTTCAGTTGACGCAACATTTACTAGTCTCTTCTTGAATTGGAATCCCCGTGCGGTCAAGACTATTTTAAGCCGAAGCTCTTCTTTGTTGGCGTTGGGTTCTCAGTCCTCGGTGGGGTCGTCAACTGGGCGTGCAGGACAACGCATTTTGGATGGTCGGAGAGGAAACGAGTCGGTGACCCATACATCAGGCGACTGCACGTTGACTTTGGGCTGTCGGTTATTTCTAAAGGCTCGGATGAGCAGCTTCAACATATCATTGAACTCGGCCATCGATGACTTACCTCTCTACACACTAACGATGGCCGACGCCAAGCTCGATGCCGCAATCGATGATTTGAAGGCTGCACCAACAGATCAGAGTATTGATGCAACATTCGTTGTGGGTGACATCAAAATGGGAACGTCTGCGATAGGACGGGCACTTGATGAGTATACAACCATCATTGGCCTTGCCTCGGGACAGTCAACAAGCCTTCTGACTGTGAAATACGAACAAGGAGACGACGCACTCAAATCTCGTGTCCTGAAAGACGACGATCTTGACAAGTCAAGCTTCTCGGCGGTTGCCGACGTAACTATTTCTCCCATTCGATTCGTATACATTCAAGCTCAGATTCTTACGTTGACGGAATACGTCACCGAAGGCGTACTCGGTGCCCTGTTTGCAAGGGTGGCCTCATCTGCTGCAGCTGCTGCTATTGAAATGGTCCAAACTACCGAGGAAGACAAAGATAAGCTGTTCCAGATTCGCGCAACTGGTTTGGACCTTATCTTACCTCAGACAGCAAGATCTAAGGATTTCTTCTCCATTAAAGCGGGCGACGTCGATGTGCAGTACGTTGCATTGGCAAACGACCAGGGAGGCAAAGCAAAGTGTCACGTCTCCGAAGTTATGATGGCTTGCAATAGAAATCTGCAGATGCTGGCAGATCCTATTCGAATTTCTATCGATGTATTCATTTCTGCAATAGAAGGCGAGACCGAGGAGGATCGCGCGATCAAAGTCGATGTAGACGTTTCAGAAGCATCCTTTTTGCTTACGCGAACACATTACGGCCAAATCATGGACACTTTAGAAGGCAACATATCACAAGAGGACTCCTTCTTGCGAGATGAAAACGTTCTTCCCCGTGTGAAGGATTTCGACGTAGAGAGTGGTGATGATCATGATCCTACCAGCGCAATAACTCATGGCGGCGTTGACTTCATCCTTCTGCATCGTCACATCTACGTGGAATTTGCTATATCAAAGCTGGGCATTGATCTTTGCAGAGAGAGTGACAGCACTGACGAGACTCTCGTATCGCTCGCCGCGGTTGAGGCCAACATTCTACTCCGCTTGTATCCAGAGCAAGAAAAGGTGTGGTCCAAAGTTACTCTTCATGATCTCGTCTGCGACGATCGGCGGATCGAGGCTCTCAACAGGAGATTTCGACGTATCATCAGCTGTCGACACGGTGTAAAGGACAGAAGTAAGGGATCTGCCGCTTCTACAAAAAGTTTCGACGATTTATTTGTGTGTACCTACCAAAAAACCAACAGAGACGAAGTAACAGACGTCACTTTAATGATCGGGTCTCCGCAGTTCGTATTAGTACCCGATTGCCTGGTGGAGATTCTAGAGTTCTTAAAGGCAGGAATCAG
>Ga0115006_10003775_pt1 | contig 10415 bp, 2 predicted proteins | sample ArcOceMetagenome_3_FD_88943 | JGI IMG/M metagenome (GOLD analysis project Ga0115006, IMG submission 88943) | Marine eukaryotic phytoplankton communities from Arctic Ocean - Arctic Ocean- Svalbard ARC20M Metagenome | ecosystem: Environmental > Aquatic > Marine > Oceanic | place: Arctic Ocean...
AGACCTACGGCGCCGCCGCGACGTGGCTGCTGCTCGAGGCAGTGCCTGTCTGTGGCGGAGAGCTGAGCTCGTTTTTGCGAGGCCGTTTTCCAGGCTGGTTTTGGAAAATGGCTGGCTAGGTAGTGTTTTCCATGCGGATATTGGAAAATGGCTGGCTAGGCTGAGATAGGCGTTTTCCAACACACGGTGTCTTACTGTAACCGACGCAAGTCCTTCTAACAGTTACATTGCGCTTGTGGGACACGGAAAAGCGGGACAACAAGCGCCACCCACGTAGGCCTGCCGCCAGCGGGTCAAAGCCACGCGACGACTCTGGCTGCGTATGTCGTCTCGACTTCTTCGGCTGCTGAGACCTCCCTGCGCCGCCACCGCGCGCCGCCTGCTCTGCACGGGCGGCGCCGGCGGGCGGCCGACGGTGCTCGCGGCGCTCGTCGAGCGCATTCCGGTCGTGATGCCGGAGATCTCCGAGGACGAGCGCAGCCAGCGCCTCGCAAAGGAGGAGCTGATCCTGTCGCGGGCCAAGGTGTGGCCCGAGGCGTTCACCGCGAGCGAGGAGGGGCCGGAGCGCACGCGCGCGCGGCAGCGGCTCGAGAGCATCGTCGAGGGCGAGGGCGGCCGCGAGGGCGAGGGCGACCGCGCGGGCGACGAGTCCTCGCTCGACAGGCGGCTCGCGCAGCGGCTGTACCTGCTGCTGCAGGGCGAGGACGGCAGCTGGGCGTTTCCGGAGCGCGCATGGCAGCCGCCCGAGCCCGCGCGCGACGGGCTGCGCGAGCTGATCGCCGAGAGCTGCGGCGACGCGCTCGACGCGCACCAGGTGGGCAACGCGCCCGTCGCCCACCTGGAGCGCGACGCGGACAGCGTCTTCTTCTGGCGCTTCCAGTACGTGCAGGGCGAGATGAACCCGCAGGAGGGCACGCAGCACGCCTGGCTCACCAAGGATGAGCTCTCGGAGCGCCTCGGCGGCCCGCTCGGCGAGCTGGCCACCAAGATGTGCGGGCCGATGAGCTGAGAGGTCGGGTGGTCCACGTACGTCGCGTGGCGCGTTGGCGCATGCCGATGCGAGCGCACGCCTAGTAGCTAAACGTCGAAGCTACTGAATTTTGCTTGAACTATCACAGGTTTGAGGCCACTACGATACCACTACGACGACGCTTGATGATGTCTCGGCGTCCTCGGGTCGGGCGACGCCTCGTCCTTGAGCGCGAGGCGCTCCGAGTTCGAGGCAAGCCCCGTGCCCGCGCCGCCGCCGCCGCCGCCGCCGCCGCCCAACCGCGCCTGGCCGATGGCGACGCCGATGGCGAGGCAGCAGCCCGCGAGCGTGACGGACGCAAAGGCGACGCCACCCACCCACTCGATGCGCGCGCGGTGCTCGGCATTCTTGCCGCGGTGGCCGCTGCTGCTGCGCCCCGTGCCGCCGCTCGGGTGCGCGCGCGCCCTCGCCGCCGCCGCCACCGCCTTGGCCTTGGCCGCCTGCGCCTCGCCGTCGGCACCACTCGGTTTGGAGGCGTGAGCCGCGAGGCCCTTGAGCTGCATCAGCGACCCCTGCGCGGCAAACTCGCGGTACGAGCGCGCGCCGGCAAGCGCCGGCGAGGCGCAGTGCTCGAACAGGCAGTGGCGGTTGTCGGCGCTCACGTCGAAGAAGGCGTAGAGGTCAAAGAGCACCGCCTCCTTGCCGGCGGCGGCGGCAGCAGCGGCGGACGCGGGCGGGCTGAGGTCCTCATGCGAGAGCTTGTACGTGCGCGCGCGCGGCATGATCTTGCGCAGCCGCGCGTACCACTCGCGATGCGCCGCCTCAAACTTGTCGAACGAGCTCGCGTCGCCGCGCTGCTCCGACGAGTGCCGGCGCTGCGCCAGGAACTCGTCGGTCACGTTGTTGCGCTCGAGGATGAGCTTCTGCACCCCGCAGCCCGGCAGGAAGAGCCGGACGATGCCCTCGCGCGGCAGGTGGTTGGGCATCAGCCGGAAGCCGCACACCCTCGTGTGGCATCGCGCAAAGTGCGCCGACACGAAGCCAGCGACGTCGGCTCTCTGCTCCGCCACCGTCCAGCCGAGCCGATCGGCGGTCTGGTGCGGGGTCGGCTGCGGCGACGGGTTGAACGGCTCGCCAGCGCACGTGATCTCCGGGTGGCGGTTGAGCAGCTTGCACAGCAGGTCGGCGCCGCTGTGCGGACGCGTGAACAGGATGAAGTACTTGCGCTCCGGCTGCGCCGCCGGAGTCTTACTGTGGATGCTGCACGCGCCGCTCTCAGTGCGGTCGCGACGTGGAGCTGCAGAGGTGTCGTTCACAAGGGTGCCCAAGACGCTGGCGGCCATGGCTATGGCGCGCAGCGCGTTCATGTCTGTCTGTGGCGCGCACTACCCTGGGCTGTAGGTGTTGTGCTGAGGGCGCTGCCTCTTGACACGCTTTTATCTATGCAGTCCCTTGCGCAATTCCGCATACTCTCAAACTTGTGCGGTTTCACAAATCGTGATTAGATTCATGGCAGAGTTCTCCGAGGCTAGCCGCAAGCCCACGCCCAGCTCAGCCACCCTCTACCGGCTCGACGAGCGCCCGCTGCGGCGCAGCGCCTCGGGCTGCGCCGCTGCGCCTGCAGCCTACAAGGCCCAGCTGCGCTCGCCGCAGCTCCGGCTTCAAGCGGCTTTGGGAGACAGGGCGTCGTCGTCGCCGCCGCGGCGCGACGAGAGGCCGTCGTCACCGTTTCCGGATCCCACCTCCACCTCCAAGCTGCAGCGCAGCGCCTCGTGTGCCGCATCGCCTGTGGTGTCGCGCCCTGGCTCGCCGCTGTGCGACCGCCCGTGTGCGACGCCGACCGCTCGGTCGCAGCCGTCGGCACCAGCGACGGCTGCTGCGCCCATCCTGCCAGCGGCACCATCGGCGCCGTCGCTCACGCCTCCGCGCACCGCGCCGGCGGGCGGCTGTCGAGGCCGTGCAGCGTCCTCCGAGCCGTCGCCCTCGAGCGGCGTCGGCCGGAGGCGAACGCCCGGGACATCGTCGGCCGTGCGGCTGAGCACGCCCGGCCTCCTCTCCGCTCAGAAGCAGCAGCTACCGCCGCCGCCGCCGCCGCCACCGGGCGCGTTCACCGGTGCCTCCCGGGCCAGCGGCGGAGCCGCGCGGCGCGACGTCGTCATCCGGCCGGCGGTGCCTCCGAGCGAGGCGCCGAGCGCGGGCGTCGAGGCGCTCGTGCACAAGACGATGGTCGCGCCGTACGGCGGGCGGCCGCAGCCGCCGCGCACGCTGGTGCTCTCGCCCGCGGTGCCGAGCGCGGCGCTCGGGCGGCGCTTCTGGCCCGCCGAGTACGGCGTACTCTCCGAGCGCGGCATGCTGCAGCTGGCGCCGCAGCACAAGGGCGGCACCGAGTTCGTGCGGAGCGCCGCGTGGCTCCACCGCGTCGACGCGCACAACCTGGCGGTGCGCCTGCCGCTGCTGGGCGCGCACCTGCAGCGCAAGACCTTCGCCGCGTGGGTGCGCCTCGCCAGGCTCGAGCGCTTCGAGCGGATGCGCCGCAGGGTCGGCCACCTCGCCATCCGCCACACGCACGAGCGCTGCCGCCAGGCGCTGCAGCGCACGTCGCACCTCTGCGCCGACGCCGTCGACGAGTTCCGTCGCGCGAAGCTGACGCTGCTCGTGCGGCCGCCGCCGCCGCCGCCGCCCGCCGGCCCCGGCGAGAAGCCGCCGCCGATGCCGCCGCCGCCGCGCCCCGTGTCGATGGCGGAGTTCGAGCGGCTGCAGGCGGCGCACTGCCGCGTGCTGCGGTCGCGCGTGCTGGCGCTGATGTCGTCGATCGGCGACGCCATCCAGAGGGAATGGCCCGAGCTCGCCGCCGCCGCGACGCCGCCGCCCGACGAGGGCAAGAGCAAGAGCCCGCCTAAGCAGCCGAAGGCGCGCGCCGCCGACACGATCGCCGCCGCCTTCGGCCGGAAGCCAGCCACGGGCGCCGCCAGCAGCCGAGGCTCCGTCGGCGGCAGCCGCCCCGCCACGCCGTCGACGCTGCCGCGATCGACGCCCAACGCCACGCCGTCGTCGCTCGCGCCGCGTCGGGCCTCGAGCGGCGGCTCGCCCGGCGGCGCCTCGCTCGCTGCCTCCGCCTCGACGCCGTTTGCATCGACGCCGACCGCCCACGGCCGCGCGCTGCCGCCGCCCGCCCTCGCCACGCACGCCACGCACGCCACGCACGGCAGCATGCCTCTTGGCACGCCGCCGCCTCCGCTGCAGACGCCCGACTCGCTGCGCCGATCTGGCAAGGCGCCTTGGAGCGGCGCCGGACCCAGCCTGCCGTCGTCGCCCGCGCCGGGCCTCCCTCTCGCCTCCTTCGCCATGACGGCGCTCGGCCCGGGCTCGGCCCCGACGCCGCCGCCGACGCCGGGCGCGAGCGCGGGGGCGCAGCAGGCGGCGGCGGCGGTGGCGGCGGCGAGACAAGCCGAGGACGAGGCCGCGGCGGCGCGGGGCGACCTCGGTTCGGCCGAGGCGCGGCCCGCGCGGCTGCAGCCGTTGCCGGCGGCGGAGGCGCGGCTGCTGGGGCGGCTGGCGCGGCTCTGCGACCTGCTGCTGCGCGCCGCGACCGCCGAGATGACCAGGTCGTCGATCGAGTGGCTCCAAGCGCAGCTCACGCCCCCCGAGGGCGGCGGCGGCGGCGGCGGCGGCGGCGGCGGCTTCGCGGGAGCCTCCAGCACCGCCGTGGCCGCCGCCTCCGCGCCGCCGGACACGCCGCTGCGGCGCGGCGGCGGCGGCGGCGTGCGCCTCGCGTTTGCGATCCCGACGGTGGCGTGGCGCGTGCAGCTGCTCATGTCGGCGATCGCACCGCCCACGGCGCCGCACTTTCTGCCCGACGCGCCGCTCGCCACGGCGCTGCTGGAGGCGGGGCTGCGTGGCGCCCTCCTGGCGCTGCAGCCGACGCAGCGCCTCACCGACTACCGCCCCGTGCGGCGCCTCTTCGAGGCGGCGGCCGCCATCCGCCCCACCGCCGAGACGCTCGAGGCGCACGCGGCGCTCGAGGAGGCGATGCAGCCCGAGGCCATCGAGCGCGAGCGCGGCGCCGCGTGGTGTGCGTGGTCGGCGCTCCGCGCGGCGCTGGGCGGCGGCGTCGTCGCCGCGTACGCGACGGCGGCCACGCTCGTCGAGCCGCTCGTCGCCCGGCGCGCGCAGCTGCTCGCGCCCATCCTCACCGTCCACCAGCGCCGCCTGCTGCGCAGCGGCGGGCCGCGCCGCGGCGGCGGGGCGCACCGACGCCGCGCCACCAGCAGCGACGACGGAGGCGTTGGCGGCGGCGGCGCCGAGGCAGGTTCGGCACCGGGCGGCGGCCAGGGCGAGGTGGTGGGCGGCGAGGAGGAGGAGGGGGAGGGGGAGGGGGAGGACGAGTGTGGAGAGGAGGAGTCCGACGATGATGAGTACGATGAGTACGATGATGAGTACGACGATGACGAGGAGGAGGACGACGAGGACGACGAGGACGACGACGACGAGAAGGAGGCCGAGGCTGCGCGGCAGCTGGCCGGCGAGCGAGCCGACGAGCACGACGAGGCGGGCGACGGCGACGAGGGCATCGACGCCATCGTCGGCGCGGAGATCGTCGAGGGCGGGCTGGTCTTCAACGGGCTGCAGCAGGCGGAGGGCGCCGCCTTCGAGGCGACGCTGGCGCGACTCGACGCCGAGCTCGATGCGACCGCGCGCTGGGAGGCCTTCGTGGCGCAGACGCCGCCGCTGGTGCGCGTGGGCGAGCTGGTGTGCGTCGACACGTGCGAGGTGCGCTCGGCGGCGCCGGTGCACGTCGGCGTCGCGCTGATGGCGGCGCAGCGCTCCTCCGGGGCGCACGTGGCGTCGCTGCTGCACGCGGCGCGCGCGCGGGTGGGCGCGATGCGCGAGGCGGTCGCGCAGGCGCTACACACGGCGGCGGCGACGCCCGAGGGGCTCGAGCCGTTTGCGGGGTGGGTCGTGGCGCTCGAGCGGATCGGCGCGATGCTCGGCGCCAACGCGCGCAGGCGGCGCGAGCTGGCGGCGCTGCACGCGCTGCTGAGGCGGGCAGCGGGCGGCGCGGAGGCGGAGGCGGAGGCGGTGCCGCGCGAGGACGAGGCGGCGCTCGCGGCGCTCGAGGAGAGCGACGAGACGCTGCGGCTGCAGCACGGCCGCGCGACCGACCAGGTGGCGGTGCTGCTGCCACACTACCGCAAGGAGCTCCTCGCGGCCATGGAGGCGACGGCGCGGCGGGCCGTCGACGTGATGGAGGCCGTGTCGTCGGGGCGGCTCGTGCAGCCGACGGGCGAGGTGGCGCCGGCGCTCAGCCGACTGAGCCGCCTCGAGGCGACGCTCGCGGCGGTGCGTGACGAGGAGGTGGCGCGGCTCGTCGAGCTGCAGACCGTGCTGGGGATGGAGGTCAACACCTTCGCCGAGGTGAGCGTCATCGGGGCGCGCGTCGAGGCGGCGCGCGCGCTGTGGCGGCTGATCGGCGAGTGGCGCGAGTACGCGGGGCTGACGCACCGCACGCGCCTCGAGCGGCTCGACGGCGCGCCGCTGCAGGAGCGAGTCGCCGAGTACCGACAGGAGGCGCACGCGCTCGTCGAGGCCACGTGCGGCAGCCGCGCCGCGATCGCGCTGCGGGCCGAGGTGGCGGCGCTGGCGGAGGCGATGCCCGTCGTGCTCCAGCTGGCGCACCCGTGCATGCTGCGCCACCACTGGGTGCGCGTCCACGAGCAGGCGCTCCGCCGCGCCCACGCCGCCGCCCACGCCGCCAAGGCCGCCACCGCCAAGGCCGCCAAGGCCAACCCCTCCGCCGCCGCCACCGCCGCCGCGGCCGCGGCCGCAACCGCCGCCGCCGAGCCGCTGCCGACGCGCGAGCAGCTGCTCACGTCGCACGAGTACACCCTCGCCACCTTCACGTCGCACGGGCTGCGCAGGTGCGGCGCCGACATCGAGGCGGTGCACCGCGCGGCGCTGGCCGAGTACGCGATGCAGCAGGCCGTCTCCGAGGTCGCCGCCGAGCTCGCGTCGCCCGCGGCGCGGCTGCCGTTTGCGCCGTACGACCCCCACCGCGCCTTCCGCGCCGCCACCGACGACGTGCGCGAGCCGCCCGTGCAGCACGCCGCAGCGCCGCCGCCGCTGCCCTCCGCCGCTCCCGAGGGCGGCGGTGCCGACGGCGACGGCGACGGCGACGGTGCGGTGGCCGAGGGCGGCGAAGCGGGGCCGAGCAAGCGAGAGGCGGCGGCGGCGGTGCCCCCGGGATCGCCTCCGGCGGGGCGGCGCTCGTCGATACGCGCGACGGCGGCGCGGCGATCGTCGACGGCGGCGCGGCGCACCTCGCACCTCGAGAGCCTCGTCGCGATCGAGGTGCGCGAGGCCGAGGGGAGGCGCGCCGAGCGGACGGCGGGAGGGGTGGCGACGCCGTGGGCGGAGGCGGCGCTGCTGGTGGGCGAGACCGCAGAGGTCGAGGCGCTCCTCGCGCAGCTCAAGGAACGGCTCCACTCGGTCGTCGATGGGTCGGTCGCGCGGCCGCAGCGGCAGCCGGGCGAGGGCGGCGGCGGCGGCGGCAGTGCGGGAGGTGGCGGCGGCTCCTCGTCACCGGAGGGGCAGCAGCAGGGGCAGGGCGTGGCGGGCGCGGGCCTGGGCGAGCTGCATGCCAAGGCGCTCAGCCAGCTCGCGCGCGTGCGCGAGGCGGCCGAGGCGACCCGGGCGTGGCTCGGCTGGCAGCAGGGCTGGCTGCGCATCCAGTGGCTCGTGCGCCGCTCGACGCCGCGCTTCGGTGGCGCGCCGCCGTCGGAGGGCTCGTCGCGCAGATTTGGCGCGAGGAGGAGGCCCTCCGAGTCGGACGACGACAACGAATGCGAGGAGGAGGAGGAGGAGGACGACGACGACGACGACGAAGGCAGCGACGGCGGCGGCGCTCAGCGCGAGAGCAAGCGCCTCAGCCGCGTGAGCCGCTTTGGCGCCATGACAGGTGGCGGTGGGGGCGGTGGCAGCGGCGGCGGTGGCGGCGGCGGCGCGGAGGCAGCGATGGCGACGCGTCTCGACGAGCGATGGCGCGCGGCGATGGTGGTGGCGTCGCGCAGCCCGAGCGTGACGGCGGCGGCGGCGATGGCGCCGATCTTCCGCTCGCTGCACGCCGAGATGCGCGAGCTGCTCGCCGAGGCGACCGAGCGCGAGCTCGAGGCGCAGCGATGGGCGTGCGCGCGCCTCCACCTGCTGGCGGACGCGCCGCTGCTGTCGCTGCTCGCCGACCCGCTCGCCGCCGCCGCGCGCACCGACGCCCTCGCCGCGTGCTTCCCCGCCGCGCGCAGCTTCGAGGTGCACGGCGGCGCGCTGAGGGGCCTCGGCGGCGGCGGCGGCGGCGGCGGTGGCGGCGGCGACGTGCTGCGGCTGCGGCGCGGCGGCGTGCCGCTGGCGAGCCTCGTGGCACGCCACCCGGCGCGGTGGGTGGCGGCGGTCGAGGCGGAGATGCGCGCCGCCCTAACGGAGGAGCTCGAGGCGCAGCTCGAGGCGACGATGCCGAGGGACGTCGCGACCGACGCCGCCGAGACCGCCGTGGGCGTCGGCGGGGTGGGCGTCGGCGTCGTCGGCTTCACGCCGACGGTCGAGGCGGTCGTGGGCGCGCGGTGCACGCAGCAGACGGCGGTGGCGGCGGCGGCGGTCGCGTGGGCGGCGCAGCGCGACGCCGCGTGGCGCCAAGCGTCGGTGCGCGACCGCGCGCTGCACCGCCACCACGCCGCGCTGCTCGAGGGGCTCAGCGGCTACGCGGCGGCGCTCGCGGGCGGCGCGCTGTCGGCGCCGCAGCGGGCGCGGCTCTGTGCGGTGCTGCTCCACGGCCTCGGCGACGCCGACGAGCTCGGCGCCTTCCTGTCGCGGTGCGGCGCGCACGACGAGCCACGCCAGCGCGCGCTGCAGTGGGCGCAGCTCCCCTCGTACGGGTGGGACGCCGAGGCGCGCGTCTACGTCGTCCGGCAGCTCGGCGTCGCGCTTGGCTGCGGCTACGAGTACCTCGGCGGCGCGGCGCGGCTGCCGCGCACGCCCGCGACGGCGCGGTGCCGCCTCGCCGTCACCGCCGCGCTGCACGCCGTCTCGTCGTCGGGCGGCGGCGGCGGCGGCGGCGCGGTGGCGGCGGTGGCGGGGCCGGCGGGCGCCGGCAAGGCCGAGATGCTGGCGGAGCACGCGGCGAGCGTGGGGCGGCTCTGCGTGCGCCTCGACCTGCGCGCCGGCTGCGCGGCGCCCGGCCCGTTGGACGCGAGCCGCCTCGGCGCCATCGGCCACTGGCTCGGCGCCGCCATCGGCATCGGCGGCTGGGCCGTCGCGCACGGCGTCGCCGCGGCGCCCGCGGCGGCGGCGGCGGAGCTCGCCGCGGCGCTCGCCGAGCTCCACCACGCGCTGCACGCGGCGCTCGCCTCGACGCCGTCGTCGTCGTCGCCGCCGCCGCCGCCGCCGCCGCCGCTGCCGCTGGGGCTCATGCTGGGGCTGGGCGGCGCCGCCGTCGAGCTGTCGCTGTGGGGCTCGAGGCTGCGCGCCCAGCCGGGGTGCGCCGTCTTCTGCACCGTCGACGACGTCGAGGCTTTCGGCGGTGGTGGCGGTGGCGGTGGCGGCGGGCTGCCTCCGGCGCTGGCGCTGCTGCTTCGGCCGGTGCGCGCGGGGACTGCCGACGTGGCGATGATGGCGAGCGCCACGCTGCGCGCGCATGGCTTCGCCGAGCACCTCGGCCTCGGCCGCGCCCTCGCCGCGGCGCATGGCCTCGCGTCCGACCACGCCGAGGGGGCGCTCTCGCCGCGGCTGCTCGGGCTGGCGGCGCTGCGTGGCGTGCTGCTCGACGCGTGCGAGCGGCGCCTCGCGCACGGCCGCCACCGCGGCCGCCCCCCCGGCGCCGCCGCCGAGCGATCCGCCGTGATGGCGGCCCTCGAGGCGCGCCACGGCGCCGCCCTCGGCGCCGACTGGCCGCGCGTCCGTCGCCTCTTTGCCGCCGCCATCGAGCCGCAGCGCGCGGGAGGGGTGGGCCATGGGGTGGGCGGCGGCGGCCTGTCGCTCTCGCAGGTCGACGAGCGCCACATCTCGGGCCGCGACCGCGCCACCAGCGGCGGCAGCGGCCTCGGCGGCGGCGGCGGTCTCGGCGGTCTCGGTGGTCTCGGTGGTCTCGGCGGCGCGGACCCGACCAAGCTGCCTGGGCTGCGCGAGGCGCTCGTGGAGGCGGCGCGCGAGGCGGGCGAGGCGCTGCCCCCTCGGCTGCTCGAGAAGGCGCTCCAGCTGTGGCAGGCGATGCACGCAAGCGGCTGCGTGCTGCTGACGGGCCCCGCCGGCTGCGGCAAGTCGCACCTGCTCTCGCTGGTGGCGCGGGCGGCGCGCAAGTGTGTCGAGGCGGCGCAGGCGCAGGACGCGCTGCTGCGCGCCGCCGCCGCCGCCGCCGCCGCCGCCGCCGCCGCCGCGCTCGGCGCGAGCCGATCGCTCGCGG
>Ga0115006_10003777_pt1 | contig 10411 bp, 12 predicted proteins | sample ArcOceMetagenome_3_FD_88943 | JGI IMG/M metagenome (GOLD analysis project Ga0115006, IMG submission 88943) | Marine eukaryotic phytoplankton communities from Arctic Ocean - Arctic Ocean- Svalbard ARC20M Metagenome | ecosystem: Environmental > Aquatic > Marine > Oceanic | place: Arctic Ocean...
AACCTCTAACCCTCACATGGCTTGGCGCTCCGCTGACCCGTCTTTCGGCAACGTCTCTCGGCGACACGACGTCTCTTGGCGACACGACGTCTCTTGGCGACGTCTCTTCTCTCTCAGCCACATTCTTCTCTCCTTAGTCTTTCGGCGAGGGGACGTCTCTCGGCGACGTCTCTCAGCAACATCTCTCGGCGACGTCTCTTGGGGACGACGTCTCTCAGCGACGTCTGTGAATCGGCGACACACAGAAAGATCTATGATCGTACAATAGTTTACTAATCATAGTAATACCCACTTTCGAGGTGCAGAGCGCACCTTGAGCGCCCAGCACTCCGATGCCCACGCGTCATTCTAAAGATTATGTTACCTCAAAGAGGTCGTCAGCATCACTCTCATAATCGCGCTCGTCATCGTGCAAGTTGCGCTGCTCAGGCTCCACCTCGCATGTCAGCTGAGCTCTTTCGCGAAACCAGTCCGCAGCAAGGGAGCCCCGCATAGCAGCCGCGGCAAGGAGGATCTCCTTGCCGCGCGAAGTGGCGGAGGACCATTCGGACGGAGGGATACCTGCTGGTGGCACCTCATTAGTTCGAAGTCCTGGGCAAGAGCTCATACGCTCCTGAGCTGCGATGGTATCTTGTGTGGCGAGTTGCTTGTTCACGGCTGCCTCAGCAAGCTTGTGTAGCAGGTCATCTGATGAGCCTCGCTTTGTGAGGAACCCAGCCTGGCCTCGCATCAGTCGGTTTGCAGTGTTCCAACTCACAATCTCTTTTCGAAGCTCGTCCCGGTTCTGCATGGGCTTCAGCACCCCAGTTTTGCGATCCTTAGTCAGCCGGTGCGACAGCCAGTCCTTGACGAGCCTCAAACGCTTCACTTGCAACTCAGCAGGGCTTGAAGGGGAAGCCAGCTCCTTGAGGGCAGCCGTTGCAGCAGTAGAGTGCTGCACTTGAAGCAGATGCTCGTGGCAAGCTGCTGAAATTGAAGCGCTTGTCCTCCCAAATGCTGAGAAGAGCCAGGCAGCCCGCCCGAGTATCTCTACCCATACTGCGGCTGGAATACGGGTCTTCGACAAGAAGCGGTCGTTCACGCTCACCTGAGAGAGGGCGTCCCTGAGCTCATGCAGCCTCTTGCGGACTCCGACCATCCACAATGCAGTTGACATGTTTGAATGGACATCGATAGGAAAGGCCAGCTGTGCCACAGAGCAGAGAGCACTGGCCCGTCGAGCAATGGTGGCTGCCACTGCTGGGGAGGCAACTGAGTAATCAACCTTCAATGAGAACTCGAAGCGCATGTAGTGTCGCTGTAGCAAGTTTGCATTCATTGCAGAGTGTGCTCCATCCCCAGAAACGTAGTCGCTGACGGCGTCGGCCAGTCCAAAGATAGGAGACAGAGAAGATGGCGGAAAGCTGGGCAGTCTCTCAGACGACTCGTGGTGCATCGAATGGTACACTTTAACCTGCGAACACGGGTGCAGGCGTTGAGTGGTGGTGGTTATGGTAAGGGGCAGGGGTAGGGGTAGTGATGTGTAAAGCCACGCTTACCGAATTGTAATCAGAACTGAGATTCTTCAAGTCCGCCTCGGTTGCGCGACCTTGTTCTACTCGCTCTGCCTGCCAGAAGTCAAATGCAGGTCAAACGTCTGGATGCCAAAGGCAGTAATCCGACACTGTTCAAATGCAACGCACTGGCGCAGTCCAGAACCTTCCGGCACCCGCCAATCTGCTTTCGCGTAGCGTACTGCGAGCGCCCACTGCATGGGCATCGATTGCCTCGGCGGCGAGCTCCCTGCGCCTGGAAGGTGAGAGTTTAAGCTTCATCCAGCCACTGGCCCGCTCATATTGGTCGTACTGGTCCATCTCATCAGCCCTCAAGTCCACCACAGCCGGACGCATGGTGCGATCCGAGCGTGCACGCTTCTTGTAAAGGGGCCAGCGAGCATCCTGTGCTTGGTTGCAGTCAAGGGATTGATGGACAGCGACATCAGCAAGAATCAGGTAAGTAGAACGTTCAAGGTGTTGACCAAAGTAGTCCAGCAACCGTGCTCCCGACAGGCCAAGTGGTGCCATTGGACTGACGCCGTCTGCATTCAGCACGTAGCCTGCTAGTGGTAGGCGATCTGCCACCGTCACGTAGACAACCCAGTCGAGTGTCTCATCCATTCCATCCACAGCCACTTTTTCGAGGGCTGCCAGCAAGGTGGTGGTCAAAATCGCACCACGCGAACGTTTCTTGAATGCCACCCGCCCAGCTTGTCTGCCGCAAGCAGGGCCGACAAACTCACCCAGGTCAGGGAGCAGCTTGAAAAGTGCAGGGCAGGCAGTCCGGCGTATGAAGAGCATGAATGTCTCAGAGGTGGCCAATATCCAATCTTCTGAGCTTATGTCGTGTTGGAGACGTTGCCAAACACGCTGCGAACCAGGCTCCCAGTGCACTGCGAGGTAGACCTTGGGAGGCAAGACGACCGCTTGGCCACCCCCATCAGATATGGATCCTGTGGCACTGCGCGCGTGATGCAAAAGGGCGCGCGCAGAAGTATGACCGGCTAGTGCGTCCAAGTCAACCATCCTGTCAGAAGTATGCGCACCAATAGCCATCACCACCCTGTTAGATATAGGCTCATAAGTAGAGGTTTCTTCGTCATCTTCCATGTCACTTTCATCTCCAAGGCCGCCCAGGGACAATATCTCTTCGGCCATGTCGTCATCCTCTCCACGCTCGGCCTCAGACTCACTCAAGTCACGGTTGGCATAGAAAGCCGCGCCGTAGGCAAACACAAGCACTATCAAAAGGCAGCGCACAAAATGTGCGTGCCTCTTCTGCTCGATCCCGGCAAGCTCCTCGAACCACCCCCACGGCGTTTGCCACAGCTCATTGTTGCTGCTCCCACAACAAGGGTACGCGGGCTGATCGACTCGGGCACGCTCCTTGCACCACTCGCACTCGCAGCGGTCATGCTGGTTCAAGGTGGCGTTGTGCACGTGCTCGCCTGGCGCCGTGCACTCGGGCGGCAGCACAGCATGCTCCTCGTCACTGCCGACCGTGGCAGCCAGGGGCAGGCTGCCGAGTGTGAGGAGAAGACCAGCGCACCACAGCCTGCCACGCACGAGCAGCAAACGGCCAGCTTCAGCACGCTCGTCGCCGAGCGCCATGGCAAGACGACCAAACTCGAGTCGAGCGCGTCGAAGTTGGCTTTGGGTCTGGGAGAGGTAAAACATCGAAAAAATACGATTCCGATGTTTTGGCATCCGCGCTTTTTTTGACTGTGCGTCCCTTATAGGGATTTGCAATCTTTAGAGATCCGTATAAGCCCTTTCCGGGCCGCAGACCGTCTAGCGCCTTAAACGCACCACTTGGTTAGCGCGCTGCACCGACTGGGCACCGCCTGTAGAGATATCTGACGTCCTGGGCCCTGCATGGCCGGGGCCCGCATACAACGTAAACGCTGCTCTGGCCCACACTCCCACACGTGTAGACACAAGTTATGCACGGCTTTAAGGTACACATCCGACGGAACTCTACGCAACAACCCTACCCAGCCCCCAACCTCGGGCTGCGATGCCGCTCATGTGCTGCTCCTCTGCAGCATGGTCGTGGGTGGGGCGCGCGCCGGCGACGAATGCGTCAAGCACCTGGGCAGCATTGGGGAAGCGGCGTGAGGGTGTGGGTGTGGGTGTGGTGCGGGTGTGGCGCGGTGCGGCGGGTGTGGCGCGGTGCGGGTGTGGCATATGCGTGACGCGTGACCCTAACTCTAATCTACCTGCGTCTGCGCGTTGGATCGTCATTGCGCCACTTCGCCGCGCCGCCGACGTGCGGCAGTGGCGAGCGCCCTACGTGCGTGTGCGGGGCGCGGCGTGCCCGTGACCGGGCGGGCGGGCGGGCGCAAAACCCTGGGGTGGGGGATGCGGGGCGCGCACGCGAGGGCAGGTGGGGTGGGGAGAACGAGGTTTTGGCACGCGCAGACCACACGCGGGGGTGGGCGACGCGAGGATCCGGGCGACACGCGGGGCGCGCACGCGACGGCGAGCGGCGAGCGGTGGGCGGGACGGCATGCATGGGCATGCCGCGCGCATTGTATCACGCCCATGGTACCTAGGCTCGGCTAGCTTAGGCTTAGGGTAAGGGTAAGGCTAAGGCTGGGGTTGAGGTTAGGGTTACGGTCGGGGCTAGGGTCAGGGGTAGGGCTAGGGGTTTACGCTTAGGCTTAGGCTTAGGCTTAGGCCAGGGGTGGGGTTAGGGTTAGGGTTAGGGTCGGGGTTAGGGTTAGGGTTAGGCTTAGAGGTAGGCCCTCACCTTGAGGGCCCCGGCCTTGTACGCCGCACGTGTGTATGCCACGGCGCTGAGCTCCGGTACGTCGCTCCTGGTTAGGGCTAGGGTTAGGGTTAGCGTTAGGGTTAGTTAGGGTCGAATGTGAGGGTTAGAGTTAGTGTGCACCAAGTGCGGGGCAGGGCGGCGCGCGGCGCGGGACGAAGTCGTGCTGCGCGAGGAGAAGGCCGGCGAGAAGGAGAAGGTGACGTCCGGCCGGCAAGTTTCGGCGCAGGCGGAAGCCGGCACCCTTCCTGCCGCGTGCCGCGATCAGGTGCCTGTCGCCGCCCTCCGTCATGTGTGTCGTGCGATCCGAGTTGTTCATCGGCATCTTCGTCGCAAAGTCTCGAACCTCGTCCGAAGCATCTGACCCACCGGATCGAGCCGAGGACACCGCTGCAGCGACCAACTCCGGAGTGTCACCTCCGCCCGGGGCACCTGGACGCGCTCCGAGCCACCCGATGCCGTGATGGCCATCATGCAACGCGCGAGCCCAGCTAGCCGGTGGTTCCTCGCTGCCAAAGTCCCTGAGCTCGGTTGGGGCATCTGCCTCGCCTGATCGAGCTGCTGCCGCGTCATCGGGTGGGCGTGCTCCAGCCAGCGCGGTCTGCTCCAGCCAAGCGTGCGTGGTTGGCGCGTGGTTGGCGCAGACTCAGCCAGTACGCGGCGCTGCAATCTCGCGTACAGCTCTGCCCGTGCGCACTCCAAAGGTGCGGCTTACATACACCGGTTCAGTTGTGATTTTTTTACAGCGGCGAGGCGGCGAGGCCAGTCTCCGCTGCGCTCAAAGCCGCGCGGGCGAAACGATGGAAGCGAAACGCTCATATCTCCGCGCCCCGATCTGACCGGTCGCAGATCGTCTCAAACCTTCGGCCTATAGGAATAGCGCGGACACCAGCGCTGCCTTTTCAGCGAATTTGGGTGAAGGTGAGCTTCCGCGAGTCATGGAAGCGAGTCAGCGCATCTTCCACCGGACGGTTGGTTCCTCGCACTCGTAAGTAAGTAAGACGCCGGAGAGGCCGGCGTACCGGTACGCAAATTCCCTGTTCGAGCCAACCAGGCCATCCACCGAGCGCCCCACGCCCTGCGCACCTTCAAAAAAAAACAGTGCGCGTGTCGCTGTTCCGCACAAAATGACACCCGTCGTCAAAACTTGAGTTTGGAGTGACATGGGGCCTGCACGATCGCCGCGCTCGAAGTGTACGGCGATGCTCACCTCGGTTGCCTCTGAGATCCAACTCAGCCGTGGCAGCTGGATAACCGACCCAGCCAAGAACACAGCGCTCGAGGCCGCGCTGCTGAAAGTCGTGGCGGTCTTGCCGCCGTTGCCGCTCGAGCCGCCCGAGCCCGAGGAGCTTGCCGTGGATCTCGACAGCATGTCGGACGTCTTGGAGCAGACCACCAAGCAGTTGCGTGCGTGCGTGAAACTTCTGACTAAGTCGCTCCCCGTGCTGGAAAAGGTGGAAGCGCCAAACGGTGCGGTGTTGCAGGCCGCACGCGCTGTGGCAAGGCACTTCGAGCTGAAAGATCGGTGGGAGCAGCTGTCCGTGCTGGAGCTAGGGCTAAACTGTGAGATGAGCACCGCGGAGGAAAAGAAGGCGGCCTTCGCTGCAGTTCGACCTAGTGATGTTGAGGCGCGCACATCTGCAAAGCAAGCGTATGCGGCTGCCAAGGAGTCCGCAGAGAAGCTAGAAGGCGCGTACAAGGTGAGCGTAGCGGCGCTCCAAGCTGCTGGCCTGGACACGGCAGCGTGCAAGAGCGGCAGGCCCTTCCCACTGACGCTCCCCGAGGTGGAGGAGACGGTCACCGGCGCCCTCGCGCCGGAGGAGGAGCCGCCGCCTAACGCAATATCACAGGCATTCAATGCTGCGCAGGCCGCCGCCGCCGCCCCCGCCCCCGCCGCCGCCGCCGCCCCCGCCGCCGAAGCCGCCAAAGCCGCCCAAAAAGCTGAAGCCGCTGCCAAAGCCGCCGCCGCCGCCGTTGCCTTGAAGCGGAAGCGCGACGAGGCCGAGGCGACATTCGCCTCGGCCCTGAGCGCGATCAAGGAGATGGCCGGCGAGTTTCAGATGGACCTAGTCGATATCGAGCTGGAGGTGGAGGACGGGATGGCGAAGGTTATGGCGGCGATGACCGCGCTGGCCAAGCCGGTGAAGACACTCCTCGAGTCGCACGACGGCGAGTCGCACGATGACGAGTGCCTGCACACTGAGGACAGCCTCACCAAGCTTGCTTGTGAGGTCTCGGTTGAGCTGCTCAAAAAGTACATGAAACATGGCGGGTTCTCGTGGGCACGTGTGGCCAGTGGCTGGCCGAGCTGAGCGTGCGGGAAACCTGCGCGGTTTACAGACTGTGCCAAGCTAGCCGGTGCGGATGCATCTGTTAACGTGTGTGGTTATATGTTCTAGTTCGGGCGGGGGTTGGGGTGGAAGTTTTACTTATGTTCGGTTAAAAACCGATGTCGGGGTGAATCGAAAGACGCCGAGGGACAAACGTTGAAACCTGGTTGGGAATGGTCTGTCAGAATGTTTCGAGGCCGAATCCGTCGTCAAAACCCGGGCGGTCACTGCGTCCCAAGCTAGCGGCGACTGCTTCTCTTTGGGGCTTTTTTTCGTGTGTTATAGTATGGCGAGAGGGCGTATGAACCAGGGGGGCGCTGCCCCCCTGGACCCCCCCGCCACTGCGTGGAGCCTTCCCTGCCGGGGGCTTCCCCCTGCGGGGAGCTTTTCGCCTCTGTCTCCTTTTTACCTCCTACTCTATTCCTTGAACCGTGACTCGTGTGTGTATTCAATAGTGCATGTTCGCCCGGACCGGGTAACGGTTAAACCTTTTCAGTCAGCCGGCAAACGCCGACGTGCCTACTCCTATGTTATGTGCCCTACTAACAATTCTCGTTTGAATATACGTGGACCACCGTTTGCGATATTTTGAGGAAATTATTCCTCCTCACCCCCTAGCTCTACATCACCCATACCCGAACCACCACCACTGTTCAAAGCATCATACCGGAGCTTGGCTAACATCTCGCTTGAGGCGGTCGAGTTGTTCTCAATCCAGCCTTTCGGTAGCCCAGCAGTTTTTCCCGCAAGGTAAACTGCAGCATAGACCGCAGCGTCAGCGGGGTCGTCGAAATTCCGGGTGCTCTTCCACTTGTCGTGGTCCACCTGCGACGGCATCAGGTGACAGCATCACAGGCCTAAAAGGGTCAAAGGGACTATAAACTGACCGCTAGGTAGCTAGATGGGGGAGACGGGGCAGGCGGCGCACCCGCCACTGTTTCTTGTTGTAGAGGCAAACAAACTTGTAGCCCGACTGCGAACCTGGGCTGCGCTGCAGCGTCCACCCACCCTTTGTGTCGAGGAGCTTGTACTCGTGAGTTACTGCCGACGACGACCTGCGCTTGCCGCTCGGCGAGGTGACCGCCGGCGGCGCAGCCCACGTTGTGGACGGAGCCGCGCTCTGCGGGCTCTCGCTCGACGCCGCCCCATGCGTCGCCGCCACCGCCTCGTGCTCCCGGTGAAACTGCCAGCACGAGCACGGGGCGGGCTGGAGGAAAGGGCGGTGGGCGAGGGCGACGAGGGCGGTGGCAAGGCCAGTGGTGAGGGCGGTGGCGAGGGCAGGTGGCGAGCAGCCTAAGCGCACCGTCCAGGCCTCCTTGATGGATGCCGCCTTGCGCCCCTTCAACCACGGGAAGCCGTAGGTCTTGGTGCCACCCTGAGACTCGAGGACCACGCAGCCGGGCGGCAACGACGCGCGCCCCGCCCCCTCTGACCGAGGCCGCTTCGCCGCCTTCTCTTCGCTGTCGGCCTGGAGGAGGAGGCTAGCCGAGGGGAGTGAGTAGTAGTAGTAGTGAGTAAGTAGCAAGAGAGATAGGGCGTCAAGTAAGGACGCGCCTGGTTGGGCGCGGCCATCGCACGCTTCAGGTTGGGCTCGGCAGGGTCCTTCTTGGGTGACTTGGCGTGCGTGCCGCTCGGGCAGAGCAAGGACATGAGCGAGCCCGACGGCAGCAGCCGCAAGTGGGCAGCGCTCTCGAGGCGCGACTTGTCAGCGATCGCGCGCACCCTCGCCGCCACCTCGTAGGCCTTCCGCAGCCCCGGCTCGCCGAGGGCAAGGAGCTTCTCGACCTCTTTCGCCGAGTGCAGCTGCCCCTCGCGCACGTGCTCACGAACGTTGCCTGCCGGGGGTACAAGGGCTCGGCCCGGGGCGCAAGCTGGGGCTGGGGCGCGACAGGGCGCGGCGGGGGCGCGGCGGGGGCGCGGCGGGGGCGCGGCGGGGGCGCGGCGGGGGCGCGCAGGGGGCGTGGCAGGGGCGCGGCGGGGGCCGTGGCGGCGCGCACCTTCAGGGGGGGAGGCGAGCTCGCCATCGGGTAAGGTGAGCAAGTGGATGGTGAAGTCGAGCTGGCGGACGCTCCACGGCCGCTTGAAGCCCCTAACCTCGCTGTGCGTCTTGTCTGCGGCTGCGAGGCGCAGCACGAGGTGCATCACGCGCGCGAACTCCAGGCGCGCCGCGGGCACTTCCCGCAGCGCCGTGCCCTCCTGCGGCACCGGAGGGGGCATGCGTGTGCGCTGTGGGGGTGCGTTGCGTGTGCGCCGGCGCGTGCATCGCCGGCGCGTGCCCTGCGTGTGCGCTGGGGGCGGTGCGGCGCTGCGCGTGCGCTGCGTGGCCGTGTGCGCGCTCAGGCTTGCAGTGTGCGTGCCGCGCGGCGCACCGCCACGGGCGGATGCGAGAACACGGCGAAGGGCGTCAGCATCGACCGGTGCAACTCCTTCGCGTCGGGATCATCACAGTTGAATGACTCGCGCGTGGCAGCCTGCATGGCCAAAGGGCTGCGTGCGGCACAGGAGGAGGGCCGTGGCCCCTATGCAGGCTGGCCGAAGGCGCACGACCGCTGGCGCCCCGCGTTTAACAAGCGGCGGCGCGTATCTCGTATGCGCGAGGAACTGCAAGCACAACGCGCAGCGGCACGCGTGAGCCGACAGGCTGCGGCCAACTCCGAGCGCGGCCGCCTGGCCCTAACCCTACGCTCGCGGCGAGGGCTGCATGCATCGTGGGCTCTGGGTGGAGGTTCGTGGGGTTCGGTGCGGACCGAGCTGCCCGTGAAGTCGTCGCCATCGCCGTAGTTTCGCAGCATGGCCTCGTACTCATCGCCGGCCTTGTCGATAGCCGTGCGCTCTGCGCGGGCTCGTTCTTGCCTCGTGCGGACCAGGAGCGCTATGGGGCCCTCCGGACGGCAGAGTATCTCGGCGTCGGCGCGCAACGATACCGCGTCGAGGCACGCCGCCCTGGCGCGGTTCACTTTCGCTACCGTGTCCATATGCAAGCGCTTCGCGAGGCCACGTGCCATCGCGACGCCGGCGGTCCCGGAACTTGAAACAGAAGCTCGTGGTTGGGGGAAAGCGTAGGGGAAAACCCGAAAGCGTAGGGGAAAACCCAAAAGCGTAGGGGAAAACCCGAAAGCGTAGGGGAAAACCCCGAAAGCGTAGGGGAAAACCCCGAAAGCGTAGGGGAAAACCCCGAAAGCGTAGGGGAAAACCCGAAAGCGTAGGGGAAAACCCGAAAGCGTAGGGGAAAACCCCGAAAGCGTAGGGGAAAAACCCGAAAGCGTGGGGGAAAACCCAAAAGCGTAGGGGAAAAAGCCGAAAGCGTAGGGGAAAACCCCGAAAGCGTAGGGGAAAACCCCGAAAGCGTAGGGGAAAACCCGAAAGCGTAGGGGAAAAACCCGAAAGCGTAGGGGAAAAACCCGAAAGGTAGGGGAAAAACCCGAAAGCGGAAAGCGTAGGGGAAAACGCCCGAAAGCGGAGGGGAAGACCCGAAAAGCGTAGGGGAAGACCCGAAAGCGTAGGGGAAACCCCGAATGTTGGGGGGAACCCCGATACCCGAAGCGTAGGGGAAACGGGCCCGACGAACCGTACGGTAACAGGGAATCGTGAGCCGCATACAACCAGCTCGTGATCTCGTAATACGAGAATTGGTCTTATAGTCGTACGGTCCTCTCTTAACGTTGTTTTCTCGGTATTACTACGGAGGAGTGTATATTGTACAACGCGTCGTCTACGCGTCATCCGCGGCTTAGGCCGCGCATTTCTCTACTGGCTCTGATCTCTATACCTATCTA
>Ga0115006_10003778_pt1 | contig 10409 bp, 11 predicted proteins | sample ArcOceMetagenome_3_FD_88943 | JGI IMG/M metagenome (GOLD analysis project Ga0115006, IMG submission 88943) | Marine eukaryotic phytoplankton communities from Arctic Ocean - Arctic Ocean- Svalbard ARC20M Metagenome | ecosystem: Environmental > Aquatic > Marine > Oceanic | place: Arctic Ocean...
AAGAACAGCTGCCTGGTGAACTGCATGGAGCTTTGGCAGGAGAACACTCGGGAGCAGATCACCATGAAGGCCAAGTCGGCACGGATCATCCATCGGCTGAAGAACAGCTGCCTGGTGAACTGCTTCGAGCGTTGGCAAGAGTTTGTTGTCTCGGAGCAGCAGTTGAAGGTCAAGGCTGTCCGAGTTGTCCAGCGACTAATCAATTCTGCGTTAGTGCATTGCTTTGAGATTTGGGTTGATGTTGTGACGGGAGAGCTAGTGCTAAAGCAGAAGATGGCAAAAGTATTGGGCAAGCTTTTGAATGCTACGCTGAGCCTGGGGTTTGATACCTGGGTAAGTGCCGTCGAAGAATCAAAGAGGCAGAGAACGCTTATGAGAACTTTAGTGTTCCGCATTCGCAATCGAAGCGTCAGCCTTTGCTTCTATTCTTGGAATAATTTTATGATTGACTTGGAGTCGAGGAGGGATTTAATTGCCAAGCTTTCATACAAGGTCATGTTCCGCATATTCAGACGTTGGCAACGATCGGCATTCATGTACTGGCAGAAACATGTGGAGACTGCTAAGCAGAGCAGGACTAAGTCTAAAAAAATTGTATTGAGGATGCTGCACTCAGGGATAGCAGCTGCATTTGACCGTTGGAGCAAATCGATAAAGGAACAAAAGCGATTGCGCAGATCTGCACAAAAAGTCGTGTCGCGATTCAAAAACAAGGCCGCAACAGCTGCTTTCGATCTGTGGAAACATAATGTGCTATCCGTAAAGCAAGCTGTACGCGAGCTCGGTCAAAATGCAAGATTCTTTTATGCAGTTGTCAAAGTCCTCGAGGGTCGTCGGAATACTACGTTAAAGTGGAAGTCAATCAGGGTCTGGCAGCAGAGAGCACTGGATACAAAAGAATTTCAATTGATGTGCGACAAAATGGGCGGTCTTGTCGATGCCCGGGTGAACAAAAAATTCTTGAATGAATGGAGGAAGGTCGCTCGCAACTCAGTCCTGTGCCTTAATGCCATCGACCGACGTTCAGAATGGATGCAGGGGAGGCTCATGGAGGCAGCAGTGGGTGAGTGGCATTCTTTAACCTTCCTTGAAAGCCGACGACAACAAATTGTGGGACTCTTATGCAGCAGATTGCCGAGAAAAGTCATCAGTGCATGGACCCACTCATTTGCGTGGAGACGATGCGTGGACGGACGTTCAGCCCGAATTTCACGTTCTTGCGCGGCAAAGCACAAGCGAATCTTTCAACTTTCAGTTTTGACGGAATGGCAGCTCAATGCCAAGTGGCGTCGGAGAGTGAAGGTTCTCTCAAAATTCTGGATATTTAAGTTCCTCTTCAAGTGGGTCCACTATCGAGCCAAATATCGATTCCATCGTGAACGAAGTGTGCATGCTCCAGAGCATGAAGCCTTCATTGCGCAGCTGAAGCATCATGTGCAGGCAAACCCAGATAGGGTGGCTCGTGCTTACGATTTCGCAAGTCGACTCTTGGGTGACACTGCGCTCCTGGCGCAAAAAGAATCCACGAATGTTATCAAGGCGCAGGCGCTCTTCAGTCGCGCCTGGCTCTTGGTACACAGGCATGATCTGCATGATTTGAGGCCTGCACTACAGGAAATCGATGCGAAGGTGCAAACGATGTCACTTGAGCTTCAGGCATTGACTGATGTCGGACTCACAATTGGTTCGCGTTTGAGAGTATCATGGAGCATCAAAGTGAAAAAAGAGCTGAGTCCTGAGCGTGCGCCGGGCAAGAATGACGCACGTGAAAATTGGGTTGATATATGGTGGGGCTGCACAGTCTTGAGTCGCGCGATGCACAAAAATAAGGAGCGCGATGCGCAAGGCAATGCTCTGTGGAATGTGATTTATGGTGAGTGTGACACACCAGATGTGCTTTGATGAAATGTTTGGCGCGAGCTCGTGCGTTCTTTGTTTTAACTTTTTTTTGTAATGTGAGCAGATCCGCTTCCCCCGCATTTGAATGCCTATCCCTCAGAAGCGAGGAAAGTTTCCTTCTTGTCGTCAATAGAGATTTTTGACTCTGAAGCAGGTCGGCTTCGATGGAAGAAGGAGAGTGATTTTTTTGCTGGGAACAAGGGCCCGAGCAGAGATAAGGGGCCTCGTCCCGGAGTTTGGCCTCCGACTCTCGAATGGGTCATGCAACAAACTGAGAGTGCTGTATTTTCCAATGTTTATGAATACGAAAGTTCGTGGTGGCAAGAAGCGCTCCAAGCTCTCGGAAAGATTCGTCTGCAAACAGTTCGAACATTTGAGGTAGACGGCACAAAACGTGACTATCCCGTTGAATACCTGGCTCTGGATCCAAGTAGTGGTACTTGGAAGAGCCCTACTGACCTGGGTAGCTCTCGCTTTGCATGGCGTGGAAAAAAGAGATTTATGCGCCTTGTCGAGCTCAGACTCCGGTGGGAAGAGCTCGTGGACGAGTTTCAAGTGCTCGATGAGTGGTGCCGCTTTGATGCGACAAGGGCTAGTGTACAGACACCCCAAAGATACGTGCATGGAGATGCTGTGCAGGAAGCAGAGGCTGGCGGCAAGACGAAGGGCCGCAACATTGCAAAACGAGTGGTGGACTGGGTCAACCTGGTCGAAGAGCTTGTAGGCCTTCGCATTGACGAGTATGATCCGCTCACTAACGTGGAGTTACAGATCAAGTACAGTGAGGTGGGTGACCGGCTGCATAATAATGAAATAAAACACTATATGAAACGTGATAAAAATGAAATGAAATGCGTGTCCGAACTATGATGTCATGCCAGATCGTGATCCGGAATTGACCTTTGAAAAAATTGTCCAGGTTGCACATGACGGAGATTGGCATCCCGTGACACTTTTTGACCATACACGGCAAAAGAGAATTCGTGGACACAGCATCAAGGACTTCAAATCAACTTTGACTGAGAGACTCAAGCAACATATTGCCAACCAACGAGACAGGTCTCCCTGCCTGCCTATGCTTGTCTGCAGGAGCCATGAGCAAACTCTTACTTGCCAAACCTGATGTTCACAGGATGCTGAACAGTATGCTAAAGGAAGATGCGGCGGCAAAGAAGCTTCCGTTCAATGAAGACAGGGGTATTGAGCTCTCATCTTCACCTTTCGAGCAGAAATTTGCTGAACTTCGGCCAACCGAATTTCGGCTTACACCCTCTCCCAGTCCTCAAAACACGGTTATTCCTTGTTTATTAGCTGCGACGACTCACGTTTGGATGTTTTATTGATTGCTACCCGCCTTCTTCAGTTTCTCCTTTCACCACTAACTCCGCTGTCGCAATTTACAGAATAGGCTCGAGCCACATACACCCAAGGAAGGAGTGCCGGGGCGCAATCCGCGACCACGTGAGCCACGTGTCAAAGCTTCAGCAGTGCTTAAGAGGGAGCTTTCTGAGATCTTTGAGGATGTCTATGATGCTTGGATGTTCATGGATACCAAAGGAAGTCTATCTGTCCACCCGTCGATCTTGGCAAAAGGGCTCGAACGCTTAGGTATAGACGTCAACACAAGAGAACTCGTGCAAGAACTTGACAAAGACGTTTATGATGGTAACATCAGCGTACGAGAATTCATCAAAGGTTGATTTTTTTATAATTGATTTTTGTCCCATGTTGAAAGTGCTTCAAGACATTGCAAACCTCCCTCTTGGACGACATGCTATGTTTGACGTTCCCGATTTTTTGACTTGAAGCATGCACTCGAACAGGCGTCGCCTGGCACACAGTGCCCCAGGATACCGGCACGTTTAACCAAGTGATCAATGCGGCAATGCTACGCCGTGACTCGACAATTGAGACTGCATTGCGCACAATTGCATTTAGGAACGCTCGGAAAGTGCAAAAATCGTAAGTCGCTTCCATGTGTGTGTCTCTGTTTTTTCAAACTCTACTTTCTCTCGTGAATGAAGCAAAAAAATGAAGAAGCATTCTACCTATTTGTTTCAGTGCGAATGTTGACGATCTGTTATTGTGAATGCAGGGCTTCGCCACCTTCACCTTCATCCAGTTCGCTTCTCTCGCGGCGGGCCGGATCGTACGCGTCGGAGCTCCGTAGCGTCACTAGCCCCTTTAGTCCACAACCATATCGTGGCAGCCCGTCTGTCTTGTCATACGGTAGTCCTGTTGAGAGAAAGACTACATCACCGCTTAGTGGTAGCGCGGCGAGGTAAGAGAGTCTTGTTTGGTCACTGTTGGTGGTTTTGCAGGCAAAGGTAATCGCCTTGTTTGTCCGAGCTGAGAAATTAGGAGCCAAGAAAGAATGTGCGGTAAATTTCATGGTCAGCTTAGCAAACCATCTCCTCCTCTCCCGCTGCCCTTGCTGTTTTAATCTTTGTCGCGCCAAATGACTCTGCCGATCCACTCCCTCTCTCTATCTCTCGCACGTGAGCGTAATTGTAAATATGAGCATGAGTCTAGATTCGCCATGGTACACGTGCTTTTAGGGTTTTAATTGATTAAATGCACATGCTACATCAATTCAAGCTTCCACAAACGCTTACGCTTGGTGAGCATTATTCGGGTTGTGCGAAGGCTGTCTTTACTTTCGCGTTCCAGAGTCACACAGTTATAAGTACGGCCTGCTGCCTAGGAACGTGTGAATTCCCTGCGCCTTCCTCTGCTCTTGAAACTCATGGAGGTTGAAGCTTGAGAGGAGCAACGGAAGGTACAGAAACGAACGGGGCATGCCACATTTATGGACTGTGATGCAGTCTCGTTCAAATATCCAGTAGCGTAGACGTCGTCGTGCGCTCGTCCCGCCTCTTTACTCGAGGTGTCGCCGGGCCAACGCTCTTGGCTCGCATAGCGTGATCAGGAAACCTGGTATGTCCTAGGTCAACAAGTCGCTGCAGCAAGCTCAACCGCACCTGCCTACTCTGTTGCTGCAACACCATCTTTCCTGATTAAAGATCCAACATGTCGTCCATCCACGATGTCGTCATCCCAAGGAAGAAGCCATTTTCTCTGTCAAGAACCACATATAGTAGGTCAGCTATTCACAATGATTGAAATCTCATTCCAAATGACGTGCCCTTGCCTGCGTGTTGAAAATATCAGATCTAACAGACCTGGCTTTGGAGAGGGCGCGAGCCTTAGTGATCAAGGGCCAAGATTCTTGAGGCCGATTCATGAGCTTTGTATTTGCTTTTTCCAGCAGTGAAAAAAGGTCATCAGCCGAGGCAACGGCGCACGAATCTAGGACTTTGCAACGAAATAGTGCGTTTCTTAGCGTTGCCAGATTGACATGCGGAGGACGACAGGCCGTGGAGTTTGAGAAGCAAGCCCGGTACTTCTGATGCCGTTCAAAAGCACGGTTCAGCACTCATCCCGCATATCATGCATGGTGTTTCATACATATACAATTACGTTTCAAACATTTGCTCACTCAGTAATTTCATGGCGGCAACACAAGTCTACATGGCAGTATGCAAAACCAAATTTCTCGATACCTTGTTCAGCGCGGCACATGCTTCATCGATGATTCGTTTTTTCGAGGTGGCGATAACATCAGGCACATCGATTTCAAGAACGGGTTGCGCCTTATTGATCTCGACGTAAAGATCGACAATCTTCTCAGGAACAGAAATCAGTGGACGACGGTGGCGGCTTACAAGGAATGCTGACTCGAATGCTGACAGCTAAAAACGATGGCAACACACAAGATGCACCTGATTGCGGCTATCGACACGAAAAACCTCGACGACGATGTCAAAGTCGTAGGTATTTGTGCGATTTAATTGCTGCGTCGGACATGTTTGTTGTAATGTAGAGTCAGTGATTGTCAGTTTGGATCGCAATCTCAGCCAAGGTCGATCTCACAGCAAGCGACACGCATTACAGCGCAAGAGAAGAAACTTACGTTGTGCGAGAAGGACATACGTTTGGCATCAACGCCCTATGTTTTTTTAACCGCGTCTCGTTAATTGTCTGTTGCAGCGTAGAGCGACAGAATATAGGGAGGCTTTTACGCGGTTCAGAACCACCTGGAGGATTGCATGTATTGCCAGACAGCGATGTTGACCGTCGAAAATGGCTCGAGTCTGACAAAATACAAGAGACGCCGAGGTTTCGTATCAACATGGCAAACATTGATATGAATCTTCTGACACTACACATATTGAGTTGCTCCAGCTTGCTGTACAATATTATAACGAACTAAGATTTGACCTGTGGGACGGCAATCGACAGAAGAACCTGTGGCGGAAATTCAAACACGCTGATTACCCCAGGAAAGACTGGCGTGTCCCTTTTCTGTCTGACGATTTCTTGCACTCGAGACATGTCGCATGGCCTACCATCATAGTGCGCACAACAGCAGTCACTACCTCCGATTCGGTGTACGTTCATCAAGCAGGTCGATGATCATCAATGGGCTACTGGATCTCTTCTTTGAGATCGTAAGATGTAATGACTTTGTGGTCTACATGTAGCTAGTTGCATGAGAAACGGCAAAATTTCACCTCTGCTCCAGCCACAAGGGCACATTTGAGAGGAAAGTCCTGGCAGACGCCACGTACATCTCTCGACCATGCGCTACAGGTTTGTGAGCATTTAAAGGTCATGACGCATCAAAACATCAAACGAGAAAGTGACAAAACAATATTTACCTTGGAACACTCTCTTGCCAAATATGGGATGGTGATCTCGATCTCCTTCTGCCCCCTGGGTCTGCATACTGATGTCAGTATTGCATGCACGGTAGCCGAAATACAACCATCCGTTCAAAGCAGCACCTGGTCGACGGTCTGCAGCATAGGGCTCAAAAGAGCAGTTTGCTCACTCCTGCAGTCTTGACCGGTGTCTCCTCCTCTGTTCGCATTCCAGATACAATGCAGTACCATGCAGACCATGCAAAAGTTACATTTGGATCAACAATTTGGCACATGACTTGCGAATTAACTCTCAATTACCTGACAGAGATCAACGGCGACGGATTTGTCTGCGCAACAACGGAAGGTCCAAATGCAGTGGCAGTAGTCTCAATCGAGCCGCCGCCATCCGACGTGCTTGCGGCTTGGTCTGGATGCATTGTCTTCTTGGAGCGACGCGATGTCCTGGGACCACGAGTCTTCTCAGCTCGATTGGACACTTCGTGCAATTCTTTACCTGCTGTGGTCGGGTTCTGAAAATTTGTGGCCGAAAGAAATGTCGCTGTGTGACACGTTGCAACATCTTGAAATATGACGTCGTTGCCACGATAGGAGCCGTCATAATACGTTCCCATCTCATCCTGTGTTTTGGTGTTCTCTTTTATTGTCAGCATTCCGGGCAACAAACCGTATTTCAGACTCATGAAGAATCACATGACTTGTTTTCATTTCAGGCAAAACAACGAAATGTTTGTGGCATGTGATTACCTCTGCCCATGCCGAGCTACTTGTAAGGACATAGGGAGATCTGAAACTCTCATCCGTTTGTTCTACCTGAACATGAGAACGCAAAGTTAGGGTCAAGCAACACGCAAATGTAGGTGGAGGAACAATTCTGTCTTTGGCGCTGCAGCAATCAACCACAGACCTGCTCCAGGGCTTCAAACCTCCGTGCCAAATTCGATGTTGTACCTAGCAAGCACATTCAAAGCGCCTCCTTTGTCAAAGCGTAAGAAAAGCTGCTTCTGCGAAACAAAGACGCGCGATGGCTTCACCCCTGTCCCGTACCGGGACATATTGATAGCAACCGATACAGAGGATGGTCGCAAAGCCGCAGGACAAGGTACACAAACACAAAGTCAATGGTGGCAATGGCGTGTGCAGAACCTGGCGTGAAGATCTCGACACATTTTGCAAGATTTTTGCCCGAGGGTGTACTGAATGCGCCGGATAGACAAGCTTGCTGGTTCAGCACTCGTGCCGTTGACTTTTCCAGCTCTGGTTGACACGAACAGCAGCAAATGCAAATATCGTGACCAGTCATCAGATCAGTACTGTCCAAAGCGAAATGTGTGCAGCAAACAGGCTACCCTAGGGTATGTATCACCCATCATACCGCTTGGAAATACCTGTTTCATTGATGGGAGAAAGAAGCGCATGTTCAACACTTTCTGTTCGGCAGCAGCACGGGACAGTAAAGGCAAACAGGTCAACAATGATCAGGCGCAAGCGCATCAGCAATTTTCACGCACAGTTACCTTTGCTTTTTTCAGCTTTGGTTGTCTTGTGCCGTTGCACCTCCTTGTTCGGAACTACACCTGCCGGGGGCATTAGTAATAACGCTACAGAGGAAAGTGTGAATTCAGAGCAAAGAAGAGACGAAACGTTCAAAGGTTTGTTGGCAAGATTGCGTCTTATAGCCTAATGGCAGCTCTCCTGACCTGCAGCATGTAGAGCGCCTGCAGCAGCTCGGAGGAACCATTGCTTTCGCTGCTGTAAAGATGGGACTTCGAGACCTGCCAACAGCAGACAATGTCGAAGCTCCTCGTAAACACTAACAGAACGCAAATGGAATCTACGCATTGCCCTCTCGCGAAGCAAGCGCAAACTGATGGCGAACCTGACATAGAAGGGCGTACAATGCATCTTTCGGCCGCATGCCCCATGCCAGGAGCTGCCGTCTGTGCACAGGTTCACATCATCAAAACGTGCAATTCCGTGAACAAATGCACGTTCCAACGTCGAAAGATTAAGATAGAATCAGGCACGCAAATAACCGTGTCCTTGCTTGCTTCTTCCGCTGTCTGTGTTGGACTGCTGTGGTCTTGCTTCAGTTCTTCGTTTGGCGTGCTTTGGGCCTGGGGCATGGTGTGGTGCACAGCTTCGGCAGCCTGAAGCGCAGATGTCGTAGTTGCGGGATCATCGGCAGCCGCTCCTGCGGCGCTGCTCCGGCGTCTGCTCAAAACGCTCTAGCATGAGCGACACGAGCGCCACAAGCCGTGGCAGCGTCTTCGCATCGTTGCCTGGCCGCCGTGCTGCCTGTGAGGCGTTTTGATGTGGTGTTAGGGAACCTGCTTCTGGGTGCTCGACGCTGTGGCATACGTCACCGACTTTTGCGGCGCCCGAGCGCGTGCGGCGTGCCGTGAGCAAGACCGTTTCAGCAACTGAAACGGCAGTGTCTGCGCCTGCTTCGCGCTCACGCTGGTTCTGCTCTCCTGTGTGCGCAGCGTATGTGAGCGCGAATTTCGAGCTGCGGGCTAGCCTGCGGGTGCGCGGCTGCGTCTGCTAAGGGCGGCAAACGCCCAAAGTACGCATGGAGACCGCAGCCTACACTGCGCTGTGCGCACCCTGCATGCGCATCTCCTGGGCACCCCCGCGAACGCCGAACTGCTCTCAGACGCACAGGAGCGTTGGCATGGGCTGGGGCGCCGTGGGCCGCACAAGAAATCTTGCGAGGCCTGCGGTCCTCCACGTGCAATCGCACACCCCGCCCCGGTGTTTGCTGATTTGCTGCCCGCGCGGTGAGCGCTGCTGTAGCACGCCGCATGACGGCAGCGGTGCGTCGCCGCCTCCGCTCACGCCTCCCAGGCTCCGCTGCTCCCACGCGCGCATGCTTCCAGTCCTCCCTGCCAGGGTGTGCATCGTGCCGAGCGCCACCGCCTCCTGGCCCTCAGAGCCATACCCTGGACGGTCTGCTCCCGGCTGGGCGCGTTGCAATTTACCGTGCTGTGACGGGTGATGAAGGCGGACGAGCGCTTGAGCGCGCACGGCGGATGCCGCAGTGCTGTACTGAAAGAGCTCAAGATGGGTGCCCCGTCTCGTCGTCTGTGGCGCTGCGCCTCGCTGCCCACGCACGCTCCGCCGGGCTGCCGCGCCTTCGTGTGGTGTGGTGTGGTGGTCGTGTGGTGTGGCAAATGAGCGGTTCCTCCCCGCAGAACAGAGGATTTTTCAGTGCAGGGTTTGCAGGGTCCTAACGGCCGCGGCGCGGGCGGCCGCCGGGAGGGCAGTAGCCTGCCGGGCCTAACGAGACAGGGGGGAAAGCACACCCTCCAAAGACCAAAGGAGGATATGATCGCGGGCCCGGTAAGGCCCGGCCGCCACGGCCACGGTTGCGCTCAGGCTTGCCAAACAGTGCGCGCCGGTCCCCTAGCTCTCGCCGGGCTAGGGGTTACAGTGTAGCCCGATAACGATCTAGGTGCACCGACCAGAGGGCATCAGCTCTCGTATTGAGCCGTGTCATCCTATTGATGGCGTAATGCAGACTCGGATCTGGGATGGGTGCCGGCTGTTGGAGAGGCTTCCGCGCTAGCCATGGCTCAATGGTGCCATGGCCTGAGAGAGAGGCCCAGTCCTTGTCATCGCATGTATGTGTGACGTAGCCGCGATGATACAGACTACGAACGGCATGAACATACCGGGGGCACCTAAGTGTCCACCATTTGCATCACTTTGTGAATGTAATAAAAACCACTACTACACAGCTTTTTCATAGGTCCTACAGTAATAAACAACAACTACTACATGAAC
>Ga0115006_10003779_pt1 | contig 10409 bp, 6 predicted proteins | sample ArcOceMetagenome_3_FD_88943 | JGI IMG/M metagenome (GOLD analysis project Ga0115006, IMG submission 88943) | Marine eukaryotic phytoplankton communities from Arctic Ocean - Arctic Ocean- Svalbard ARC20M Metagenome | ecosystem: Environmental > Aquatic > Marine > Oceanic | place: Arctic Ocean...
CGTCCTCGAAGGTAACGCCGGTGTCGGGGACCATCTGGACCTCGGCCTTGGACTTGCCAAAGCCCATGGGGTTGACAGGTCCACCGCCGGGCATACCGCCGCCACCGGCATTGCGCGAGAGGAAGAAGAGTCCGGCAAAGAGAACAGCAGGAAGGACCAGAGACTGGGCCAGCTCACCAAGACCCGAAGCTTCGGAGGCAGGAAGGACGGTGACATCAACCTTTGTTGTAACGCAACGCAAGCATAAGATAGATCAGGCATAGCAGCAGCAAATCACGACCGGAGCGCATGGAGTGCAAGAGACAACACAAGACACAAGGGTAAGATAATGATATGAAATGAAGTCAACTCAAACATGTCGAAGTATCAATAGCATTGGGATCCCTAATAAATATCTTCCCAGAAGCACATGCATCAGGCATCTTTCCGTCATGCACCAAAGCCAAACCCACATTCCCTATCATCTACACAAATTTTGCAAGCATCGTATGTGCATCTTTCTCCCCGCTAATTTAGGCATATCTCTTCCCGAACCTTCCCCAACAGTATCTTGACCGATTCCCGCACTTCGCAAACATCTATCCGCACCTTGTGACTGGTCAGGCTGGTCAGCAGGTCGGGATCGTTGGGCAGAGCCTCGATGGCAATGCGGGTGCCGTCGGTGTCGACGCCCAGCAGCTTCGTCCCGTCGGCGGAGAAGGTGACCTTCTCCACGCGATCGCCATTGACCAGCTTGAGGAAGTCGCTGTAGCGGACGGCCACGGGGGCGCCGCCGGGGGACGGCTTGAGTTCCGGGACGGTGCCCTCCTTGACGATGGCGGCGGGGGGCATGTCGAACAGGGCCGACGAGAAGGAGCGGGATCCGGACCCAGCAGCATGGGCCGGGGAGGTGGGCGCGAAGGCCTCCACCCGGGAGAGGAGCAGGAGCAGGGCACAACCAATCTTCATGGTTCCTGAAGAATGATCGAGAAGAAAGCGGCGATGACGTTGCGTCGTCGGCTGATGGGTGAATACATGTACATGTAGGTGAATCGAATCGAATGAATCGTCATCTTTGCATAAGATTTTTGTTAACGTACAAACACCTTGGGCTGTATTATTCGTCTTTCTTCGTCCGGAAGAACACCCGGAAGCTTCGCCGGACAACCGTTCGTTTTTGACGAAGCCGAAGAGCCGAAGCGCCGAAGCGACGAAAAGGATCCACCGAACGGAGGCGTCAACCATACAACCTCACAACTTATCTCTGGATAAAGGGCCAAGAGCAGGAATTATCTGCTGGTTCCACACGCGTATCACTCGCAGTAACCACACCATGAAGTTCAGCGCAATTGCGTTCCTGGCCGTCGCGGCCACCCCAGCGGCGGCCTTTGGTCCGGCGACGCCCCTCTCTGTGATGCCTTCTACCGGCAGTTCCAGTGCCCTCTCCATGGTGCTGGAGAAGCCGAAAAAGCTGTCCAAGCTGGAGGTGCTCAAGACGCAGAGTCGCCACCTGGAGAATCCTCTGCGGGAGGTACGTTGCTTTTGCGCTGCTGTGGTTATTTGTTGGCATTGCTATTTCGTTTGTTTTGGGCACTTCTGGTTTCGGCGTCTTTTTCCTGCTCGGATCCGCAATTGCATCGCGACCAATGCAAATGCCGATCAAAGGAGAACGACATCCCAGTGGCTGGACGACGATGATGCCGTCGTTGTTGGTTTGAACGTTTGTGTTCCACTTTTTGGCATCGAAGCCAACAGAAAATTCGGCACAATAACATGTGTGCCAGATTTCACGAACGCCCCTGAACGAACGAACGACCCACACAGTCCATCAGCCAGGTCCAGCCCATCGACCCTGCAACTGCACTGCATCCGCACCGAAGTGATCGAAGTTATTCTTTCCCCGTCTGATCGATATATGTCGACAGTTAGAAAGGCCCCGTCCTATAAGCCAGTGGACATACTTGGGGTGAACTCTGATCGGTGCTTTCCTTTCTTCGGCCCGTCTCGTTCGTCGTATCTTTCTTTTTTCTTTCGTCACCGGCGCTTCTTCGTAACGATCATTGGCCTCACCATATCACCTATATCACTCTACTACTCTACCAACCAGCAACTCTACACCGAGGAGATCAACGTGTCCAAGGATGCCATGCAAATCCTCAAGTACCACGGCTCGTACATGCAGACCAATCGCGAGATCCGCGGCAAGGACAAGGACTACCAGTTCATGCTCCGTCTCAAGCAGCCCGCCGGTGAGCTCCCCGCCGACCTCTACCGTCTCCTGGACGATCTCAGCGCCAACATGGGCCAGGGTGACCTCCGCGCCACCACCCGTCAGTGCTTCCAGCTCCACGGCATCCGCAAGGGCAACCTCAAGACCGTCATCTCTTCCATTATGAACATTGGCTCCTCGACCGTCGGTGCCTGCGGCGATGTCAGCCGTAACGTCATGACGACTCCCGCCCCCTTCACCACCCCCGAGTACCACTACGCCAGGGAATGGTCCAAGGTATTCGCTGAGCTCTTCCGGCCCATGACTCCCGCCTTTGACAACATCTGGCTTGACGGTGAGAAGCCCGTCCACGAGGTCAAGTGGGCCTCCGAGGTGGAAAAGTACAACATCGACGCGGCCATGACTCTCGACACCGGCCGGGGCATCATCCTCCCCGACTCCGTCGAACCTCTCTACGGTGATCGCTACCTCCCCCGCAAGTTCAAGATCGGCGTCACCGTCCCCGGCGACAACTCCCTCGACATCTACACCAACGACATTGGCGTTGTCGTCATCTGCAACGACGCCGGGGAGCTGGAGGGATTCAACGTCATGGTCGGAGGCGGCATGGGCCGCACCCACAACAAGGCCAACACCTTCGCCCGCGCCGCCGACCACCTCGGCTACGTCCCCAAGGAGGAAATGATGGAGCTCATGAAGTCCGTCCTGGCCAGCCAGCGCGACCACGGCAACCGCGACGTCCGTGCCAACGCCCGGATGAAGTACCTCGTCCACACCCTCGGCATCGACAACTTCCGCACCCTCGTGGAGAGCTACTTCGGGAAGAAGGTCCAGCCCTGGAGACAAATGAAGGAGTGGAAGTACATGGACTGGATGGGCTGGTGGGACCAGGGAGACGGCAAGCTGTTTTACGGCCAGCACGTGGACAACGGCCGGGTCAAGGACGACGGTGATTTCCGCCTCAAGTCGGCCCTCCGCGTTCTGGTCGACAAGTACAACGTCGATATGATTCTCAGTCCCACCCAGTCGCTCATTTTCCGTGACATTGATCCCAAGGACAAGGACGGCATCGACGCCGTCCTTCGGGAGCACGGCATTAAGCCCCTGGAGGAGGTCGATCCCCTTGCCCGTCTGGCCATGGCCTGTCCCGCCCTTCCCCTTTGCGGTCTGGCCCAGACCGAGGCCGAGCGCAAGATGCCCGAATACATTGAGCGGATGCGCGCCCTATTGGACAAGATGAATATTGGCGACGAGGAGATTATCATGCGCATGACGGGCTGTCCCAACGGCTGCGCTCGACCATACATGGCCGAGCTTGCCTTCGTCGGAGATGGTGCCAAGAGCTATCAGATATGGCTCGGCGGCAGCTCCGTCCTCGAGGGACGGACCGCCTACCCCTACGTGGCCAAGATGAATTGGGACGACCTCGAGATCACCATTGAGCCTGTCCTGGCCATGTTCATTCAGCAGAAGCAAGAGTTTGAGTCATTCGGCGACTTCTGCCATCGAGTGGGAGCCGATGCCATCACCGCGTTTGCCGAGAGCTATACCCTGGGGAGCATCAAGGCATGAAAGTGGAGATGACGAGTGATGATTTACATACTGTAACAATGAAATTCATATGGCGTTGAATCAACGCGCAAAACTGTAGATCTCAATAAATGAATAGACATGTATTCTTGTGAGCTATTCTTGTGGCTTTCTAATTCTAGGGATACTACTACGTTTGTGAAATAATCCTCCAAAACATTCCGTAATCACCTCAAACATTAGATAAGTTCCAACTATTATAGATCTAGCTAGTAGCTGCATCATTGCCGAGCCCCTCGCCATTATTGGCCAACTTTAAAATTCACTCTTTGCAATACCCTCCTAGCTACGTAGCTACCGTACTGTAGTAGTCATACGACGAAAATACTCTTTAAAAGGACGCATCCATGGGAGCCGCGCCATTGACGGGCACGAGGTCTGCCTGGCTAGCCTTGGCCTCCTCGGCAGCCTTGTTAGCCTCGGCCTTCTTGCTCTCCTTCGCGGCAAGCTCCTCGGCAGTGAGCTCGGCAGTTCTGCCCTCCTTGAGAAGCTCAAGCTTCTTCCAGAGATCGTCAATGCCAGAGTCAGCAGGGGGCGCAACGGCACCCTTCTCGAACAAGACGGCGTGAGGGGGGGCGACCTTCCCGTAGAAGCGATCGTTCTCTCCCTTGCGAGCACCGATGGCCGCGCCCTCGAGGGCGCAACCGCCAAAGAGTCCCTGGGCGAAGGTGTAGGCGAAGGCACCGCCCGCACCAGCATTACCAAGTGCGACGGAGGCATCAATCTCGCGCCCGACAGGACCGGCGGTAATGCCAACCTGTCCGCCGAACTTGATTACGCCGTCGCCGGAGTAGGCCTGTTTGGAAGGCATTGTGGTCAATTGATGTATGATGTTAGAATATGAATAGAAATAAATGTAATTCCCAAGCGAGCATTAGCATAGCACCTGCAAACAAATGTAGGCCTATTTTGGTAAAGAAATAATGATGTTGGCGAGAGAAACGTCCTTACCTTCAGGGTGTTAGAGTCCATAATGAGGATGAGGATATCCTTGGTCTCGGCACCGAACATGAAGCCGAATCCCACGCCGGCCAGGCCGACAGCAGATGGAGGAGACCAGCTGCCATCGTCGGCACGTGCCATCACCACGCCGGTGCCGACATTGCCGGAGAAGCAGAAACCGGCCTCGATGACGGAGAGCAGGACGATGCCCTTGCACTGCTTGAAGAGGTCACGGGGAATGCCGTTGGTCTTGGGATCAATAGCGGAGTCGAGGACATGGTTGGCATTCCAGATCATGCCTTCCATCGTGGTTCTTTCGGTACAAATTTGATATTATACATTAGAGCCAAAGGTCAACGCACAAGTAAGTAGAAGGAATAATTATGCCGCGTGGAGATCGACAAGATGTTGAGAGAAATGTGAGATGATTTGTCGCATGCGAGGAGAGAAAAGTTGCAGGGGATCAAGTGCAACCCAACCCAAAGCATCTCGACCCAGTGATCATTGCACAACGCATCGCGCATGTCCGAGAAAGATAGATATGAATGGAATGAATCATCTAATCGAATTGAATGAACCTCGAGAAAGATCGATAAATCGAATCCCTACTTTCAACTTTCTTCAACAATTAATTGCAACATCATCATCCTACGTCGTACCTTGCTGGTTTGTCGGAGCTCATCTTGAAAAATGGATGAATGAAGAGAGAGGGGGGACTTTGACTTTTTTTATAGGTTCCTAATTGGATTTGTGAGCCGACAAAGAATCGAATGGCCCAGTGCATCGATCGTGTTGCTCGCGATCTTTCGAGCGAGGGGCTTTTCGATTTTTAGAGTAAAAAATCTGTTCCCACTTTCCGAGCTTTTCGATCTTTGTGACCTGCTCGACTGAAGAAAATTCGCGTCTGACCGTCTGGCCGGCGTCTGACTTCATTCCATCCTCATCCTCTCATTCTCAGAACATAACAACGCAGACCAAGAAGCCAATGCTGGGCCGCACTACCGCCGCTCGGCGGCTCGTACGGCATTGCAGCGCAAGGACATTATATCGTTCTGCAGTAGGATCGTCTCTCAATTCATTTGTACCGGCCTCTCATTCCAGAACTGTTCAATTCTTCCCAGCCGACACAGCATCATGTCTCAACACATCTCACAGACATTTGTCCTCGGCGGCGGCCGCCGAAGCCGAAGATGACGAACCTCCCGCATCGTTTGTCATCAGCCGGCGCGACGGTATTCGCAATGTTGCCATTGTGGCTCACGTCGATCACGGAAAGACGACGCTCGTCGATGAGCTGCTCAAGATGGCCAACTCCTCCTCCTCCTCCTCCTCCTCCTCCTCTGCCGCATCATCCGAAGACAACAACACCGACGGCGCTGCCGATGACGCAGAAACTGCCGACCTCAACCGCCTCATGGATTCCGGCGAGCTGGAGAAGGAGCGTGGCATTACCATCACCTCCAAGGTGACCCGCCTCGACTACAACGGTGGCATCTTGAATGTCGTGGATACGCCAGGTCACGCGGACTTTGCCGGGGAGGTCGACCGAATCCTCTCTACCGTAGACGGAGTCGTCCTGGTTGTGGACGCCGCCGAGGGGCCCAAATCGCAGACCAAATACGTGCTCTCGAGAGCGCTGGGCATGGGATTGAAGCCCATTGTGGTACTGAACAAGGCCGATCGGTCCGATGCCGCCACACGGATTGAGTCTGGTCAGACAGAGAGTGATCTCTTGGACCTATTTGATGCACTTGGTGCTGACGACAGCCAAATGGAATACAGAACTTTATATGCCTCCGCCAAGAGTGGGTGGGTTACCGACGACATGGATGTGGCCATCTCCATTGCAGAGAATAATGGCAAGCTTCCCGATGATGCTGGCGATCTTCGCATGGGTGGACTTTTGAATGCCATCCTGGAGGATATACCACCCCCGTCCGTTCATTGGTATGGTGGTAGCGACAGCAACGGTACTGGCTCAGCCAAGCTCGCTGATGCCTTTGATGCCGAACCCTTCAGTATGACGGCAAGCACTGTTGGATATGATCAATACTTGGGTCGTACCGTTACCGGACGAATCTACAGTGGCAAGGTCACAAATGGAGATGCCATTGCTCTACTTCGTCGCGGCAATGATGCCGAGAACGGCGGCAGCTCTGGTCCAACTACACCAGTTTCGGGAGTCTTCGCCAATCGCGGAGTCTCGAGAGTCCCTCTCGATCCCCCGATAGCATCGGCAGGTGATATTATTACTCTGACAGGTGTACCTGATAATGTTGCAGTCGGCGATACGCTCACGTCGGCGGCCAATCCCGTCCCCGCGGCTGTCGACACCCCACCGCTTGCCCCGCCGACCCTTTCGTGTCTCTTTGGGGCCAATTCGGGGCCGCTTCAAGGCCAGGAGGGTTCGAAGCTTACGTCCAATCTCATCCGAGAGCGACTCATCGGTGAGACGGATAACAACGTTACAATAAATGTAACCAAATCAGAGACAGATAGCGAGAAAACGGTCGTTTATGGGCGGGGCGAGCTCCAGATTGGAATTTTGGTCGAACAAATGCGTCGCGAAGGATTTGAGCTAGTCTTGTCGCCTCCCCGAATTCTGACCAAGAAATGTCCTGATACTGGAAGAGAAGTGGAGCCTTTCGAAGAAGTTGTGGTGGATGTTGACGCCGAGTACAGTGGAACCGTCGTGAATGCTTTGACCGGGGCCCGAAAGGGAGTTCTTGTGGAGATGAGTGACGATAACGATGGCAAGACTCGACTTGTCTTTGAAGTTCCAAGCCGCGGATTGCTTGGCTTCGGGCCGGAAATTGCCACTCTCACCCGAGGCACGGCGGTGATGCATCACATGTTCCTTGAAGATCGGGATTATGCGGGAACTATTGGACTTGGATCGCTGAAGGGCAAGCTTGTGAGCAATGACCAAGGCAAGACAACTCTCTATGCTCTCGAGGCACTATCGGCCAGATGCACCCATCTGTTTGTGGCCCCTGGCGAAATGGTTTACCCCGGTATGGTCATCGGCGAGAACAATAAGTCGGGAGATCTCGAAGTTAACCCCGTCAGGGCCAAAGCACTTACCAACATGCGCACCCAGAACAAGGAGGAGAAGTTATATCTCCCTCCTCCCAAGCGTTTGACGGTGGAAGAATTGATTGGGTACATGGCGGATGATGAAGTAATAGAAATTACACCTAAAAGTGTCCGCCTTCGCAAGGAAGAGCTTGACTCTGGTAAGAGAGAACGCGCCGCCAGGTCGAAAAAGAAGCAAATGAAGGCTTTGCAGGAAAATAATAAGGGCAAGAAATAAGATTAAAAAAGTAACTTGGTTCAAAGAACTGCATACAATGAACGCATATGTTTCACCCAAGAGAGTAAGCAGAGAACAGATTGTATTGTATATTTTTGAATCCGAAAATAGAATTCCTACTTCATGGCAAAACTTATGCTTCGTTCTTTCGATAACCGATTCCTGGTGGACAAACTCGCAAGGTGTACTGGGCGAAGCCGGCAATAATCGAATAGACCGTCAGGATTGCAAACCCAGCGTTGAGATCACTATCAATCCGAAGAAGAACCGCAGCATCACCGGCGATTCTGGAGATAAAATCAGGGAACCTGTACTCTATACTGAAGACTGCAATCATCAACACTTCGATTGTAGCAAAACACCAAATATTCGACGTCCAAGTTCGAACATGTTTCTCCTTGGGCCCGAGGAATCCCTTGGCAATAGTGCGGTTGATCAGAACAAGTAGCTGCATGATATGTGTTGCGATGGGAAGAACGAGAAGGAGGAAGACCCAGCACAGATACAAGAACCAACTCTGACCTGGAGTCATGTTCGCAGCCAAGCCTTCGTAATCGACCAAAGCATTTCCGAGAGTCACGAGATTGTAGTTTCTGATGCATACACTTGCCGTATCCGCAGACTTGAAGGTAACGAGATCCAGAATAGCGCCAGCGAGGTAGAGGCCAATCGACAGAACAACCAAAACAATGGGGATCCAAAGACGTTTCACTGGAAGCGGCTCGTCAAATAGTTCATCGCTCTTTTTGTCAGCGGCGGCCTCGCGAGCTTCTTCAACATCTCCATTATCTCCTCTACCGCCTTTGCTATGGTCCATGCCCAATATCTTCCTTTCATACATCAACTTTACTATTTCAATGTGGATAAACTCCCAGAGAGTGGCAAGGAAGAAAGCAATGATCGAAAAACGGGCTTCGGCTCGGACTATGGCTTCGACGCCATAGTCCAGCTGCAGCTGAATAGCCACCAGGACACAAATAACTGCAAATACGTCCACAAGCGTGTATTTGCTCAGCCGCGACAACCAGAGGAGGGTATGAGTTTGCACTGACCTCGTACAGGGAATATACCAAATCAGGGCAAGCATGACGTTCTTCAGATAGGGCCAGATACCACTGAAGATAACAATTACGATGGCCAGCCCCTTGGCGTCACCATTCCAAGCATCTTCGATGGATTCCACAAAGCTAAGAGGGTAAGCCACATACCACTGTCCAACTGTCTCATAATCGAATGAATTGCACTGCTGGGGCATGTCTTGGAAAGATGGCATGTTATTGGAAGTGGCATTCGCCGCCTGCATTGTTGGATCTCCCTCCGTTTCCGCTGCCGCAGTTGTAACAGATAAGCTATTAGCCGAGCCAGCTAGGCCAGAACATTTCACAAACTGCTTCTGGCAAGGAATGTTGCAGATCCTGCAGGCGTCACCGGACGATTCCGTCAGACAGACGCCTACACAATTCTGCTGGAATCCACAACTTGGGATGGCCGAGAAGCAGGTGCTGCAAATGCTCGAGTATCCATACTGAAGCTGAAAGCATTCCTCGATGCAGTCAGTATCGAGGAGGCACCCGCCGTTGTACTCCCGAGAGCAAAAGTTGGATTGTCCCGACTGCGCGTCGGATCCGCCAAGGGCAAAATAGTTGGCGAGGTCGGCGGCTGAGCACTGACCAGTGGCCGTGTTGTCGTTATCGTCAGGTAAAGTTGGGAGGGTTGTGGAGTCTGGATTCTGACTGGAAAAGATGACGGCCGAAAGACCAAGGTGGGCATAAACCATAAGACCGGCATTGAGAGTAAGGGATAGTATTTGAAGGAAACCGATCTTGTGACCAAAGTATTGATTGATGTTGGTTTTGCCTGGAGGCGATGATGACGAAGGAGGCGCCGTCACTTGATCATGTGCCGGTTCGACTGCACCAGAGGCACCAATCTCTTGCTCTTTGCGTGACGAAGCAGCAGACGAACCGTGTTTCTTGCCTTTCGCATGATTGGTGCTCTTCTGCATCGACTGGTTATCGGCGTGGTGTTCGGCCGCGACCAGCTCGCTTCTTTCCCTCTTGCTGAGGCGGCCCGTCATGCTGGCGCAGAATGCTCTAGGAGATATTTTATGCAATCGGTAATGATGATACTGTTCTGCAGTTTGGATCGTGCTAATTATCGGATAATACAAAGGAGGGTATCAGTAGTACTACGTAGTAGCTAGCTACTCTAGAGTATCGGTACATAGTGGGTCTGGGTAGCTGGTTGCCACGACTTCACGACTTTGCCTTTTGCTCCCAAGGGACGCGCGCGCGCGGGCGCGCGGGGCGGTTTCTCCTTGCTTTTTTTCTCTGGTTCCTGCTGGTTCGTTCCTTC
>Ga0115006_10003781_pt1 | contig 10405 bp, 6 predicted proteins | sample ArcOceMetagenome_3_FD_88943 | JGI IMG/M metagenome (GOLD analysis project Ga0115006, IMG submission 88943) | Marine eukaryotic phytoplankton communities from Arctic Ocean - Arctic Ocean- Svalbard ARC20M Metagenome | ecosystem: Environmental > Aquatic > Marine > Oceanic | place: Arctic Ocean...
ACTTAACTTGATTATAGTTAAGGACAAGTCGCTTACGTGAACATAAGCGGAATCTTTACAATGTTTGCCCACTGGAGTGATTGTGTGGATCGTAATGATAAAGTCTTTACGTTATTATATAAAGTCGTTATACATAAAAAAGTGTCTCACCCTTATGAAATTCAGAATATCATCTATATATTATCATATCATATTATTCATAATAATATATTAAATCATGTATTCTATGTTTCGTTTAAATTCGTAAGTTTCGTATTATCTTTATTTTAATATGCATGGATAATTTATGATAATCTATGATAATCTTAATTAATAAGATTAATATTAATAATAATGAACGAATATGAAGAGCATATTCATCCACCAACAGTTTGACACCTTTTCATGAAGTCGACGATTCCAATTCCCCCACTCGCTCCAAGTCAGCTGATACGACACCCTTTCGCCAACATCCTATTACTTGATTGGGCCGAGGCCGTGTCTCACGTCCACGACGTCGAGGAGCCGTCGAACGCGCGCGAAGTCGGATGGTCCAACACATATCCCGTCACCAAATGTAGCGCTTTTGGCTTTGTATTCCCGATTCCACTATTCGTGAAGAATCACCGAGGCACTATCACAAAGGAGGCGGAAAGGAGGCGGAAAGGGGGCGGAAAGGAGGCGGAAAGGAGGCGGAAATTTCCCAAGGAAGAGTAATTCAGAAAGCGTGTTTCTGTGTGATGGGCCCGAAGTACCCCGGACGGACAAGACCGCACGACCAGGAGCCTGAATGGCACTCTGGCTGTCCCGAGTCGTTAGAAACAGCCTGTGACGGCTCGTGTTCAAATAGGTTTCAAGCGCACCGGCCCTTCGAGTCACTGATGACACATTTCCTTGAAGGAAAATTTGTGCTCTGGGTCATTCATTTGCTCGTTCGCGGGAAGATGATCCATGCAGCGGCGCAAGTATATATAATTCGAATTCATTCTGTAACGTTTAGAAGACGACGAATGAAAGGAGAGACCATTCGACATAGGTCGTTTAGCTCAGTGGATAGAGCGTCAGCTTCCTAAGCTGACGGTCAAGGGTTCGACCCCCTTAACGATCACACATCGAGTATATTTTTATTCAAATTTCCCACCTGAAAGAACAGATGTGTTGCCGTTGAGCAGCGCTCCAATCATCTGGATCGAGCAGGGAGACCTTGATGTTGAAATGTTGCCAAAGTTCGAATAAGTTGATTCCTTCAGCTGAGAGGTATATGATATCCGATGGGTTTTGCAGCATGGCTTGGCGGCCTCCTTGTGTATTGCGGACCAGCCATCTGGTTCTTCATCGCACACATTAGAACTCGGCCACTACTCCTGTCACTACTTCTTTTGAGGTGAAAGTTTGATCCTTTGTGTTTGGGGCTTACTCCTTAACAATGTTGTTGCAGTTGTGCAGCTTGGATGATGACGACGTCGTGTGTTGTACTATTAGTCACACGTGAGACAGCTTGAACTTGTCGCTGCTTTTATTGACTGTTGTCCAAATATACCAGGAGCCGTGCAATTCAATTCCGAAACAGCTTTCTTCACTGCCGTGCTCATGTGCGCAGTATTTCACGAGTTCGCGTCGGCTGCATTGTTCGATTGCGTGAGGAGAACGTGAGATCCAACTTTTGAATATTATATCGTGGAAATCTGAGATAGCTTGTCTCCAGCTTTTCAACCGGTTCTCACGGCCGATTGCATGAACAAAGAAATACAGAAACTTCCGGGGGCGAATACATGGCACTCAAACTAGGTGTGTTAATATTTCTTATTCTGAAATCATATTTTAACTTTACTGATTCTTGAATACAAGCTCTTGGTTTTGGCCAAGGAGCTGCTCGATGTCTTTTGATACCGAATACCATCGCGTCCCCACATGCCGGTCCATCTAGCTATTATGCCGATTTATGTCAGAACATTCCGTTCTACCCGACTACAGGTGAGATACCAAGATCTCAGAATACAACAATTCATATATTATACTGATCCGCGTGCTGTCGTCCTCCTCTCTGCCAGCACTGATAACAATTATTCTCGCACTGCTCCAAACTGCTCACGCACATTTGTTCCCATGTGCAATCAAGAGCCTTCCTACTTCACTCAGGCTGCTTGCTTTCTCATTATCAACTCTCCTAAATCTTCTCACCATTGGTCCGTGTGCTTTTGCTCGTCGGGGACATCATCCTTAGCGATTTTTTTTTCTTTCACAGCGTGCTTATTTTACGGCGGTTGTTCTTTGGTCCTTTCATTCTTATCACTCATTATTATAGTGACGATCTGGTGGATTTTGAGATTGGATGGTGGCGAGTTTGTTTTTTGTCGGCGATGACAAAAAATAGAGGAGTAAACCCTTAGAACCTTTAGAACCATGGTTCTTAGAAAAAATGTACCGGAATCGCAAAAATACATCACTAATCAGCGGGACGTGAGGTCCGTAAATACACTTTCACAGGCACTCTAGCCCGTATCTAAGTAATATTTCCTGAAATGTTTGCGTGGCCTTTGTATTTGTAACCTTCGAAAGAAAAACATGGTGCAGGCGACAATACCTCTGTAGCTTGGTGAGCATCACCCCTATTACAATTCACGGTATTTAGCCCACAAGTAAGAATATTGATGTCGGTCTCTTCTTACCGCCTTTGGATGCTGTATTTCCCTGCAAATTAGTATGTTGTTCAGCGAGCTCAATATATCTATTCATATATCTATATGTAATATCTGCCATCTCACCCGGTACTGAAAGGTTAACAATTGTCGACCCGAGTCCACCTTTTAAATTGAATTGAACATGAAACGATTGAAAAGTGCGAAGAGGCTGATGCCACTCACTCGAAGGTATTTCGCAGCCGTCAAAAATCAAGGAACACTGCAACTTAGGAAGATGAGAAGAGAAAACGCTGCCACTTTGATGTTCACACTCACATCATCCCATATCTCCAAGAACTCGTCCACGTTCAGTGTACTTGGATCACCGCTCTGGTTGGCAGATGTCAGTGCGAGTGCATGCCCATACTGCCTTGCTACTGCCTAGATATATAAGGGCACATCAAGAAAAAAATGAATTGCCTTACGAAGAGACAAAATACTCCACACCCGCGCGAAGCACGCACTTGGCACTCTGACGCCCGAGGTGTAGGATCATCAACAAAAAAATTGAGCTGATGAACACGAATAGCGAATTCTAGAATGAAAAGTTCCTCCGATACCAGGAGTCTCCGACCCGGGTTTATGCCACTCTGTTGAAATGAAGGAGGCCAGGATGCTCATGAGTTATCGAGCTTCGCCAAAAATGAAGTGAACGCACCGGCATATCTGCGCCAGACTTCGTCCATGAAATTACTGTGACTGGGCCAGGGAGCAGTTCCTATGCTTATGATGCGTCAGAGGCAAGATAGCCGATCGGATAAGTTTCTTACCTCAAGGAGCCCCTGAGCAAGGTGATCAGTTTCCAAATAATTTCCAACGTCCTAACGGAATAAACCAAGCTCCTTAATAAACCAAGCTCCTAAATGAAAAGTAAAACGCGCCTCGGCATCGCCTACACAGATTGCAAGAGGCACGACCTCCGAACGCCGCTTTGTAGCATACAAAGCCTGAAAAGTCATAACGTTGCACGCTTCAATCCTTGCAAAGCGGGCCAGAACGAATTTCACTAACCCTTACACCCGTCTCGGAGCGAAACCCTGCCGCGAGCCCATACAGCGTGTCCTACAAAACGACTCCGAAAAGTACAGAGCGCGAGGCTCAACTACAAGGCGGTCCAAACCGTACTGTGGGGAGAGCGATAATCTTTCCACTACGCAGAGCTTCAACTGCCTTCACGAGCCGGAAAGGGATTAGATTACATAAGCTGGTACCCTGTGTTTTCGCACCTCGGCAACGCGGTGCGTTGTTGCGGGAACAACTCGCCCGTGATACGAACGCAGCATTGCGAGGGCGGAGGGGCGCATTTTTAAATACTCTCCCAAAACAGCGAAGTGGCACTTTTTTATTGCCTGCTGTCCCTCACACCTTTATGAGGAACTGGAAATTTGGACTTCTGAAAATGTTTTGTGTTTAAGGTCCGTTTAAGTGTTACCTTCGAAAGTACAATCCTCTCTAACTTTTACGAGGTATTATTAAATACGAAGGTACCTTCGTACCTTCGAATGAAGGTATCTATACCTCGCTCGCTCGTAACACTAGCTAGCTAGCTAGCTAGCCTAGCTTCTTATTATTACTCGTAACGATAAGATTTAAATACAAAGAGTTTTACAGCGTAACAATCACGAACACTTGCGGTTTCGTGATAAATACGAAGGTACCTTCGAAGGTAATAAATAAAGACATCGATCAATATTATTATTATTATTAAAATATATTACAAATATATTAAATATATTAATAAGATCTTATTTAATATTATGATCTTATAATTAAGATCTTTTATGATCTTATAATCTTAATCTTATTAATTAATAATTTTAATTCCTTCGTTCGAATTACATCGAATTACTACCTTCTAAGGTTATCTGCATGTGTTACAATACAATCTATACGAAGGAACAATTTTTATTTTTATTTTGGCCCCGGAGGCGGGGATTCAGGCAGAGGGAGTGGCAGACGAGCTGCTTCGCGGCTGTTTAAACTCTAAACCCTGAAAACCCAGACCCAACCTCCAAAAGACACGGCGCGGACCCTAAAGATACAGCGCGGCGCTTGGTAATCGCGCGCCAGCGGCTACATGAGCGCGCATCTTGCTCAAGTAAAAAACGCTCCTATCAAATAGACAGTTTCCACTTTCAAAGCGCTACTATCAAAACCAATCCCTGTCGCCGTCCCTGTCACCCCTGCGCGTGGTCACCCAAGCCACATATTATCCACCGCTCGGTGGTACAAGTACAAGCAGTCCTGACGTGGTGGGTATTTCCGTCGTTGGAGCGACAAGTTAAGAGTGTGTCTAATTAACTCAAGAATGACGATCTGATTTCCGAAAACTCGAAATGCCCATACAATTTTCGGTTACGAATTTCGGAAATGGGGAATCTAATGGGGAAAAATTCGGAAATCGGCACCCTCTTTACACAGCATCGCATGCCGCCTCTTTGCGAGCGCGCCGACGCCTCCAAACTGCACGGATCGACGTGAAACTTCGCCAGGACTCAGCTGAGACTGTGGGGCGTCGTTCTGTGTTCTCGGCATGCAAAAAAAAGAATGCCCGAAAATCGACGGTCTATTCTTGTTTCTTGAGTTATTTTCGAAATTAGACACACTCTTAACTTGTCGCTCCAACGACGGAAATACCCACCACGTCAGGAGTATCCGAAAAAATCAAAAAAGAAAAATGAAAATAACTTTGGGGAGACAGCGACGAGTCCCTGTAGGTCTAACTCCTCGAAGGTGAGTCTCAGCACACAGCCCTTGATCTCAGATAAAACTCTGTTTACGACGGAGGTACATCGCTCCTCTGCTTAGGAAAGTATCAAGAACTGCTGAGGAGTAGCACTAATTATACTATGCTTATCGTCATAGAGCACAGTTGTCGGTAGGAGGTTACCCTACCCTACCAAAGAACAGGCACCACATTTCAAGGACAGGTATGCGGCCGCGCGTGTAGGGTATTTCAGCCACGAGGAAAGATCCGCACTACTCTGACGGCCATGCCTCCTTCTGGGAAAATAACCGGAAGCAAGAACCCCACGAGGAGCTACCCGATTGATGATTCTCTCAAATTGTGTTCGAATGCGATGGTTAGCGGACATGTTGTGCACGTGCACGTATTCGATCTTTTCCGAGCTATGAGCGCTCTTGTCATACTTGACCCAAAGCAGGATTCGGGAACTGCTCTAAGGAGCACGATCCCAAGGGAAAGAAAGCCGACAATGGTTCGTGCACCGCTGCATCTAAATGACTCTGAAGCCGCATATGTGTTTGACTCACTGTTGGCTTGTGAGGCCACCTGGCACAGGGGCCAAGCACTTGCCTCGACGGTTTATACATGCCAATATATGCACGATCGCATTCGACTTCATCCGAAGCTGTCACCAGTGTTGGGTGCATATTTTAACGCTGTACATATCAGTTTGGCTACTATACGAAGCGTAGTCTCAGAGGCGGGCGTCGGTGATGAAGAAGATTTCTATTCATCATCAAGCACGGGGCAATTTGGACTTAGGATGCCAGAAGCCGATACCGAAACAGAAAAAGGAACAATTGAACGGCTGAAAGCTGCTGAAAAGGGGATTCAAGGGGGTGGTGACTCTTCGCATCTGCTTTCACGGATCAGGTTTAGATTGTGTTTACAAGCAGCGATGGGATATCTTTCCAATGAGCCGAGCGCACGCCATGCGGATCATGCCCGTCATAACCTTGACAAGGCTGCACACCATCTAGAGGAGATTAGAACATCGGTAGATTCATATTCGCACATAACTTCATGCATCCAGAATGCTTCTCACTGGGATCACCTGGACTGGGAACCGGATGGGCTTGGATTCAATAGCAAGATATATGCATCATACACTGGACCACCTCAGACTGCTTGTCTTCTTTCAAGAAAATGCAGCATTGCCCACTTTTCAAGACTCGTCGTGGACATGCGAAGGGTATGCGATATCGTTTCACTGTGTGGGAAGAGGGATGGGGCTAAAGAACTTCTCCACTTGCTCAGCTGGATTTCTAACTCTGATTCTGGGATCATACCTCGAGCATTTGCTGCTCTATTTGTGTACAGAGATGATATTTTACTTAGGACGCGCATTTGGAAAGCCGCCCTCCCCTCGATGTGGATCTGCAACACAATTCATGAACATTGTTTGCCTTGGCCGCATCCCTGTCACCGTCACCATGGATCAGAGGAGCTCTTTAAAAATCAAAGCAAGATTTGTCAACAGAACTGCACATCAAGCGCCATAAACGATGGCAATGATGATGAAACCTTCATGGGAGATGCGCATAACGGTTTGGAACGCACAAATGACAACTTTTCAGGTAACAGTCTACATGAATTTCGGCTGGCGGGCGCTCGAGATGTAAAACTTCTCATTCGAACACACTTCTCTAGTAGATGTCGACATCATCGTAGGCTTAGACATCTGCACAAAGAATGGACTTATCACGACAGCATTGCTGGTGGTGCGGAAACTTACCAGCGCAACAAATCGCATCGTTTGCTTGCTAGAACGGCGTGTCCACAAACTCTTGCTTTCTCCAACAGGTCAGTGTGTCCTTGCATCTCAAGGACCCAATCTATATTGATACATGTACAAATATCACAACTCATCATGGGATTTGATTTGCATTTATATCTACCTCACGAATTGGTGATGATATATTGGTACAAAGACTATCTTCTTACCGTACAAGCTGGCATTCTAGCTGCAGAGCAGAGTACTGATCAAACCTGGGTGACTGAGGATGCCACAAGAGAGCGTCAACGAGCGACGCATTTTTCGGGAAATGTGATAAGTGATATTTGTGCTGAACATGATGTCGGCAGAATAGCAACTGCAAGGGCAGAGGCGGAGTCTGGGTTCACTACCCTCAAGAGTATGATTTGTCAAGGATTACTTCGGATGCTAGTCGCCCTTGATGCGTCTGGGAGAGTTCACAAACCTGTGCCAAATGAGTTCACTGATGATGAACAGCATTTTTGGCTGCGGTTTGGCCAATTTCACAGCAGCTCCAAGCCAGTTCCAATGAGATGGTTTCGTTTTTCAAAGTGCATTGTACATTATGCGGACCAGCCGATCGCGAAGCTCTTCGAATCAGCTTTGGGCAGTTTTTCTCAAGCACGACATAAGGTCAAAGAGCTCATGGAACGTCACCATGCAATAACGCCAGCGCAGTCAGCAGATTTACAAGTGCTCGACAGGATCGTTGCTGCAAATATGATGGCCATACGATTGATGAACGTATCAGGAATCACAGTCGTCTTTGATTACAAACAGCATGACGTGTTTGTCACCATGTTGGTCAACAAAAAGTCGAAATGCAAAATTGCTTCGAGCTGAATCTCGTAGCACTCTCGCCTGGTTTTATACCTGGACACATATTTTTCAAACCCCGTCGAAGTTCAGTTTTGCTGCTAGCTCAAATTCACTTTCAGTCTGTCTTGTCCGAAATAATTTAGTTTGACACAAAATGATACGAGCTAATATTGCGCTTTATCCTAAATTGCACTTGTGGATATCAAACAGATACCCGAATTTATTTTCATTTCAAAACATTTTCAGCTCAAGGGCTTTTCCTTACATATGGTATTGTGGTGCAAACATGAGAATGCGTCAATTCATAAAAGAGAGTTTTTTAGTGACGCCTCCAACATGTTCTTTGCCCTCGCGGCGGCATCCGTATCTATTCCGAATCCACGAGCTACATGTTTTTTTCCTTCGCACTCACCGAATCTGGATAATAATGCTCGCACCGCATCAGCTGTTGCAACGTTTCTTCCAGCCCCATCACCCATAGCTGTGGCTGCACCAATAGTAGTAGCCAGAGTAAGTGTCTCTTCCAGCATATTGTGGATTGTCTCATCGGACACGCCCTGGAGACCCTTATCGCCTTTAGCTTGGCGCCTTGCTCGATCGAAATTTAGATAGCCTAAAACAATAGCTGCAGCCGCACTATCCCCACAGCCAACGGTATCTCTCACGGGTACAACAGGCGACCCAACCCTGACTTCGTAGCCATCTTTGGTGAAGATGACAGCCCCAACAGGCCCACATTTTATTACGACCCATTCGGCACCACAGCTAGGACTTTCCAACAGCGCCCTAGCAACAAACTTAGCTTTGCTAGACATTGTCATCAACTTAGCTTTGTCATCAGAGTTGTCATCAAAGTGGTCTTGACGTTCTTGACGTAGATACACATTCACAAGAACGGTAGCTTCGTCCAAGGTTGCAAGTAGAACATTTGTTTTTGCCAGGATATTTCTAAGTGCTTCTCCTCGTTCAGAGTCTTTCAAAAACGTGTTTGCTCGGGGCCCAGGGTCAAAGAAAACTGCTGTACTATTCTCCTTTGCTGAGTTCAACGCTGCTCGCACTGCTGCGTCCTCAAGCTCGTCGAAAATGAATCCATTGAAGAAGATCGCTGAAGAGTTTGAAATAGCTCGCGATACAGCGGGATCCATCTCAGTGTTACCGCCGAGTAATGGCCAAGGGCCGAGATCATATCGAGAGCAAAAAGCGTGCTTCCCAGCACCGTCTGTGAGTACGAAACATAGCAGGGTTCGCTGAGACTCAGAACCGGCGCGAGTTGGATTGTCGTACGAGATCAAAGGATGAAACGTAATATTCTCCTCTGCAAGAACCTTTGTCAAAAATGCACCATACTTGTCATGGCCAACGTGCCCTACACAAGCACACCGCAGTCCGATTCTGGAAGCTGCTATGAGAAAATTGCAGTTACCACCAACCTCCCATGACTCTTGACACGGAGCGTTGGCTACAAAGTCAGCGAGGGATGATCTGGTCTTGAGAGCGTTCACAACAGGGACAGGTGCTGGAGGTAGTAGGATGTCAACACACGTGTTGCCAAATGCAACAACGTCTACGACAGAAAATACAGCATTGTTGCTTCCTGTGAAAACTGGCCCAGGTCGGTGGAGACAAGTAGTCAGAGGTGTTATTAGGGACGAGGTGAAAGATCATATATCCTAAATCCTAACTCCTGTTCGTGTATGCTAATCCCGCATAAGTGTTGCCTTGCACGACGCACCGGAGAGGTGGAGTCAGCCTGGGAGTCCGCACCTGCAACTCTCTGCCGTGTGCGATGACACGTTGGGCGACACAGTCTTGGCGCAGGCGTACATCGTCGCAACTGCACGGGCAATAAAGCGTACGCGGAATCCTTTCCAGAGATTGCCTGCATTGAGCCACCCGCCGCAACACTGCGGAGTTAAGATTTCTACGCGTACGACAGTCCTGAGTTTCTAAGCACTTATATTAACGATACCAGGTGAGTGTGTCATTTGGTCACGTCATCATTAATACTAATAAGATCGGATATGCCGAATAATAAAATTGACGTGGAATTGTAATTGTAATTTTATATAATTTAATTTGGGACAAGTCAGTTCACTGACGACGAAGTCACATTTAGCAACACATTCCACCCGGTCATCATTTGAAAATGTAACGCTTTAATATAGCCTTCTGATTCGTCGAGAGCTCGATCATCTTCAAAGGTCGTAGGCTAGATCACCGTACGGTCGGTGAGTGATACGTTTTCTCTGTCTAACAACTATGTGCGACGCCTTTTCGTTCTTCGGACGCCGGCTGTTCAGCGGAACGGCCTTGCCATTGCGCTAAGCGTGCACGTAGTCGTCGTCCGGACATGTACGCCACCCTTGAACAAAGAGGCGCCGGCAAGCCGTCTTTTGAAGACGCGGTAGTGGACGGTCGAAGTTG
>Ga0115006_10003782_pt1 | contig 10403 bp, 9 predicted proteins | sample ArcOceMetagenome_3_FD_88943 | JGI IMG/M metagenome (GOLD analysis project Ga0115006, IMG submission 88943) | Marine eukaryotic phytoplankton communities from Arctic Ocean - Arctic Ocean- Svalbard ARC20M Metagenome | ecosystem: Environmental > Aquatic > Marine > Oceanic | place: Arctic Ocean...
ATCTGTTCGCCCGCGCTCAGGGCGCCGCGCAAGCCCCCCAGTCCTTCGCGTTCACTTTCGGCCCCGAATCGCCACTAAAGAAAAAAGGGCGGGGGGTGGCGCGGGGGGGGGGGGGGGGGGGAAAGGGGGGGGGGGGAGGAAGGTTAAGAGGAAGGTTGTTAGACTTGGGGATCATGGAGAGAGGTTGGGGGAGGGGGGGAACTTCGCACTGGACCTTATTGAAAAACCGGGGTTTGGAGTTTACGAGGGGTACCCGCACCCAAGACCGTGGGTTAATGTCGAGGTTGGGGGGGAGCAGGAGGAGGAACAGGAGGGCGTTGAGGAGGAGGATGTCGAGGTGAGGAGGAGGCTAGCAATGTCGATAGAAACGGAACAGACAACATGCTTCACACTCACCACACACACACCTAACTCGTCGCTCTTCGCCTACCTCCTTTCCCTCACGCTGATCCTCCTCGTCAGGCTTCAAAGCCCCCCCCTCCCCCAGTACCCCCCAAGCCTAAAAGCCGAAAGAAAAAGTCCACCAAACAAAAGGCTACAACCGCTGTTGTTTCAAGGGTCAAAACACGCTCAACGAACGGGGGGGCAGCCGTGCACCCTAAATCCGGTACTCGAGTTACGGCACGTGAACAACTTCAACATATTGCTATACCCCTGCCTGTGAATCCTTCTACCATCCGTCCTTACTCGCCTTCCGATAGTTACCTCAAGCATATAACGTTCCACGAAGCAAGGAAGGAGGCCGAAAAACCGCTGAGGGAAGCTAAAGGTAGGGTTAGGATTTTGGAGAGGGAGGTTGAGAGGTTGGAGAGGAGGATGAGGGAGGTGAGAACGCAAGCGAGGAGCGAAGCGACGAGATACCGCGCACGCTCGTACTTTCGTACAAGACACGCCTCCTCCGTAATCAACGTAATAATCCTCATCCATTATTCCAACCCTTTTTTGGCGATTCGCTTTGCTTATTGCAGGTTATGGGGAGGGAGGAAAGGGAGAAGAAAATGATGGTACCGAGGGTTGTTATGGGTTGGATTAATAGGTTTTTGGCGGGGGGGTTCAGGAAATGGAAGAGGACGGTTGAGGGGATGGTTAAGGGTGATTGGATGGTTAGGTATAGGGGGGAGGTTTTGAAGGGTATGATTAAGGGGCTGGTTAGGAAACTATGGAGGAGGGGATTCGACAGACTTAAGGGGGAGGGAGGGGGGGAGGGGAGGAGAGAGAGAGATACGGATGATGAGTATGAGAGGTTCAGGTGAGGGGGGGGAGAGGGGATTTAGAAACGATAACTGAAACATTATGACAAGTATTCTGACGTAGTTAACACACCCCAACTCATCACTTCGATCTCGTCGCTCTCGATACACAACTCTCGCAGGGGTAACTTGAACTGGACAGAGGTACCACCGGGACACTTTGTGGGGTGAATAATTAGCTGCGTGGATTTTTGCATTACTCGAAACAATCATTACTTCCCAGAAGCAGCCGAGCTCCATCCTTCCTCCCCCCCTTTAGTTTTTCACCTTTCGGAGAACGCAACCTTGAAACCTCTTTTGACTCCCTTTCCGCTAACAACCAGTCCAGCACCTCTGGGTTTCTCCTTCGGTTTCAAGAAGCAAACCAGAGGCCAACCAAGCTGACAGTATGCCGTGTGGGTGTCGAATATAAGGTCGATCCCTGATATTTTCTTGCCGTCGTGCTTGGTGTTGACGTACTTAATGGAGAAAACTGTCATTGCAGACATCCTTCGTGGTGGGGTCTGGGGGGGAGCCATGCCCTTGGCAACGTGGTCGCCCTCCGCCATGCATACAACAGTTACCTGTTCCCCGTCGAGGGCGGACGATTTGTGGATGTACCTGAAACCCTTAAAGACAACCTGCGTGGTCTCTACCATAGAGTCTGCAAACTCTTGGATCGTGGTGCAAGTGGGCATGCTGTCGCAGTGGAACTCGGCGTCTTCGTCTGTGCAGAGGAGCTCAACGCCGGATTCCCACCTTATTCCGTTCTGGATGGAATCGATCAGCTCGTGGGCGATGCTGAGAACGTGACCTGACGTTGAGGATGATGTCGGGGCGGGGTTCAAGGGAATTGGGGCGAAATCTGAAGAGTCCAGACCACCTGCGATGAACGAGAAGGGATGTTAGTGGCCTGGCCGACAGCATAGTGTAGTCGCTTTGCTCCAGCCCTCACTCAAGCCCTCACCTAAACCGTGACCAGGGGTCTTCATTGCAAGCGGATCGTCAGGGTCGGGGAACAATATCGCCTGCAGACGAAGGTTCTCCTCCGCGTACTTCCTGTTGGTCTCGACCATCTCGTCGTAGAGTTTGAGCTTATCCTGGGCGCGCTCTAGGAAATCAGCCTGGTCTTTGAGCTTCTTCCTGTGATGGGGCGAGGAGCGGAGCGAAGAGCACAAAATTGTTAGTTTATGTGTTGTGCACTATACGGTCGTCACTACGCTCCTCCCGTCCTTCGCTCGCTGCCTCTCACCTTGACTCGTCCAACTCTGCCTGCATGTTTTCAATTGCCTTCTTCTTCTTCTCGCGGGACTTCTTTGCCTGATCTCGGTTCTGGGGTGGAATTCAAGGAGGGGGGGGCGGTGAGAATGATCGGAATGATAATGGATTCGTCAAAGGGATGGTAGGGGTGGGTAGTCCGGCGATCTTGGGAGGAACTTATTTTGTCAAGATGGAGACTTGAAAGTCCTTACCTTGAGCCTTGCCAAGGTTTTAGCATCGACGTTCGTCGGATAATCCGGAAACTCTTCATCTTTAACCTTTGCCTTTTTTGGGCTATATGCTGGCTTCTCAGTCTCTTTCTTGGGCCCAGGCATTACAAGAAGCTCAGCCTCGAGAGACTTGTAATCGTCCTCGAGAGTAGACTGGAGGGGAATCCAAGCCGTTCCATGGCGTTCTTGGTGTTTCGATGACATGACGGGGGCCAGAGGTTAGCTAAGAGGCAGCGAATGTGGGTCTTCTCCTTAGACTCTTACAACAGAATTTTTGACAAGGATACTAAATTATTATTTACTATTAATATATATATATATTTGACTAAAATTATCGCAAATAAAATTAATACATACTCATAAGAACTCAATGTATATTTGAAAAATTGTCAAATTTGATTGGTCAAAAATAAATAAAATTTTATAATATAGTAATATTTAACTATATTTTTATTATACATATAATATCATAGAATATCATAGTACAAAATAATAAATTATGATAAAATTATAAAACTTAAAAACACCAAAGATAATACAAAAAATACACAAGACTCCAATAAATATATAATTGTACATAAATGCATTATAAAATGTTCCCAATAAAACTCAAATGTGCCCGAAATACGCTCTTTAAAAATCAATTTTTTGGTGATTTTTACACCTACAATAAATCTAAATATCGAATACATTCTGCGCTTCTGCTAGTGCAACAGAATTAATATTCGACCTCACTGATCGATACTTGACCTCTAACACAATCTTGTGTCTCCTCTCGACGTCCTTTCACTCTACACTCCTTCCCCCCCGTCCGAATAACCCAATTCTCAGCCTTCTCCTCCTGCCATGGCGTTGGAATATATCCGTGCCCTAACATTAATTGAGTTGGAGGCAGAGCTTCCTCCCCTCCTTCCCTCCGTTGATCGCTTTTTGAACGATGAGGATGTGAAAAGGGCCTTCCTCACGTTGCGGGAGGGTACTATAGAAGCTACTGAGGAGTTCTCCCCCTCCACGACCTCGACATTGGTGTTGTACAAGCACACGCCAGCGAAATTAACGACAAAGTCTCAAATAGGCTTCCTCTCGATTCCTGCATCTGAAGATGAGGACTCTCCCCTCTTCACCACACTCCAGGAGGTGAGACAGGCAATACAAAATAAGCTCGTGGCTTCCTCCTCGCACATACCACCCCACTATAACTAACAACCTTCTTTTCGTCGCCTCGCTTCTCACCGCCGCAGCTTCATCGCAACTGTTTTGTCCCTGCCATATCTTCCTCCCTCAATTCGATCTCCTCTTCCTCCTCCACCACGGACAACCTTTCGTCGTTCACATCTACGATGCGCGATCTTCACACGCTTTTGGATCATCTCAAGCGGTCTGCAAATGTTCCCACGGTGAATCTCTCCCCCCACCCGGAGATCCTTTCCCTCCTTTCCTCCTCCGCGCCGTCCCTGGACCCCTCTTCCCCCTCCGACACGCCCCTCGACGTCAACATCTTTGACGCTTCGACTCTCCTTTCCTCCGATGAGACCCTTACTTCCATCCAGTCTACGGTCAATGTGTGGATCAAGGTGAGGCGGAGCGAGGAGCGAAGGACGGCTGGAGCGAAGCGACAGCTAAAGCGACACCGCCTACCCGCACAACTAGCAACCATTCCCGCGCTCGCTTCGCTCGCGCACCACATCCTAACCCTTTTCGCGATTCGCCTCACTCATCGCAGGATATTACAAAGCTCACCTCCCTCACCACAACGACTCCGTTCCCTAATGACGCGAACGAGGAGATTTCCTTCTGGAAGGCCCTATTCTCCTCCCTCACGCTCACCTCCAACACCTTGAACACGTCCCCCTCGACGCAGCTCACAATCTCGGTCCTGAAGCAGGCAAAGCGCTTTGTGACCACCACTGCGCTGGAGAACAACACCCACCTGCCCACAGCTCTCGCCTACACCTCCGACGTGAACTCCTTCCTGCAGAACTTCCCAATCAACGCGCTTCTATCATCGACCAATTTGCCTTCCCTCACCAAGTCGACGACTGACATGTTCAGCCACTACCCCAAGGTCCGCAATTCCAAGGTGAGATCAATCGGACAAAAGCAGCATGCCGCCCACCGTAATAACTGACAAACCTCTCTCTCTCTCTGTGCTCGTCGCTTCGCTCCTCGCAGAACTACGATCTCTATCGCCTAGCCAAGTTGCTCGAGTCCACCACCGAGTCCTTGAAAAACCAGATCGTCGCCATCCTTAAGTCTCAAAACGTCATGAAGACCCCGTTCGATACCTTTCAGTCTCTAGACTCGGACCTTACTGCCCTCTTCTCCACATGGGACGCAGAGTACAAGAAGTTCACTACCTTCTTCCTGGAGCAGTACAAACGTCGTGGTCGTCTCTCGACCTCTGTGTCGGCTCCTTCCACGACCCCCCTCCAGCTCCTCAAGTCGCTTGATCTATCCCACGTTCCCCTTCAGGCTCGCTGGCAGGACATTTCCTCCTTCCGTAGAGACCACAACAATCTTCTGTCTGTCGTTAAGGTGAGATTGGACAAGGAGCGAAGGCACCGAGCGTAGCGAACTGCCTGATGCTGCTCTATACAACACGCTAGATGTGATGAGCGAAGCGAATCGCAAAAGCTGTCGGGGCAAAATAATATTCGTTGCTCTGGGCAACTCGCTTCGCTCGCCGCCGCTCGCCGCCTGATGCTGCTCTATACAATACGCCAACCACCCCTACTTGTCCCTTCGCTCCTCCCCGCTCGCTCATCGCAGTCTGTCCTCTCCTCTTCTTCATCATCCGACACCCCCGCGATCCTCCAGTCGTTGACTGTTGCGAGCAACGAGATGGCGAACGCTCCAATTTTCGACCTCTCCCCCTCCGGAATTGAATCCTTCTCCCAGACGCTCTCCTCTTACGAGTCTTCTATCGACGAGATCGAGAACAATCTCTCCTCCCTTCTTCACTCCAAGCTGTCCTCCGCCACCTCCGCCGAGGAAATGTTCAAGCACTTTTCAAAATTCAACCCCCTCTTCGTTCGACCTCGAATTCGTTCCGCTATCAAGCACTACCAGACCGAACTGATCAAGAATGTTTCAAACTCAGTCGCTCTGATCCAGAAGAAGTTCCTTCTGAAGTACGAGCAGTCGCCCGCAGCGAACTTCGCAGAGATGCGAGACATCCCCCCCGTTGCTGGAAAGATTATGTGGGCCAAGCTGATGGAGAATCAGTTGAATTTGATTATGGAAAAGATGGAGTCGGTACTAGGCCAGGGTTGGGAACAGCAGGCTGAGGGTCGCCAGCTCAAGAAGACTTGCTCCGAGCTCATGTCCAAGCTCGACACGGAACAGTTCTTTAAGGCATGGAGAAAGAATTGGGAAAAAGAGCTCACTTCTTCCCGCAACAATGAGAGACTCTCTTCCTATCTAATCTCCATTCAGAACCACCCAAAGTCGTCATCAACCCTCATCCCTACATGCAACTACGAGACCAACCAGACGAATCTCTTCAAGGAGGTCCGCAATCTAAAGTACCTTCAATTTGACATTCCCCCCATGATCCAAAAGATGGCCGATGACGCTGCTTCTAAGTACCCTCACGCTATGAGGCTGAACGCAGCCCTCCGATCGTACGTCCACGTTCGCACTCTAATTGACGGGGAGCTGAACCTTACCATGTTGGTGCAGCCTCAGCTCTCCACCATTCAGGCGTCCACGATGGAGTGCTTTAACTCGACTACCACTGGCGTCCGAGCTAAATCCAGGATGAAATGGGACTCCAAGACGTTAAAGTCCTGGGTTGCTGCCTTCTCCGAGGAGGTGTTCACATTGCAGGAGAAGGTGGAACTGCTGCTTCAGACTATCGACACTGTCAACTCCCTAATAGCGTCGCTGCCCGGCACTCCATTCTCCTTCGACCCTCTCTCCACGGTGCTCTCTGCTCTCCAAGCTCAAATTGACCAGCTTTCGCTTTCTGGCTTTAGCAACCTGTCGATCTGGGTTGAGGTGAGATTGGACGAGGAGCAAAGGATGGCCGGAAGGAAGTGACAGCAACACATCGCTTGCCTACATAACTAACAACTTTCGGCTCGTCCCTTCGCTCCTCGCCCGCAGTCCCTCAACTTTCGCATCAAGGAGATTCTCACCGAGCGACTTACAACGGCCCTCACTGAGTGGACTGCCAGCGTATCGTCTCCCGACCCCGCTTCTTCAGACTCTTCTGTCCCCCCAGTCAAAGTGGAGATCATAATCCAGGATCAAACAATCCTATCCTCACCTTCCCTCCCCGCAATCAGGCAGCACTACCTGGCCAACTTCTATCATTTCACATCGACCGTCACGTCTCTTCCTCTTCTCTCTTCATCCCGCTTTGACGTCTTATCCTCGTCAAACGTAGCCTCCCAGTCTGCGACGTTCTCGTCCATTATCCCTGCCTTGCACAAGAGCTCCCCCGTCCTCCTAGACGCTTACACCACCATAAACTCCCACCTCAAGGAGACTACGGTGTACATTTCGACGTGGCTCTCTTACCAGTCTCTCTGGGACATGTCGATGGAATCGATCACCAACCTCCTTGGTGATGACATCAAGAAATGGCAGCAGCTGCTCATAGAGGCTCGAACGGCCCGCTCTACGCTGGATAACTCTGATGACTCGTCAACGCACTCGATCGGCCCCGTTACGATATTCTACGCAAAGGTTCAGAACAAAATCAACCTAAAGTTCGATGCCTGGCAGAAGTCCCTCCAAACTACTTTCGGGACAATCCTCCTCAACTCCATCAAGACTTACTCGGACAAGTTTACCACAGCCAAGCAGACGCTCGAATCCATTTTCCTCGAGGGCGCCACGACCACCATCATCGATGGGGTTACCTTCATCCAGCAGATGAAACAAAGTTCCAAGATGTGGGCAAAGGAGGCCACCCTCCTTGAATCGTCCGAAGCGCTGCTCAAGAAGCAGCGCTTCGCCTTTCCACCAACGTGGACCCATGCTACAATTCCATGCTCGGCTTTCACGGACTTCGAGACTATTCTTGCCCGTCGGACGAAGCAAATGGACGACCAAATCCCTACCCTTCAACAACGGGTCCGTTTAGAGGACAAACAGATGTCGAAACGAATTACGGATCTAATCGCCAACTGGGAGAAGCAAAAGCCGCTCAGTGGCAACACTCCCCCCGCAACTGCTTCCGAGGCTCTGGCCTCCTTCCAGATCATCTTCAAAAAGTCCATCCACGAGTTCGACCAGCTTTCCTCTGCAAAACTCGCCCTCTCACTTCCCGCTTCGTCAATAAATCCCCTGACCACCGCGCACGAGGACCTGAACGAGCTTTCAGAGGTGTGGACCACAATTCGTCCAACCCACGACAATCTGGAAGAGATCAACGACACCCCTTGGGCTTCTCTCGTACCGCGCAAGATTCGGGCGTCATTGAACTCCCTTCTCGACGGCCTTCGTTCTCTACCCTCAAAGGTTCGACAGTATGATGTCTTTACCCAAGTGAATGAGACCATCAAATCGTACGTTGCCAACGTCTCCCTTCTCACGGACCTCAAGACTGAGGCCCTCAAGCCTCGCCACTGGAAGCTTATTTTGAAGCGTCTCAATCTCCAAATCAAAATCAACAACCTCAATTTAGGCCATCTTTTTGAGGCAGGAATCCTTTCCAAGAAGAAGGACATTGCGGAGATCTTAAGTATCGCCCAGGGAGAAATGGCTCTCGAAATCTTCCTCCGTCAAGTGAGGGAGTATTGGCAGACAACGCAGATCGAGCTCGTCCTCTACCAGAACCGCGTGAGATTGATCAAATCATGGGACATTATCTTTGCCAAGCTTGAGGAACACATGTCTTCCCTTTCTCAAATGAAGCAGTCTCCGTACTTCAAATCCGTTCAGGAGTTCCAAGAAGAAGCGTCATCGTGGGAGGAAAGGCTGACGAAACTTCAGCAAATCTTCGACCTTTGGATTGATGTGCAACGCCGTTGGGTGTACCTTGAGTCTATCTTCTTCGGCAGCGCCGACATCAAGGCTCAGCTTCCCAGCGAGTATGCGAGATTCAAGTCCGTCGATACCGAGTTCACTCAGCTCATGAAGAAGATCGCCCAGAAGCCCAACCCCATGGAGGCCCTTCAGATCGAGAACCTTTACAAGCAACTCGAAAGGCAAGAGGCTCTAATGACCAAGATCCAGAAGGCTCTGGGCGAATATCTCGCTAATCAGCGCCAATCATTTTCAAGGTTTTACTTTGTTGGCGACGAAGATCTCCTCGAAATGATCGGAAACTCCAACGAGCCTATGAAGGTCATGGCCCACCTCGGTAAAATGTTTGCCTCGATAAGCAATATGCGTTGGCTCGACCCGAAGAACACCAAGAAGCCCAACCTCCTCACTCTCACCCATATGACCTCCAAGGACGGTGAGGCAGTCCCTCTTTCATCAAATATTGACGTGGTTGACAAGGTCCCCGTGAAGGCTTGGTTGGCTAGCATCGAGACGAATATGAAGGAGTCGCTCGCATCGCTCCTATCGTCGGCAACCGCATCACAACCGCCGATTACATCCTCACTCACATCCTCCGACCAGAAGCAAGACTTTGTCAAGTGGGCATCATCGTATCCAGCCCAGATTATGATTCTTGCATCACTAATCCAGTGGAGTATGGGCATCGATTCTATCTTGAGTGGCACCGCAAAGGAGGTAACACTAAGGGGTTATCAGTCGACATTGGACTCCAAGCTTGGGCTCATGGCTACCACGGTTCTGTCGAAGCTTGACCCCCAGACAAGGAAGAAGTATGAACAGCTCATCACCGAGCTGGTTCACCAGAGGGACGTGACGAGGGAGCTGGTTACGTCGGAAGTCTCAGCTTCAGATTCCTTCAAGTGGCTATACCACCTCAGGTTCAACTACGACCCTACCAACCCCGACCTTCTCCAAAAGCTAAACATCAAGATCGCCAACGCTAGTTTCTTCTACGGCTTCGAGTACCTCGGAATTGGAGAGAGGCTTGTGCAAACTCCCTTAACAGATAGGTGCTACCTTACCCTGACCCAGGCTTTGCATTTCAGGATGGGCGGAAACCCTTTCGGGCCTGCAGGAACGGGCAAGACCGAGTCTGTCAAAGCGCTCGGTGCTCAGCTCGGAAGATTCGTCTTGGTCTTCAATTGCGATGAAGCTTTTGACTTCGCGTCTATGGGCAGGCTCTTCGCTGGGCTCTGTCAGGTTGGAGCATGGGGTTGCTTTGACGAGTTCAACCGTTTGGAGGAGAGGATCTTATCAGCCGTTTCTCAGCAGATCTTGACCATCCAGAGGGGCCTGATCGCAAGATCGAAATCTATCGAGCTCCTCGGTCGCCCCGTCAATCTGCACGACAGCGTGGGAATATTTGTCACAATGAACCCTGGTTACGCTGGGCGCTCCAACCTTCCCGACAACCTTAAGAACCTCTTCAGGGCTGTGGCCATGGTGATTCCTGACAGGAAGCTCATCGCTCAGGTGATGCTGTTTTCGCAGGGCGTCGTGTCTGCGGAAGTACTTAGCGGGAAGGTCGTCCTCCTCTTCCAGTTGTGCGAGGAGCAATTGTCTCCCCAATCGCATTATGATTTCGGCCTCAGGGCGCTCAAGACCTTGTTGGTGAGCGCGGGCGGGCTTAAGAGGAAAGCGATCGAGGAAGATGGAGAGCCGGAGG
>Ga0115006_10003783_pt1 | contig 10400 bp, 10 predicted proteins | sample ArcOceMetagenome_3_FD_88943 | JGI IMG/M metagenome (GOLD analysis project Ga0115006, IMG submission 88943) | Marine eukaryotic phytoplankton communities from Arctic Ocean - Arctic Ocean- Svalbard ARC20M Metagenome | ecosystem: Environmental > Aquatic > Marine > Oceanic | place: Arctic Ocean...
CGGCGACCCCGCGCGATAGTCGTCTTGCATCCGACGACCGCGGACGGGCGGCGGATCGGTTTCGTGGTTTGGCTAACGGAAGCGCTCGTCACCGCGGACGATACGCTCGGTGCGAATGCAGAGAATGGCATTGTGGTTTCGGCTTGAAGGTATGACTGAGGATCCGAATTAGCTCTTTTGGCTGCACGGAAGACGTCGCGCCTCTAGTTGCCGGGAGTTGCCGGAATGGATAGCAGATGAATCTTTCGGAAGTGTTCTCAGGTACCTTCGTACCTTCTAAACTTTTCTGTTATCGGCACTTCGGCTAATCTCTCAATGGCAAATAAAAACAGAAGTGTAATAACTACTTGTGGCTAGCTGTAATACTTTTCAGGTGTATATTCAGGCATATTTATTTAAATATTATTTACACAAAACCTGACTGCTATTGACATAGAAGCACAAATCAGAAGTTGAAATGATTCCAGCAAATGGTTCTGCCTCGTGTCTGCCAACAACCAGCGAATAATCAACACGTCATCAGTACGGACGGGGGACATCCCTGTCTGCAGCCGATCAGGCTGGTGTCTCGTCCAGCTCTTTAGGTCTGATCCCCTTTCTCAACGCTGACCGTTGCGAGGAGAAGAAAATCTGCACAATGATTCCAGAGATGACTCCCTGGAACAGCATCGTGTTCGCGTAGCTCAGCGACAGACGCTGGATGACGGAAAGCGGCCCTTTACTGACACAGCTGAATGGGGCATTGATCTTCGTGAAGAAACACGGATCGATTTGCTCGTTGAACTTTTCGAACATGGCGATGGCCTGCGCTTGAGAGATGGCACACGGATACGAGACGCCTGCGACATTCGAACCTGACGACGCCACCGATTTGAAAACGTCGAACGGTCCGCTCGTTGTGCGTTCCTCTCTGCTTAATCCGGCGCTGTCGTCCGCGCCAACACTGGAGCAGTCGTTTGAAGTCTTCAACGTATTAAAGATCGCTGTGGAGTTGGCGTCTTGGAGCGCCAGGTCGGTGAAGTAGTAGCTCGTGTAGGTTGCCGCGTTGGCGACTCCCAAGTCTACGAAGGAGAAAGGATAGTACCTCCAGACTGTTCCTGTGTCGATCGTCTTCTCGAGGACGCTGGTTGTAGAAGGCACACTGTACAAGTCCCTGCATGTTTCGTAATTGAACCGTACCCCGTAAAAGGGATCCGCCGCGAGAGGTGTGCAGTTGTAGGCCGAACCACCGAAGTCCCAATCTGGCTCAATCGAGATGTCCTGTGCGGAAGACAAGACGTCAAGCGGATGGCCCGTGCGAGAACTTAGAAGAACGCACCGTAACCCACTGAGCAGAAGCGCTGTAATAATATATGAACCCGGCGAACATCCCCGCTTGCAGAAATCCAAGGAAGAGGGTCAGCGGAATCATGACGCCTGCATGTATCGGGGTTGGTCAGCGAGAAGGCGCTGGTGATAGGTTTGTGTCTTCACATGGAAATCGCGGTGCAGCTGCTCTCGTCGTATGAGCGCAGGAGCCTTATCAGCTGACAGCATGAAGACCTCATCGTGGCTGTAGGTGCCCTCAGTCGTTGGAGGTCGGAGAACAATCAAAATTGGGGGAGTCACTCACTTTTCGGGCCGAGCAGATCAGCGTCCTTCTTGTTCACGTAGAACTTCCCAGGGATAGCAACATTCCTCTCGAGGAACCCCGGCGGCACTTTAGGAATGGACATGTCTCGTTTTTTGTCGTTCAGGCGCCTCGGGAGGACCCGGCGGTTGCGGGGTGGTGTGCGTTGGACAGACGGGGAAGAACAACAAACCGACGGGAAAAAATCCCGTGACACCTGGCGCGTTTTTTTTCCGATCCCACCAAACTGCCCAAACTGCCCCCCGTCTGCCTGTGCCGCCTGCCGATTGACTTTCGGATAAACTTTTAGCACTCAATCACACTCGGAGAGCTTCCTCCCCCCGCGGAGAAACAAAACAGTCTTCCCCTTGCCGCTCGGGACTCGAAAGATGACGACTGGCTTACTTTTCCAGTCGGTGACCCATCAGGGCATCCCTCCGGCTGTGCGACGAGGCGCTCGTGCGCAGTGCGCGGATCGATATGACCTAGGCGGGCAGGCGAGGCGCCTAAAAAAAAGTCGCGAGGGTGTAATTACTTCCCTGGCGGCTTCCTCCCCATCTTCCGTCAACGGCCGTGACGCCCGGGCCTTAGTAGGCCATGCCGCGCCGCTATCGCGCAGGCGCAATCCTCTCAGGCACGTGCGCGATCATGTCGTGCCTAGGTCCACGGGGGATGCCGCCGCCAGCGTCTCGCAGGATGCCGAACCGGAACCACCAATACCTTCGAGCGGTGCACCCGCTGGCTTCGTCGCAGGCTTCGTCAGAGGCTTGCGGATGAGGATAGCTGCGGATCCCAACTTCCCGTTCAAGCTCGGGGCTGAAGTGTGTTTGGACGAGGTGATGACGTTGCTGGTCAATATCGGCGTACGAGGGAACCCGCTGCAGTGGGCGCTGGGGGCGCAGCTCCAAGTTCTGTGCCAGATGCTCACCGCCGCGGTGAACGATATCATCCTCGTTTACTGCCTCGCACCCGTGAAGCAGGACGGTACCGAGACTAAAAAGAAGTCAAATGAGCCGGAAATCGCGCACATCTTTCAAGAGGGTGATTATACGTTGGCGCAGAGGATCGGATGCTACCTCGCCAAGGGCAAGTTCTACGCTTTCGTGGGTGCGTTGAGCTGCACTTTCTCGATGGCACTTGCGCTACTGCTCAGTGGCCAAATGGAGCTCTTCACGCCCGTGTACCTATCCCGGGCCCTCATGACGGGTGCACTTCACATGGGTATCAGTGCCAACACGCGCTATCAGATTGTCAACGGGATCGAGCGCGTTTTGTATTCCTTGTTGCCGCAGAATGCGGCGCGGCTTGCGAGTGTCGGAGCGAGGTTATCGAATAACCTTCTGGGAGCTCGATTGTGGATACTCATGACGACGCTGACTGGACTAGCGTAAACTGTATTAAAACTACTTCATTATTAATCAAAAAGGGAGAACGCGGCTTCCGACATCGTGGTAGCATTGCCTGATTCACCAACCTTTCGTTTCCTACCGGCACTCCCAGCTTCGAGCTTGCCTTCGAGCTTCTCATCTAAACATCTCTCGCAATCGGATAATATCTCGAGCTCGGATTTAACGAGAATTGAACAATCGGATGCCCACTCGGAATCGTCACTCGGAGTGCTCGCATAAAGCGACCTGCGTCTTTGTAGCATCTTTATCAATATCTGCAAAGCTTTTGCGTTTTCCAACCCACCATAGTTTTGTGCCTCAGAGATGTAATGGGCCACGTGTTTTGTGCCAGATACGTTGCCCTGCGACGAGCTGGTGAAATTGCTGAAGTCATCCGGTGAACTTGCGAGAACCCAAAGAGCTAACAGCATCCCATCAGGCGGGGGCGAACGAGCTTTTACCTGAAACGTGGAGTCTTCCCGACAAACCCCGTTAGCTTCACACCATCGAAGACGAGATGCAATCTGTAAACCATCGACACCGCAAAGACCCGCAGCCGCGCGAAGGGCGGGTATTCCAAATGTCACCCGATCGCCTGGGTTGTCCACCTGACAAAATCCATAAGAAGAGAGGAGTGTTGCGTTTCCAAGTTCTCCATAGGAGTTGAACAGTTCCTCACCCTTCCTTGCGCTCCTCACAACCTTGACATACATGTAGGTCACGCTAGATCCCTGTGTATTTGATGGTGGGGGACGTGCATTCTTTGGTATTGTACTCTCGTCGTTTATGTCCGCCAGGAGCACATGATGACCGCCTGTGCGATGATTGAACAAATCCGCAATGGGCACCAGCCCCACACCGACTTCAGGACTGATGGTGAACGCCCTCGAAGAAACCACAGACCGAGCAGCCAAGTAATCTTCAAATGTCAATCCTGACTTGCTGATTTCTGAACTCAACACCATCGGTTGTATGTGTTTTTCCCACTCTGTTTTCGCTTGTGCTCGCTCATCGCGCAGAGCCTGCTCTACATCCGTCCCCGCAAGAAATCTTTTCCTGTCGTCTGGCCACAACGCCGTCACTCCTATTTCGGCTGCTGGCAAGAACCTGAGATAGGCGTTCAAACTCGAAGATTTCCGTGCATCTATCCTACGTTCAAGAAGCAACGCGAACCCGAGCAAGGCGAGCCATTCTCCTTTCCCCAGAGACGTTTCCAAGTCACGAACTAGATTGCTGTGTAGGCATCCTTCACAGGTGAGACACTTTGACGTTGGAATCCGTGCCACAACTTCGCCTGAGGATGAGAAGAAGAAATGGAAAGCGTGTCAGCAAACTTTAAAGAGGCTGACGTTGGAACGTCTGTGTTGAAACACTACACTGACCAACATCGATGTCGCGACGAGCGCGCACGCCGACTCGGGACGTTTTGTTTCTCTCCGAATCATCGACCACACAGCCGAGCTCGACGGCGTCTTCGTTCCACCAGAATCCACTCGAACGCAACCAAGCCTGCGAAGCCGAATTGATGGTGGATCGTCAGTTGTTGTAAAAGTTAGCTGCAGTAAATTCATCGAAAAGAAGAGACGCAGACGGGTCGATGCCTTGAGGTTTTCCATTTGGCGAGACGGATTGCTGAAGTCCTGCACTGCCGACGCCAACACGGAGAGGGACTCCTGACGCTGCGAGAGCAACAAGGGCTTCACCCTCACAGGATATGTGTCAAGTTGGTCTCTTTTAGAGTGCCGTATACTGTTCTCCTGGTTATGTTGTCGACGATGTGCGCAGTGAGCAGCGTGGGTCCCAACTACCCGTGTGTAACTGGCGTCTGTCGTCAACTTTCTCACCTGCGCCTGAAAATATCTTGGCCACAACCCCTCGCACGGTCGCGCGTATCCAAACCCTCGTGAGCGCCGTTTTGTGCGTTCCCTCGTGACAGCAAGTGGTACTTAACGAATCTTGCGACTCGAGATGGCGGGTATCTTAGCTGGTGCGTGCAAATTTCTCTTCAACCCCGCGACCGTCCTCCGGACGACGTTGTAAAAGCGGGCGCATCGATTAGTGTAATCTCAGCAGCTCGTTTTGCCCACCAGCACAGCACTAAATCGAACTTCCATTCTCAAATCGCTCTCGCAGCTGACCGTGGCGCGCTCATGATGAAAATATATCACGCGTCGGGCTTCGCTCTCGCGGGTAAGTACATCCTTCGCGAGATTCGAATTAGGGATCCGTCACTTTCCTCGCTTTTTTGGCAAGTTTTCTGTATGCTGAACGTACCGCTCATTCTCGCAGGTTTGGTACCAGCGGCAATGGTCATCCCTGGAGGGGTTATGCCTATCGACTTGGCGCTGGGTGTCGCGCTCCCCGTGCACTCCCACATCGGTCTCAACTTCGTGAGTATTCAAAGTGCCGCCTTCTTATCTCTGTCCGTTGCTGACGTCGTTTTCCCTTCCACCCGAAGGTCATCTCGGACTACGTTCCCAAAGCTGTGGCACCTGCGACGCGCGCTGGATTGCTCGGAGTCACGTGTTTGACGCTCGCGGGCTTGTTGAAGTTGAACGTGCAGGGCGAGGGCGTGACGAAGACAGCCAAGAGACTTTGGACCAAGTAAAAGGGCGGTGGAGAGGGAGCTTGGAGGAGCACTTGTAACCGTAGTTAAACGCAAAACCAAATTCACTGGAAGTTTTAGTTTCATTATCCTGAGAAAGCGCGCTAATTTGCTTTTGCCATTCCTATTTGCACTGCCAAACAGTCACGAATCTCGACGACGACGGTCGATCTCTTTCCGTCTCCATCTCTCGGAAGAGGAAGTTTTGGTGACGTAGGGCGGCCAGACGGGCTCTGCCAGAGGCGGGTGGCGGTGGTGAGTCATCGATGATCTGTAATCTCCTGCGCGTATCATCATTCGGTCGCTGTGGTGTCGTCTCGGCATCACTTGCGTCTTCAAGTCGACTCGCGCACGCGCTCGCAACTCCGAACGCGCTCGCATCTCCGAGTTCTTCGGTGGACACGGTGGACGTGGACCCGGGATCAGTGGGTCCGCATGAAGAGTTCGAGCGCCGTGTGCGGGCGGGACAGATCATCGGCGGCGATTACCAGCAAGCTCGGGCAGTTTCGGCATTGCAAACACTACGCGATCGCCTGCTTGGCGAGGCGACCGCAGAGTACGTCAAGGAGGCTGGACAGCATGGGCACAGACGCGGGGTGTACTTGCACGGCGGCGTCGGGCGCGGCAAGACCATGCTGATGGACATGTTTTACACGACACTTCCTCCTGATGTCGCACGACTTGCGCGCAGGGTCCATTTTCACGATTTCATGGCTGAAATGCACCGTCGCTTACACGCGAAGAGAGGCCAAGAGGACCCACTCTCTGCGGTTGCTCGAGATTTGTGTTCTGTGCATCCTGTGCTGTGTTTCGATGAGGTTGAGCTCGCTGACGTTGCGGATGCCCTGGTATTCAAGAGAGTTTTTGAACGAGTTTTCCATCTCGGCGGCGTACTCGTCGCGACCTCTAACTCGGCACCGGAAGAGCTGTATCTGGGTGGCATAAACAGGTCAGCGTTCCTCCCTTTTATCAACACCTTGCAAAAGCAGTGCGATGTGATCAGCCTGAACGCCTCTGACGGGAAGTCGAACGACATTGACTACCGCCGCTCCGATATTGTGCTCCGAGGATCTCCCCAAGGTTCAACGACAAGAGCTGCGACCAAAATGCTGCCTTCTGCGGCGGCGGGCGTCACGTCGACTCTCATCTCCGGTGGTGGTGCACCAACCGAGTTAGATCGGTTGTGGCATGAGGTTGTCGCCGCGGACCGGTCACTACGCGGTGCGTATTTAGAAGAGAAGAGTATTGGTAGTGATCGCATCCCCGTGGCGCCCGGACGGTGGGTAACGGTGCCAGAACTCTCAGGTCGATGCGCGAGGTTCAACTTTGACGACATTTGCTCCGGGCCTCTTGGCGCATCCGATTACAATGAACTCGCGAATCACGTGGACGTCTTTACCATCGACAACATTCCTACGTTTTCCGTGCAAAACGAGAATCAAGCGAGACGTTTTATCAATTTGGTGGATATACTGTACGAGCGTCGTGCGCTCCTGGTTGCGTCTTTTGCTTCCAAGCCGGAGGAAATCTTTCGCGGCGACGACGAGTCTGAAGGGGACGAGGATACGGTGAGGAGTCGGGTGAGGCGCGAGGGCCGAAGAGGTGGGCATCAGATAAGCGTCAGCAACGAGGGCGGTAGCTCCGGTCGATTGACCACCACGGTCGGCGCCATGGAATGGTCGGCGACGGGGCGTGCCGGTGCTTCGCTCGCACAACTGCAGTCCACAAACTTCACCTTTCGGGCCTCCAAGAGGTGCGCGTCCAGACTTGTTGAGATGGGCTCAGAGGCCTACGAGCGAAGGTTTTGGGCATCTCTAACCCGTGAGGAAGTAGACGTTTCCCTAGCACGATAGACGCGAAGAAGTTGTGTCAATCACATTTATTGGAGTCCATTCAGTGACGAAATCCCTGCTCTGTTTTTCGGCTGCCAGTGCCCCACGCGCAAAGATTGACGTCGACAACTGTCGACAATTGAGATTTCCGAGACGTGAGTTAATTTTACCGAAGCAAGATAACCTTTTAGATCGGGAAGGGACGAGGAGCATTCGCGGGTCATACTCGCTCGAGCACGGGCTATCGACACGGAGATTCCCTCTCGTGTACCATTGAGCGCGTCGTGATTCGTGCGCACTTGGCAGGTTGTTGAAACTGCGAGAGGACACAGCTCTTCGTTTTTATACACCAATTGGCCCCAATTTACGATGAGTGTGAGTCTGCTGGCCCCGGCCAGCGTCCGGCTGAGCTCAAGGCGTCACGTGACCAAGTCTGTCGCATCTAAAACTCGTATCGTACTCGCCGGGCAGCTGCGATGCCAGTTGTTCGGGCGGAAATGAGCGGCGTCTCGGAGGCCCGCATCAAGGTGATCGGCTGCGGCGGTGGCGGAGGGAACGCGGTGAACCGGATGATCAACAGCGGGCTGCAAGGCGTTGAATTCTGGAGCTTGAACACTGATGCGCAGGCACTGGTTCAGAGCCAGGCGGATAACCGGATACAGATCGGGAAGGAGGTCACTCGTGGCCTCGGCACCGGCGGTAACCCGGAGCTCGGCAAGAAGGCTGCGGAGGAATCTGCCATTGAGATCCAGGATGCAGTGCAGGGCGCTGATCTCGTCTTCGTCACTGCCGGGATGGGCGGTGGTACCGGAAGCGGATCGGCCCCCGTGGTGGCGCGTCTCTCACGTGAGGCCGGTAATTTGACTGTCGGGGTGGTGACTCAACCCTTCACATTCGAGGGTCGTCGTCGCTTCACCCAGGCTCAGGAATCGATCGAGCAGCTCAGGGCCAATGTGGACACCCTCATCGTCATCCCCAACGATAGACTGTTGGACGTGGTGATGGATGATGCGCCTCTTCAAGAGGCGTTCCTTCTCGCGGATGACGTGTTGCGCCAGGGTGTGCAGGGTATTTCTGATATCATCACCATCTCCGGCCTCGTCAACGTCGACTTCGCAGATGTGAAGACGGTGATGAAGGGCTCGGGCACCGCTATGCTCGGGGTTGGAGTCGCGCAGGGCAAGAATCGCGCTGAAGAGGCTGCCACGGCGGCTATTTCGGCTCCTCTCATCGAGCACTCCATCGATCGCGCCACCGGAATCGTGTACAACATCACCGGTGGGTCTGACCTCACTCTCCAGGAGATCAACACCGTCTCCGAGGTTATCACCAGCCTCGCAGATCCGACTGCGAACATCATCTTTGGCGCCGTGGTTGACGATCAGTACAAGGGCGAGCTCCAGGTCACACTTATTGCCACGGGATTCGCAACCCCGAGTAGCATTAATGCTGGACAACAAGGCGGCAACTCTGGTGGACCCCCCCCTCCAACTCCTCCAAATGCTGGCGGAGGTGGGCTTCCGTGGCAGAGGGAAGGTGGCGCCCGTAGAAGCTCATTCTTGGACAATTACGGTCGATGATTGAGACAATGATCACGAAATGTTAAGTGTTATCTAATTTAATTTGTGCTGCGTCCTCTCTCCCTCTCCGGTCATTGTTCGTGTTCCACATCGCTCCGCAGCCATTTCCTTTTATCTTCGGAAAAAACGATTGCCACGATCTTCTTCACCCATATCAGGTTTAGCACGAATCCGCAAAGCGTCAACCCCCATAGCACGTACCTAACGGGAATGGGTATGAACGCATCTAGACGACGACCACTGAAGATCACCTTGCCGAGCCCAACGAGGCTCCATGCATAACCCAGTACTCTGACCCCAATGAACACAGCGAGAAACACTATGCTTATCCAGTATTCCATCCGATTTGCAGCCACCACACCTCGGCTCTTCATCCCCAGCCCTTTGGCGGCAGCGTTCAGCAGGGGTTGGGTTGTCTCCATATCCTTCATCTGTCTGACAAACCACCGCGTGGACAAGATCGGCGTGCTCGTCTCGCACGTGCAGAGCCAGCCCAGTACTAACGGGTACGCGCCCCATGTGTAGGCTAACAGCGACGCAATGAGGAAACCCACGTGATGAATCAACATCTCAACCCCCCCCAAGTCGGGGTACTCTAAAATAAGGTGGAAGAGGTCGTAAAGGACATAGCAGAAGAAAACTAAGGTGCTTATCTCCACGAAGTTCACGAAGTCAGCGTTTTCATTGGCGTACAGCCAAGCCTGTCGTCGTAGTCCGCCTCCCTCCAACTCGAAAACAATCTTCCAGCCAGCGTAGGTCAAGTAGAAGGCATGTACGTAGGATACTATGTACGATGGCGCGCACCGACGGAACGCCCGTTCCTTTTCCGTTTCCGTATTGCTGCGCATGCGAGAGAAGAGCCACTTGGCAGCCTGAAACTGCGCCTCCCATATGGCAGTGAGCAAAAGGATCTTAAGCCCGGCTGCTATCATGGGGCTCGAGTCCCAGCCCGAGGATTGGGCGATCCGCTGGCGAGCCGATTCGCGCGCTTATGACCGAGTGCCGTACCGAAGATATCGGCGCGGATGAGCTGACCCGGCCAGCCCGCGTGACTGGCGTCGTCAGCGAGCAGCAGAATGGTCATCGAGGTAGGGTCCGAGGAGTATATGAGCTCCTCCAAGGCAAATTTGTCGTTAACCATAAACCGCTTCTCAGATCAACATCGCCGTGAGTAGCAATTCAGATCACCTGTAGTCTAATTGACTATTGGTCACACGTCGGAAACCAGAAAACCATAGCACAATTTTCGGTGAACTAATTTTCGGAAAACGGAGCATCTCCTCCTGTCTTTTTCCGCCCGCCGCCCCCGCCGACACCACACCATCACGACCGTGACGGTGGACGTTCGGAGAGATGGTCAAGAAATCCCGCACATCAACGGGGGGC
>Ga0115006_10003785_pt1 | contig 10398 bp, 16 predicted proteins | sample ArcOceMetagenome_3_FD_88943 | JGI IMG/M metagenome (GOLD analysis project Ga0115006, IMG submission 88943) | Marine eukaryotic phytoplankton communities from Arctic Ocean - Arctic Ocean- Svalbard ARC20M Metagenome | ecosystem: Environmental > Aquatic > Marine > Oceanic | place: Arctic Ocean...
TGGACTTCCTCGCTGGCTACCAGATCGCGGGAACGCAGCAGGGCCGCCGTCATGCCTCCTCTGGCTTTCTCCTTCGGTGCGTCCACGCTCACGCTCGCGGGGCAAGGGCGGCGTGTCCCCTGCGGCGCGCTGGCGAATCCTCTCACAATGCGCACTCGAGATGTATAACTGGTGTGTGCCCGTGTATTACCCACCTGGATTGCACCTGTTTACAGGATTCGCGAATCCTCTAAAAGGGTGTAATCAAGGGGTATAACTGGCATATGCCTCAGTCTATTGCGCTCCTAGATTTCGCCTATGCACTGGGTTTGGATTTCACCTTCTTGGAGGATTGGGGTGGGTGGTGCTGTGGCAGGTACTTATGGGTAGGTCTGCTCTTGGTGGACTTGCAAGACTTGCCCAACAAGCACCTTCTCAACATGGATGTCGCGGTCGTCGGCGACGTCGGCGGGGACACCGCGTCCGCGATGCACCATTTCTTCGATGCGTCCCCGCAGGTAAGCCTGCGCCAGCGTGTCGGCGCGCGCGTGCGTGCACAGCACAGCTGCGGCAAGAGAGAGGGGGGATGGAGGCGAGTGGCGTGACGGCCTGCGTCACGCGAGCGCAGGTCAAGGTGCGACGGATCTTGCACACGTCGCACGTGCACCAAGAGAATGGCAACATCTACGTCCTTCCACCACTTGCGCGAGAAAAGTATCACAACGCTTTCCGGATTGAGGTGCCGCAACTACCTTGCCAACCTCTGGCGCCCTGCTGCCTACCCCGCAGCGCTCAGCACTCAGCGCGCGATGCTCCCACGTGTCTGTCTGAATGCTTCCGCCTCACTTGAGTGCGCGTTACACGCAAACAGTTGTACGAGCGAGCATTCCTCCACTACGGCTCTGCAAGGTCCGCCCCCTTGCCCGCCCCGCTCCCCTTCCCTCCCCTGTTCCCCTCCCTGCCCGCCGCCGCGCCGCTCCTGCAAGCCTCGGCAAGGCTGGAACAGGCACGGCCGCAGTCGCTGCTTTATATGCCAGGGTCTCCGAGGACACGGATGGTGGAGCTTCAGCCGCTCCTAGTGCCAGTGGGCCTGTGCCGCCTCAGCAGTGCCTCTGGTGACCGAGCGTGCCGTGCGGGAGAGGCAGTAACTGGAAAATCGGGCGCAACTTCGAGTACTTCAACTCGGGCGAGGACTTCATGCCCGCAAAGACGCGCTTCGTACAGTGGTTTGTCGCCTCCGCCATCAAGGGCGACTTTGAGGTGCGTGTGAATCGTGTCTCGCGTGCCGTGGCGCGTGCTGGTGCAGCGCCTCCTGGTTTCCCCGAGCCCTCAGCGCGCCAAGCGGTGATGCGGCAGAGTGGTAACGCTACGGAGCGCACTGCGTGCAGATCGAGGCCTACGATTACGTCTTTGAAATGGGCTCGTGGCTCAATCCCACCGGGCCTGTGGCACATGGGGATTCGGACCCGCCTTCACAAGCCCCCGCGTCGTCGAGCGTAGCCGACACACACGCCGGACGCAACCCTGAGCTGTGACAAAGCTAAAATTTATTCGAAAATTTATCGAATGCCCAACTCGCAACCCCCGCGTGCGTGGCGTGGGGTCAACACGTCCGTGCAAACCCCGCCCTCCCGACACAGCTCTGACAACATTATATTCATTTTCAAATAGACCTGCATCTCGCAAGATGGAACCACCTTTCGCCCCACCTGAATCCGTCTACAGACACAACCGACCCCCAGCGAGCGCGCAACTTCCCTCCACCCACCTCCCTCCACCAACTCCACTGCCCTTTCCTGCACCCTCCGAGAGCCTCCCTCCACCAACCTCCACCCTCCAATAACCTCCCGTTACCTGTCAAACATTCCGAGTACACGTGCAAGAGAGGAGCTGCCATGCTTTCTCAGTGCCGCACGGCTCTGCCGCAGAGCACGAACTTTGAATACTATTCGTGAGCCATCTAATAAATGGCATGGTTGTACTGGTACGGGCAGGCCTTGCTGCGGGACTCCTTCCAGATGGTGGGGCACGCCAAGAAGTTGTCGGGCATGTCCTCATCCTGCACTCACACAGCACCGCCCGCGCACTCCCCGCGTTAGGATGACGGCTCCTCTGTCCCCCGGGGCCCCGGGCTCCCCGGCAGGTGTGCCCGCAATGCACCTCGTCCACCCCGCGCCGGCACGGGAACCACGTTGGCGGGCACACGCGGTCGCGCCAGAAACGCAATCCCCGCGGTGGCAGCGCAGGTGCGGGGAGCTGCGCTAGCAGCAGCAGAGCGCACGCACCTTGGCGCCGGCGGCGTGCTGGGCAGCAGCCACGCCCTGCTCCGCGGCGAACTCGGGCGTAACCATGGTGTAGAAATGCCCCGTGATGGTCTGCCCGCGGAGCTCCTGGTAGTGGCGGATGTCCTGGAACATGGCGCTGCGCAGCACCGGCCCGCGTCAGGCTACCTCGCGCAGCGGCGCTCCCCAAGCACCACACGCTCTGCGTGCGTCCGGGCTTTTGTCTCCCCTCCTCCTTGCTGCGGCCCGCTTGGAGTGCCGGCGGCAGCGCTCTGTCTCACCCCGGCGCGGCGGCGGTGATGGCACGCTCGCGCACGGACCGAACGCCCTCCGGGCACCGGGGTGCCGTGCGCCGGGCCGGCGAACGAGCTGCCGCAACGGAACCGTCCGCCGCGGCGCTCCCGCCCATGCTCGCATCCGGCCGCACGAGGGCATCAGCGGGTGCGAGCATGGTCGCCCTCCACCTGTCCTCGGTGTTCCCGGGCTGCCCGTCCCGGGCCTGCCTCCCCTCTCGCCGCCGACACTCCACCATCCTCACCTCTTTGCTTCCGTTCTTTTTCGGCTGCGATTCGTGGACTATAAGGCTTCTGACTATTCTCTTAAGGGGTTTTGGCCCTATGTAGGAACACTGCCGCCGGAAAAGGAACACGGACAGTCTTGCCAAGACCCTTGCAAGTGGCCGCCTTGTGTCAGGGCGAGAGGTGGCGGCGGCGAGGGACGATTGCCGCGAGGGTATGGCGGCGAAGGCGCCCGCGCTCCAGCGCGACCGGTCGGCGTCATTGAGCTCGGAGGAAGGTGCAGCGGCCGGCACGCTGCGCAAGCGGGCGAACGGCGCGGCCAACGGGGACCATGCAAGCGGGGGGGCGGAGGGCTCGCGTGACGCGCGGCCAGAGGACAAGGGCTACAACGGAAACGGGCACGGAGCGGTCAGCAGGGCCAACGGTAACGCGGTCCCGCGCCCGCTCGATGCGCCGGCGCTGTCGCTCTGGCAGCAATACGTCCTCGCCAACAAGACGCATCCGCTGCAGACAAAGTGCCTGACGACAGGTGCCCTCTCGCTTCGCCTCGCAGCGCGTGTTGGCGGGCCCCCGGCGCCGAGCGAGGCCTGTGCCGTGTGTGTATGTGTATGCGCGCGGCGGGGGGGGGGTCGCTGGCGCGCGTGCGCTAACCTTTGGTGGCCGCAAAACAGGCGTGCTGATGGCGGCGGGAAATTATGGCGCCCAGGTCATCTTGAACATAAAGGGAAAGCAAAAGGGCATCATTTACAAGAAGGTGTGGGCATGCACCACAGCACCACAGCGTGACAAGCGTGTGTCTGCGCGTGCGGTAGCGGCGTCACGGCTACCGCTCCGCTTGCTCCTGGCGCTGCATGTTGACGTGGGCGCTGGGGTGCGTGTCAGCTGGTGGCGTTCGTCGTTTTCGGAGTGTTCCTGAGCGGGCCCCTGGGCCATGCTTGGTTGCGGTTCCTTAACGGCCACAAGACATCGCTCAAGGGGCAGAGCCTCATTCTCTACAAGGTGCGCCTGCTTGTCCTCTCCCGTGTGGCACACACGCACGTGAGGCATGGGCCCATCAACGGCGATTGCAATCGCGGGTTGATAGCAGATTGTCGACCAAGTCTGAGGAGTCTACAGTTGTGGTCGCATGCTTATCATGGGGCTTTGCGCTGCGCAGATTGCGCTGGATAGATTGGGCTATGGACCGGCCTTCAACCTATTAATGATGTCGTTCGTGTACAAGCTGTCGGGCCAAAAGTGGAAAGAAGTCTGGGCAAGCCTCCAGAAAACGTTTTGGGCCGCGCAGGTTCCCACTGCAGACCCTCCGCGCGTGGGAACTTGCTGCCGCATGCGAGGGCGGAACGTGCCTGCGGGCCGGAGAACCTGGCGCCAGCCCGGCATCAAATATCATCCTATGTCCCTATCCCTACCCATATCCATACACAATCGTTGGCATAAACTTAGCATGATAGCGGTGGTGTGGCATGCTCGGGGGCAAAAAACATGCGACTTGTGCTGACCGAGAGAGCGGACGTGACGCACACCGACCGGCATGCTGTCGCCGCAAACGCGGTGCCAGGGTGCCTGACGTCGAAGGCAAGAGCGCCAAGTGGCTCGCGATGAACTGTGGTGGAATAGCCTGTTAACGTCAAGTGGCGCGCGACTAACAGGGTCGAATAGACTGTGCATATCAGGCGCACTGGTTTGCAGGCGCACTGGTGTGCAATGTCAAGGCGCACGGATATGCAAGTGCGCTGATGTTCATTGTGAATATCAGGCGTACTGACATGCACTGTCTGTTCCTCGGGAACCGGTGTCTAGAACTGCGGGGCGTGGCTACGGCAAATGACAACTGACGTGGGGCTGTGGGATGGTGCATGGCAGGTGCTCAACTGGAAGATGTGGCCGGTGGCACAGTACATTAACTTCAACTTCATCCCCCCTGAGCTGCAGCTGCTGTACATGAATGTCGTGGCTCTTTTCTGGACCATAGGTCTTTCCATCATCATGAATTGAGCACGTCTGTGTCGTGTGGCTGCGTGTTGGCCGTGGTGCAAGAACAAAGACCCACACGCGGCCAGGCCGCGGGTGGGCCACAAACAGCAGCACCACGCAGTTGCAGCCATTGCCGCACGCGCGCACGGCTACCGTCGTCTCACGAACTGGGCAGCGCCAACTGGAAGGGGGGGTCAAACCCCCCCCCCTTCCAGTGCACTCGCTAGCAACGAGTAAAAAATACAGGAAAATTTTTGTGTCAAAAACCCCCCGCAGTGATGCCTGCACTGTGAAGCGTCACTTGATACCTCCACTGTCAAGCGTCACTTGGAGCCCACGTTCCAGCTCAGCCGTTTCGGTCGAGTATCGGCGGGAGATGCGCCATTGCGGCCGAATGCCGCCACCCTTCTCGCGCCTGCTTCTCTCCACAGCAGTGAGGGGGTGATGGCGGCGTGCCCACCAGAGGGCCCGACGCACTGTCTCTGACGCTGGCAATGCAACGCCTGCCAGCACATACACGTGGACGCAGCGAGCATTGCAAGGCACTATACCTGACGCGGCAGAGGTGCCGGCGGGGGTGACGGGCAAACTGTTGAGACCGACGCGCGTGAGGCAGACCTGGATCTCGAGGCCTGCCAGCTCCTCGTCCTCTTTGTCGCCCACGCCAGCTTCATGCACCTCGGGGCCTCGAGCACCAGCAAGGGCAGGCATGGGCGAGTAGCCGCCGCTGCTCGGCCGTGCGACCCGCGAGCCTGACACGGATGGAGACGCGTTCGCATGTGCGCCGGCACCCACGCTGCGACGCACATGCATGGTCAAGACAGAGCCCACGGGCCCGCGCAAGAGGTTGGCCACGTCAGCCTGCTGGAGCTGGGTGCCTTGCGACGAGGACCCCGGCCGCCCGCTCCCGTTGGCCGCGCCTCGCAGCACCACGTCTCCCACACGCGTCACCATGTCGCCCACCTGCGCACACCAGCACCACAAAGTTAATCTGTGCCATGAGTCACATATATAGATGCGTTAGTCACGTATATAGATGCATTAGTGACATATATAGACGCATTCGTCACTGGACAGCGACCTTGTCATGTCCGCACTCGCATTAGTCACTGGATAAGTTTCTCTGTAGCATTTCTGTAGCATATATATATATATATATACATACATACGTGTGTGTGTGCATGTGCATATGTGTGTGTGTGTGTGTGTGTGTGTGTGTTTGTGTGTGTGCGTGTGTGCGTGCGTGTGTGTGCACATATATCGCATGCAAACACCTTGCCAAGACCGCACGCGCGGCATCATCCACTGTTCTCGCACCGCTCGCACCCCTTTGCGCGCACGCACACACTTGCACTGCCGCGCACACATGTGTACGCGCAACAAAGGCAACACCTGCAGAAGGCCACAGAGCGCGGCTGGCGAAGCAGGGCGCAGGCCGGTACTGCACACATGACCACGCGTTATGAATCCTCCTCCCTACCCAGACTCGCACGCTGCAGCACGGCGCACTGGGCAAACACGCGCAGGGGAGCATACATGTAAAAGCAGCCGTCTGGGCCCGTGCTAAACGACATGCCGATGCCCCCCGCACTCGAAGGCGAGTCTGCACGGCCAGGGCTGCCAAAGCTCCCACTCCGCTTGACACCTGCCAGCGGGGACGCTTTGACGTCTCGAGCGTCTGACGGCGAGGTGTGATGCGCGGGCGAGGACGCGTCTGCACCGAGCGACGCGCTGCGCTTTGACCGGCGCTGGAGCGGAGCTGGTGTGGCCTGCAATAAGGCCGCTGCTCTGGCGGCATCCTGGGCCTCTGCTTCAACTGCCGACAGCCGTTGGTCACGTTCGTGTCTGTCGGCCAGGACGCGCGCCAGCGTAGCCGCGGCCGCGCTGTGCTTGCCCTGCATCTGCTGGAGGGTTGCCATGTGGTGCAGGAGGTGTGTCTCGAGCGCCTCCGCCTCCGCCGACAGCTCCTTTCCCTCGCGCTCATACTCGTTCTCGACGTCTTGCACAATGCGCCGCAGGTCAGAAGCAGCCTCCTCCAAGGCCTCGCGTGCCCACGACTCAATGCCAGCGGCATTCAAGGCGAGCCCCGCGCGTCGCGACCCCAACTCCACCCCACCCTCCGCCTTTGACTGCACATGGCCTTGACCTCCGCAGTCAGCAGGCGTGCACTCATCTGCCAGCATGAGCGAGCCGTAGCCATCGGTGCCCGCGTCGCCTGGCGACTGCGGCTGGACAGCGAGGGCCAGAGACAAGAGGGACTCGAGGGAGCACGTCTCCTGCCGTCGCTTGTCCATTGCCCGTGTGAAGCGATGCGAAAGTGTGCAGGCCAGGCTGGAGAGCGATACCAGCGATCTGGCCTGCGCAATCTGCCCCTCGTGCATGGCCAGCACCAGATTCTCTAGGTCGCACACCTTGCGGTGCAATGCCTCACGCTCGTCTTTGAGGGCACCAATCTCCGCCGCCAGTTGCTGCAGGTGTGGGCCGTGGCTTTTGATGATCGCTGCCTGCACCCGGTTCTCCTCCTGCACCTGTCGGAAAAAGGTCACCTCCTCGTCAAGCTCTTTGTGCGCCTTGAACAGGTCGCCCTGCACAGTGACGAGCTGCCTGCGCAGCGCGGCCGTCTCCTTCCCGCTTGCAGCAAGCTTGCCGTAGGCCTCGAGGAGCTCGGCCTGTGACGCAAACACGGCCTGCTGCGCCTGCGCAAGCTTATCGTGTGTGTCCACCAGCTGCTCGCTCATGAGCGTGCGCGTGTTGGCCGGCAGGCTCGCCCCCCTCTTGCGGTCTTGCTCCGCCAACTCCTTAGATACGATGAGCGCCGACGCCGCGCCGTGCCAACACACGTCCAGCAACAACTGGCGAAAGCTCTCCTCGTGCGCCCGCAGCCGCCCAAGATCTACGATACCATCTGCCGCTAGCATGTCTTGCACAATGTGGGTGGCAAACTTGCTCACCACCTCCTCCAGCGTCAGCGACGCGGCCAGCCCAGCGGGCTTCGTCGGGGCGGCTGGACCGGGGGCGCCCCCAGACGAGGGCACAGATTCTGGCGCGCGGTCGCCAGGACCCCCGTCGCTGTTCATGGCATGGCCCTCCGCGCCCGCACCGTGCCCGGCGGCGGGGTCGGGCGCGAGCCCGTCCCGGGCGGTCGCACATACCGCTTCGACGGCGCTGCAAAAGTCAGCCGAGTCTGACGGCGAGAGGCGCTGCAGCGCGCCGCACGCAAGACGAGGCCACAAGGAGGGCGAAAGCTTCAGCGCATCGTTGCGGAGCGCGTCGCCCGTGCTCCGCTGCACGTCGCCTGCAGGCGCGAGCACGCGTGCCACGGCCTCCCCCTCGAGCCGGTGGAGCTGCTCGCGCAGGCGGTCCACCTCCTGCGCCAGGTCCTGGTTCTCCTCGGTCACCGACCGGCACGTGCGGTACGAGGCGTTGCGCTCCCGGATGGCCAGCAGCAGCGCCTCGCGAGACTGCGCCATCACCGACGGCAGGCGACCGGTCTGCCTCCACCTCAGCAAGCGCCGAGCCCCCCTACCGCCCTCGTCCCTGCCCGGAAAACGGCGGCCGCGACAACGGGACTCCGCGCAGAATCTTTGCCCCTGTAAGCCCACCCACCAACCCTCCGCGTAAGCCACCCCCCCCCCTCCACGACTGTCAAGCACGCGTGGCGGGCGGACTGTCTGCGCCCATGGCAGCAAATCAGTCAGTGCAGCAAACTTGTTTTTTCTTTCTCGTTTTTTTTCTCTGAGTTTTTGGCGCAACGACAAGTTCTGCGGCACTTGTTCCGCGGTCGATGCCGCCGTCTGTGCCGTCCTCTGTGCGCGGCCACGGCGGCAAGATTCCGGCGCGGCGACCTCCGAACCCGGGCCGGCGCGCTGCGTGTGAGGCGGTCAATGCACTGGGCGGGATTATGCCCGACCCGGACCCCGATGCGGTCCCCTCGCTTAAGGGCAAGTAAGTGCATAGACGGCAAGAGATGAAGGGCATGGCGTTCCCGTATCGCGCGGCGCCGCACGTGCCGCGAGCTGTACCGTGTGTGCCGCTGCGCCACTGCACCGCTGACGCGCGGGCTGCCGCCAATGCCCCTGGCAGGGAGGTGTTGGCGGTCGGCCCGCAGAGCCTGCAGAAGATACTCAGGTCGTGCGACTACTACACCGAGAAGTGCGACGGCAAAGACCGCGAGCTGGGCGGAGCGTGCCGCATGGTGCGCGAGCTCGCCAAGGAGGTGCGAGAGCAGGTCGAGATTATTGACCGAAAGTCGACCGAGGCTGCCGGCGAGCACGACCGCATGTCGACGCTCCTCGAGCAGTATCTCACTGTCTTCACGGCGGACTCCAGCCTGAAAACGGACCTGGCAAGCGTGCTCGGCCAGGAGTGGGTCGGTGCCCGCGGCCACTCTGTGCTCACCCCCGAGGTGCTGAGCGATGCGCTCGCAGAATGCTGTTCGCTCATCCATGTCCTCCGGCGCGACCTGGTCAACAGCCAGGCGCAGCGAGCGCGGGACTTGCCCAAGTTCGAGCAGGCAGTGCAGGCCTTGGCCGCCGAGAAGAACCAGGAGCAGCAGCAGCTCTCGGCTACCATTGCGCAGCTCAAACTCAGTGTGGAACGAGAGCGGTCGGCTCTGCATGCAGCCCATGCGTCCGCCCGGTGACCGCCGCCTCCTCACCCCCACCCCCTCTCCACGGCTGCAGTCTGTGGTGCAAGTGTGCTTATACCTATCGTGCTTGTCCACGTCCCCTGCATCTGTGGCATGCACGCGCAAACTGTACTGATGCTGCTATCTCGCACTGTGCCGTGGACGGTAAATGGAGCAGCAAGGAGGCAGAGGCAGCGCAGCTGCGGCAAAAGCGGATGGCAGACGCCGCCGCTGCCGACGCGCGAACGGCGCAGGACCAGATCTCCGACCTCCAGGTTTTGGCGCGGCCGCCTTGCTCAAACGTCTGTGTGCATTTGGCCGTTGGCATCTGTTTTCTGGCGCGCGCCCGCCGCTTGGCGTGTGGTGATTCGCTGCATCTGCGCCGCGTGGTGGCAGGCGCAAGTGCGGGCATTACAGGAGCAAGTTAAGCAGCGCGAGCTCGAAGGGACACGCAAGATAGCGCAACTGCACATGGCCCACATCGCAGCGTCTCTCTCCCTCCCCCTCCCCCTCCCCTTGCCCCCCGCCGCTCGCCCTGCGTGCCGTCCTGTTGTTAGCGTGCCGTACTGTTGTCAGAGGCCCAGTGGCAGATAGTTGGAGTAACCTGTAACTGCCGAATGTGTGCAGCATTTACCACGACGCCACCTCGTGACACATACCCTACAGCCACACACACACACGTCAAGACCCCTGAGCCCGGACTCTCGCCGCCCCTGCTCTCCGGCCTTGCCCTCCCTTCCCGGCCAGCGCGCCTGCACCTTCGGCCCAGAGCCAAGTTGTTTCTCGCACCAAGTGGCGCAGCACGCCGGAAGTTGCCTTTGAGATACCAGACTGAAAACATGAAGGAAGGAAGGGAGATGAGCAACATCCCCTGCGAAATGCAGGGAACGCGGCGTGGGGGCGCCGGGACAGCAGGAAACCACACGAGCTTTTTGAGAATGCGTGAGACAGTCGCCAGTCGAGCCAGTCAACACGGAGGCCGAACATTCGGAAAGGAATGTTGTTTAGAATGTCACAA
>Ga0115006_10003786_pt1 | contig 10397 bp, 9 predicted proteins | sample ArcOceMetagenome_3_FD_88943 | JGI IMG/M metagenome (GOLD analysis project Ga0115006, IMG submission 88943) | Marine eukaryotic phytoplankton communities from Arctic Ocean - Arctic Ocean- Svalbard ARC20M Metagenome | ecosystem: Environmental > Aquatic > Marine > Oceanic | place: Arctic Ocean...
AGCGCGCTCATGAGCTTCTTCTCCAGCGCGGGGAAGCACTCCGTGCGCCGCCGCCGGTGACCGAGCGGGTACTCCACCTCAACCTTCGACGTGGACGTCCGGTCGTTGAAGTGCACCTGCACCGCGTTGGTCACGCTCCGCCGGTCGGGGTCCAAATAGTCTGCAGAGTACTGCGGGTTCTCAACCTGTGAATGAAACACGTCGTCATACTAATTGCCCGTATGATAATTAAAATAAACTCACCACCGTCACTCGGCGGCGTAACTCGTCGATCCGAGGGTCCTGCGCCACCGCGTCCTCGTAGTGCTCCGCGGTGAGGGTTCCGTAGAGCAACGCCACGGCGACGCAGTACTGGACGCAGTGGTCCCGGTCAGCCGGGCAACGCAGCGGCCCAGTTTTGTCCACGCATCGCACCGCGCTCCGGGTGGTGTGTATCGTGACGTTGTGGACCTGTAAACAAAACACGACGTCAGTCCAATTGCCCATATGTAAATAAAAAGAAACTCACCTCGTCTACTCTGTGCACCACCTGCGCGTGCAGCCTGAACGCAGCCTCCACGGCGGTCACGCAGTGGGACTCGCACGGAAACGCAACCTTGAACAACGTGTTCTCCATCACGTACTCGCCAAAGTCCCTTCGCACGCTCAGCTCCTGCCGCCGGTGGAACACGTCGTTGAAACCTGCGCACAAAACACGACGTCAGTCCAATCGCCCATACACAAATTAGGAAGAAATAAACTCACCCCACACGGGAGCGGATAGCACCAGGTTCATGCCCATCTCCCCGCGCATGGTGGTCAACGCGAGCCACACACCGCGCGCACACGCGTCACCCGCCGCCCACCCTTTCCTCGTCCCGTTGTTGGGGTAGTGCCTGAAGCACCGGAGGCCGGCGCCGTCGGCGAAGGCCTGCGAGGCGGCGTCGCAGACCTCGCGCCGGCCCCCGCCCAGCATGCGGGTGCACACCGACGCCACCGCCACCCTGGTCATCAGCGAGTGGTCCACGCCGATCTGGTTCAGCGAGTTCTCCAGCGCCAGAATACCGCACACCTCGTACGCCTTGATCACCGCCACGATGACGTCCTTCATGGTGAGCGGCGGCAGCGCCCGCGCGAGTCGTACGCGCGTGAGGTACTCGGCCAAAGGCACGATGGCTCCGACGACGTCGCTGGGATGGACCCACTCGGCGGCGAGCCATGTGTCGTTGTAGTCCAGCCATCGCACGCACGTCGAGAAGTTGTGCGCGGCGGTGACCGGGTCCACGTCGTGGTCGGTGCCCGGCACGTGCGCGCCGTGGGTGACCGTCGCGCCGGGCACGACCGGGCCCAAGAGCTTGGCGCACTCGGGGAAGTTGAGGGACAGCATGGAGCACGCCATGGCGTCCAGCACCGCGTACCTCGCCGTCTTGACCGCATCCCGCGACTTGATCTCGTAACCGACCACGTAGTCGGCGATGTCCAGCAGCAGCTGGTCGGTGCCTGCGTCGCGTGGGAGCATCTTCGGGTCAGATTTGATTTGTTCAGGAGGAGGGTGCCGTCCGGTGGTATGGGGGCGACGCGGGGGTGTATCGGTGGGTACGGGGTGGGATGCGGGACGAGCGCGGCATCGTACCGTAATCTACCATCGCGCTCCGTCTCGCGCGCGGTAGATACGCGTCGGGGACTGGAGACGCGCCACCTATGCGTGCGCGGGGCAATCTGGCGGCAGCAAACGGTTCTCAACGGCTGGAGTGTGGAGACGGGAGTGAAAAACTCACTTCAAGTTGTTGTGCACACCCCGAGGCGAACGGGACCACGCCGTCGTCGCGCTCGGCCTCGTCGCCCGTCTCCGCCAGTGGACAATGCGCGCGTTTCGCCACGTGTTTGACCGTATCGCGGCCGCGGCCGCCGTCCTCCTCGTCGCGACGTCGTCGTTCGTCGCCGCGGACCACGAGAGCCCGGCGCCGCCCGCGGAGGCACCGAGCCCGCTGACCTTCCCACGCGCCGCCGACGTCACCGCCGTCGCCACCTACGCGCTCACGGTCGACGACGACGCCGACGTCGGATCTCCAGGGACACACGCGCTGGTCACCGCGCTGGGTACCAACTCGGTGCCCGCCACCGTCCACTTCGCGTCGCACTGCGGCGCGGACACCTTCTACGAGGGAGGCTCCGTCCTTCCCACTGAGGTCGGGCCGATACGCTCGGCGGCGGCGTGGGAAGGGGACGTGGCGTGGGGCACCGCGCAGACACCCGGCGTCGTCGCGTTCGGAGGCACGCTCACGCCCGGTCACATCACGCTACGGCCCGGGGAGAACGTCCTGGCAGCCGCCACCGCGGGACCGGGCCCGAGCTTTTTGTTCGCCACGTGGACGGCGCCGAGCTCGGTGGTCAAACTGGTCAAGGACGACGCCACCGGACAGTTAGTCAGGGCCGACTCGATCACATTACCGCTCGGGGTGGATTACGTACGCGCCGCCGCCGTACGAATCGACGCAGGCACGGGGAAACGCAGCTCTCTCTTCGCCACGGACACGTCACCGGCGGCGGTGGTTGAGATACGCGACTCGGATCTCACGTTAGCGTCTGCGGCTGTCATGCGCGGCGGCGAGTTCGTGAGGGCAGGGTGCGTTACACCGGACGGAACCGCGAGCTACTGGGTGACGCACACGTCTCCGTCCAAGATCGTCAAGCTGGTTCACACGGGGGGTACCACGTCCCAGGTTGGTGAACCGTTTGAGCTTGACGCGAAGTTGGGTGAGAACCTGGGCGCCTCGGCGGTGACGGACGAACGAGGTCTCCTGTACGTGGGTTTCTCGTCCATTAGTAACGACGACACTTCCGCGGTCGCGTCCGTGTTCGAGGATGTCTCAACCGGGAACGGCGAGTTCAGGTTGGAGAGGCTCGATTTAACCGCCGTCGACGACGCTTACGCGCTGATGGTCTCTCACGCCCAAAGCGGTGTCGCGCGGTACGCCACGCGCTCGGATCCCGCGAGACTCGTCACGATCCAACACCCGGGCGCGATGCCCGATCCCACCGTCACCGCGCAGAGCGGATCGACGCGGGTGATCGAGCGGTGCGAGGTTCCGTCCACGCCGGGTCAGATTGACGAGATGATGAAAAGACTGCCCGACGGTATGTCGCCGGCGGAGGCGAGCGCGTTGATCGTGCTCGCCGGCTTCATGTGCGCGCTGTGGTGATCTCATGTTGTTTATACGCCTCGAGTGTATCACTCGTTCTGGCCAAAGTAATGATGTGGACTAGTACAAAGCGATGTGGACTAATACGTGTACGCGAAGTGGTCGTTGACGTCCTCGGCGATGTCCACGGCTTTCCCGTAGAGCGACCCGAGCAGCGGCACCCACCCGACGCCCCGGCCCACCAACCTGGCGGTGGGCAGCGTGAGTGTATCGAACACCGGCGAGCGCAGTAGGTAGTACGTCAAGAACGCCCTGCGCCTGGCCATCTCCGCCTTCTCCCCAGAACTGAAGTTGGGCTCGCGTCGCTTGATCCCGCCGCTCGCGCCGTTGAGGCACGAGAACGAAGCCGCGTCGAACGTCGCGGACACCATCAGCGCCCTCCAGCTCTTACAACCCCACCGCTTCCTCGCCAGCGCGTACGCCAACGGCCTGGTGATGTGGCACAGCTCACCCACCAGCCGCAGGTTGAGGTCGACCCTGTCCCGCATGAGCTGATCCTCGATCCTGAACGGGTGGGGCGGCGGCGGCACGGGCGGGAGGCCGTGCATTCGCTGGAACTGCCGGTGCTTGGCCATCTCCTTCATGCGCCGTCGCCTCCGTCTCTCCGCCGCGACTCTATCCGTCGGGTCACCCTCTATCCGGGACTCGTCGGCGTCGTCCCCAGCCTCGCTGGCGCCTTCGTTTACGTCGTCTGTTTCGCTCTCATCGTTCTCATCTTTCTCGTCTTTCTCGTTCTCCGGAGAGTTCTCGGCGAGGAGCGCCTCGTCCGCCTCCGCCGTCTCAATCAGTCGGTGCTTACGCGTCTCCCAGTACTCCGCCTGCGCCCTGAGCCTGCACTGGTACAGTGCGTTCATCCCAAGCGTTGCGCGTTTCATCCCGGGCGGGTACCGCTCAAAGTTAACTCGGTGCGACTTGAGCATGGATAACGCGTTCTGGTTGATCGTAGCCCTGGCGGCGTCGAACGACGATGTGGACCCGTGCGACGAGACGGACCCGTGCGACGAGGACACCGAGCCCGTGCTCTCGTCGTCGTCCTCGTCGGAAGATGAATCGTCGTCGTCCTCTTCGGAGTTGGAGTCGTCCAGGCTTTCGTCCCTCGATTGTTTACCCTTCAGTAGCGTCTCCAGCGAGAAGCCCGCGTCGTCGTCGCTGTCCACGTCGGTGTCGTACTCCGACTCGGACTCGTCACCGAGCTGCTCCGACGCCATCCCGTCCTCCACCAGGAGCTTGGACCCGCCTCTCTGCGCGAGCCACACTCTGGTCTTGAGCGCCGCCTTGACCGCTTCCATGACGACGACGGCGTCGGCAGCGCCATCCACGCCGCCCGCGCGCCTCGCGATCATCTCCGACAGCGTCTCCACCTGTGAGCACAAGGTGAGCGCCAGGGGCGTCGGGACGCACTCGGCGAGCGCGCCGAGCCGTTCGCGCCACGTGGATCGCTTGGCGTCCCGTCCGCCGGATCCCCGTCTGCGATCGCTCATGCCGCCGTCGGGCGCCGCCCCTCCGTCCGACTCGTTGCCGTACGCGCTGTCGATCTCACCGCGGGTACCGGGCGAGGAGTGCGCATCGCCCACGTCGTCGTCGTCGTCGCTCTCATCGGCCACCAGGTGGTCGTTCAGGGTGGACATCACGCCCACCACCGACGACGCAGCCTCCGCGTACACCTCGGAGTTTTCACCCTCTATGAACCAGGTAATGCCCGCGGCGCCCTGCTCGATGGCGGACAGAAGCGCCCTGTGCCGACGGACGAACGTGCGGTACTTCTTCATGAACCCGGCGACGCCCGCGTTCGGGGCGGCGGGCGACGACGCCATGGCCGCCGGCGCTGGTCCGTTCTGACGCTTCTCGGAGGGCTTGGCGGGAACAAAATCGGGCGCAGTTCGTTGTTGAAAAATAAAATGCGTGTCCAGCTCAGCACCCGGCTCAGACGGCCACAGAGCAGCGCAAAGAGTACATTTCGTATTCGTCGCGCTCCAAATGTCTGTATCTATCGCGCCCACATCGCGCGCGCCGCTCGCGGCCGCACCCGGCCGGGCGCGATCCCGCACGGCACCTGCCCGCCGTGCGTTATCCCTTCCGAGAAGATCCGCCATGGACACCAAGACTCGGGTCGCCACCGACGCGGTCTCCGCCGAGTCGTCCGCGGATGACGACGCTGAAAACGATCCCTACCCGGGTATCGACACCAACGGCGTGGATCTCGACGAGTTCGAGCGGTTCGTGATGTCCATGCAGGCCGACTTCATCGCCGATATGGAGGCGCTCGACGGCAGCGAAGATCGCGGGTTCGGTCTGGACGCGTGGGTGAGGGGCGAGCCCGGGAGCGGGTTCGGCGTCACACGCGTCCTGGAGGGCGGCGACGTGTTCGAGAAGGCTGCCGCGAACGTCTCCATCATCCGCGGCGTCCTCACCCCCGAGCGCGCCAAGGCCATGTCCTCCAGGGGACGGGACTGCGTCGACCCGGCGGGAGGCCAGCCGTACAGCGCAGCCGCCCTCTCCATCGTCATCCACCCAAAGTCCCCGATGGTGCCCACGTTTCGCGCCGACGTCAGGCGCTTCACCGTGGCCGGCACGTCCTGGTTCGGCGGAGGCGCGGATCTCACGCCGTACTACCTCTTCGAGGAGGACGCACGGGACTTTCACGCGCACTGGCGCTCAGTGTGCGACGCTCACGACCCAACCGTCCTCACCGAAGCTTCAGGGTCAGAGAACCAGGGCACGCACACACGGAAGGAGAAGGAGACGAAACCGAGGAAAAGCAGCGGGTTCCTCGCGGGTCTGTTCAACAGAGGAAACAAGTCCACGGATAGCACTACGGAGACGACGCCCGATGCGGAGCCGGTTAAAGCCGCCGGTGTCAAAGGCGGTCAGCTCCACGAGATGTGCAAGCGGTGGTGCGACGACTACTTCTACATACCCGCGCGCAAGGAGCACCGCGGCGTGGGTGGGGTCTTCTTCGACGACCTTCAGTCATCATCAGACGTCCCACTGGCGCACGACCCGGCGGAGGTACCCACCGCCCGGGAGCCTCGAGGTGATCACGCTCCAACTGTGACTGACGCTGAGGCGTTCACGAAGGCGGTGGCGCAGGGCTGGACCGGGTCCTACGCGCCCATCGTGAACCGGCGACGTGACGAACACTACGGCGAGGCACAAGAGCGGTGGCACCAGCAGAGACGGGGCCGGTACGTCGAGTTCAACTTGCTGTACGACCGAGGGGTCAAGTTCGGGCTGGACGGCGGGCGGGTGGAGAGCATCATGGTGTCGGCGCCGCCGCGAGTGCGGTGGGACTACGACGTACAACCCGCGGGTGGGACACCGGAGGCGGCGCTGGTGGAGGTGCTCAGGAACCCGCGGGACTGGTGATGAACCGTATTAGTGGTTTTCTTGTATTACATTCCCCTCGTCGCGCGCTCATCGTTGACGTTGACGCTAACGGGTCTTGGTGTAAGAAGCCAGCGCCTTGCCGTGCTTGTACACCGCGAGAGCCAGGAGCAGGCCGACGCACATGAGTAAGGCCTCGACGAGCGACGCGGCTGGGGCGAGCGCGGGCGAGTCCTTCACGCCCGGGATCTCCCTCGCGACGAGGTTCGTGAACCTCCGCATCAGCAGGTTCTTGTCGTCCACCTGGAGTCGCATCAAGAATCCCGCGATCAAGTTGAGAGCGCCCGCGGCCCGGACCGCGGCGCACATGCTCTCCAGGTTCTCGGGCTGGATCGTCTTGTTGCTACACACCATGGACATCGTCGTCAAGGCGAGACAGAACCCCACGAACGCCAACGACGAGAACGGGACGTTGTACTCGTCCAGGTCGGCGCCGGTGAGCACCGAGGGGAGCACCGCCCACGCGGCCATGACGGGGTGGTAGACGAGCAGCGCGGAGAGCGCGTTCTTGACCTTCTTGCGCGCCACCGCGGCTTTCTGGTACTTGCTATCGACGCGCTGACGGTATTGGAAGTCGTTACCGTCGGTGCCCGCGGCGCGGGTGCCGCCCTTACTAGCCATCTCCTCGCGCGTCCTTCCTCGTGCCGGTGAAAATGAAATGCGGACGGACTTCACCTGAAGAATTTGACAAGCAGCGGTCGTTACCGGATCGCCGTCGGTACACTTCGCACTCGCGCATGTTCTGGCCCTTCATTCTCATCGCAGAGTTTTGGAAGGCGGAACGTGAGAGACGAGCGAGGATCGCGACCGAGAGTCAGACGGACGGCGTCGAGAAAAGCCGCGCTCGACGAAGGTAGACTCCAAGGCCGGCCAATTCCGGCAGTTGAATTCTTCCCACCGCGTTCGGCCATGAGTTCGCCCTTCAGCAGGGACCGAACGCTCGAGGAGATGGGCGGACCGAGCCCCCGCGACCTCTCCGAGTCAATGACCGAGGCTGAGCGCGGTCTCATGGGCATGTCGGTGCAGTACGAGGAGGACGCGGAGGAGGAGGACGACGAGACGGGTGCCTCGTTCAAGAGCGCCGACGACGGACGACGGAGCCTCCAGAAGTTGCTCACGCGCTCTCACTCGGGCAGATACGAGTCCGCGACCGCGCGGGACGTGGACGAGCGCGAGAAGATCGACGACGACCTCCTCGGCGACCTCGGCCTGAGCGACTTCATGCTCCTCGCGTACACCATCTCAAACATATACCAGAGGCACAAGGTACGATCGAGAGCCGCCAAGCTGGACGACTCGCAGGTGGTGGGCCACGACGAGACCTTGCTCTTCGTCGCCATCGCCGTGTACGCGCTCGCGGTGCTGACACTGGCGCTCAACCTGATGGGCGGGAGCATCGCGTGCAGGCCAACCTCCGTGACCCTCGGAGCCTTCGCGTCTGGCAGCGGCGGCGTCTCGCCCGGGGGCCACTTCGAGTACGGCATGGACATCATCAACCGGGTGTGCGAGACCCAGATCAAGCTCGAGACGTCCCAGTTCTGGCCCATCTTCACCATGGTCACGTTCGTCATGCTCTTCATCGGCGCCGGGATCAACGCGCAGTTCATCAAACAGTACAACCGGCTTCACGCCATCGCGCGAGGTCAGTACCACTCGCCCCTCGTCGGCAAAGACCCGGTACGAAAGTCGGAGAAGGTGGAGGGCAAGTTCGAGCGTTTCTACCTGCTGTTCATGATCATCAAGTTCATCGGGATCATCATCGCCGGGGGTATGCTCGCGGGGTTCTGGTACTCCATCCTCACCTTCGCCAGCATCTCGCAGGAGACGATCGACGGCGTCACCACCTACTCGGGGGGTAACCTGCTCACGAGGTACGGCGCCATCTGCGACGCGGCGCAGCTGGACTTTGAGGAGGCGTTCGACGCGCAGTACCGGTGCCACCTCAAGGGCGAGGCGCAGATGCACTACCTCAAGTTTTTCGTCGTGTTCACGTCGGCGTTGGTCATCATCATCTCCGTCTACCAGAGCGTCATGATGATCCTACTGCACAAGAGTTACGAGCAGTGGAAACGGAAGTACGACGAGCTCCAGGCCAAAAAGAAGGACCAGGACATCCCGCCCGAGTCCGACTTGAACCCGGAGTCGGTCAGCATGTTCAAGATGACCCGCGGACTCGTCAGGCTGTTCATGTACTACATGAAACCGAGCCCGCCCGATGGCGACTTGCCGAGCCTCATCGCCAAGGCCATGTTCGGAATCTCACCCGACGAAGGGGAGCTGGCGAACATCAGCACCAAGATGCTCACCGAGTTTGCCACGCCGCAGGAGACCAGCGACATGCTGATGCACGTCCTGCGGGGGGCGATGGGTGAGCACATCGGGGAGAGCGACGACGTCCGGAAGATTGTCCTCGCGACGGTCACCGCTTGGAAAGATTCATCCACGCAGAGGTACCTGAAGGGCATCGTGGACACCATCAACGCGATTCACAAGGACGAGCGGGACCGGGTGGTCGGGGACGGACGGGCGGCGGCGATGGGGCAGTCGCCGTCGAGGCGGGTGACGGGCGGTGGGCCGGTTCAGAGGAGACACGCCGCGCCGCAGACGCCTCGGGGGTAATGGTAGTAGTGTTTGTTTTGCCAGTCTGCCTTGTAACGGACGTCGAAATACTTTACAGTCATCATTCGCACAGCCACATCGTATCGCACCGCTGGCTAGCTAAGACACCATGGGAGGCGATAAGCGCCCCTACAACGGCGGCGACGGAAAGAAGAACAAGAAGGCCTTCTACGGCAGGGTGAGTCCGCCGTCTGTCGACCGACGCGTCGTCGCCTTCCCCGCCGCCGCAAAAGAAGCGCGCTCTCGGAACAAACAAAATCGAGACGATGCCTTCCCTGACTCCCGCGTTCCCTTCTTCGTTCCCATCGTTCACAGCCTCAGACGGCGGCTACCGTCCCGTACAACGCGTTAGGATACATCGTAACCTCCGACGCCGGAAGGGAGAGGTACTCATGGCGCGACACCGTCCGTAACCTCAACGACACGTACGAGTCGATCTTCCCGGAGGAGGCCGCCGCCGCCGCCGCTGCGCAGTCCGAGAAGGTCGCCGACGACAGCAAGGATGCCAGCGACAAGCTCGCCGCCGAGCTCGCGGACCTCAAGGAGAGCGGCGGCGACGACGCCGCCGACTTCGCCAGGGCTGAGCGGTTCAAGCACGTCAACCTCGACCTGAAGGCTTGCGTGTTTATTCGCATGAAGTGGGAGGCTACGCAGAAGATCAGTCCGTCCGAGCTGGTGCGTCGCATGCTCACGAACACCCGGGACACCGGCGAGCCCGTGTCCAGGCACACGCTCAGGATCGTGCCCGTGGAAAAGGTGTCCTACGCCGCCGTGGAGGACGTCGTCAAGGCGGCCAAGCCGCTGATCGACGAAGCTTTCCCGGCGGATTGCGAAAAAGGAAAAGAGAAGACGTTCGCGGTGGTGTTCAACTCGCGCGCCAACTCCAGTTTAAGACGAAGCGAACTCGTGCCCGCGCTCGCCGCCCTGGTGCCGGAGCCGCACAAGGTGGAGCTCGGCAAACCCGATATCGTGGTGCTCGTCGAGGCTTGCAAGGGTGTGGCGACAATCGCGCTCGTGAAGGATTACTACGGTTTGCTAAAGTACAACCAACGGCTGCTCTCGATGAACGAGGAGGAAAGGCAGGCTGAGCGGGCGAGGTGCATGCCCCCTCCGGTGGAAACCGACGATACGAAGGATACGAAAAAGGACGCCGAGGAAAAGGAGGAAAAGGAGGAGAAGAAGGAGGAGGCTAAGGAGTGAGTCGCCGTGACT
>Ga0115006_10003787_pt1 | contig 10397 bp, 9 predicted proteins | sample ArcOceMetagenome_3_FD_88943 | JGI IMG/M metagenome (GOLD analysis project Ga0115006, IMG submission 88943) | Marine eukaryotic phytoplankton communities from Arctic Ocean - Arctic Ocean- Svalbard ARC20M Metagenome | ecosystem: Environmental > Aquatic > Marine > Oceanic | place: Arctic Ocean...
AATCTAAACGTGCTCTCCCCCTGGTTATCACTCCCGTCCTTCCCTTCTCAAGCTTCCATTACTTTAGCGCCTTCCTTTAGGTTCTTGAGAGAGAAGCGCGAAACATCGATGGTTGCGAGCAGACCCATGAACATCAAATTGGCGTAGATCCAAGAGAATGCGATTGTCGCGCAAAGGAATACTCCGAAGGCTGAAAAGAACTTAATCTTGCAGAGGAAGAGAGGAAGACTTGCGAAGATACTCGTAAGCATCCCGCTCATGACGCTTACTCCCATGTCGGCGAAGGCTCCCCTAACACGAGTTTCTTGGTCGCCTGGTGTTTCAACAAAGGCATGAGCGAGATGGACGACGTAGTCAACGCTGAATCCAGCCAAAATGCTGATCAAAATGGCGGTCGTAGTCCCCAGTGTCCAACCAGCCATGGTGACAGTTCCGACGACGGAGCATAGGACGCACGTGATGCTGAATGTGGCAAATAGGGCAATGACGGGGTTCATCGTACTAATGAAGATGACTACGAACGCGATAGCGCAACCGATCATGGCTCCTGTGACAGCTGAGGTCCTAAAGATTTTCTGGTTGTTCATCAGGATGTACTTCTGGTCTACGTCGGTCATCATCACAGGGCCACAGTCGGCCTCCATCAAGGAGTTGATATAGGTCGCCTCGTCGATGAAGAAGTTGTACTGCGCCATGGCCAAATCCTCGGCGATCTCGGACCAAGGATCAAGAATGGAGGATTCCATGCTAACGGCAGAAAGCCTTAGCTTCTCGCCGTCAAAGCCGAATTCGGCGCCAGGTAGATCGATTGCTCTGCTCCATTGCTTGTACGTCTCGACGATGAAGGCACCTGGGTATGGTGCGCCTTCGAGGCAAGAAGGCTGGTGGGCGAACCTGATCAATGCCTCGGTCATCTCACCGTCGGGCACAGGGAATGCGGAAGGCCTGGAAAGCGTGTTTCTCTGGCACTCGGTCTTGTCAAAAGCGCCTGTTCCCCCACCCTCGATCCAATCCTTCATCTCGTCCATCCAGTTCGACACAGCGCGCATGCCACTTCCGTCGGTCTTGATGAAAGGTCCGTACTTCTTGTCGGAAATGGGTGACCTAACGGCCTCGGTGTAGGCATAGATCTTCGCCTGACAGGCCTGGGTGAGCTCCCAAGTGTCATCAAAGACGGGATATCCAACAGTGGTGGCGGGGTCGTTGGGGTCGTCAAACATTTGGCTGACCCCCGTCCTGTCGACGTCCTTGATTCCCCAGACGTAGTACATCTTGGCACCCCTGTCGTCACTCGCGACTGGAAAGCCCTCATTGAGAATTGTTATGGCCTTCTGAAGGGGATGGTCGTCGTCCAAGAACTGTTCCGTCTTCTTGGTTGGCTCTAGCTTTGTCATGTAGTACATGGCAATCGCCAGCCACACAAAGAGTGCCCCCATGGTACCAAACCTGGATGCAGGGTTAAGGACAAAGTTGGTAAAGGGGCCCTTGTAAAACTCCGTGATCCTGTCCTGCTTCACTTCTTCGCCAGGAGCCCTGTTCTGGGTCTTTGCGGTTGTTGTTTCGGACTCGGGTATGGGTGATATGCACGGGCAACAGCAGATGCAGGCGCAGTCGACGCAGCAGCAAAGCCCTGGTTTCTCGAAGTAGTTGTGGTAAAGGACAACAGCAGTGCAAAAGCAAGTCATGACCAAGACGTAGTCCATGAAGATAACCAAACTGGCAAAGATTCCGAAACTCTTCGTCGAAGCAATGGGGGAGGTGACGGTGCAAAGGAAGGCAGAGCACGTCGTCGCGGAAGTAATCAACATTGCAAGGCCGGCGCGGCGGTAGACATAAGTCATTCTGGTCTCGAGGGTCCTCGTGATAGCAGATCCTTTGAAGGCGCTCTGCTTGTAGGCGTCCATGAAGACGAATATGTCATCTGCCCCAATGGCAGCTACAATGAAGAGGCAAAGTGGGTTCAAGGAACTGAAGTACTTGACGGTGATGATCTTGTCTGCAGTGAACCAAGCGGTTGGGATGCTCATGATGATTTCGAAAAAGCCTGCGTTGGCGAGGAACCAACTCCCGAGCATGAACCTCATGTAGAAGTAGACGACAGCAATGGAAATCATGGCAAACATTCCGTCGTTCGCAAGAATGCCGATGAAGACGTCGATGATCAAGACCCTCATGAAGTAGTATGCGTTGACCTCCGGGTTGTGGCTCTCGTCTGCAATCTTCTCCATATCATCGAAGAAGTTCTTCATAACATAATCCTTCCTTTCATCCTTGCTTGCAAAGTTAGGCTCGCCCCACTGCAAGACAGAGCGCGAGTACTTAGACACCAAGTTGGTCTTGGAGAAGTCCTTGTCGAAGAAGAAATCAACTAGAAACGCCTGAGAGGGTAGCTCCTTCATATAGGCGCAGAGGAGAGAAACGTCGTCGGGACTGGAGTTGATTGCCCCGGTTCCATCCCAGAGGGAGGTCACCGAGAGAAAGTCCTCATCAAGGTCGGTGGAGAAGGCCTTGGCGAGATTAATGTCTGCGGTCGTCAGATTGAAGTTTTCAAGGATTTCACAGGCGACACCGAACTTGGTGCAGAATCCTAGCAGCTGATAAATCTCGCGGCCCCTAATGCTTTCGCCCTCAACAAGCGGATTTGGAATCGTGGGGAATCCGGGGACGGGATTGTCGAGCCTCTCCATGATGCTGAGTACCAAGGTCTGGTTCCATGAACTGGCCTTGAAGATGTTCATGGCAGAAAGGGGTTTAGCACATTCATATCCCAGAGACGCATTGCTGCTGTCGACATAATCCCTCTTGCAGTAAGACGTCCATTCGCTGTGCTTGGGGTACATGGTCTCTGCCTCGTCCATGAGGATGAGGGCGGAAGGGGTGTAAACGCCAGCCGAAGTCTGCGATGAGCGGGGCGAGGAGCAAAGTAACGAGCAAGGGGTGTGCAAGCGAAGCGAGGGAGAGAGATGTTAGAGGTAGCTCTTGCTGTCGCTTCGCTCCTCGTCAATTCTCACCTCAGCTTCGTAAATCCAGTAGGTGAAGTCTCCAACCTCGGAAAGGGCCAAAGACTCTTCAGCGGTGGTGTCAACATAGTATGCGGAGTTGTTGCCGTTTGTTTTCATGTCATTGTAGACAGCAGAATAAGTTTCACTGCCAGCGGCGTAGGATCCAATATTCTTCTGGAAGACTGAGGGCAAGGATGAGATGAGGGGGGTGCGGAGGGTGCGGAGTTACGGAGTGCGGGGTGAGGGTGAGGTTGTGGTAGGGGAAGAGGCGTACCAACAGCCTAGTTCACTCACCTTCGTACTCAGCTATGACCTCCTCGGATGCCAGCGTGAAAGAGTCAAATGCAACGGAACGCACGTCGTTGATGTCATATGTGTAGGTGTCGGGGGTAATGGGATTACCCTCGGCAAAGACTATAACCGCCAGAAGATATGTGACAAGGATACAAATGGTCATGAACGTGAGAAGGATGAGTTTTGGGTACTTGACAACGTAGTTGACGCTGCGTTGCGTGGCGAAGAGGGAGTGTGAGAAGAGTCAAATAAAGTACCGTGCCAACGTTTGTGTGTGTAATTTATTAAGAATTTTAATTATTAAAAGAGGTCAGAGGGAGTCAGAGGGATTGAATAAAGAGGAGAGTTTCGAGACGAAGAGACCAATCTCGTCGGGGTAGCTCACTTGTCGTACTTACAATATCAAATTGTCATACTCGTCGATAAACTTGCCCCAAATGGGGTGGTTGAGGTGCTTTGGAGGAGGGGGGGGCGGAGGAACAACCTGGGATGTTTGGGGGCTGTTGGGGGCGTGGCTCAACTTGGTGAAGTCGGACGTGGATGTGGGGGGTGGGGTTGCAACTAGTTCCATGTCAACTGCAGCCACCTTGACCATTCAAAACTATTTGAAGGAACAATTTTTTAGCGATGAGGCTAAGTCATCCTATTTCCGAATTATGAAGGCAAAATTTTACAGAGCGCGTATTTTTACACAATATCTATGGTGCTTCGTTCATAAAGCCTCTAACTTTCCGCCCTCTAATTTTCAGAAGTTAATTCGTCGAGAATTTTGGGAAAATCGTTCCCATTTCGACCTCCCGTCCTTCTTCCCCCTTCACCACATTACTTTTTCCCTTGTGGAGGCTGTGCACAAATTAATTCTGGTATACGCCAAAACGCAGCGCTCTTGATTTCTAGAATCTTTGCCTTGTAGTACGGCTGCCTTTTATTTTCTTCAACAAAGCCAAAAAAAGACGACCCAACCCCCCAACTGTCCCATCGAGAATGAGAAGGATACGGCAGATGGGAGGGTCGCGGCAGCGGCGTAAGAAGCCGAAGAAGGTGAGACCTTCGTTCTTGTCCGATGATGGAAGTTGCTTTCGCCCTTACCCCAACCTTGTCCCCTTATTAACATCCACCTTCTCACCCTCCCTCGACTCTTCCCCTCACTTCTTGCCAGTTTTACAAGTTCGTGGAGCCTGCCCAGAAGAATTACTTTGATTCAACCGAGGCTGAGTACTTTTACGAGGAGACGGAGAAGACTTTGACTTTCCTTGACCCTATCGAGCATCTTGATTATGAGAGCTCAGACAGTGACGAAGAGGTGGACGAAAATGGGAAGGTTATGAATGCGGAGGACGGTGACGATTCGGCAGAAGACATCATGAAAGCGGCTATCGTGCAGGTCGGGCAGGTAACTACCCCGTGGGAGCTCCTTTTGGACGAGGAATCCCAGACACAATATTACTATAACCATCACACCTACGAAAGCTCGTGGGATAAACCTCGCGATCTCGTGGTGGCTGAGCGCAGGGCTTTGAATGACGCTCGTTTTAAGGTTATTAAGGAAAGAAGGAAGAGGCAGAGGCTGGTTGACGCAAGGTACAATCAAAGGATAATGACCAAGCAGCAGAGCCTTGAGTCAAAGCGCCAGAAGCTATCCAGCGCTGTTCACGAGGGATTCTATGCCCCTAGTGATGTGAAACACGCCGCGGAGGTCCATTTAATGGAAAGTAGGGTCCGGCGGCAGGCTCAGCTTGACGTTGCAGCAAAGTACTACGCCAAGGGAATGATCGACAAGGCGGCGTCTTCCCTTCTCCTGGCCAGAAGGTCCGGGGCAAGGAACCTCAACTCTCTCTTGACCCTTGCACACGCGCACCAGGTCGTCTGGAACCAAAATTTTGACTTTCACTCTGCCTTCCAGTGCAACCCCAGGGAGGAGTTGATGAGGCCCCCGCCTACCTCGAGGCAGTTCAGAAAACGAAAACAAATTTTGCTCACAGCTCTGGGGGCTTACGCCTCGGCGCTTCCTATGAGCCTGAAGGACTCAGAGGAGTACATGTCCTCCTCGCAGTCGATAATTAGCGGGGAATCAGGCATCATAATCTTCGGGCCCAACACTGACGTTACCGCGTCGATAATGCTCCAGTCTGCCAAGATTCTCAACGTCCTTGGAAATAGACCCCAGGCGCCCAAACTTGTCCAGAAGCTCTTCACGCAAAATTACATCCAGAATGCGTCCTCGGGAACCTCTCTGATGGCTGCTATCCTCGGATGGGGTTTGCTTAAGAATATTGGGGGGGGGGCGAACCAATTTGCTGCAGCCAAACTGCTGTGGTGGGCTGCGGATAATATGGAGACCACTCTCGCCCATGAGATTAAGGTGCAGACAAAGAAACAACAACTTTTCGAACTCTTCACCTCCAACCCAGAAAATGCAAAGCTCATCTCTTCCGACACCGTCTTCATCAACACGTACCCCGCACCTTTCTTTAACCTCCACGAATGCAACGAGGACGCCCCTCGTGCCCTGCGGGTAGCTTGTCTTCTCGTTTATGCCCAGATGATGGTCAATTTGGACAAGAGGGCGGACGGCATGGTTGCGATCCTTGACTGTTTCTCTTATGCTTACCGTGGCGACGGTTGGACCGACGAGGAACACGACACTCCGGGGTCGTGGTTCAATAGCCCCGCCACTTTTGTGGCCGCTGGTATCGCGTGCGCTGAGATCCTCACGGAGGATGGGATGATGCTGGCGGAGTTTTGCTACATGCAGGCAATAATGAGGGGCGACGGTAGCCTCGAGACCCTCCTGACTTACGCTACGATCCAATTCAAGCTAGGACAGATCGATGACGCTGTGTTCACTCTTTGCAACGCCCTTAAGTCGCACTCTTACTACAACTACACGACGAGGGCACTTCTTTCGGCTTGGAGCAGCCCCTGCAAGACGAAGTTCGAGTTCGAGGTCGAGAACGCGGACGTCGTGATTCGGTTTTTCAGGATAAGCCTGGCGAAGATTAGGATCAAAAACATGAAGCAGGCCGCAATCGAGCAGCTCGCGAAGGACCAGGAGAACCTGAAGAGGCTTGTGGAGTTTTGGAAGTACAAGGGCCAGGGCTGGGTGAAGAGGTGCTACCTCAAGTGGGTGCAATACTGGGTGGAGGAGATGGCGGAGAAGAACGCCGCCGCCAAGGTCCTCCAGAGCAGGTGCAAGGGGGTGAATGCCAAAAATGAACTTAGGAAGAGGAAGGAAAAGAAGAAGCACGTCGAGGGCCTGGTGGCAATGAACATAGCCAAGTTGCTGGGGAGAAGCCAGGGCAAGTACTTCATGGTCTGGAAGCTCTACATGAGGGTCGTGCTGGAGGAGAAGATGAGCTACAAGCTGCAGGGTTTCGCGAGGATAGTCCTGGCCAAGAGGAAGATGAGGCAGAAGAGGCTGATCGCGAGGGCTTTGGGGAAGAACCTGAACCACCTCCAGAGGCTATGCCTGAAGAAATGGTTCCGGTGGACCATGGACCTCAAGGAGGGAAGGTGTGCTTGCGTGTTGCAGAGGAGGTGGAGGGGTCTTAGCGGCCGCAGAAATTACCTGAAGGAGAAGAAGAAGAGGAAAAGGCAGGAGGAACTCATCGCCATGGCTCTGGGGAAGAGCGTCGAGAAGCTCGTGCACAGGGTCTGGGAGTCGTGGAGGGACGACTACTATTTCACGATCCAGAGCAGGGCCGCGCTAGTGATGCAGACGCGGGGGAGGGGACTGCTGGGGAGGAGAAAGGTGGAGAAGAGGAAGAAGCTGGAGCTACAGGTTAAAGAGATGGCGTTCCTAGTTATGGGGAAGAACACGGAGCGACTTCAGCAGAGGGTGAGGAAGGCAGCGTGGGCGGCTCTCTACCTAATGCTAAAGGCGATTCTATACGATAAAGTTAACCCCCCTACTCGTCGCTTTGCTCACCGCAGTTCATCGCCCTGCTCTTCCTGGGACTCCAGGAGAAGGCGGCCTTGAAATTCCAGACCGTCTTCAGGGGCAAAAGGGGCAGGGACGAGCTGAAGCTCAGGCAGGAGAGGGAGAGGAGGGTGAAAGCTTTGTGTAGGAGGTGCCTCGGCGATGCGGGAAGGCTTGCGTTCCTTGGTTTCAGAGAATTCCTTGTCGTGGCTAGGGCTGAAAAGGAGAGGTGCGCGCTGAAGCTGCAGGGGAGGTGGAGGATCAAGGCGGCGAGGAAGAAGGTTGATTGGGAGAAGAAGGAGAGGAACAGGAAGGAGGAGTTGATTGCCTTGGCTCTCGGTAGGAACACGGACAGGCTTGTGAGGAGGTGCATCAAGGACTGGTACGAACTGTTGGAGATGAAGAGGGGCGCAACGGTGTTCCAAGGACTGTTCAGGAAGAAGAAGAGCAGGGAGGAGGTAGCGAGGATGCGGGAAAAGAAGAAGAAAACGGAGGTGAGGGCTGGAGAGAAGCGACTTCAAAAGCAATATATCGCATGTCAAAATAACTAACAACCTTCTATTCGTCGCTTCACAGCTGATCATCATGATGGCGTTGGGAAGGCGCGACTTGAGGTTGAAGAAGACGGTACTGTGGAGGATGGAGAGGTTCCTGTACTTTTCCTGGTACGCTCGTAAGATCCTTTACTGCTACAGGGCCCACGTCGCGAAGACCATAGTCCACAGGCTCAAGGCAAGGAGGGAGAAGCGTAGGAGGGGTCTGCTCATCCTCTTCCAGGAGTTCAGGGAGCACATGCTATCCCATGGGGTCGAGAAGTGGAGGGAGGTAGTGAGGGCGACAAAGGCGACCAACGTTATCAGGAGGTGGGCGAAGAGGGAGCTGAGGAGGATAAGGAGGAAGAGGGTTAAGATTATCACGAGGGGGGCAGGGGGGGTCATGCTGGGGCTGGCGAGGGTGGTCGTAGTTAGGAGATGGGCGAGTGCGGTGAAGGTGAATATGGCCCTGAAGAGGCACATTGCCAAGAGGGCCTTGGTCGAGATTACGAGGAAGGGGAAGAGGGAGGGAGAGATTCTGGTTGCAATGAAGGAAGTGAGGAAGAGGAGGTGAGGGGGGGGCGAGGAGCGAAGCGAGTGAAGGCAATGAGCGCAGCAGGCTGCTTAATGCTGCTCTATACGATAACCTAACCCCCCCTACTCGTCACTTCGCAGGATAAGGCGGTGCTGCAAGGAAATGTGGAAGGAAATGATGTTGATCTGGAGGGTCGGGTACTCCTGTATGCAGAGGGGGTGGAGATGCGCCCTCGCCAGGAGGGAGAGGTCGAGGAGGGAGGAGTACCAGAGGCTGCTAGAGAGGAGGTTGGAGGTAAAGGTGAGGCAGAGGCTTGACAGGATTAAGTGGCTCTGCTTCCGCGCCCTTGAGGGCGCCCTAGTTCATCGTGGGGTGCGCAAATGGAGGGGGGTAGAAGATGTCGAAGGCGGTGCCTTGGAGGAGAGGGAAGGCTCGGATGACGTAGAGGAAGGAGGGGGGGAGGAGAAGGAGGATGATGGAGGGAGGGTACTGCCGACGATTACGTTGGCGTCGCACCACGCACCGATGTCCACCCTGATGTACACGCCTTTGTCAGGTTCACGCCAGTCCGTGACTCACATGATAAACAAGCACACCAAGTCCTCCACCTCCGGCGTCCTTTCCGTAGGCTGCGACGCCGAGTCGAGGGGCTACTATAAGGCAAGGAACATGGTATCAAAGGTCGGGGTGTTCGAGTGGGACAGGAGGGTCAGCAACGACTTGACGGTGAACGATAGGGGGTGCCTTTTCAAGGCTGCCAGGTGAGGCGGAGCGAGGAGCGAGGCAACGAGTTAAGACAGCGAGCGTAGCGAACTGCCTAATGGGCTGGGGCGAAGCGACAGCGATAAACTTATTCCTACCCTAACCCTTTTCTCTCTTCTCTAATCTTAGCGTGGTTGTCGTCAGGGACTGCAGGGGCAGGGACGTGTCAGAGATGGTGGAGATCCTCAAAGGTTGCTGGGAGGACCAACAGAGCGAGAGGGGTGGGGAGATTGTAAGCTTGAGGAAGATTGTGATCACGGGTGGAAGGACGGATGAGGTGTTGGACTGGGTTGGATTCTTCGGCCAGGTTCTGAAGAAGGGTAGCAAGGTAGGAAGTTTATGCATAACTGGTATGAACGTGGGTTATGGTGGTGCCGTACAGCTGGCTAGGATTATCGAGGGTGCCAGGCCGGGGGGGGGGGAGGTAAAGGGTGCGGGTAAGGTCGGTCCTGCGACGAGTCTCACTGGATCAGGGGGGGGGGAAGTGGGGGGTATCGTTATGAGGAGGACTTTCGTGTACAGCCTGCAGGAGCTTATACTCGACGATTGTTGGATACCGTCCTGGGGGCTTCTGCCACTTCTTATGTCCCTCGCTGACAACGGTAGTTACAGGATTTCCAAGTTAAACCTTTCGAACAACAACCTCGGGGACTCGGTTGCGGCGGGTCGGGCGCTGAGGGGGTTCGTTGGGAGCAGCGAGGCTTTGACGAGCGTCGTTCTTAAGGGGTGCAACTTGGGAACGATGACGGAGGGGGGGTACGAGTTCGATTATACTGTTACAGGGCTGCTGGAGGGGGTGGGGGATTGGAATGAGAAGGTTAAGGAGAGCTTGGATGAGGAGAGGAGGGTCAGGGGGACGGTTGAGGTCAAGAGGTGCGACTTTGAGGATATTGTTTTGGAGGGTAACACGGGTATTGGGGACGCTGCCATGGAGGGGGTGGGGAAAATGGTGGAGAGGATGGGAGGGGTTGGGAGGGAGGTCGGGTGGGGGAAAGTCGTCAGGGTTGGGTTCTTGAACCTTGGAGGGTGCAGCGTGGGGAGCAGGGGGTGCGGGGTTGTAGCGGAGGGATTGCTTAGGCTTACGGCTGAGGGGGGGGGATACGGGAAGAAGGTAGGTTGGCTGGGTTAGCGGAGCGGAGCGATAGGTGGAGCGACGGATGGAGCGAAGAGACAACGGCGTAATGCATAACTAAAACCTCCGTCTCCCTCTCCTCCCAGTGTGTCCTAGGTACTGTGGACGTGTCGTGGAATTCCGTGTCCGACGAGGGTGTCCTCGGTCTCCAGGAGGCCGTCGACAGCTGTTCGGGGTTGAGGGTAATGGCGGACGATAACTTCGCAAGCGATGAGGTTGT